>ERZ1740062.158-NODE-158-length-52471-cov-14.896463_pt1 | contig 52471 bp, 41 predicted proteins | sample MGYA00581741_ERZ1740062 | MGnify/ENA primary metagenome ERZ1740062 (study PRJEB43018, sample SAMN04849747) | marine metagenome | isolation source: floating plastic debris | place: Pacific Ocean | collected 2008-09-01 | study: EMG produced TPA metagenomics...
CAATTTCCGCATCTAATACAACTATCAGATTTTTTCTCCCTCCGCTTCCCCTGCTCCCTCTGCTCCCTCCGCTTCCCCTGCTTCCTCTGCTCCCTCCGCTTCCTCTGCTTCCTCTGCTCACCAAAACGATTGATTATTTTTTTAATTGGAAGTCCCTTAGGGGTTGTTATTTGGGAATTAGTTATTTGGGAATTAGTTATTTGAGGGCTTATTCTCTAATAATCTATTGTCTAAATAATTTATTGCTTCATGTAAATTTTTCTTATCAGTTACTTTCTCTAGCCAGAAATAAGGATATTTTACGACTTTTAAAATTTCCACTTTCATTTCAAAAAACTACCTTTCAATCAACTCAAATTTAATTCAATAATTAATTACACAAGTAATTTAATTATCTAAAAAAAAAGGCAAATGCGATTTTTATCCAGGGAGTGTCGGTCATTGTAAGCACCGTCATGATAATGTAGTACACCGATGACCAAAGGCACAAAATTAGAAACAGGTAAAAAGTATAAAACCGTTTTATTCCAGGCTAAAGAAAGTCAATAACTCAGTTGAGATACTTAATTGATAGCTTTATCCGCCTTTTTTATCAGGAGAGCAGTCTAAGAAATCACAACACCGAAAAATTACAGTTTGAAAAAACTAATAATCCAAGAATCAAAATTTCACACAGAGCGATCGCCTTTTAGTCGTTGCTACTGGATCATCGCCAAAATATATCAGAAAGTTTCAATAGATTAAGTTTTGATACATTTAGTGGCTTTAATCTGAGTCTTGAATTCTTAATTTTTTATTACAAATTTGATACTACAAACTTGTAATTACATCCTTTGCTGCAGCAATGGTTTGTTGAATATCTTCCTCAGTATGAGCAATAGAAGTAAAACCAGCCTCAAACTGAGAAGGTGCCAAGTAAATACCACGCTCTAACATTCCACGATGAAAGCGTCCAAATTTGGAAGTGTCAGATTTCTTCGCATCATCATAATTGTGGACAGGACCAGGATTAAAGAACATGCCAAACATACCGCTAATCTGACCGCCATATACATCATGACCCGCCTCTTTTGCGACTTCTAGTAAACCATCAGTTAACTGTTTGGTAATTTTGTCCAAATATTCATAAGTCCCAGACTTTTGTAATAATTCCAAAGTCTTAATACCCGCAGTCATCGCTAGGGGATTACCTGATAAAGTGCCAGCTTGATACATTGGTCCTGCTGGAGCAACCATTGACATGATATCCCTACGACCACCGTAGGCTCCCACAGGTAGACCACCGCCAATAATTTTACCCAAGGTAGTCAAATCAGGAGTAACGCCAAACTTCTCTTGAGCACCACCATAAGCAATCCGGAAACCGGTCATCACCTCATCAAAGACCAACAGAGCACCATGTTCTTGTGTTATTTCTCTCAAACCCTCTAAAAAGCCCGCAACAGGAGGAACAAATCCAGAATTACCGACAACAGGTTCAAGAATAACACCACAAATTTCGTCACGGTTCTCTTCAAACAGCGCCTTCACAGCTTCTAAGTCATTGTAAGGAGCGGTGAGAGTGTTGCTCGCAGTCGAAGATGGAACTCCGGGGGAATCTGGCAGTCCCAAAGTTGCTACACCAGACCCAGCCTTTACCAAGAACATATCAGCATGACCGTGGTAGCAGCCTTCAAACTTAATTAACTTTTCTCTGCCAGTAAAAGCTCGCATTAGTCGCAACACAGCCATGCAAGCTTCAGTTCCAGAGTTAACAAATCTTACCATTTCGATGCTAGGAACAGCATCAATTACCATCTCAGCCAAGACATTCTCTAGGAAACAAGGAGCACCAAAGCTCGTGCCTTTTTGCAAAGCATCTTGCAAAGCAGCAATCACTTCTGGATGAGCATGACCGCAAATGGCAGGTCCCCAAGTACCTACATAGTCAACGTACTTGTTATTATCTACATCCCAGATATAAGCGCCTTTAACATGGTCAAAAACAATAGGTTGCCCACCTACCGATTTGAAGGCACGAACCGGTGAGTTAACTCCTCCCGGCATTAAATTCTGGGCAGAAGCAAAGATTTCTTGTGATTTGGTAGTTTTAATTGTGGTATTTACCAAGGTTCTCTCCTACAATGAGATACAAAAAGCTCTATCCTAGGATAGTGTTAAACAGGGTTGCAAACTTCTATCGTAGTAAATTAACAGCAAACAGCTGAACCAGGAAATAACAATATGTTATACAAGTCCAACCAAGACTTACCTTTGGAAATTCGTACTCGATTGTCCGAGGAGTGCCAGAACATTTACCGGGCTGCTTTCAACTCGGCAATACACTGGTATGGAGAAGCTCCTAAGGCTCACCGTGTCGCTTTGAGTGCTGTAAAAATGCAGTCTGCTATGCATCGGGATATTGTTTGAGGCTTGATGTCAGGATAATAAGCTAGTTTGTCTAAGCATACCCAGCTGTTCTACATGGTATCTTGAATCCATGAGTTATTTATATATAAGTTTAGGGCAGTTGGTATGTCTTTTTCCGGTTCGCAAGTTTCACCACAGTCCATACCTATCGAACAGATTCGCTACAATGAGCAAGGCTTAGTCCCAGCAATCGTTCAAGATTATCTTGATGGCACCGTTCTGATGATGGCATGGATGAATCGGGATTCAGTACAAAAAACTTTACAAACTCAAGAAACATGGTTTTGGAGCCGTTCGCGTCAGGAACTATGGCATAAAGGCGCTACCTCTGGTCATGTTCAAAAGGTGAAAACTATCCGCTACGATTGCGATAGTGATGCAATACTCGTAGGAGTCGAGCAGATAGGTGATATTGCTTGTCACACTGGAGAGCGCAGTTGTTTTCATCAAGTAGATACCCAAAAGAATCCCCCCCCAGCTGATACCCTTTCTCAAGTATTTTCAGTAATTTGCGATCGCCGAGACAATCCAGTAGAAAAATCCTACACCTGCAAGTTACTAAAAGGTGGTGACAACAAAATTCTCAAAAAGATAGGCGAAGAAAGTGCTGAAGTAGTTATGGCTTGTAAAGATGACTCTCCAGAGGAAATAGCTTCTGAAGTCGCAGATTTGTTTTATCACACTTTAACCGCCTTAGCCCATCACAAAGTTGATATCAAAGAGGTTTATCGCAAGCTACAGGAAAGAAGGGAGTAATGAGTTATGAGTAATAAGTAACAAGTAATAAGTAACAAGTAACAAGTAATGAGTTATGAGTAATAACAAGGAAATTTAATTGTTACTCACCAATCACTACTTATCACTCACTACTCACTCATCACTCCCCTTCTCTTCACAATCCGATTAAGGTAGCGCAAAATGAATACTGTAAAGACTGTACTTATGGCTAAACCTAACCAAAGATAATTTGCCGTCTCCCGATTACTCAAAGCCCAACCTCCTAATGTTGGTCCGATAAAATAACCTATAGCCCAACATAAGGAGTTGATAGAGAAATAAACCCCTCTTTGCGACTCTGGTGCTATGTCTGTTACTAAGGCTGAAGCAGAAGGAGTATAAGATACTGTTGCGATCGCAAATATGGCTAAGGCAAAAGCTGCCCAATACATGGTTCCTGTAGTGGATGCTCCAGTGATCCAAATCAGCGTAAATCCCAGCGCCCAAAAGCTTACTGATACAATTAAGGAATTGGGATGAGAAAATTTTTTCAATAGCTTTGCAACAGGTAACTGAGCAACTATTGCTAATACTAAATGCCAAGTAAAAAGAAGACTAATAATCGTTTCGGTAAATCCTAAGCTAGTTTTTTCTCCAGACACAAAATTTTTAAAATAAATTGGTAAACTGCTCTGTAGTTGAGAAATGTATGTAGTGATGATGATATTGACACCTACAAAGATAATTAGAGAGCGATCGCGCAATGCGTTTAACCAGGGTTCTAGTTTTTGTTCTTGCTGTTGGCTGGAACTTTGTGGCTGATATGTTTCCTTGATTGCAAAATATACAACCACAAAAAATATTAGGAATGAAGCCCCATCAATGACAAATAAAAACCGATAGCTGCCTGTTGCAGCGACTAAAATCCCCCCTACTGCAATTCCCGTACCTAAACCCAAATTATCCGCCAGCCTGGTCATTGCAAAGGCTTCTCGACGATGTTGTTCGGGTGTAATATCAGCAACTACTGACTCAGTCGCAGGCCAATAAAGTCCGGCACCCATTCCAGAAATAAGATTTCCTATTATAAGGGTGACAAAATCAAAAGTTGTCGCTAGAACAAAAGAACCAACCGCCGAAATTGCCGCAGAAAGCAATAAAGTGCGACGACGACCCCAAAACCTAGAATCAGAGAAAGAACCGCCTAAAATCCGTCCTACAATCCCGGAAATAGATGAAAATCCTATAGCCAATCCCACAGCAGTTGTAGTTAAACCAATTTGATTAACAAAGAAAATCGATGCGTAAAAGAGTGTAAAACCTGTTCCAGTTTCCGACAAAAACCTACCAACTGCCAAAATCCATACTTTGCCATCTAAGGGAGGCAGGAGTGATAACAATCTAACTAACATTTAATCCACAAGTAGGTAGAGCAGCAAAAATCCTGCACAAAAAATCCTGCACAAACGAGCAAGTCTTAGCCTAGGGTACTACGGTAAGGCGTTATATATTTACGGTTATGTAGTAAATACTTACTTATTTTACTGGGGGTGAGTTTCTCCCTAAAAAATTCTCTTGATAGAGGTATAAGAAAAAACTATATTTTTGTAATTCTTATCATTAATTCGAGTTTTCCTCACTTATTCCACAGGTTTTCCACAGATGATTTTGTATTTTTCCACAGCCAGTTTACGGTTTTATAGGTATTTACTTCTCTATCTGGGGATTTCATATTCCTACATTACAAAATTCTTAAGACTGAGTTTTCATTAAGAAATGTAACATTAATCTGCTTTAAATCCCTATTATTTCGTAAGTATTCATTTTTTATAAAAGTCTTCTTAACATTTTGCAGCATTGACAAACCCACCCCCTCTTAGCGCACAATGATTCGGCTTGGTTATGTATTTATAGTTGTACCTGTGTAAGAAAACTTCAGTTGTTAACAGCTTCTGGAGGGAGCAAAATAGGAGCTACATTTTTCTTAAAATTGCTCACCATGCAACCCACCTTGCGATTGACGGACTTCAAAGGAGAAAATAATTCAATGAATACAACAGTTAGTATCTTTACAGAAATCCCGGAAGCTCTCCATGAATCCCTCAAAAATTACTTAGAAAAACATCCTGATTGGGATAAAGATCGCGTTCTCACCGCAGCACTATCTTTATTTTTGCTGCAAAACGGAGATGGCGATCGCCATGCTGCCCGTGTCTACCTAGAAACTTTATTTCACACTTCACAAGTGTAAATAGCGTGAATATACCCGGTTGAGATTTCTCTTTACAAGTGCCTTTAATGTTTGCCTTTAACGTTTAATGTAAGAAGAAAGTTTTTCAAGCAGCTATAGTTATACCATCCTAAAACCAGATGAAAAGCGATTACCTTATAGTTGTCTTGTAAATGGATGAGAATCCTTTGGCGTTTAGCCTCTCTCCTAAGGAAAGTGAAGGCACTGTACATCTCCTTCTCTGGTCAAAATTCAGTGCTTAGAAAGCTGTAAATAGCTCTCAAAGAGTTCAATCCAACAACACATAGGAAGTAATTGAATCGCTCCGTAAAGAAGATGAACATTATCTAAACTAATAGAACGTTTGAAGATGTGATAGCTAGTTTGGCTACATTTTATTACTGATTTTTGAAAAAAATAGTATATTTACGGTAGCCAAATTTGACGTTGTATAGTAGAAAGCGAATATAGGCGATACTTTGTGAATAAAATAAAGTAAGAGCATAAAGAAGGGGCACATAGAAAATGTGCCCCTACTGTTTTTAAAAAGCAAATTGAAACATAAGTTCCTAAATATAGTTTTTTAAGGGACTCTGCTGACTTTAATTCTTAGAACAGAAATATTTATTTTAAGCAAAATACACAAATATTATGTATAAATATTTCACAAATAATATCAAATATTTTTATTAAATATCACATTCGCTAGGAAATTGATGATTAATCAATCAGAATTACTTTCTGTTTATAATTATTTTAAATTATAGCCAACAATAAATATGAAGCAAAATACAATCGCCGTACTGTTCTAGTTTACTCAAACAAGTTATCGGCAATAACTTTGATATTTATGTCAAGCTATATATCTAATAAGGTATAAAATGCTTTGTAATTTATTTATAGATAACTACAACTACATTACCTCCTGATAGATATTAATTTTTACTTCTAAATCATAAAAACCTATCGATAACCTATGCCCAATATTGATACATCAACGCATTGTTATGACTAAATTCATTGATAGTATCTCCTTGGGCTTGGCATCTTAAGAAGTCTCACATTCAAATCTGATGCTAAATACGCTTAACAATTATGCTATGTGTTCAATCAATATAATCTCAATTTAAACTACTGATTTATCAGCATGTTGAACTTGAGGAGGACATTCAAATTTATATCCTACCCCACGTACAGTCTGAATTAAAGCTGGCTGAGAAGCATCAGCTTCAATTTTTTTACGAATTTGACCGATATGTACATCTACGACACGCTGATCGCCGACATACTCATAGTCCCAAACTTCTTGAATAAGTTCAGCTCTTCGCCAAACTCTACCAGGATGACTTGCTAGAAAATGTAATAAATCAAACTCTAAAGCCGTTAAAAGTACTGGCTGAGTATTCAACGTTACTTCACGTCTCACAGGGTCGATCATTAACTTCTCAAAAACAAGACGCTTTTGTTCTGCTGTGGTTACAACTCGCTGACGCTTCAAAATAGCAGCGACTCTGACCTCTAATTCTCCCAGACCAAATGGTTTGGTAAGATAATCATCGGCACCTTTAGAAAAGCCACGAATTTTGTCAGCTTCATCTGCACGACTCGTCAGCATTAAAACAAAAACGCCATTTCTACTTTGCATCTCTTGACAGAGATTAAATCCAATCATATCTGGTAAATTCACATCTAGAATTACTAGATCGGGATTGAATTGCTCAAAGAGGGCAAGGGCGGTTTTCCCATCTTCGGCAGCTTCTACTTGGTAGCTTTGTTTACTTAAAAAGCGTTGTATTAAGTTCCGAACCGCCGGATCGTCGTCAACGACAAGTATCTTGGCAGGAGCCATGACCATCACTTTGCAAAAACTTTTATAGGATTAACTTAAAGGAACTACAAAAATGCGGTGTCCTTCTATGAGAATAAATAAAACTACAGAACTAAGGTATTAAATTCCCGATAATCTCACTCTTACGCTAGATTTGACTAGCTCCGGTAATTAGATTGTGGGGTAGTCATACAGAATCTCTCTGAGACTGTCATTAATAAGAATTCACATTAAGAAAGTAAATTATTACTAATCAAATAACAGTATAGATACTATTACCTTAATAAACTGTAATTTATGTAAACTAGAAAACTTTATACTTCTAGTTATATTTCACTTGATAAAACGCCTTAATTCTAAATCTATTTGCGGTTAAATGCTATTAGCAATCTTAATGCAAGTTAATTAAAACGTTACCATGTTACGGTATTTAGCTAAATTTGAAACATAAAAGACAATTTCTTCATAAAAAAAATCTCTTTTAAGCATTTTTCAGCTTAGATTCTAGAGTAATCTCCTAGAAGGTAAACGACATTAGGGTATACACTGACTTCTATCTATATGATAAAGTGACTATAGTTAAAACTACTTGAGAAGTTCAATATCTTATTGATACTATCTGGGTAATATACGACTGACTAACTCAAAATTTAGTTGCGAGTGAGCCAAAATTTAAATTAGTTTTTATTTAAAATCAAGATTGCCACCAAGTAAGGCTAAAAAAAATAAGTCCCATGACCGAACAAACTCCCTACGAAAAACTTGGGGTATCCGAAGATGCGAGCTTCGATGAGATTCAAAATGTTCGGAGTCGTCTACTAAGTGAACACAGTGACGATAGCAAGCATTCAGAGACCATTGAAGCTGCTTATGATGCAATTTTAATGGATCGCTTGAAAATGCGTCAGGAAGGAAAGATTAAGGTTCCTGAACGTATTCGCTTCCCGGACAGAATCTTGCAAGTCCCCAAGAAAGAAAATATTGATAAGAGCGAAAATTCACCCCAGTGGTTAAGCCGTTTAGTCGATCAGCCTTCTTCGACGGATGTTCTATTGCCTGGGGCTTTTTACTTAGGTTTAAGCGGTATTGTCTTATTCTCAAGAGCCGGAAATGATGCTATTTATCAATTGATTTTAATTGCAGGAGTGGGAGTTAGTGTTTACTTCCTTAACCGCAAAGAGGGTCGTTTAGGTCGTTCAGTACTGCTAAGTTTCGGTGGTATGATGGCTGGGTTAATTTTGGGGGTTTTAATCTCTCCGCTTTTGCTACCGCAATTGATTGAATTAGTGAGCTTAAAGGGTAGTCAGCTATCAACTATCGTAGCTTTCATCTCTATGTGGATAGTTTGTAGCTTCTTTAAATGATTACCTTATTTTAATATCTCTAGTTTTAGTGTTTTATATGAGAATTTAGTATTGTTTAATTCCATTAATTTTGTATTCATTTGTATTCAAATAGTTTTACCCCTAGAAAAGGAACCTGTTTGGCTATGACTTAGTTCGGAATAGGTGAGAGTATTGATCCACAAACACCTTAAAAATTTTTATATATAGAAGGGAATTCCTGCATTCTGGGGTGAATGCAGGAAGATATGATCTATTTATTTCTAGTTATTTCTAGTTATTTCTAGTTATTTAATTAAGGGTACAAACCGTACTTCGTCTCATTATGCGAACCGACTTCAGGGGGAAGTAATAATTCCCGAATGTCGGTATTGATGATTTTTTAATTGGAGAAAGCTACTGATCCGATAGAAAGTCAACCGTTAGCTTCTTTGAACTTCGTAAACCTATAGCATCTCAGACAGAAGGTAGAACTGTATTTTTTATAGGACTTTATGATGCTTACTAATAATAAAATCTACCGCTTGATTAAAATCTTGAACAATAAAATCTGGACTATACATTTCTAATTGATTGCGATCGCGTATACCGCATTCAATACCTATAACCTTAATATTGTGTTTCTTCGCAGCTGCAATATCTGCCTCTGTATCTCCTATCATCCATGTATCTTGCGCTGTAGGAAGTGTAGATAGAGAATTCCTCATCAATAAAGGTTTATCCTCAACATCGCGAGTTTTAACGTAATCATCACTTAAACAGAAGCGGCGATTTTCTGGGAAAAATTTACCTAAATTGTGAGTTTCCAAAGCATATTCTAATTCTGAGTGACGACGCATAGTCATGACTGCTAAATCAAAACCTGCTTTTTGAATTTTTAACAATGTATCAATAACTCCAGGTTTAAGAGTATCAAGCTGAAAATAAGGATGGGTATGTACTATCTCTTTACGTAGTTTGGCAAATGCTTTTGCTTGAATTTCATCTAAACCTGAAGCTATACCTATTTCTATTTCAGGAATATGTTGACGTTTCTGAAGCCAAAACTGATCAAGGGAAAGCTTTTTAATTTGCTGTTGCGGTCTGCGATGTTTCTCTAAGCATATTTGGTAAACCCTGTAATATCTAGGTGATACATCGATAATGGGACCATCAAAATCTGTGATGATTCTTAACATTTTTTAATAAATGTATGAACATGTATCTTGAATAATATTAAAACAGTAGTCTGAATTGGGTAAGTTGCAAAGCATGCTGGCAAGTTTTTCTTTTACAGGAAAAGTGTAAAAGCAATATATTCAGGAAACAGACAAAAAGCAATTACCAGTAATGGCAACTTAAGGCAGTCGCACTCAGGGAGTTGCTTAAGCAACTCCCTTGGGGGGAGACCCTGGAACGGGGGGTTTCCCAAGAGCGTTGACCACGCTATCTCACCAATTACTCGCACGTTTCATTTGCTCTTCTTCCATTACTTTAAATAAAGCTCGGAAATTACCCTCACCAAACCCTTCTGCGCAACTACGACGTTCGATAAACTCTAGAAAAAAGGTTGGTTCGGCAAAAATGGGCTGAGTAAAAATTTGTAATAATTGTGCTTCGGGGTTTTTCTCGTTCCAATCTACTAAGATTTGCTGTTTTTCAATTGCATTAAGCTCTATCTTAGGAATAGAAAAACCTTTTCGCTGCTGAGTGTACAAGTAATATTCTGGAGTTACAGGTAGAAAAGATAAACCATTTCCACGAAACCGGATAATGCTTGATACAATATTATTCACCTGTAAAGCAATATGTTGAATTCCAGCACCCCGGTTAAAGTTAATAAATTCTTGGATTTGAGAATTATTGGATGCAGGTTCGTTGATAGGAAATTGTACTCGACCATCACTAGATGTCAAAACCTGGCTGTTTAATGCTGAGTTTTCCGTGTTGATATTAAAACTTTGCTGTGGCAAAAAATCTAAAACTTTTTGATACCAAGCAACAGCTGGCTTCAATTCACCTTTTTCAACATTAAGAACCACATGATCTATAGCTGTGCAAGTAGCTATAGGATTAGCTTTATAACTGACTGATGAACACCTGCGATCCCCGGGTGGTGATGGAATGAAAAATTCTGCTACCGAGTCTTTTTGAATCAGAGTGTGAGTTATTCCACCCCAACCAGCGATAAGAGCATATTGGATAATTTCTTGACCGTTACGATAGGATTCAACAGGTTGGAATATTTCACTACCTACTGTGCGAATTTTTTTTATTACCGTTTTTATATCTTCTACACGAAAAGCTACGTCTGCAACTCCAGGAGGATGTTGCTTGAGAAATTTAGCAACCTTATTGCAAGAAGATAAAGGGGATGAAATAACAAAATCAATATAGCCACTGCGAACGACTTTAGTCAGAATTTGTTGTTCATTTTCACTCCTATGGAAAACAGGAACAGTAAATTCTTCTGTAATGTCTTCAAAACCCAAACAATTGATAAACCAGTTTTGCAAAGTTTGGGCATCTTCTACGTAAAAATGAATATGGTCTATTGTTATAGTCATTGAATTAGCAAAAATATATAAAGACAGACCATTAAGTCCTCACTTTCTGTTAATTCTCCCTAATAATCTAGTGCAATTAGGTCTATCTTCAGTAATAATCTAAAATTCTTCAGAAAAATAAATGAGTATCTAAAATAATATTAATTTCTAAATTTACTGGATTTATCAAAGATAGAACACATGCACTAATATTTATACTGTTAGTCTTGTCCTGGTCGTGGACTGTCTTAAGTAGGTAGGCGCAATTAAATATAAAATCCCTTCATGAGTAGTAATTAGCCTCAAAACTTTATTCCTATTCACTCATCACTACTTACTCCTATCATGCTAATTTCTTTCATTCTCTCCTTGTGTCCCTCAATCAGTTAGGTAACCTGAGTTCGGGAAGGGAGTAATACAGCATGGAGTCAATAAAGCAACTATTTAACATCGATAAAACACTGACTAAATTTACATTTTGAATTTTTTTATGCCAGAATTATGCATAATTCTAGTATTGTTACGCATAATTCTGTAAAAAGAAGAATATGTCAGCCTCTACATTTACCATAATTTATTGAGAGATGATTTCACATAGTGTATTATCAGTAACAACTATATTTCCTGATAGAATGACTAAAAATTACGTTACTTTTGCGTAATTTGTCTGATAGAGCTTTCTGTTGGCGACGTAATCCCAGAGTTTATGGGATTCCTACCCTACAATAGGTTTCGGTCACCATGACAAATTACGATTGCGTAAGTCCTGATGACGCTGAATATTTAGTTGAATATTTAATATTGCTTTTTCGGTAAAGCAAATATTACACAACATGTTTTTTGCGTGATGCTCATCGGGAAATGTAAGAATAAATGCGGAAAAGTGCATTTTTGTTTTGTTGTTAACAATAGAGTGCTGATTTTTAGAAAATCGTAATAGAAATATTTTTTTCTGAAGTTTTAAAGGTGAAGTTGGGGAGTTAAGATTTCTTACAACTAAATTCATTTACAGGTCATCGATCAACCTGTGTATCGAAATTTAGGTAAAAAAGGATCTATCAGAGAAATTTAGTCGCAAGTGTCCCAGGTAAAGAATCTAAAGGTAATACCACTATTCAGCACTCAAATTACCACCTATGTTTGTAAATGAATGCCGTTATGGATAGACAAGAGTTATTAGAGCTATATAGTCACGGAGAACGCAATTTTACTGAGATAAGGTTTAACGATGGAGATTTGTATGCAATTAATTTGAGTGGTGCTGACTTAAGTAATGTTATATGGGAAGAGTTCGATCTCTCACGAGCTAATTTGAGAGGGGTTAATCTGCGCGATGCTAAATTGAAAGATTCATGTTTTGATCATAGCGATCTAAGTGCGGCGAATATGAGGGGTGCAAATTTACGCTGGTCTAGCTTTAATTTCGCAAATTTAACTGAAGCTGATTTAAGGGAAATTATATGTGAGAATAATAGCTTTTATCAAGCGAATTTAGTAGGTGCGAACCTGATGGGAGTCAATTTTGGAGAGGCTAATTTACGAAAAGCCGACTTGAGGGGTGCTAATTTGACAGGAGCGGATCTTACGAAGGTAATTTTTGATAAGACGATTATGCCTGATGGTAGGATTCAAAATGGCAATCACAGAAGGTTGGAAGTAGAGAATAAGTAGTTAATTTTTGGTACGCAGGTTTTTACTATCCTAAACCTGTACTCGCTTTCTGCTACGCTCCTGTTAGGAAGTAGGAATTAGAAATTAGTTGACCAATGACTTTCTTTATCAATAAAAGCACCTACGTCATAAATGATGGGTCTAATTGAATTACGAAACCTGCTCTAAGGCAGGCTTTATTATCGCATTAGTAGACCCTTCAAGAGTAAGGGCGGGATATAGTGACAAAGTGACAACCGAGTCACAGATTATGGATGATATTTGACGCCAAAAAATAGATAGACTCAACACCCTGGGGTAAGGGTATTGAAACCTTTACCCCTTTTGTATTTCATCTTTGTTCTGGGTCCTAGGATGTTTTATCTATCTGACAATCTATCTAACAATCTACCTAACAAATTTCAAGCTTTCTATTTGTTGGGTAAATTTGTCGGTGAAGATACTAAGAATAGTTCTATCTCTGATTTTGATATTCACCTGGACTGACATTCCTGATTGTAGGGGTAACACTTTACCATTTGTTTTGATTGTTTGTTTATTGAGTCTAACTTTGGCAGGAAAAGCGTAATAATTACGTAACTCATCAGGAGGTAAAGCATCTTTACCGATTGATATAAGCTCGCCTTTTATGTCACCAAATTCGCTGAATGGATAGGAATCTACTCTCACATCTACTTCCATACCTTCTCTAACAAAGCCAATATCTTTGTTGGTTAAGAAAATTTCGGCTGTGAGAGTTTGGTCTGGGACTACTTTCACTACTGGTTCAGTGGGATTTGCGACAAAACCTTCAGAAGCTTTCAAATCAAAAATTGTACCACTAATGGGGGCACGGACTTCTTGATATCTGAGGGTAACTTCACCTTGACGAATTTGTCCATCTAGTTCAGCGATGCGCTTTTGGTTATCAACGATGGCTTTGTTAAACTGAGTATCGATTTCGGCAATACGCTTTTCGTTGTCTGCTATTCTTGTCAAAACTTCATCGTCAGAACCGGAGACAGTGTTTTGTAACCGTTTACCTGATTGAGCGATCGCTAGTTCTAAACGTTGTGCTTCTTGCTGTAATTCTGCGACTTGAGCTTGACGGTTATTGACTTCCTGCTGTTGTTGACGATACTGCAAACGAGCGATCGCCCCTTCTTTAAATAGGGGAGTTAGGTCTTGGAGAATTTCTTCGTTAATTTTCAGAACGCTTTGAGCATTATTTAGTCGGACTGTATTTTGTGCAAATTGCTTTGCTAGCTGTCCTGCTTCTAACCTGATAGTATCTTTTTCTGTCTCTAATTTTTCTTTACTAGAGCGTAGTCGTCTTAACTGTTGAGAATTTAAATTTCCAGTGGCAATATTTCCCGAAACTTGGTTCTGATAAAGACGATTTTCAGCGACCAAAGCCACTCGATTCTTGGCTAACTGAGACATTTCTTGAGAAATACCGGGTAATTTTAATGTCTCATCCGATTTTATTCCACTAAGTATGGAGCGATAAAAATTATTCTCTCGCTTCAGGGTGTCACGGACTTTTGTTTGAGAAATTAACTGTGCTCTAACTGATGCGGGGTCAAGCAACATCAGTAAGTCACCTTTCTCGACTTGTTTACCGTCTTTGACATAAAGCTCTTTTACTAAGCCATTTACAGGAACTTGCACTTCCTTAACAGCATCCCTCGGCTCCAGTTTACCTGTTGCGGGTATGGCTTCTTCAATTTTTGCGATCGCAGCCCAGGCAATACTAAAGGTAGTAAAGCCAACCAAGCACCATAGCATGGCTCTAGAGAAAAAAGGAGGACGTTGTAATACTACCTCCTGTTCAAATTCGGGCGGTTTATTTTTCCAACCATTCTCATTTGCAACTGGACTTCGGGATGCTGCTGCTGCTGCTGCTGATTTTGCATCTTTGGGAGCAAAAGACACCTGGGAGTTCTTTCCGTTTGAGCCGTTTGAGTAGTTGCCGTTTAGCTGAGTCATAGGTTTTTTATTAAATAGAATTCAGGAGGCAGAAGTCAGAAGACAGAAGTTAGGATACACAAAGCAGAAGAAAGTTGGAGATGATTATAAAGAAAATGCCAGGGTAAGCACACTCATTAACTCTTACCTTTAACCTTTACCCCATTCTTAATTATCAATTGTCAAGGCTGGGGATTAATTATCGAAGAACTCAGTTATTAAAGTTGCGCATCTTGCTGTTGATAAAGGCAGAAATAACGTCCCCGCATAGCCATTAATTCTTCATGAGTTCCTTGCTCAACAACTGCACCCTTGTCCAGCATCAAAATTCTATCGGCATTGCGTATTGTACTCAGACGGTGAGTAATAAAGAAAACTGTTCTACCATTAAAAGCCTCTGCTAAATTTAAGCATACCTGGCGTTCTGATTCGTAATCGAGGGCGCTGGTAGCTTCATCCATAATCAACAACCGGGGATTTTGTAAAATTGTGCGAGCGATCGCTACTCGCTGTCGTTGTCCTCCAGATAGGGAACTGCCCCGCTCTCCAACTCTTGTATTGTAACCATTTGGTAGACCCATAATAAATTCGTGGGCAGCAGCAATTTTGGCAGCTTCAATGATTTCTTCGGTAGTAGCATCAGGGTAATTGAGGGCTATGTTTTCTTGAACTGAACCTTCAAAAAGTAATGTATCCTGAGGCACAATACCAATTTGTTGTCTGAGGGAGTAAAGTTCTACTTTATTAATATCATAGCCATCTACAAGTATTCTGCCTGATTCTAAAGGATACAAACGTGGCAGTAATTTCATTAAAGTACTTTTACCAGAACCACTCTGTCCGACAATACCAACAAATAATCCGGGTTCAAATTCTAAGTTAACGTTATCTAGTTGTAAAGGTCCGCTATTTTTAAAGCGGAAGGAAACGTTTTCATATTTCACAGACCCTTCAACTGTTGGTAGAGGAATATTACCTCTGTCTTCTTCGGTTGCTTCTTGAGGAGAGTCAATGATATCGCTTAGTCTTTCTAGGGACAGGGCTGTTTCTTGGAAGTTTTGCCAAAGTTGAGCTAAACGTAATAATGGTGTGGTTACATAACCTGCAATAATCCGGAAGGCGATTAATTGCCCTAATGTCAGTTCTCCTTGCAGAACCAGATATGCTCCTGCCCATAGTACTAGTAGACCAGAAAGCTTGTTGAGAAAATTACTAGAAGAACTTGCTGCGGTGGAAGTAAGTACTGTCTTGAAACCAGCACTTACATAACGGGAGTATCTTTCTTGCCAACGCCAACGCGATCGCAGTTCTACGCTTTGGGCTTTGACTGTTTGGATTCCTGATAACACTTCTACTAGATGGGACTGAGCTTCGGCGTTACGTTCGGCTTTTGTTCGTAGCTGTCGGCGAACGATAGGAGAGAATATGACTGTCAGTAGAATAAAGAATGGTAAGGTGGCTAAGGCTACTAGTGCCAGTATCCAACTGTAGATAAACATCACTACAATATAGATGACGGAGAAGACCGCATCTAATACTACAGTTAAGGCAGTACCGGTAAGAAACTGACGAATTTTCTCTAGTTCATTTACCCTGGTTGCTAATTCACCGACTGGGCGTTTTTCAAAGTAACGTAGGGGTAAACGCAGCAGGTGGTCGATAATTTCTGAACCTAGGGCTAAGTCAATGCGATTTGTGGTATCAACAAATAAGTAAGTTCTAATACTGGTTAATAATGCTTCAAATAATGCTACTACTACCAGGAACATACCCAGAATTTGCAGGGTATTGGCGCTATTTTGAATAATTACTTTGTCAATGATAATTTGAGTAATTAGAGGATTAGCTAAACCAAATAGCTGTACGAAGAAAGAAGCGACGAATACTTCTAATAAAACTCGACGATATTTGATTAAAGAGGGTAAAAACCAGCTTAAACCAAACTTTCTTTGGGGAGTTTCTTTGGTGGCTTTGAGTAGTAGTACGGGAATGGTATGTTGCTGCTTGGTATCTTCCGGTGGGGGGTTATAAACCGTCAGCAGTTTCATCACATCTGTTGTCTTCTGCTTGAGTACTCCTTTTTCTGGTATACCTATGACCATATATTTAGGAGTAATTTCGTAGAGAAGAGCGAAGGTTCCTTTCCAGTCTACGATGGCTGGAGCTTCCAGTCTGCCGACTGCGTATACAGGGACGTTCAACATTTGTGCCCGCAATCCTACCAGTTCTGCGACTGCACCACAATGCTGAAGGGAAAGAGAACCGGTACGCTGCTGCTGATTAACTAGGACTTTCCGTACTATTTCCTTTCTAAAAGGCATTCTTAAATGTTGGCTTAACATTTGGAAACAAGCCAAAATGCTTCCAAGTTCACCATTTCCGCGAATATGAGGATATTTTCTAGAAGAAAAGTTGCTTACTTCTTCGGGTTCTTCCTCTGGTTCTGGGGGTTGGTCTGGAGCGTAGGGAATTTCTTCTTTGGGAACGGGAGCTATTCTTGTGGGAAGTTCATGTATTTCATTCTCTGTTGGGGCAAAAGTTTCCATGGGAACCCCTAACAAACGGGGTTGACTCCCAGGAGGTAATTGGGCAGGATCGTTGAGATTAAAGCACTCTCCCACATATTCCTTACCGACAGAACCACCACTAATTAACCACAAATAATCGGAACTCAAGTTACCTGTAGATGAACTTGTAAGTCCATTCAGGATTTGTGCTTGGGGGTGAACTTGTAGAGCTAAATCTTTTAAATTTTGGCTGCTTGCACCGGAGAGAATCAAGTGACTGTCTGCTCGTCTTTGCAATTCTGTTCCCAGTAGGTCAAAGACTTCAATTAAAGATACTCGGGATTGAAAATATGAAGCGATTCCCTTTTCTTTGCGCAGTAATGCTAAAAAGTTGAATGCACTCAGAGTCAGACAAATCATTTCTCCCGATGCGATCGCTGTTTCGCAGGGGATGTTGCGAGTTAGTCCTACCCAACCAAGAATTTCTCCTGGTTCTCCTAACTTAAGGGTGACAGGTGCGCTTGTTTTAGGGTCGTATCCTAATAAACGAGCTTTACCTTCAAAGATTATATAAATCTGAGTCGGCATTTTCTCCCGCGTCAAAATTGCTTGTCCAATCCGGTAACGCAGTAGTTGAACCTGTCCAATAAGTTGTTTGAGGTTTGCTTCTGATAATTGATTAAAAGGTGCGATCGCACTGAGAAATTCTTCGACGTTAATGCTTGTATAGGTCATCGACTTATTACTAGGAATTTCTTTTCAAGGCTTATTAAGATACTGATATATTATGCTCTACATATTTGGGATATATATTGAGATGTGTATTGAGATATATATCATTAATTTAATGCTGAAACTGAGGTTAATACTGAGATTTGTAAAAATATAGTTTCATATGCATAACTATTAAACCGGTCTTAATAATTGAGGTTAAATATTTGAGCTAACTATTTGAGCTAACTATTTGAGCTAGACATCTGAAAATTAAGTATTAAAATATCGTCTAAAATTTAGAAAATTAAGACTTTTGCATTTCCCGATTTTGTCTAACTTCCTCCTCTTCAGATGAATCGTTGGTATTATTATCGTCAGATTTTTTTGGTGTTAATTGATTTTTAACTACTGAGGAGCTTTCAGCCTTTATCCATTCTTCAAAAAGTTCGTTTAATAACTTCTGTCGCATTGAATTATCTAACTGTGCTGGTAAAAATTTCTCCAATCTGACTATTAAAACCCAATCTCCTAAACGAGTCGGAGGCACTAGTTGACCTGGTTCGCTTCTAGTTAAGATTTTTGCCAAAACTGGGTGAGGAACTGCCAAATCCACTGGTCCTAATAGCCCTCCGGTTTGAGCTTCCGGTCCTTGTGAATGTTCCCGCGCTACATCGCTAAAAGATTGCTCGCCCTCCTGAATGCGAAAATACAATTCCTGAGCTAAATAAATATCTTTTACTCTAATCAGAGAATAAACTACCCTATCCAACTGTTGCTTGCGTTGGAGAAAATAAGACTCTATTTTGTTTGCCCAGGTCTGTTGCTGAAACCTAGTTAACTTTAAACTGCGAGTAGTCATATACTCTAGCTGCTCTTTTGAGATACCCTTACTTGCTAGCCATGCTTCCAAATCCGCATCAGAGTTAAGCTGTTGCTGTTGATAAAACTTTTTGTATCCCTCTAAAGTTTCCTCTTGAGTCAGATTGATATTGGCGATCGCGCAATCAATTAACATTTCTCGTACTAATTGCGGCAGCATACCGTACTGATTCAATACTAATAACAGTTCATTACTAGTAAGATTACTTAAGCGTTCAGCAGCCCGACTGACGGATTCCTGAAGACTGGCGGTTTCTTGCCAAATATTATCTTCTTGCTCAACTGCGGTCATATCATCTAACTTCTCTAATTAAAACTACCGCTAAAAAATAATCACTCTAAGTCAAATATTCTGATAAAAAGTCAAGATTTAGTAAATATTTGCTTGTCTCCAATTTAACATACTCTTATTTTCTACAAGAGCGCGAAGTTCTACACTGCTGACATTCATAGCCCTCTGCATCAAAAGATTTTACTCAAAAAAATTATAGAGAGATTATAAATTGTTTTGGATTAATTTTTATCTAATTACAAAAACATTAATTTTTCTTTTTTACTAAGGAGCATTTAACAATAATTAAGGACTCATAAGAGAAACCAGGGTAAGCGTAAAAACATTAACCCAAAATACAAAATATATTATGATATGGAAACCAGCTATGAGCATGTTCCCTAGAATTATTGCACTTAATTCTCAATACTGTTGATAGTATCCGATTCCTATTAATTCTTGGGTTTACTCCATAAAAGAAACATATAGTTAACTAAAGTTTTGAGAATCTTTACAGATTCTTTAAAATTAAATTGAATTTTTACATATTTATACCCTTGAAGTCATCCATTATAATTTATCGTTGAAAATATAACATTACTCATATGAAGGCATTCTGGGTAATATTACTTGCCAGAGGAAGCATTTGAATTTATTTTTTAAGTAGAAAAATCTTCATATTATTCATATATTGAGATAATATATCAGATAAAATATCGGCTTCTGCAATTGCATGATACTTGCTGTACAGAAAAATTAAACGCCATATTTCTAGAACAGCTAAGACTTAGGATTGCCTATTACCTAGGATTTTTTCCAAGAAAGTATTAAGTATGATTTATTATTTTAGTAACTTCCGGATTAATAGCAAGTTCACCCAGATACACCGATTGCTTGCATCCTTTTTGTTATAAAGCGAAATATATGATTATGGCAACAGATATATAATTATAGGACTTACGCAAAAGCAATATCATTCCGTCATTACGAGCATAGCGACGTAATCACAAAGTTCCTGAGATTGCTTCCCTACACTCCGTTTCGGTCGCAATGACAAGTCTTCGTTGCGTAAGTCCTGAATTATATGAACCGGCGAAAAACATGGTGATATCAAAAATTAATAAAAATTTTATCTATAAATTCTCAAATTCTGCACTTGGGATAGAACCTTCGACTCCCTCTACATACCAATTCATATCTAACTGAGCATCATCTTCTAGTACCTTTGAAGCTTCCACTCTAATTTTCCCAGACTGGTCTTTTAGTGGTCCATCAAAGGGATGAGCGGTTCCATTGATGAATTGTTCACGTTTAGTAGTTACTAATTTTTGGACATCCTGCGGAACTAATGAATTTATTGATGAAATATCTACCATTTGTTCTGCAATTCCATGCCAAACACCAACCGATTTCCAATTTCCATTTAGTACAGCGATCGCTCTTTGAGTGTAAAAATTACCCCAATTGTTAACTGTTGCAGCCAAATGTGCATTTGGTGCAAATTTGCTCATATCAGAACTGTAACCGAAAGCGTAAATACCTTTTTCTTTAGCATACTGTACCACAGCAGCAGAGTCTGTATGTTGGGTTAATATATCTGCACCAGAATCAAACAGAGCGATCGCGGCATTTTTTTCCTTAACCCGGTTGTACCAGCTTTGTATCCAAACAACTTTTACTTTAGCTTGAGGATTAGTTGCTCTTAAACCTTGAGTAAAAGCGTTAATGCTACGAATTACTTCTGAAATTGGATATGCTCCTACAAATCCAATAATGTTGGATTTAGTCATTTTACCGGCAATCATTCCAGTCAAATACCGAGCCTGTTCAAAACGTCCTAAATAAGTACCAAGATTTGTCAGAATTTTATAACCACCACAGTTTTCAAAAGCAACATCGGGGAAATCTCTAGCGACCTCTACAGTCGGGTTCATATAGTTAAAAGAGGTAGTAAAAATTAACTTATTACCATCTGCTGCTAACTGACGAATAACCCTTTGTGCATCTTGTTCATTAACGTTTTCAAAAAAGGTAGTCTTGACTTTCTGACGCAGATTTTCCTCCATAACTCTGCGTCCTAAATCATGGGAATAGGTCCATCCATAATCTGCAACGGGTCCAATATAGACAAAACCTACTTTCAGAGGTTCTTTTGCTGAAACGGAAGTAAATCCTGGAGTTCCCCCAACTTGCGAACCACGATTATTACTGTTTGTGCAGCTAGTTATGGCGGTAAAACCTGCACCCGTTAAAGTGGCATACTTAAGAAACTGACGACGTTCCATATTCTTTCAGTTAGGGGGGTAAGCTCTACAAGTACTTAATGAAAAAAATTAAGCAAAAATGATTTGTGAATTAATTCATAAGATAGAGAGTATCAACCTTAAGGAAATAAGATTTTAGCTAAGTTTGAAAGATACTAAATAAATAGCTATTTTGCTTTAACTTTAGCAATAATTACTCAATAGTTAATTTTAATTAATTTTAGTTAACTTTAGTTATTTTTTCGAGATATTACCTTGAGACATTACATGAATGAATCACATTAAACTAAATATACAAATCAAATTATACAAAATCACCAATAAGGATTGGTAAAATTATCAGTTGTGAATTGTGAATTATCAATTACAGATTATTTGTGTCAGTACAAGTAAGTAATGTACTGTAATTAAATAACTGAGATTATAAATCAGTTGTTGTAGCTTACCCATCCTTTCCAAAACATGTAAACAGATAAAACTGCTAATAAGCTCCTGAAGGCTAGACTAATAATTTTGTCTGGTAACTTCGGTAGAAAGCGAGTACTAATCTGTGCTCCTATTAGTCCACCGAAACCTAAAATTAATCCTTGTGTAAGTAAAAGATTACCTTTGCTAGCGTGTCCGATGCTAGAAGAAATACTTGTTATAACAATCACTCCTAAACTTGTTTGAATTGCTAGTTTAATTTTTTCTCCCAGTAAAAGAATCTGTAGTGGAACCATAATTACTCCACCACCGACACCAAATACACCAGCGAGAATTCCAGCCAGACCCCCAATGATAACTCTAGAAGCTGTAGGATTTATTTTAGAGTTATTATGCTGTATTTCCTCAGATGAAGTTTCGTTTACACTTAAACGCTTCCGTAACTGCACCAAATATATAGTTAGTACAAGTAATAGACCAAAAGCAACTGATAAAATTGCTGAAGTTGCAGAATTGCCTTTTCCAAGATTTGCAAGAGGAACTCCAATGAAATAGTTGGTCAAAATTGCAGGAATCCCTAGCATAAGTACTCGTTTGGGACTTAAATAACCCATGCGCCAATTTTGTATGCTAGCAGAAGAAGCTGTAATCACTATCGCTAGACTGCTAGTCGCAACAGCTTGGACATATGTGGAACCTAATGTTAATTGTAGTGGGACTAAGACTGTTCCACCTCCAATTCCTAAAAAACCAGCTAATACTCCTGCAAAAAGTCCACTAATAATCAACACTAAATAATTCATTGAGTCTACTTATTGACCTACTAATTAACTTTTGAGAGTTTTCTCATCAATTAAGCAAGATTAATTTAGATAGATGGGCAAAATCGATTTAGATAAAATACCATGTACTCCTTTTTGCGGTTTATTAACTGCTTGAGTAATATGAAAATTTACTGCTAAACTACATAAAACATAAGCATCCTCTGCTGATAAATTATGAGCATTTTGAAGCCAATTAATTGTATTCTCTACAGCCATTTCTAAAGCTGCATCTAGATTTTCACCAAAACCCATTGTAATAATATGTTCTGTGGTTTCTGCAATTGGTGTCTTAACTTGTAAATCTGAGCGAACTGTGAGCTTAATAGTTCCATTCATGGAAGTTTCAATTGCAGTAACATTTACCTCTCCGTCTCCCTGTGCTGAGTGTCCATCACCAATAGAGAATAAGGCACCTGGAAGGAAAATAGGTAAAAATAATTTAGCACCTGCTTGTAAGTTTTGATTGTCTATATTTCCACCATAATTACCAGGTGGAATAGAATTTCTCTGAGTCTCTGGAGTTGCTACACCTAAAATCCCAAAAAAAGGTTTTAAGGGAATTTTGATTCCACTTTCTGGAGGGAATTCTGCAACTTTATTCTCTAGGTCTAGTTGGATAAATCTCAGTTTTGACCGATCAAATTTTTCTGGAAGAATTCCCCAACCTTTACGAATTGCATTAAATCCAACTGGTAAACTCGGATGAATATCTTGAAGCTCAATTTCTAAAACGTTTCCGGGTTGAGCATTTTCGACATAAATTGGTCCTGTGAGTAAATGAGGTCCCCCAGAAATTTTTTTCTCGGGAGCAAGATTATGGTAAATATCTATTAGTGCTGGTGTGAGAAATTCTGCTGGTGCTTGTTTACAAACGTGAAAACCAGTGTAAGTCTCTACATCAACTGTATCGCCGGATTGGATTTTTAAAACTGGCTTTAGAAGATGAGAAAAACCACCAAGATGAACGGTATCTTTAGTAGCCTGAAGAATATGATGCACCATGAGATAAAGTTATTAAATAAATCTTTTTATCTAACTGAATAGTAAAGTGATATTACTTAGGATACTCTTTTATTTGCAAGAATGATTAGAATGAACTAAGAGTAAGTTAGTAATAAAAATTTAGTCATAACTTTCTTAATCTATCTATTAATAGTTCTAAATTTGGCATTACTGAGTACAGGTATGATTTTGCCCCCAACCCCAATTCTGGGGAGCAATATAATTTAAAGTCCCCTAATTTTGGTGGATTCAGGGGGCTTTACTCAAAACTTAAAAAGTAAATTCATCCTTCAATTCAGCAACGCCCTAAATTTAAATTATTTTTTCGTAAAAATCAAATATATTTAAGTATATTCTCTGGTTGCTAACAATCAAAAAAATACATAATATCTATGCGTAAATGTACTTCGTTAATTTATATCTATGTCTGAACTCACTAAAGAACAAGAAAAAACATGGGGTGGTCTTTGCCACTTTTCTACATTCTCTGGATATATAGTTCCTTTTGGTACTATTCTTGGACCATTAGTTATATGGTTAATATACAAAGATAAATCAGAGTATATCAATGCTCAAGGAAAAGAGGCTTTAAATTTTCAAATAACAATTTTTATTGCAGCAGTAGTATCTGGAATTCTAATTTTTATATTAATTGGATTTTTATTACTGCCAATCATAGGTATTGCTCATATAGTTCTCTCAATTATGGCGGGAGTAAAGGCAATGAATGGTGAGATGTATAAATATCCACTAACTATTAGATTCCTCAAATAGATCAATAGATAGATAATTTATGTGTAAGCTAATAAATTATACAGAGATAAGTAAATACAGCCAATTTCATCTGATTGAGGTACAGTTCATATCGTTGTAAGGCAGGGAGCAGGGGGCAGGGAGCAGGGAGAATGTACCTCATGTAACTGCAAAGTGCTGTATATTTTGATTAAGAACTGAATTCATCTGTCAAAGAATATGAAATCGACAGAAGTATTGTGATGAATTTTTCTTACAAAGCCACTACTTAGTTAGCGGAGCATAGCGCTAGCTAAGATTTTAATACGTTGTACAACCTCCAGGAGCTTTTTCAAAGAACGCTTTGGACATACATGTAAATTTTACACCGGTTCAATTTGTATACTTTTTATAAGTAAAATTAACATATATTATCTGTAATAAATTTTTCAATTTTCTGCAAACCTTGTTGAGTTTTTAAATTAGTAAATATAAAAGGTTTCTCCCCACGCATTTTTTGGGAATCTGCTTCCATGACCTCTAAACTTGCACCCACATAGGGTGCTAAATCAATTTTATTAATCACTAATAAATCTGACTTCGTAATTCCGGGACCACCTTTACGGGGAATTTTATCACCAGCTGCAACGTCAATAACGTAAATAGTTAAATCTACTAACTCTGGGCTAAATGTTGCGGCTAAATTATCACCACCGCTTTCTAGAAACACTATATCTAAATTATTAAATTTTGTTTCTAATTGCTCAATAGCAGATAAATTCATAGAAGCATCTTCACGGATAGCAGTGTGTGGACAACCACCGGTTTCAACACCTAAAATTCGTTCTTTTTGTAGAGCTTGAGAACGAACTAAGAATTGTGCATCTTCTTGAGTGTAAATATCGTTTGTGACTACCGCTAGATTATATAATTTACCCATATTTTTACAAAGGGCTTCAACTAAGGCTGTTTTCCCAGAACCTACTGGTCCTGCTATTCCTATTCTGAATGCTTCCATTTTTTATTTATCAAAAATTAGAACATTGCTAAACCCTTACAATATTGTTTGTATTCATTGAATACCTTAACATTTCAATTAATATTTTAAATATACATTGATACTGCTACATAATCACAAAAAATACTAATTACAAAAAATACAGGCTATTGGGAATTATTAACTCCTGAATAATCTAGTGTACTGAATTTCGTGCCTCATGCTGGCTAGAGAAACTCCCCAATTGCAGCATTCAAGCTCATCATCGTTAAGATTTAGTATTTTACTTGCGGTTTTAATGATGGATGGTTGTAGACTCAAGAGAAGCTGTTGTCCTGTGGTTTGACCAAGGGGTATAAGTTTTATTCCCGCCAAAATGAGATTATTTACCCAGCTATGTAAATATGCTATTGTGGCAGCTTGGGTATGAATTTCCCAACGTGCAGCAGCAATCCCAAAAGCGATCGCATAATTACACGGTTTACTGATATTCTGGGTCACAGATAATATCTGCGGTTGCATTTTCTCCAGTAACCTCAGCAGACTTCCTCCCATTTGATGGCTAGAGATACGCATTTCTTCGGTTTCACGGGTCGCTGATAACCACCTGTTCCAGTATGTAATGGTATCTAGTTCATCTTTGATTGTACAGTTATAGCTTCGTAACATTACCCCTGTTTCCATAGAGATAGCGCCATAATTAAGTTCTGCTAATAACCATTTTTCTAGACTCTCGGAGGTATTAATTACTCCATCATCAATTAATGTTTCTAACCCTTCCGAGTAGCTGTAGGCTCCCACTGGTAAATTTGAGTTGGATAGCTGTAAAAGATGTAGAAAAGAATGATTAGTGAGAGTGATATTTACGTCCATAAGCACCCATTTCTGGTTGAAAAGGTAAGATTTCTGAGTTGATATCTAGTCCCAATTCTTGAAGCATGTTCTGTAAAACTGGGTCTGGGGATAATCGCAAATAATTGAGCTTGATTTCTAAGGGTACGTGACGATTGCCCAAATGGTAAGCTGCTTTAATTAAATCTACATTGTTAAAGGAAGTAACTGTCAGCACTGGTTCTGGTGCAGCAATAATTCTTAATAAATTGCTCTGATTCTCGCAGCAAAGAGTATCGTTGTGTTGTAATATCGTTCCTCGTGGCAAACTTAAAGATATTTCAATTCCTTGTTCAGTTATAAAACGATGACGAGAACGGGTTCTTTGTTCTGCGGTCAAACTCAGAGTTAAATTAACGATTCTGTTGGAATTTGATGGTATACGTTCAGAGAACTTGAGCATATTTGAACATATTTGAGGTAGTCTGTAATTATGATATCTGTGGGATTATTTGTTGGTAATTAGTTGTTGGTAATTGGTAATTGGTAATTGGTAATTGGTACTCTACGATATGGCTTTGAATAACTGATTACTATTTTATAATTGCTAAGATGACATTTATTTTGACAAATGATGATGGTGTTGATGCTCCCGGTATTAAAGCACTTTTACAAGCTGTTAAAAACCTCCAGATTGAAAATCAAGATTTATCATACCCGATAATTACGGTCGCACCTCAAGAACATTTATCTGGTTGTGGACATCAGGTGACTACAACTAAACCTATATATATCGATAAACGCTCTGAAAGCGAATATGCGATCGCTGGAACTCCTGCTGATTGTGTTCGGGTTGCAATGACCTGTATTTGTCCTGAAATTAAATGTGTACTCTCAGGTATTAATGCCGGGGGTAATATGGGGGTTGATTCTTATATATCCGGGACAGTAGCTGCTGTTAGAGAAGCAGCAATACATGGAATACCCGCGATCGCTTTTTCACACTACAAAAAGAAGGGATTAGAGTTTGACTGGGAAAGTTCTACAAGGTGGACTACTCAAGTTATAAAACATCTAATTACTCGTCCTCATGAGTTGGGTACTTTCTGGAACGTAAATTTACCACATTTAACTCCGGAGGTCTCAAACCCAGAATTACCAAAAATACCAGAAATAATCTTCTGCAATCCTTGTACTAAACCTTTACCAGTAGATTACCGTATAGAAGAAAATGCTCTCTACTACCAAGGTGAATACGCAAAACGTCAAAAAACTCTTGCAAGTGATGTTGATGTTTGTTTTTCCGATAGAATTGCTGTTACTCAGTTAAGAGTTTAGATGGTGAGTAGTTAGTGGTGAATTGGTGAATTGGTGAAGTGGTTGATGGTTGATGATGAGTACTATACGAAGACGCTAGACTAAAAAATAATAACTAAAAACTCACAACTAACATCTCAGCAATTTACTACTTCAATACTCCACTCCCTGCCTAATCCACTCCCTGACTACTTCACCACCTATTATCAATCATCTCCTTCCAGCATTCCCATTAAGCGGTCAAGACTTTGGGTAAGATGAGTTAATTTTTGTAAAGAGTCATCTTGAGTTTCAGCTAGGGTCTGCACAGCGTCACAAAGGGCTAATATTTGATACCCCTGCTGCTGTATCTGTTTTCCCTGCTCTTCAACTTGATTACCAAGATTATCAACTCTTTCCCCAAGACTTTCTATTGTTTCAGTTGTAGCAAGTACAGCTTCACCAATTTGTTCAACAATTGATTCTAATCGACTTACTTTAACTTCAGAACCTGTGGAAATCATATACTGAGCACCTCATCAAAAAAATAACGCTACAGTAAATTTACTAATTTTACTGTTTTTTTGTTCGATAAATTAAAACAATATATCTATTTAATAATTTTCAGTACTATAGGTAATATTAATTACTATGAAACTATTTTATAAACTATGTAGATGTAAATAAAGTAACACTTAATGGTATTAAGTATAGATTTTAAGATACATTTAATTTGAATTAATCAAATTAAATTGAATCTAAGCGATCGCTCGGATTTTGTTACTGTTAATTTCACGGATTTATTCTAGTTTCTATAAAATAATCAGTGAATACCCTGAGAGTAAATGAGTAATTATTTAGTTTGTACAAATTTTTGTAATAATGTAGCGTCATATCTAAGGGATATTTGATTCGATAGAATCTTTAGTTCTTTAATTTTATTAGTGTTTTCCAATCTGACAGAATTAAGCTTAGGGTAACTAATATTTTCCAGTCAAAATACTTTTTTATGTTTTATTTGATTAAGTTTAGTGTATGTCTAATAGTATTTTGAATCTGAATAAAACTTATACGCTGTAAAAATTAATTATGGCGTGAATGCAGAACAATAGGTAATTTCAAGTTTTTATGAATAATTCTTTGCTCTTAAGCATAACTGTACTGTAGAGAGCTTGGTAGTATTAGCAGCCTAGCAAAAATTTTGTTTTATGACTATTCATATTTAGTGAATTTAGTCAACAATTAATTTCTATGAACAAAAATCGATATATTTGATAAACAAATCATTTTACTCTTGAAAATTAGTAAAATGTAGCTATCTTTACTGTTTTAAAACTTGTTTTATCCAAGTTTTTAACGAAATAATTCAATTCATCTAATGTTCTAATATAGCCATCATACATAGTCATATTAAAAACATATCTTTATCCTTCATTACATATCTCTAATTGGCTTTATCCGAATTTTATGAAAAGTAATTATCTTTATTATATAGATGAAGATTGAGTAAATATACAGTGAAGAATGATTTGTTTTTTGAAGGTACGTTTATAGTCGAAATAAAGATGCATCAACACACGAATTTCATCTATATTCATTCGGCTGAATATGTACCAAACTCCATTCACAACAGTTTTAGCAGGTGCAACTTCTAAAACCTGGGAATTAAGATTTTCCCCCCATCCTTCTGTCAATTCAAAGTTTAAACGCTGTTTAGATATTGCGGGCAGTATACTTGGATTACTTATTTTAGCGATTGTATTTATTCCCATAGCTATTGCTATTAAATTAGATAGTCCCGGTTCAGTACTATTCAAACAAGAACGTTTCGGATTACAGGGAAAACCCTTTTATATCTACAAGTTTCGTTCTATGGTTAATAATGCTGAGAACTTAAAGACTCAAGTAAAAAATGAGTCTAACGGACTTTTTTTTAAAAATAAAAGTGATTTTAGAGTTACAAAAATTGGCAGTTTTTTAAGAAAAACAAGTTTAGATGAATTACCCCAGTTCTGGAATGTTCTGATGGGTGATATGAGTTTAGTCGGGACTCGTCCCCCTACCGCTGATGAAGTTAGCGGTTATAACCAACGTCATTGGATGCGATTAAATGTTAAACCCGGTTTGACAGGTGAATGGCAGGTAAATGGTCGTTCTCACATTCAAGATTTTGAGGAAGTTGTTGACTTAGACTTACGCTATCAAAATAATTGGTATCCATTGTACGATTTATTGGTGATTATAAAGACCTTCTACGTTATTTTTGCTCGCGTAGGTGCTTGTTAACTCTAAAATAAAATTGGCTATTGGTTATTATTTTTGATACATTAGCTCTTAATTTTGAAATATAAAAAAGGTACAGCAAATAACTGTACCTTTTTTAATGCTGGTTTTTCAATAACCTTTTTAACTAACCCTTTTAATTCATATCTTGCACCTAAGCATACAAACCAGGAAAATCAAACAATATATGCAATAAAGCTACATCATTCAGCTTGATTTTTATGGATAAAGTAAGATTTAAAGCTGAATACTGAGTAATTAATTAAATCAAAAAATCTTACTGCAAGATGTAAATTAACTAATTTTTGAAGTCATTTTAACTAAGATGATGGAGTTGCTAAAGAGGTATTGCTGTTTAATAAGTCAGTAGTCGCATTTGCGATCGCTTGTGCTGCACCTAGAAAAAACTGACGGTCTATATTGCGGGGAATATCGTTGGGACGATGATAATAAGGAGTGCGCAAATTAGCGGTGTCTGTGATTAAAACTGCTCCTACCCCTTGATACCAAAAAGGTGCGTGGTCACTACGTAAAACATCAGGTGTGAGGACTCCTTTGAGGGGTATGGGTAAAGTTATTGTGGGGGTAGTTTTGAGCTTGTTTTTAATATCAGTCTTACTTTTAAAAGCATTAAGCAGTGGTAAATGTTCTGTATCACCAACTACAGCTAAAAAATTACCAATATTACTTTTTGTAAAACTACTAGGAAACCCTTCTGGATACTTTTGACATCCCTGAGTATAGCAGCCATATCCGACCATATCCATTATTACAGCACCGGCAATATTTTTCAGACCTTCGGGTTTTGTTGTAAAAGCTAAACTACCTTCAAGTCCAGTTTCTTCTTTATCAAAAAATACTAGCTGTAGAGTCCGGGATGTTTGGGTTTTACCTAAAAGTCTGGCTAACTCTAGCATGACAGCTACACCTGTTGCATTATCATCTGCACCAGGAGAATTAGATACAGTATCATAATGAGCACCGATTAATATCGCTTTTGCATCCTTATCAGTTCCTTGACGTTCAGCAAAGATATTCGTCCCACGTGAAAAGTTTTCTAGTTGAGGTTTCCAACCAAATTTCTGTAACTCTTTAGTAATATATTGACCAGCGCGATTTCTTTGAGGATTTGTATAGCGAATAAAATTGAGATTTTCCAGGTGATTAAATAACCTTTGTGCAGAAACCTCAGAATAATTATTTAATGATGTTTCTGATGAGGTATCTGATAAAACCTGCTGTTTTTGTTTTCCTCGCGTATTTTTTTGGATATTACTTCTATTAATTCCTGGAACAGTAGAAGATTGAGGTGATATTTGCAAGTTGTTACTACAAGCAAAAAATAATACTGCTATAAAAGTGCATAAAATGAACCATGTCTTTTTTTTCATTACTTTTTCTATATATTTTAGATAGTTTCAAATAAGTGCTTTTGCCTATATTAATTAAATATTTTGCTTAACTACTTATGTGTAGTAGTCGTTGGGATGCACCCGGTTGGTTAGAACCTTCTTCTGTTCTCCTTCCCTGTAAGCTCTTGAGAAAAACATGAATTTCATTACTCAATATAAAATTGAATTTTCTTTGCTACTGATAATCTTGTTCGCAAATCAATTTATCTTTCCATTTACTTAAGATAACGCGCACATCAAGTTTGACAACTCGTCTTTTGACAAGTCGTAGTAGTTAAATTAGTATTCGCCTTAAATCTTGATGTAGCGAGTTTTATAACCGTGGCAAGTCGAAAGTTTTTACTGACAGGAGCAATAGTAGTCTGCGTAACCTTGATTAGTAATACTGCCTTAGTGAGTAAAGCTAATGAGGAACATAATCATCGAGAACATCAGCATAAGAAAAAAGCTGATACTAATACTGAGACCACTAGTGGTTCTGGGCACCATCATCAAAAGGTCGAAATTCCTGCTGGTAAACCCGTTCCATCAGTTGATTTAGTAGTTTACAAAGATGCTGTCAAAGGCTGGAATCTCCAACTCAAAACTGATAATTTTGTCTTTGCACCAGAAAATGTCAACAAAGATTCTAAGTTGACAGAAGGTCATGCTCATTTATTTGTAAATGGTAAAAAGATTACTCGACTGTATAGTTCTTGGTATCACTTAGATAATCTGCAACCGGGTGAAAATAAAGTTACCGTTACACTAAATACCAATAAGCATGAAGACTTATTTTATCAGGGTAAGAAAATACAGGATACAGAAGCGATTAAAGTTGAACAATAATTGGTAATTGATAATTGATTGACTTATTTTTAATTGCAACATTGGGGTTTTTAGGCAGTTTTGGTCACTGTTTGGGGATGTGTGGTCCATTAACGGTGGCTTTTTCTCTATCTAGAAAACAGAGAGATAATTGGTACTCTCAAATAAGATTTCACTTTCTATTAAATTTAGGTCGAATTATCAGTTACGCTCTGATTGGTGCAGGTATTGGTGCATTAGGTTCAGTGTTACTTGCAGGGGGAGAATTCGCTGGTGTTGGTAGCTCCGTCCGTCAATGGATGGCTATTATTACTGGGTTAATGCTGATTTGGTTTGGACTCAGACAAATTAAACCCGACCTGTTACCAAGTATGCCATTTTTACACCCATTTCTCAAAAATGATTTGCATAATCGTTTGAATGCGGGAATGATGAATTTATCTACTAAAACAAATTGGTGGATACCGGGAATATTAGGAATGACCTGGGGTTTAATGCCCTGTGGTTTCTTGTATACAGCCCAGATTAAAGCCGCAGAAACAGGCAGTTTATGGATGGGTACTGCAACTATGCTGGCTTTTGGTACAGGTACCCTACCGATGATGATGGGTGTAGGGATATCAGCGTCTTCCTTGAGTAAAGATAAGCGCAGTCAGCTTTTTCGGATGGGTGGTTGGGTTACTTTGACTATCGGTATAATTACTTTGCTGCGAACCGGAGATACGATGGTTGACTATACCGGACACGCAGCACTGATATTGTTGATTATGTCCTTGATAGCCCGCCCTATAAGCAGTGTATGGGCAGCACCTTTACGCTACCGTCGCGCTTTGGGAGTAGGTGCCTTTATTCTATCCGGTGCACATATTATACATATGGTCGAGCATTCATTAGAGTGGAACTTGGGAGCAATTTTATTTTTCCCTCAAGAATATCAGTGGGGAGTTTGGGGTGGAGCGATCGCATTTGTTTTGATGACTCCCGCAGCTTTAACTAGCTTTGATTCCTGCCAAAAATATCTAGGTAAATGGTGGCGTAAAATTCATCTTCTTAGTTTACCAGCTTTAGGTTTGAGTATATTTCATGCTGTAGTTATAGGTTCTCACTATCTCGGTACTTTACAAGGTAGTTGGGTTAATAAGTTTGCAGCAGCTTTTTTAATAATTTTAGGTTTGAGTGTTTTGTTAATTAGAAATCCTTTGATATGGTCAATTTTGGGATTGAAGCGTTTCTACACATCTGAGTACAAGAGTAAATAATTCTCAATAGACATTTTCCTTACTCATATTGGATGGTATTAGATACTTTTGCTCTGTATAATCTAACTAGTTGCATAAAAAGATAAATATATAAGTAAATGACAAAGGCTTTCACAGTTTTTAAGGATAAATTACTAGAAATTCAAACTCAAACAGAACTATTAGAAAAGTGTTTGAATCAAACAGATAATAAAGAAGTAGAGAAAGCAGCAATACTAGAAGAAAGTAATATAAAAGAATCTTTAAAACAGCGTAAACATCATCTAGATGTGCGTTTAAAAGAGCTTGACATAATCCAAGCCAAACTTAAGGAAGGTTCTTTGGTTTTAAATAAAATAAAAATCAAACTTGAGGATAAGCAAAATTTTGATTTTAATCAGGATATGATTTTGCATTGGATTAATTTTAGTTTTATCGTTAAAGAAATTGCAGAAAATAACCTACATCCAATCAAATTGCACGATAACTATAAAAAGGGTTGGAAGGAATTTATAGATATTCATATATCTTTGTATAATTTGATAGTTAAATTGGATTATGAAGAAACTCAGTCTGAAGATAAAGACATAAAATATGTGATAAAAGAAGCTTTTAAGCACGCACTCAAAGCACTTATAGATATGGGCTTGAGAATAAGTTTACTCTCGAATGAAGAAGTAGAAAATTTGAATTTAGGAGATATAGATTCTAAAGAATCTAAAAATATGCTAGTCTTTTTATCGTCTGTTAAACAATGGGATTCAGTCTACAAGAAACTTGTAGAATCATAGTTTTATTAAAAAATCAGAAGCTATAAAAATTCATGACGAGCTTATTAAGCGATATGGGGGTAGTTTAGGATTTCTCGATGAAAATATACTAGAATCAGCATTATCTATGGCTGAAATGTCTTTTGAAGGGGAACTCCTACATCCTACAATCATTGAGCAGGCAGCAGCTTACCTTTTTCATATATCTAAGAATCATGCTTTTGTAGATGGTAATAAAAGGACTGCATTTGCAGTTATGATAAACTTCTTAAATTTAAATGGCTATAAATTAGAAATGCAATTTGATAGCTCGGTTGAACTAGTACAAAAAATAGTTATAAATGAAGTATCAAAAGAAGAATTATATATAATTCTTCGAGACTGTGTAAAAGAAATTGATTAGTAATCTTCCAAAACTGCTTAATACAATATATTTGTAATATAAAATTATTTCTGGAATTAGTCTTTTGTAGAATGCATAAGTCCTAATATAACTTTGATATTTTGCGGCTAAAAATGACCACTATAAATCTTTCTCGGCTTTATCCAAAAGAAATAAGTATAAAATACGGTTCAGTCAACAAAAAATCTTAATTTTTGTAATCTAGAAAGGTCTATTTTTAGATGTAATTATTCAAACTAATGTCAGTTATTAAGTTTCTCTGAACCGTTTTGTAGCTATGTATAGCTTGATTTTTGCTTGCAGAATAAAATAATAAAATGACTAAGCAGTTAAGCCATTCTTAATACCTTTCTTAGTAAATTTTGGTCTTCTGATTTTGCTTTAAAACGACCATTTTCAATATCTCTAATCCAACTTTGACTTTTACCTGTAAGTTTTGCTAAATCTCGTTGAGATAGGTTAAGTTGTTTTCTAGCTTGAGAAATTTGTTCTCCTAGAAGTCCCCCGACTGTTTTAGTCTTTCTTCTGGATCTTAAGTTTCGCTTTTTGCTAGCTTCTGCTTTGTATTGTTGCCATTGTAATGGTAATTCAAATGATGCGATTCTTCCATTCATCAACATATTCCATTTTCCACGGGGACTGACATCGGTTAAACGCATTTCACCACCACCATCTTCAATCCAAAACTCCAACGCTTCTTCTGGATCTTCTGGAATATGATTAAGCTTTGCCCATAAAGGTTGAATCTCTGATGGATATGTTACGGGGTCAAATACAGGTTTAATACCGTGATGATTGAGTACTTCTAAGTCACTCTCATAAGTACGTAGGAGTCGTTTACGTTCTTCTCTATCAGTACAAGCAAGAGTTAATCGCTTTTCTCCATAAGCAATACGCATTAAAGTAGGAACTGTAATACATTGTTCTCTACCCATTTTTGTTTTAAATAATAGCCACAGCATTAACCTAACTGTACCTTCATGCTGTTGCCAAATACTCATTACAGTGGTTAATAATGACTTTGGTAAACTACCGTATTGATAAAAAGCTTTTCTTTCCTTACAAGCTTGTCTATTTAAAAAATATTTAGCCCATTCACCAGTTCTCACTTTAAAAGTGATTCCTACAGGATATTTACAACCAAGTTCATCTTTCTGAAAGTGATGTTTAAGTTCTACTAAATGCCAAACTCGACTATCGGGAATAAAAAATTCTGGAATTCTTCCTTGTCTTGGCCAATTTACACTTGTCATTAATGAACAAGTTTGGTCAATGATACTTTTTATGAGGACTAATTTAGCTGTTTTAGTTAAATCTTTACGCTTATCTAAACCTAAATATTTTTCTATTTGTCTATCATCAATAACAAATTCTTTCTTCCAAGCTTCTTCTAATGACATAGCATGAGCAGCAAAAATCAAATTAATGCACGCAGCTCTAATATTAAGTGCTTCTATTTTCTGAAAATCTTTTACTCTTTCTTCACTCTCGGCTGATTTTGTCATATAAAAATTAATTTCTCCCCTTCCTTGCTTGACTCGTCTGCGGTAGCAAAGATTGTCAAACTCATCAGTCTCCCAAAATAAAGAAGTACGCTGAGAAAGGAGATTACAGGCTTCCCAAATTACAATCGAGGAAGCAAACGGATTTGTTTTACCATTCGCAAATAAATATGGACTCGTAGCTTCAGTATACTGTACTTTACATCTCCCTTTTTTTGGTTGTAAAGGCATGGGAGAATTGGTTGGACAAACTATTTTACAAAGAGGTTCGGGATAATAACCCTCACATTCGTTACATAAAGATGGATCTATCCAATAGTCATCTTCATCTTTTTTAATAGCACCTGTGGGACATTGAGAACGACAGCGATCGCATCCAATGCAATTCTTATTAGGAATTGTATAAGGCATAAGATTTTTCCTAGTATATTCGTCAAGATGTCCGGTTTCAAAGCAATTGGAGCATGTTTAAAAACCAACAACCACACAACCACACAACCATAAAAATATGGCAGAGTTTTCCCTCTCAATTTTTGAAGGAATAATTTATTGAAATATAAATCTTATTAAACGGTTAATAGCAATACTTTAAGAGCTTCTATTATCTTAATTTTGTAATACATGAGATAAATAAGAATGGAGTTGATAATAAATTATTTATCTCTAAAAAAGCTATATCCAGAAAACAGATGTTTTCTTCAAGTCTTCCCATTAAATAGTCATTATTGATAATATTTCATGAGAATCTAGTTTCTTTTGTTCGTAACAAGCTTATAACTTTCTCAATTGAATTAACTGTATCGACTTAATTGATATTTTTTTAGTATTATTATATTTTGAGAAAGTGTTATTCGCTAACATCGTAGTATTTTCTAAAAAGAGCTACAACGAAAAATCAAAGACTTATATTGAATATATTTTATCTGTTTATAATAAAAAATCAAGAGTGTTTTAATAATTCATAGAGTACGGCTATCCGAAATATTTATGCATTTTATATGTTTTGCGGAATAAAGTTTATTTTATTATTGATAGTACTTACACAAAGCTCTACACATCAGATAAAGTCGAGTTAGTTCTTTAAATCTGGCGTGCTTAACTTATATTTACGACTGCGTAAGACCTAATTAATTTCAGTAGGAATTACGTAATCACAATTTGTCATTGTGACTGAAAAGTACTGTAGGGAAAGCAATCTGATAAAATCTGTGTTCTAGAGTGCCTAATAGAGCTGATAGATTGTAATCTTTTTCTGAGAGGCAAAATTTACCTTATTTTTGCGCAAGTCTTAATTTTATCCAGTATTATTTAAATCTTAGGTAATTTCAAGTTATTTATTCACATTTTATTTGCTCACATGATTTAATCATATAGTTACAATCATGATTCAAAAATCAAAGAAAATAACTTTCTGATTTTTTTTAAATGTTAACAATAAACAAAAATATAACTGTTATTGATATAGAGTATTTTTTTACCTATCCAAGCTAAAAACTAAATAGTTGCCTTAATAATTGTATTCTTGGAACATCTTTTTTGAAGTAATTAATAAAATATATTGTAATTTTTGTATTTTAGGTAGAAATACAATCATAAATTGTATTTCTACCTAAAATAGTATATGTATGACTACTTGTCCTATTATAAAAAAAATCTAATATTCTAGATGAATAGAATATTTTTACTCTAATATGTAATTTATGAATGCAGCAATTGTAATGACAATGTACAGGGGTGATAAGACTCTAGCTGCTGATTGTCGCTAACTTTGAATATTTCACTAATATCTTTATAGTATTAGACAAATTAGTCGCATTACAACTAATTTTGGTATAAATTGAATATTCAGGAAAGCAAATTAAAATGCATGACTATATATCTTGATGAGGTAAAAGGTAAAAAGTAGAAGTTAAAAAGTAGAAAATAAGAATATATGTCCCTTTTGTCTTCATCTTAGGGAATACTTTAACTTTTACTTACGTCATAAGATTTTTGATAGTCATGGTGAAAAATATACACCTGTAAAAAAATTAGAGAGCAGGCATTTATGCAGCAAATTCCTGTTTCATTATTGACCCTGGTTGCTGGAATTTTAGTAACCCTTTTAAGCATTTGGGTAGGTCAGCATCATAGTTTTTTGCTACCAATACAAGCATCAGAACAAGCGCCTTTGGTAGATGGTTTTTTCAGTATTATGGTTGGTATTGCTACTGCTTTATTTTTAGTGGTAGAAGGTACTATTGCTATCTTTTTGTGGAAATTCCGCCATCGTCCTGGAGATGATACCGATGGTACATATATTGAAGGTAGCTTTCCTTTAGAAGTCTTTTGGACGGCTATTCCCACCATAATTGTGATTGTCTTGGGTATATATAGCGTTGATGTTTATACCCAAATGGGGGGTTTAAAGGCAAATCCTGATGTTAGCAATGTCTCAAACAGTTCTGGAAGTGCAATTGCAGCAACTTTAGATAATGGAACTTTAGATAATAATCAAACCCATTCTGAAAATATTGCATTAGCAAACTCTTCAGATATTGGTATTCAAGGTTCTCCCAAAATTCAAAGTAAACCAGCAGATGTGGTAGTGGATGTAACCGGAATGCAGTATGCTTGGATATTTAATTATCCCCAAAGCGGTATTACTTCTGGTGAGTTACATGTTCCTGTGGGTTCAAAAGTAAAGCTAAATATTGCAGCAACAGACGTAATTCACTCCTTCTGGGTACCACAATTTAGACTCAAACAGGATGCAATTCCAGGAACTTCAGCAGAGCTTGGGTTTGTAGCAACAAAAACTGGTGAGTATCCTATCGTTTGTACTGAACTGTGTGGGGGATATCATGGTTCCATGCGATCGCGAGTTATCGTACACACACCACAAGATTACGAAAACTGGCTAGAAAGCAGTATTGCAAGCAATACTCCAGAATCTGAAGAGTTAGCATTTCAAGGAAGTTAACTCAAGTTCCGTTCACACAGTTGTGGAAGTGCGATCGCTGGAAAAAGCTTGATACAACCTCAACTATAGCTTTTTCCCCTACGCCCTATCCTCATCTTCAAGCATGGTGCTATAACTCCCCTCACATCCCCTCACATTAAATATTTGAAGCGGTTACAGCTAAAGATAAATAGCTCAAGACCATTAGACCTAAAAATACAACCGCTCATTGATAACTGGTCGCTGGAACTTTTTTTATGACACAGCTAGAATATCAAGATATTTCGGTACCAAACCATCATCCAGAAAAATGGAAATGGTACCACTACTTCACATTTAACATTGACCATAAGGTAATTGGTATCCAATACCTAGTAACAGCATTTATCTTTTATTTGCTCGGTGGATTAATGGCTTTGGTTATGCGAGCAGAATTAGCAACCCCTAATTCTGACGTTCTAGAACCGAGTTTATATAATGCATTTCTGACCAATCACGGAACAATCATGATTTTTTTATGGATTGTTCCTAGTGCAATTGGTGGTTTTGGTAATTACCTTATACCCCTAATGGTCGGTGCTAGGGATATGGCTTTCCCGAAGCTGAATGCGATCGCTTTTTGGTTAAATCCACCCGCAGGTGCTCTAATCATAGCTAGCTTCTTCTTTGGTGGTGGTTCCCAATCTGGTTGGACAGCCTATCCACCTTTAAGTTTAGTAACACCTCATTTACCTCAAACTTTGTGGATACTAGCCATTGTTTTGGTAGGAACTTCCTCAATTTTGGGTTCTTTGAACTTTATTATTACCATTTGGAAGCTGAAAGTCCCTAGCATGAAGTGGGACCAGCTACCTTTATTCTGCTGGGCAATTTTAGCAACTTCTGTACTTGCATTACTTTCTACTCCAGTTTTGGCAGCAGCTTTAGTATTATTACTGTTTGACATTAACTTTGGAACATCATTTTTTAGACCAGAAGCTGGCGGTAATGTAGTTCTTTATCAGCACTTATTTTGGTTCTATTCCCACCCAGCAGTATATCTGATGATTTTGCCCATTTTCGGCATCATGTCAGAAGTAATACCAGTTCATGCCCGCAAATCAATTTTTGGTTATAAAGCGATCGCTTATTCGAGCGTAGCAATTTGTGTGGTTGGTTTATTTGTGTGGGTACACCATATGTTCACCAGTGGAACACCTGGCTGGATGAGGATGTTTTTCACCATCTCTACTTTAATTGTGGCAGTACCCACTGGTGTGAAAATTTTTGGTTGGGTAGCGACCTTGTGGGGTGGAAAAATTCGCTTTACTAGCGCAATGCTATTTGCTTTAGGTCTGCTATCTATGTTCGTCATGGGTGGATTAAGCGGTGTGACCATGGGTACAGCCCCCTTTGATATCCACGTCCACGACACCTATTATGTAGTAGCCCATTTCCACTTTGTACTTTTTGGTGGTTCTGTATTTGGGATATACTCAGGAATTTACCACTGGTTCCCCAAAATCACCGGACGCTTCATGAATGAGACTTGGGGCAGAATTCACTTTGGTTTAACTTACGTGGGTACAGTATTAACCTTCTTACCAATGCACGAATTAGGTTTGCAAGGAATGCCCCGCAGAGTCGCAATGTACGACCCTCAATTTATTAGCTTAAATCAACTTTGTACCCTAGGCTCTTACATTTTAGGAATATCGGTGATTCCTTTCTTCATCAACGTCCTTTGGAGTTGGAGTTTTGGTCGTCAAGCTGGAGACAATCCTTGGAATGCTCTGAGCTTGGAGTGGACAACCGCATCCCCCCCTGCAATTGAAAACTGGGAAACACTACCCGTAGTTACTCACGGTCCTTATGAATACGGTGCAGATAACGGTCAGGAAATTTTAGACGCATCGGTGACACCTGAAGGTAGTGCTTAAAAAATGGGTGAATGGGTGAATTGTACATGGGTATGGTGAATTGGTGAATGGTTTTGCTACTACTCACTTCCTCACTACTCATTCCCTCCCTCACTCTCTCCCTCCAGTATTAAATTTATCTTTACTATCGTTGATTTACCACTCATATAAATATGGCGATCGCAACTTCAAATTCTAATGAGGTAACCCCTCACCATGAGGAACACCCAGACTACAGAGTTTTAGGATTAATAACCTTTTTACTCTCTGAATCTTTAATGTTTGGTGGTTTCTTCGCTGCTTATCTTTACTATCGTGGAATTGCTCAAACTTGGCCTCCTCAAGAGACGGAAGTAGAGCTATTATTACCAATAATCAACACTATCATTCTAGTTTCTAGCAGCTTTGTCATTCATCGAGGTGATGAAGCTATTAAAAAGAATGATGTCAAAGGTATGCGCAAATGGTACAAAATCACTGCCTTTATGGGGGCAATATTTTTGTTGGGTCAGGTCTATGAATATATGACCTTGGGTTACGGTCTGACTACCAATGTGTTTGCAAACTGTTTCTATTTGATGACTGGTTTTCACGGTTTACACGTGTTTATTGGTTTGTTACTAATCTTAGGTGTAATGTGGCGTTCTCGTCGTGAAGGTCATTATGGGAGCACTAAACACGTAGGAATTGAAATGGCAGAAATTTATTGGCATTTTGTCGATATTATCTGGATTGTTTTGTTTACTCTGATATACGTTTTAACACAGTTTTGAATAGTGATTGGTAATAGGTAATTGGTAATTATTTAAACTCGATAAATAGTTACTTTTACTATTACCTTTTATCTATTTTTTGTGCAGAGGTTTTTTATGTTGGCAGATACTCAAAAGAAATTTTCTTGGTTTCAAGTCCCCGAAGATGTTAAACAGCTATTACTGTTAGCAGCCGAGAACTGGGGAAATCCTTTAGAATCAGAAATTTACATTAATCAAGCTTTAGAAAAAACTGAAAACAATATAGATGTTTTAATATCTATATACCGGTATTTCTATTACAAAAGTAATAATCCGATGGCTTTACAAACGATATCTAAGGTATTGGATGTAATTAAAAAAACTGAAGATTTTCCTGATGATTGGGAAAAACAGAAGCTAATCTTAGAAAGTCGTAGAAATGAGAGAAAAATTCGAGTATATTTAAGTTCTCTGGCTGCTTACGGTTTAGTTTCAGCAAAGTTAGGAAATATCGAAGAGGCAAAAACTATTTTTGCTAGAGTCAAACAATTAGATGAAAATGATGAATTTAGTTCGGGTGTATTACTTGACATTGTGACTCGTCCCCATGATGAAGATGAGGACTATTAGGCTGATTGTTTTAATGTTTAATATTTAATCATTGATTTCTGTAAAAACGGTCTTAGGAACGTCTTTACTGACAATTACTATATGGGTCTATATAGGTGCTATGCGGGGTCAAGATTGGTTAGTAACAGAAGATGGTAATTACCAATCCTGTAAATCGGTTCGAGAATGGGATCTATTACGAGATAATTATTACCTGTATCGATTTTTAACTGAGTTAGAGGATACCGTTAATAGTGTAGAAGAAGAAGTTGCTCGTCTGGCAAAAATTCGTATGCTGGTAAGAGGTTTACTAACTAACTCTTATTGGGTAAGAAGCAAACATCCCCAACCAGATATGGACACAGGAACTTCTGTCGAATTACTTTATGAAGAACTGGGTTTTCCTTTTACGATACAAACTGTAACTTTTACACCCGGGACTCTATCTAATATCCACAATCATGGTACCTGGGGAGTAGTTGCAATATTAAAAGGTAGGGAAAAAAATATTATTTGGCGAAGAAACCCAACTACGGAATTTGTAGATAATATAGAAAAAGAATCTGAGTTGATTCTGGAAGCTGGAGATATTATCAGCTTCACCGGTGGTGCTATTCACTGTGTAGAAGCAGTGTCTGAAGAACCTACTGTTACTTTTAATTTGTATGGTGAAACTAAGTCGAAAGAAAGATTTGAGTTTGACGAAGTTAATCATACTGCTAAGAATTTCTGATGTAATAGAAACTTGATCAGATAGAGGGGTTGACTGCAATTTCCTGTCCGAAGGGATACTTTATAAGGAAACAGTGAAATGGTAAGGGTAATTTTTTACGAAAAGCCTGGTTGTAAAAATAACACAAAGCAAAAAACTTTAATTGCTGCTGCTGGACATGAATTAGAAACTTATAATTTACTAACTTATTCTTGGACAACAGAGAAGCTGGGATTATTTTTTGAAAAGCTTCCAGTTGCAGAATGGTTTAACCGTACTGCTCCTAGAGTTAAATCTGGAGAAATTATTCCAGAAAAATTAGATGCAAAAGCTGCATTAGCATTAATGGTTGAAGACCCAATCTTAATTCGTCGTCCTTTGATTCAGGTGGAAGAACGAAGGGAGGTTGGTTTTGACCCCCAGACTGTTGACAATTGGATTGGCTTAACACCAAAGGATGATACTCTCAAACAAATGAGTGCAACTTTGCTCAAACAAGATTTACAGAACTGCTCTCACAAACACAAACATTAGATTCATATTTATTCGGATTTTAGATAACTATGATTTAAAATCCTATAAAATACAAAGCTCATTGTTTATCTGTAATGCCTTCATACCTGCTAATTAATATGGCTATTAGTATTAAGTCGGTCGGCTTAATACTAATAGCTAATTATTAAGATTATTATCAATAGGAACATATTAAAATGCTATGACTTAACAAATGTCTATAAGTAAAAGTCTAAATATGATAAAAATATCTACCCATATTCCGATTGTTTAAAGTTTTTGACTGATATCTCTTAATCAAGCAGTTGAAAATTTATGCCACCCCTACTCGGGAGCATCCCAATGAAGGCAAATTGACCAAAATATTGGTTGTCATTGCGAATGTAGCGCAGCAGAATGAAGCAATCGCAAAGTCTAGCTGCTGCGATTGCTTCGCTTCATTATACATTATGCTCGCAATGACAAAACATGTTTTTACACATTTGGGATGCTCCCCCCCTACTCTGCCGTTGCAATTACCCAATGCTGATTAATCTGTTTAATGTTTATGATAAATATCATTTGATTTATAAACTTAATAATTAACAAAAATTGTAAATAAAAATCAATATTTATTATAACTTATTATAAATTTTTAAAACTTGTATTAGCTTATATTTTTTATTCATAATTGACGATTTGCTTTAATAAAATTATTTAATAGAATAGATATAAATATCTACAGTTTCATCTATTCAGCTGATATTTTCTCTGATTGAAATTTGTACAACTAAGTAACAACGACATAATCAATAAGCAGAACTCATGAGTAGTTACAACAAATCTGGATTAGAACGCATTATTGGTAGTTTTTCGACTCAGGAAGCAGCAAAAAAAGCTTTAAAGTTAATACAGAAGCACAAACCTCTTTCTGAAGGTGTTTCTTTAAGGGTAAAGGAGTCCAATTCAGATAGTTCTGTAATTAGAACTCAGTTAGCCCAAGCCTTAAAAGGTGCTATTGTGGGGGGATTTTTACTCTTATGTTTCGGTTTGACCCTTAGTTTACTGGTTTTGAGCGTTAATCAAAAACAAACATTTATTTCCGATAATCCCACCATCTTCGTTAGCGCGATCGCTTTGATAAGTTGCATCGTCGGTTGTTTGGTATTTGGTTCAATTTGCGGTTTTTATGAGGTATTGTTACTGAAATTGGAACAGGTAAAGTTATTGGCTTTTACTAGAGAAACAACCTTGTCTCGTAAATACTTGCTAATCATCCAAGGGTCAGAGGCTGATGTAAGTTTTGCTGCTAAGCTACTACGTCAATATACAGAGTATGTATGTTGAATTGTTGAGATTATAGATTGAATTGTTAGATATAGTTTCAAGTTTGAACTTCCAGCTTTAATCTACCTTGATTTTTTAACACCGACTTACTTAATATGTTCTTTTATATTAAGAATTTATCTCCGTCAGAGATTAGGAGATGGAGAAGAAATAGTTAAAGCGATCGCTTTAACTGCTTTAGCTAGAGAAGAAGATAAGCGAAGAACTAGTCGAGCTGGTTTCGCGTTACATTTATCAAAACCCGTAGAACCGACTGAGATTGCTGCTGCAGTAGGGAGTTTAGTTAATAAGTAATCTGAAGATGTTTGATTAAGTGTGATTGGTAAATATATACAAAGCTTGTAGAAAAAATTAAATAAAATTAAGTATTGATAAAATTAACAAATAAAATAAAAACATCGATTTTATCATTACAGTTAATATTTATACTTGATTCATGAAAAATACTGTTTTTTTGTTTTCATATTGAAATATTTCAGGTATATGTATGTGTCTCTGAGAAAAAATATTTTTTATACTAGTTTATTTAAATATACGTAGAACATTATCTATTAATTAGTTATTACAACAGATTCCTGGAAGTTTTAATTCTCAATTATAAATTCAAGGGAGTTTTAATTTATCTTTTATTTTTTGCTACAAGTTATACAGATAATTGATTATTAGATGAAATTAAATTATTTATCTGTTAATTTTTCGATAAATATGAAGGAAAAGTTATTTTTAAATAATATATTTTTGGTTGGATAAAATTATTTATTCTGTTTCTCTAAATTAAATCAATACATACTTTTATATAAAATATTGAGTTCAAAATCATACTTGGGATTGAAATATACAATGTCAATGTTATGTCTCAGTGTTGCCATATAGTTTTAAGAGATATATAAATAAAACGATAATTACCATTAGTTTTTAGTCAAATACTAGTAGCGATATGGATAAAAAATAGATTGATATGATTATAATTGTTAAACTGCGACCTATAAGTAGTGTTGTAAATGCAATTGTGTCGGGAAATAAACTGTTATATTCACAGTTAAGTTTAAACTTACTTTTGGGATCAAATCTGGAATCAACCCTAGAATTAGGTCTATAACGAGAAATCAGTAGAAATCAGGATAAACTGGATATTGTTACAAAAGTTACATATGCTTATTTTCATTAATGTGGTACTTCAAAAATACATCTAAGTGCTGTATATATGTTTTTATATATAAAATACAAAGTTAAGAAGTACTTAAAAAAAACTTAAAAAAGAATTAAGCTGATGTTTATTTAACTGATACAAAATCTTTGGTGTCGATGAGTTAAAAAGTATTGAAAAAATATTGAAAAAGTATTATTAAATGCGCTTATTAACAGATATTGGGTTGGTTTAATTGTTTTCAGGTTATTTTCAGACTACTTTCAGACTATTTCCCAGCCAATACAGTGAAAAAGGTATAAAAAGACGTATTAAAATTTCTGTTAGGCTTGTCCGGTTTAACTTCAGTTCAATGTGACATGGAAATATGAGATTTCTTTGATTTAATTGATTTGATTTGACGATCGGTTAATTTAATTTCTTGGATTCAAATTGGGGAACATTATCTGCGTAATTGAGGATTAGATATGAAAAGCGATATAGCAGTGGAAAAATTGCGTCGCTACAGAGAGTATGGGGAATCTGTACAGCAAGTTTTACAGGTACAGTCACCGTTACCGCAGGAAAGCTGGATTCCCAACAAACTTCATGAGATTATTCGTACTTTAAATGTAGCTGCACAAAAGACGGTAGAGTTAGCTTCTTCTCCCGTGAAAATTGGGATTATGGGAGAGTTTAGCAGTGGGAAAACTCTGCTAATTGGTAGTTTGATTGGTTACGCTGATGCTTTACCGGTTAGCGAAACTCCCACCACAGGAAATGTCACAGCAATTCACCTGGTACAGCAATCAGGTTTACAAACCACCAGAATTAGTAAATTCACGGTAGATTACCTTTCACATACGGGGGTAAATGAGTGCTTAAGCTTTATGCTCCAGGAGTTAGAAAGACGCGCTAAAGCGGTTGATGTGAGTTTCACTCATTTGGACTCTTTGAGAAATCTTTATCCTAGTAATGTTGTAGATTCCCAAAAGATTTTATATTGGTGCGAAGACCTTTGGCGAGATACTCAGAGTTTGGAGTTACGCAGTCTTTTACGGGAATTGGTAGTCTTTGTTCGTACTTATGCTGTATACGGTAAGGAAATTTGTGGTAGAACCTTTCACGTAGACTACAACACTGCTAAAAAGGGTTTAAAGTTAGTCGAACCACCGATGGATATCCTGGAGTCACACTTTGACGATTTACCCAGTTTTCCTTCTGAGTGGGATAACTATTCCCAACCCTCAGCACAAGATTTACACCAGAGTTTTTCCCTGATTCGACGTATAGATGTCACCGTGGAGGTATCTCCAGAAATCTGGGATTTATCTTCATTACAGGGAAGTAATGAGTTTGTACTTTTAGATTTTCCCGGTTTAGGTGCTGCGGACTCTGGAGTTAGAGACGCTTTCTTGTCTCTGAGGGAATTGGCAGAGGTACAGACAATTTTATTACTGCTAAATGGGAGATATCCCGGAGGCGGTACGGCTGCAAAAATTCGCAGTATGCTCGAAAGAGATAAGGGTCAAGACCTTAAAGATAGAATTATTGTGGGAGTAGGTCGGTTTAATCAGCTACCTTTAACATCCAGTGATGAAAGAATAATTGACGAACTCCTAGATGAATTATTGCTCTCAGAAGAAACCGTATTAGAAAGACTGAAAATTCTGCAACTAACCTTAGCTAGTGCAAGTAACTTAACCACCGAGAAAAAGAACATAGTCTTACTCTCACAGCTTTACGGTTTAACTAAAAAAGCCGAAATTTCTCGCTTAATTCAGGTCTGCTCACCAGAATTTCTTCCAGAGTTGGATGTACCCTCTAAACCCCAGTTCGTAGAAATGCGGGAAAAATGGCAGCAACTCAGTGAAATGTTACCTCCTAGCGGTACCTTACCAAAACAACTTAGCGATTATGTGGAAGATGGTGGAATTGGTAGGTTGCAATCTTTACTCAAAGAACATGTAGCTTACCATGGCATGAAACAATTACTTGCAGATACTCAAAAAGCCTCACAAGAGCTGCAGCAACAACAGGTTAGTCTCAACGAAGTACTAGAAGAAATACCAGCTTACATACCAATGGAAGAAAACCCCGTGTTTTTACAGATACGGGAAGCCATTGAAAATCTAGTTACTACCTATAGAAACTTTCAAGATAACTTAGAAAAGCAACCCATTCTAACCAACCGCTACGGAAACACTGTCAGCGACGTAGTTAAAGACGAACTCACCCACAAAATCTTCTTTGATTGGAGCGAGTGGACACTACTATTTGATAGAACTAAAAATGGAGCGATCGCACCGACCACTACAGAGAGTTTCTTTGGGGATGAGGAGGTAGAGGATTCATTACCAACAAAAAGTGACGACTTTTATCCTGCGTTTGTACAAACCATCCAGGAAATGCAGGTTTTCGCACACGATAGCACCGCAGAAGCAGTCAGAGACTTATTCCTCACCTTATCCACAGATGTAGAACCAGAACGCGATCGCGTTCATGAAGCGATCATGCCGGAAATGGAACAATATATCCAGCAAAACTTTGGTAAGGCACAGGTTCGTTTATTTCGCAATCTGATTAGAGCCATAGATCCGGTTAACAAATGGCAAAATTTAGTCATTCAACATAGCGGACTTGCAAGTAGTACTAATCCCATCAACGCTGAAATATTATTTCCCCTTGCACGTCAAGATGAAAAGCATCAACAGGGACAAATATTTGATTGGAGTCCCGACAAGAAGTATCCTGTACCAGCAAGACCATTTAACCATCAAATAGCAGTACTCAGACTCCGGGATGAAATTACAGCAAGTGCTGGTTTACATTTGATTCAATACGTCAGCGAGTTAACAAAACAGGTAAAAATTACCTTCTATAGAGCATTAAACGAAATATTAGATAGTTTACAACAGCTACTTAAATCTAGAAATGAACCTTTATTAAGATATATTGCATCGGCAGAACAGCGTAATTCCAGACCTATACCACCCTGGTTAGAAAATTTATCTCAAATACCTACTATTTCTTATCCAGAAGAATGAGGGTTGATGGGTAATAAATGGGTAATGGGTAATGTGATAACTGCTATTATCTCCTTCTATTTATTCTCTTTTTCTATCCTCTCCCTGTTTATTTGCCGTTTTCCCTTTCCCAATTAACTTATAAGTACGTACGGGTTTAGCAGTGCCGAACCCTACCAGTACGGGTTTAGCATTGCTAAACCCCTATAGCTAAAAACTAATATCTAATAAAAATGCCTATAAAAATTGAACTGTTAAATAGATATCAATTACGTAATAAAGAAACTGACCCGGATTTGTTAGTATTACCTGTAGTTGAAATTAGACCGACTGAAGGAATTAATTTACCTTATATTTCTCGAATCAGTATAACCGTTAGCGGTACACCCTATGAAGTGGCTGCACAAATCCAGTTTGCTTATAAAAGCGCCAACTTTAGCGCCAATTACCCTTTAAAATTAGCTAGTCCCAGAAGACTAAAACAAACTGAATGTCGATGGGAGGAAACATTACCTCCTGGTGTTAACTGTACTCTGCAAGTGACCGTGGAGTATTTCAATTCTGACAGAACGGGTTTTCCAATCATGTCTGCACCAAAAAATTCTACTGCTGAGTGCAATATCTGGACTGATGGTGAGTCTTTAAGTAACACCACAGATACAAGCTTACAACCAAACTTAGAAGCCAACTTAGAAGCAAATTTGCAATCCAATTTACCAACAAACTTACAGCCAAGTTTAGAATCAAACTTACCTGAATCTTACCCTGAAAGCCGAAAGCCAGGAATTACCTATCCAGGGTGGTTTGCAATAGATTTTGGAACTTCCAACTCTACCGTGACTCTATATGACCCGAAGGTAATTGTTACCCCCGATGGTTTACCATTGGAGCAAGAGGTCAGACTCAGACAAAAATTAATTACTTGGTTAAATCATTGTCCCGTAGATAACTTACCCGGAGTCAGTAAAGACGCTTGGGATTTAGAATGGCAGAAATTTTTAAGAGAACTCGCAAAACAGTTTCCTGATGTAGAACCTATCACCAATGGTAGTTTTGGCGACCAGTTACTCAGTGGAGCCACTAGTCATACTTTACTTGAAGCCATCCGACAAATAGAAATTGCTTTTAGCAAACGTTTAGGATGGTTTCGTCGAGCAGCAAGTAAACGATTAAATCAGATATATCATGAAGTTTTTCGAGTTCCGGCTTTGGAATGGCAAAGTTTAATACCAGTAGAACTCGATAAAGACCGTCGTCTGAGCGAAATTCCTAGCGAACTAGAAGTCGTCAACCTACAGTCTGTATCCGAGAGTAATTACCCCACCCAAGTACAGGTGAGACTGGGTAAACAAGCTAAAGATAACCGAGAATATGCCATCCGTGAAGGAGATGATATCGACGGTAAGTTTTTGCACTCACCCAAACGTTACTTTGGTCAAGATAGGGAATTCCAAATTTCTCTAAATGGGGAGGAAGATAAAGTCCCAGTAAATAAGCTTTTACAAGCAGCTTACGCCGAACTTATTGACTTAACCAAGGAATATCGTCAACGTTACCCCGGTAAGTGTTCTCTAGGAGAATTTTACCGCACCGTTGTCACCTATCCAACTATCGCTTCCCCCTTCGTGCGTCGGGAAATCGAACAGTTAGTCAAACACTTGGGTATTCCAGACGTACAGATGGCTTATGACGAAGCCGTCTCAGCAGCCATATTCTTCTTATGGCGGGAATTTGGCGGTGATTTAAACGTTGGTATCGAATCATTTAAAACCCGTTGTCGCAGCGATCGCTCAAAGTGGTGGCAAAATGTTTTAGTTTTAGATATCGGTGGAGGAACCACGGACCTAGCTTTAATTCGTCTCACCTTGGAAGAAATTGACCCCTTTGAACCCGGTGAAGATAGAGGAGACGGAGGACGTTACTATAAACTTACACCAAAGTTACTTGGCTCCTCCGGTCATCTACAGCTTGGTGGAGAACTAATTACCCTGAGATTATTCCTAGTACTCAAAGCCGCGATCGCAGACGCTTTACTCAGTGCAGTTACCGAAGAAAAGCTAGCCAAAGATATCTTAAAAGTACAACCAGAAGAACTAAGCGATCGCTTTTTAGATAATGGTAAATTTCAACCCGGTAGTCTGCTTGCTTGCGTTGATAAACAAGTACCAGAAAGCGAAGCATATAAAGAAGCGTTGAATTCAGCAGAAAAAGTTATTCCCACCCGTTGGAAAAATTCATCCTCCAGAGCACAAACTTTTTATACACTCTGGGAATACGCAGAAACAGCCAAATTAGCACTTGGTCAAAAAACCAATCAAAATACTCCAGAACCATTATTTGTCTTGAATGGACAGCAAATTTCCGAGCTACTAGCGCAAAACGACATTCAGTTACCCAACAAACTAGTTGACCGACTCAGCGTTGCAATTACCCAAGGACAATTCAACAGAGCCGTTTTACCAGTAATTCAAGAAGCAGTAGGTATAGCCCAAGGTCTCATAGAAAACGCTTTAGGTAACAAATCCAACAGAGACACCAGTAATCAAACAAATCAAACCAGCAATCTAAAAGAGCAGGTAGACTGGCTGATTCTATCTGGTAAAACCTGTAATCTAGAAATAGTTGAACAAGAACTATACCGGGTATTCAGTAAATCCGACTACTTCGTCTGGAATCAAGAACGAGTCACCTTTGAACCCGAATACACCAAACTTTCCACCTCTGCGGGTGCTTGTTTTGCCGAAAAACTGCGACAGTTAAGTTTTGCTCCCCAACAATCCAAGGATTTACTACGTAAGGGAGCCAATCAACTTTACATAGACGTTAAAAACCTATTTTACTTCCTTCCCTGCTCCTTCAAACGAGAAGTCATCGGCGGCAGTTCCGACCCGATATTTCCCGCAGGACAAGAACTTTATCAACTGCAAGCAGAAGACGCTGTAGCCAAATATCGCAGTAAATGGCAAGGGATGCAGCTAACCAATAATATCAAACGCCAAGACTTTGAAAGTGTCAAACCCCAACTATGGGGATATTACAACGGCGACGCTTTGATGAAAAGGCTGAGAATGAGCGAAGAAGAATTTAAAACTCATATCAAAGTCCAATTTGAAATCAACCAAAAGTTAGAAATAGACCTCCTGCTTTGTCGCGGTAATCCCCACTACCTAATAGGTGTAGACATACCCTGTCTGGATCTCTCTCAAATTATCGGTGAACCCACAATCATCAACGACGATAGCAGAGTGCTTTGCGACATTGCGGTCAACGTTGCGGAATCCGCAAATGCACTGAAAACCGACGCACACACAGTACTTTTTGCAGCCAACCACGACTACACCCCAGACCTACGAGTCTTCAGGTACGACGAAGGAAGCATGCAGCCCCAAAGCATCGGTTTAATAGCAGAACTTCCCCCCTTCCCTGCAAGTGGGAAACACACCTTTTACTTCCAATTTCGTAACCCCACATCCAACAAATGGGAACTCATCGGGGAACTACCAGAACCCCAAGTAAAAACCGAATATCCCTGTCGTTACTACGTTACTCTCAGTTACCAAGGAATTTTACGGATTCATCCTTTTGAAGTCCCTTACTGGACATCTAACAGTTCAGAATCTCTCAAACAGGAGGGGTGTGTATTTTGCGACAACTTAGAACTCCAACCCAACGATATAGAAGCGACCCGTGACCCCTTCTCTGGAGAACATTAGTCCGGAGAACATTAGTCCGGAGAACATTAGTCCGGAGAACATTAG
>ERZ1740062.159-NODE-159-length-52452-cov-6.368075_pt1 | contig 52452 bp, 55 predicted proteins | sample MGYA00581741_ERZ1740062 | MGnify/ENA primary metagenome ERZ1740062 (study PRJEB43018, sample SAMN04849747) | marine metagenome | isolation source: floating plastic debris | place: Pacific Ocean | collected 2008-09-01 | study: EMG produced TPA metagenomics assembly...
TTGTGTGTTCTTCGGGGTCCTCTCCTTCCCCCTCCTATTTACGGCTCATTATCTTGGGGTGTTTTTTTACTACTTCGGGGGGGCGGGCGGCCAGAAGGCCGCCGCGCGCCTTGGTCTCGAACGTCATCTCAGGAGCGGCTGGCCATCCAGCGGGCAACCTCTTCCCGCATCAGGTCGCCCAAGTCTTCGTCTGCGATTTCCTCGATGGCCTCATCAGCGAAGGCCGCGATCAGCATTGCCTCGGCCTCGGCCTTTGGCACCCCGCGCGAGCGCAGATAGAACATGGCCGTCGGATCGAGCGCGCCGGTCGTGGAGCCGTGCGAACAGGCAACATCGTCGGCATAGATCTCAAGCTCGGGCTTTGCCAGGAACTCGGCCCCTTCGTTGAGCAGCACCGATTGGCTGATCTGGTAGCCGTCGGTTTTCTGGGCGCTGTTGCGCACGAAGATCTTGCCTTGAAAGACCGATTTCGCCTGGCCTGCCAGCACGGACTTAAACACCTGCCGGCTTTCACAGTGGGCCGCGGAATGCGTGACAAAGACCGTGTTGTCGATATGGCTCTTTGCCTGGGCAAGAACGGCGCCCGCCACATGCCCCGATGCCTCCTCACCCACGAGATCAAAGACCACCTCGTTGCGTGTAAGATCGCCATCGGCGCTGAGCGTGAATGTCTTGAACTGGCTGCTCGCATGCAGGCGTGCGAAAATATGCGATGCTGACGGTGTTCGCGTGCCAGTCTGAAGCCGGATGTGATGGAACGCGCCACCCTCTGCGACATCGACCTCCATCACGGCATTCGAGCACGAGCCGCTTTCCAGAAGGGTCAGTTCAGCCCCGGCTTCGACCCTGATCAGGTGCCGCAAGACGCTCGCGCCGTCGCCAATCTGATCGGAGTGCAGGTGTATACGGCCAGCTTTGCCATGGGCCTGGATCACCAGACCATCCGTTGCCGTGGCGGTGTTCAGGACTGCGAGCGGCCGCATGACCTTTTCCTGACCCGCGACCTCGAGTACGCCGAAGATCTCGCGCGCGATCGAGATGTCCTGCTTCACAACTTCAGCGAAGGTTGAAATCGCAACGCCGTCCGCAACACTGGGCTTCGCCAGATCAGCGCGCAGACGTCCGTTCACGAACCAGGCATCCGGCTGGCCGCCGAACGCTTCCGAAGACACCGGCTGCTCCGCTGCGGTATCCGCAAGAGAGAGCGGCGCGTTCAGCTTCGATGGATCGGTGTACTTCCAGTACTCGTCACGACGGACCGGAGCGCCCTGGTCCAGCAAGCGCGCCCGCGCCTTGGCTCGGACATCGTGTGCCCACGCAGCTTCCTCCATCGGGACGGGCAGGGCAGACAGCATTGCCTCTGCTGCAAGCCTTTTCTGATCGGCCAGCGCGCTCATGCCACGTCCTTCAGGATATCGGCATAACCCTCGGTCTCGACCTTCAAGGCAAGATCCGGCCCGCCCGTCTCGACGATCCGTCCGTTCGCCAGGATATGAACGACATCGGGCTTAATGTGATCGAGCAGGCGCTGGTAATGCGTAATCACGAGGAAACCGCGATCTTCGGCGCGCAGCGCGTTCACGCCGTCTGCGACCAGCTTCATCGCATCGACATCCAGGCCTGAGTCGGTCTCGTCGAGGATGCACATGGATGGTTCCAGGACCGCCATCTGAAGGATCTCGTTGCGCTTCTTCTCGCCGCCCGAGAACCCGACATTCACCGGGCGCTTGAGCATGTCCATGTCGATGTTGAGATCTTTCGCCTTCGACCGCACCAGTTTCAGAAAGTCAGGTGCTGAAATCTCGTCTTCGCCGCGCGCCTTGCGCTGAGAGTTCACCGCCGTGCGCAGGAAAGTCATGTTGCCCACCCCCGGGATCTCGACCGGATACTGGAAGGCAAGGAAGAGCCCGCTCGCCGCGCGCTCTTCAGGATCGATGTCTAGGACGTCTTCGCCATTCAGCGTTGCCGAGCCGCCTGTGACTTCGTAACCGTCACGCCCCGCCAACACGTAGGACAGTGTGCTCTTTCCCGATCCGTTGGGGCCCATTATGGCGTGCACCTTTCCGGCGGGTACTTCCAGTGTCAGCCCGTTGAGGATCTGCTTGTCCTCCTCCTCGAGCTTCACGGACAGGTTCTCGATCTTCAGCATCCGTCTCTCCTCCATCGCCCGTGTGCGCGGTCTCTTCCGCGTCGGGGGCTAACTCGCGCCGGAAATCATCCGGCAAGTCTGCGCCTTCGCGGACCAGTTCCGCGACCCTCTCGAATTCTTCGGCCAACGCTTCCAGATCGTCCGGGAACGTGGCGGCCATGTGCTGTGCGAAGCTGCGGATCGTTACCTTGGCCAGCGCGATCCGGATCAGCGGGTCCCGATCGATCTTGTCGATTTGCGCGCTCGCATCTCGCACTGCGCGGCTGATCTCGTCCGAGACCGTTCCTCGATGGGTTTTCCCGCCAACAATGACTGCTTCGTCCGACATAATCCTGATCCTTTCTGGTTCCCTGGGGGCGCCCGCCCCACGCGATGTCATCGGATCAAGATCTCGGTCACACTCCTTTCGATTCCGTTTATGGCAAATGCCGCGTTTAGCTATTTGTTCCTGTTCGAGACTTTTGCCGCCAGGCTGACGGCGATCACCGCGAAGACCCCCATTGCGAGGCCGAACAGGATGTTGATCAGCAGCGTGCCCGCGCCGAAGACGAATTCGCCAAGGAAGAACACGACGAAGGCGACGATGGCGCCGTAGATCAGACGTTCGCGCATCTTCATTGGATCGTCACCGCCGTGCCCGAGGCCGAGACCATCAGCATGTTGTTGATCACCTCATAGTCCAGATCCACGCCGACAACCGCATTGGCACCCATCGACTCAGCGCGTTCCTGCATCTCGTCGAGCGCTGTTTTGCGGGCCTTGGCGAGTTCCTCTTCATAGGCGTTTGAGCGACCACCCAGGATGTCGGTGATCCCCGCGAAGACGTCCCGGATCACGTTCGCGCCCAAAATCGCCTCGCCCACGGCGATGCCGTGATAGGTCTGGATCGACTGACCTTCGATTGAGGGTGTCGTGGTGATGATCATGTAACGGCCTCAGAAAATCCCGAAGTACTTCAGCAGAAACAATCCGGACAGTGTGGCGACGAATACGATCGCCATCGAGAGCTTCAAACTTCCGAACAGGAAGCCATTCGGTTTCTTTCGAACGACGAACCAATATCCGATGGCGCCGCCAATCGCGCCGGGAACCGAAGAGATCAGCGTCTCGATCACTTACCCGACGCTCCCTTCGAGGCTGATCGCCACCAGGCTCTGCGCTTCCATGGCGAACTCCATAGGCAGTTCCTGCAGCACTTCCTTGCAGAAGCCGTTGACGATCAGCGCCACCGCGTCTTCCTCGCCGATGCCGCGCTGACGACAGTAGAACAACTGGTCGTCATCGACCTTCGACGTCGTCGCCTCATGCTCGGACCGCGAGGTCATGTTCTTAACCTCGATATACGGCACAGTGTGTGCGCCGCACTTGTCGCCGATCAGCAGCGAGTCACACTGGGTGAAGTTCCGACTGTTCCCGGCTTTCGGGTGCATCGAGACCAGCCCACGATACGTGTTCTGCGCGCGGCCCGCCGAAATGCCCTTCGAAACGATCCGTGACTTCGTCCGCTTGCCGAGGTGGACCATCTTCGTCCCGGTATCGGCCTGCTGGGCGTTGTTGGCGATCGCGATGGAGTAGAACTCGCCCTGGCTGTCGTCTCCGCGCAGGATGCAAGACGGGTACTTCCAGGTGATGGCCGAGCCGGTTTCAACCTGGGTCCACATCACCTTTGAGCGGTCGCCCCGGCAATCGGCGCGCTTGGTCACGAAATTGTAGATGCCGCCCTTGCCGTCCTCGTCGCCCGGGTACCAGTTCTGCACGGTCGAGTACTTGATCTCGGCGTCGTCCAAGGCGACCAACTCGACCACGGCAGCGTGAAGCTGGTTGGTGTCACGCTGCGGCGCAGTGCAGCCTTCGAGATAGGACACGTAAGAGCCCTTGTCGGCGATGATCAGCGTGCGCTCGAACTGGCCGGTGTTCTCGGCATTGATGCGGAAATAGGTGCTCAACTCCATCGGGCAGCGCACGCCTTCGGGCACGTAGACGAAGGAGCCGTCCGAGAACACAGCGCTGTTCAGCGTGGCATAATAATTGTCGGACTGCGGCACGACGGTGCCGAGGTATTTTTTCACCAGCTCCGGGTGCTCTTTCAATGCCTCGGAGATCGAACAGAATATAACGCCCGCCTTGGCCAGCTCATCCTTGAAGGTCGTACCCAGCGAGACCGAGTCGAAGACCGCGTCGACAGCAACCTTGCGGCCATCGGCGGGCGTCGCGTCGGCGCCCTCGACACCGGCAAGGATCATCTGCTCGCGCAGCGGGATGCCAAGCTTCTCATAGGTGCGCAGCAGTTCAGGATCGACCTCGTCCAGGCTCTTTGGCTTTTCTGCAAACGATTTCGGCTGGGCGTAGTAGTACTGATCCTGAAAATCGATCTTCGGGTAGTCAACCATGGCCCATTCGGGCTCGTCCATTTGTTCCCAGCGGCGGAAGGCGGCGAGGCGCCATTCCAGCATCCATTCGGGCTCACCCTTCTTCTCCGAGATCAGTCGGACAATGTCCTCGTTCACACCCTTCGGCGCGAACTCCATCTCGATGTCCGAGTCCCAACCGTACTTGTAGCGCTCGCCCACCGAACGCACCGCGTCGACGGTTTCCTGATCGACGCCTTCCTTGACGTTGACATCCAGTGCGGTCATCGGTCTCTCCATCTCTGGCGGGCTACGCGCCCACCGTGCATTGTTCGTAGGATGGGCGCCTCGCCCATCCGTCTTTCAGGCGGCCCGCGCTCTGCGACGGCGGTACGCGTCTTTCCATGCATCCGCGAAGGCCATGACCTCCGCTTCGGTCGTCGTCGGACCCATCGAGACACGGATGGCGCTCGAGGCCGTAATCTCGTCAAAGCCCATCGCCAGCAGGACGCGGCTGGCCTTGTTGACCTTGCCGCTGGAACAGGCCGAACCCGCGCTGACCGCGAACCCAGCCAGATCCATCTGCATCACTTGCGTCTCTCCCCGCCATCCAGGGACCGCGAAACACGAGGTATTCGGCAGACGAGGGCTTTCCTGACCAAAAAAGATGGTTTCTTGCGCGGCTTCGGCAAGGGTCGATTCTAGAATGTTTCTAAGTTTTTCGACGTCGTCCCAGACACCCGCCTCGAGATCGCGCTGGGCGGCCTCCGCCGCGGCGCCAAATCCGGCGATCCCAATGATGTTTTCCGTACCGGACCGGCGCCCTTTTTCTTGTCCACCGCCGCTAAGCCCGCCAAAGACTTCCCTTCCGGTGCGTGAGATCAATGCACCAACACCCTTTGGGCCACCAATTTTGTGCGAAGAAGACAACATGCAATCCGGGTTCATTCCAGTGAATGAGACACTAATCTTCCAAAGTGCCTGAACCGCGTCCGTCAAAAACTCAGCCCCTTCGCCACGGGCAATTCTCCGAATCTTTTCGAGGTCTTCAATGACACCGGTTTCACCATTAGCCAGAGCTATCGCGAAAAGACCTTCAGATAAGTCAAATGAAGCATCGCGAAATTCGAATTCGCTGTCTCCATGGCGTCCTGCAGTGCGCGGATAAACGAAGACGGAATGACCAATGCCGAGTGCTCGGTTGTATACACATTCGTGCTCAGCTTCGCTGAAGTAAATCACTTCATATTCAGAATGGATTGCAAGATTGGCAGCCTCCGTCGCCCCGCTCGTGAACACCACCTCATCTGGATCGCAGCCGACCAGCGCCGCTACCTGACCGCGCGCCTTCTCGACGATCGCCTTGGCCGCTCGCCCTTCGGCATGAACCGATGAAGGGTTTCCGACCACGTCCATCGCTTCCAGCATCGCCTGACGCGCTTCGGGCCGCAGCGGCGCCGTGGCGTTCCAGTCGAGATAGACGCGCTGTCCGTTCAGGCCGATCATTATGGGTGAATGACCTCCGGCTCATCGACCACGCCGATGAAATCGGGCACAGCCGGGCAGGGCACCATGCGGTCCTGAATCACATCAGCAATCGTCGTCTGGCTTAGGAAAACGTGCACGTGCGCCGACAGCTGTTCCCACAATGCATGGGTCAGGCACGCTTCTTTCGATTTGCCACAGCCCTGATCCAGATCACCGCCGCAGCCCATAGCGTTCAACCGTTCATCCACTGCTGCCATGATGTCCGAAATCCGCGTCTCGGTCGCCGCGTTCGCCAGATTGTAGCCGCCGCCGGGCCCCCGCACCGATTCGACCAATCCCGCGCGCCGCAGTTTCACGAACAGCTGCTCAAGATAGGCCAGACTGATGTCCTGCCGCTCCGAGATTTCCGCAAGGTTCACCGGTCCCGTCGCGCCGTTCATGGCGATGTCCGCCAACGCGGTCACAGCGTATCGACCCTTGGTGCTTAGTTTCATTGGACTTTCCCCCCCGCGACAGTATTGACCTTGACGCGCCGGACGTTTACCTCCCGTCCACCTCAGAACGGGAAGCGTTCTCAGTTTAGAATTAGAATTGTTCTAGATTGCCTGATCAAACGAGTCAAGCATTCGACGGACACCCGCCCGAAGGAATTCAAGCCGTATGCCCGAAGTCCATTTTCCCGGTCCCGAAGGCCGTCTGGAAGGCAGATACCACCCCGAGGATGAGAAGGACGCGCCGATCGCGTTGATCCTTCACCCGCACCCGAACTACGGCGGGACGATGAACAACCCGGTGACGTATCGGCTGCACTACGCCTTTCGTGATCTCGGCTTCACGGTGATGCGCTTCAACTTCCGCGGTGTCGGTCGCAGCCAGGGCGAATTCGACCAGGGCATCGGCGAACTGAGCGATGCAGCCTCGGCGCTGGATTACCTGCAATCCCTGCACGAAGGTGCGCGGGCGTGCTGGGTTGCCGGCTTCTCGTTCGGTGCGTGGATCGGAATGCAGTTGCTGATGCGCCGTCCCGAGATCAACGGCTTCATCTCGGTCGCGCCACCCGCCAACATGTACGATTTCAGCTTTTTGGCACCTTGTCCGTCGAGCGGTCTGATTATTAATGGCGATGCCGACCGGATTGTTCCGATGGACGATGTCGTCAAGCTTTCGGACAAGCTGAAGGCGCAGAAGGGCATCACCATCACGCACCAGACCGTGCCCGAGGCCAACCACTTCTTCGAGAAGGGGATGGACGAGATGATCGACTCCGTGAAGACTTATGTCGAGCGGCGCATGGTCGAAGGCGGCCGTTGAACCTCTGATCTTGCTCTCGACGGCGGACCGGATCTGCGGCATGGTTGAATCATGCGGTCCTGGTTCGCTTTCGCGCTCGCTTTCGGTTTAACTGCACCCGCCGACGCGGACGATTTGCGCGTGGATGTGGAACTTGTTCTTGCCGTCGATGTCTCCCGTTCGATGTCCGAGCGCGAACTCGAGATCCAGCGGCGCGGCTATGCCGAAGCGCTCGCGAGCCCCGAGGTCGTGATGGCCATCGAGCAGGGCTACTACGGCAAGATCGCGCTGACCTATCTTGAATGGGCCGGAACGTTCTCGCAGCGCGAGATCGTTGGCTGGACGCTGATCGAAAACGCTGACGACGCCGAAAGCTTCGCTGCGAAGCTGACGGCGGAATTCAACACGGCGTTGCGCCGTACGTCGATCTCCGGTGTGCTGGATCACGCCTCGACGCTATTCGGCGACAACGGCTTCAATGGCACCAACCACGTGATCGACATCTCGGGTGATGGCCCGAACAACATGGGTCGCCCGGTCGACCGGGCGCGCGACGATGCTCTGGCGCGCGGCATCACGATAAACGGTCTGCCGCTGATGACCCGCGAAGGTCTGGGGGCACAGTGGCATCTCGACGATCTTGACCGCTACTACGAGGATTGCGTCATCGGTGGACCGCAGGCCTTTGTGATCCCGGTACTCGAATGGGAGCATTTTCCCGCCGCCGTGCGCCGCAAGCTGGTGCTCGAAATCGCCGGGCGCACGCCGCAAGTGGTTCCGGCGCAACTCCTTGTCGATAACCGTGAGAAATACGATTGTCTGATCGGTGAGAAGATCTGGCGCGAAATGATGGATACCTGGGATTGGTGAACGGCCGCCCGCCATCGGCTCGAGACATGAAGAGCCATTCAGGATGACGCGCACGCTACTCCGCGATTGCGATGCGCTGGTGACGATGGACGCGGAGCGCTCCGAGATCCAGCAGGGTTGGCTGATCTTCTCCGATGGTGTGATCCAAGCGACAGGCGCTGGCGACGTGACGCTGCCCTATGATGCGGAAATTCTGGCGACCAGATGTATCGTGACGCCCGGGCTGGTGAACACGCACCATCATCTTTCCCAGAATCTGACGCGGACGATTGCCCAGGACGCGCTTTTGTTCGGTTGGCTGAAGACCCTGTATCCGATCTGGGCTCGGATGGGACCCGAAGAGGTTCGCGTGTCCGCACTTGTCGGGTTGGCAGAGCTTGCACTGTCAGGCTGCACGACCAGTTCAGATCATCTTTATCTCTATCCCAATGGCGCTCGGCTGGACGATACGATTGATGCCGCGCACGAGATCGGTGTCCGTCTGCACGCAACACGCGGCTCCATGAGCATCGGAGAAAGTGCTGGAGGTCTGCCGCCCGATGCACTCGTCGAAGATGAGGACGCGATCCTGAACGATTGCACGCGTGTCATCGATGCGTTTCACGACCCGAAGCCCGGGGCGATGGTTCGCGTTGGTGTCGCGCCATGCTCACCGTTTTCCGTCAGCCGCGATCTGATGCGCGAGGCGGCGTTGCTAGCCCGGGACAAGGGCGTGATGCTCCACACCCATCTGGCCGAGAACGACGAGGACATCGCCTATAGCCAGGCGCAGTTCGGCTGCCGCCCCGGCCAATATGCCGAGGACCTAGGCTGGACCGGAGATGATGTATGGCATGCGCATTGCGTGAAACTGAACGATGCCGAGATCGATCTCTTCGCCCGATCCGGAACCGGCGTTGCGCATTGTCCGTGCTCGAATTGCCGCCTCGGCAGCGGGATCGCACCGGTCCGCGCCATGCGCGACGCCGGTGTGAAGGTCGGGCTAGGGGTCGACGGATCGGCCTCGAACGATGGTGCCGATCTGATCGGAGAAGCCCGTCAGGCGATGTTGCTGCAGCGCGTACACCTCGGCGCTGACAAGATGAGCGCGCGTGAAGCGCTGGAGATCGCCACACTCGGCGGTGCGCAGACCCTTGGTCGCGACGATCTGGGTAGTCTTGAGCGCGGCAAACGGGCCGACTTCGTGCTCTGGCCAACGGACGGCAGCGCGATGGCTGGTGTTTCAGATCCGGTCGCTGGTCTTCTGCTGACCGGGCCGCATCGCCCAAAGGAGGTGTGGATCGAGGGACGGCAGGTTGTTCGTGACGGACGGATCACAACGATAGATCTCGACAGCGCGCTGAGACATCACAAGCAACTGTCGACGCGGCTCATCGAAGGTTAGGCGATGGCCGCCGCGCCCGCCAACAAAGACCCCGCCGCGCCAATGCTCAGCGGCCAGCGCAAGGACGGCCACCATGTCGGTGCACCGCCGAAGCGGGTCAGCCTGAGATCGGCTACCAGCAGCGCAATCAGGCCCACCGCCAGAAACATCTGCGCCTGGGCATCGGGCATGAGTGCAACCACCCAGGCATAGAGCGCAGGTATCACCGACACGGCCAGGGGTCTGAACGCCGCGCCGTCACCCATTCCGGCGGCGGCGAGGCCCCACCGGCACCCGCCCATGAAGCTGAGAATGACAACGCCGTATCCGGTCAGCACGGGTGAAAGCCACCCGCGTTCCTCCGGCAGCAGCCAGACCAGCATCGCCAGGCCAGCGAAGGGGATCAGCCCCGACAGGCCAAGCCACATGGCAGACCGGGGCACAGAGGGCGTCTTTGACATCGCGTCGCACTTTCCAGCTTGGGCGGGTCGCCCATCTTATCAGCAAGCAATATGGAGCGTTGTCTATGAGCGTCGAGACTGATCCGCGCGCGGCGACGCGCGTTTACTATGATGGTGAGTGCCCGGTCTGCCGCCGAGAGATCGGCTGGTACCGGGGTCGCAAAGGCGCCGATCAGATCGACTGGGTCAACGTGGCGGGCGATGACGACTTGAACGGACCGCCGGGCCTGACGCGGGACGATCTGTTGCGCCGCTTCACGGTAGAACGCCGCAATGGCGCGACCGCGCGAGGCGCGGCGGGGTTCATCGCGCTTTGGCGCGCGTTGCCCTCGACACGCCTTCCGGCGAGGGTGGCCGACAACGCGATCGTGACGTGGATCGCCGAACAGATCTACCGGCTCTTTCTGCGCATACGTCCGACGTGGCGATAGCCATCTGACAAACCGAGCGTCGTTCGCTAGGTTGGTGCCATGCCGCACAGAACGCTCGCGCACATCACTCGGCTCATTGGGTCACATTGGCGTGGAGAAACGCCGCTCCTTCAAGTCGTCCTGATCAACCTCGTTGCGCTTGGGATGGCGCTTGCACTGCTCCAGGAGTTTATCCGTGGCAGCGCCGAGGCTGTGATCGTCGGAACAGCCATTCTGTGTTGTTCCGCTGTACCCATCTGGCAGATCGTTGGATACGTCAGAACGTCTCGCGCGCACCTGATCAGCGGCGGCGACCCGTTCCTGCCCTGGGCCGGTCACGTTGCCCTGGTTTCGATCCTGCTTGTCACTGTGTCCCAGACGATCGGGTCGATTCTCAGTCTCGAGCGATATCAGCCACCGCCAGAGGCACCTTCTCAGCGGCCGGTCCTTGCCATCTCGGACAAGGGTGTTCTCGCGATGAGTGGCGACATCGACTACGCAACTCTTGGCGCATTCCAGACGGCTTTGCAGGATGGACCGGCCGTCACGCGGATCGATCTGCAAAGCAATGGCGGGCTGGTCTACGCCGCACGTGCGATCGCCGACATCGTGCAAGCCCGACGGTTCGATACCCACGTGCCCGAGTTCTGCAATTCGGCGTGCACGTTGATTTTTGCGGCCGGTCAGCACCGGACACTGGCCCCCGATGCCCGCCTGGGATTTCACCGCTACGGAAAGCCCACCAAGTTTCACCAGCTTTTGGTCGATGCCGATGACGAGTACGCGAAAGATCTTCGATATCTCCAAGGGCGCGGCGTCTCGGACGCTTTCCTTGAAAAGTTGCTGACGGTCGAGAACGACGACATGTGGTTTCCGACCCGGGCCGACATCGAGGCCGCAGGATTGCTGACCCCGCTTGCTGAGCGACGGGACTGACCCCTGTGGCGACGCGCGCGTTGACGGCTTCACGGCGGTGCCGCTAACCGACGCGCGGCCGCTCAGCACCGGGGAAAGCCATGACCTGCCGTATCATCGCGTCACTGTCCGAAATCTCGGGGGATTATGACGCCATTCTGTGCGACCTCTGGGGCTGCTATCACAACGGTGTTGCGGTCTACCCGGCTGCTGTCGCTGCCTGCCGTGCGTTCAAGGATCAGGGCGGTACGGTCGTGCTGCTGACGAATGCCCCGCGTCCGGCGCATGGCGTCAAGGTCTTCCTCGACCGGATCGCCGCGCCCGAAGACAGCTACCACGCGATCGTCTCCTCTGGGGCGGCGTGTCAGGCGGCACTCTCGGGCGGCAAGTACGGCGACAGGTTCCACTATGTCGGGCCGGACCGTGACCTGCACATGTTGAGCGACCTGGGGCTCGATCCGGTTTCGCTCGACGAGGCTTCGGCGATCCTGATTACCGGCCTTCGCGATGACCGCACCGAAACCCCGGAGGACTATGGCACTGAGATCGCCGACTGGGCCGCGCGCGGCCTGCCGATGCTCTGTGCCAATCCCGATATCGTCGTGGATCGTGGGCATCAACGGCTCTGGTGCGCGGGGGCGATTGCGCGCGATTACGGCGCCGCGGGGGGCGAGGTCGTCTATTTCGGCAAACCGCATCTGCCAATCTATGACCGCTGCTACGAGGTTCTGGCCGAGCTTGGCCATGACATCCCGAAAGACCGTATCCTTGCCATCGGGGACGGCATCCTGACCGACGTGCCGGGGGGAATCGCAGCCGGTATCGACACGATCTTCGTCACTGGCGGCCTCGCGGCACAGGACCTTGGCCCGGATCCAGAGCACCCTCGGCAGGACCTGCTCGACGCCTTTCTCTCCGAGAGCGGGCTTACCCCGCGATACGCAATCGGCCGCCTCAGATAGGTCCGAGGCGACCGCGCAGGGTGTCGCTCAGGTGATGTGCGCACCCGTTGTCTCGACAAACACCGAATAGAGCGATTGGCTGGCCGTCATGAACAGCTGATTGCGCTTGGTGCCGCCGAAGCAAACGTTCGAGCAGATCTCGGGCAGTTTGATCTGGCCGATCCGGTCGCCATTGGGTGCGAAGCAGTGCACGCCGTCATAGCCATCGCCGACCCAGCCAGCAGACGACCAGATATTGCCGTTCTCGTCCGCTCGGATGCCGTCCGCGAACCCGGTCTTGCCGTCGATGGTCATCGACACGAATTGCCGTTCGTTCTTCACGGTGGCACCGTCGATGTCCATCACCCAGATCTGGCTGGCCGCATCCGGATAATGCGAACGCCCGGTATCCGCCACGTAGAGCTTGGTGTAATCGTGGCTGAAGCATAGGCCGTTCGGCTTGAACGGCGCGTCGGTGAGCCTTGTGATCTCTCCGGATTGTCCGTCGATGCGATAGACGGCCTCCTTGCGGATCGGTTGCGGAGACCCCGTGTTCAGGCGATTGCCTTCATAGTTCATCAAGCCGCCATAGCCCGGATCGGTGAACCAGATCGAGCCATCGTTCGGGTGGACAATCGCGTCATTGGGCGCGTTGAACCCTTCACCTTCGAACTCTTCGGCGAGCACGGTGACCGAGCCGTCGTATTCGTACCGGATGACTTTGCGCGGACCATGCTGGCACGAAATCTGGCGCCCTTGATAATCGAACGTGTTGCCGTTCGAATTGCCGGATGGATACCTGAACCGGCGCGAGACCTTGCCGTCTTCCTCGGTCCAGCGAAGCTGCTCGTCGCCGGGAATGTCGGACCATAGCAGATAACGTCCTACGCCGTTCCACGCAGGTCCCTCGGCCCATAACGTGCCGAGATGATGCCGCCGGATTGGCGTGTTGCCGAGCTTGGGAAACCGGGGGTCCAGCCCAATGATATCCGGATCGGGGTAGCGCACCGGCTCTGCCCCCGGCCCGAAATTGCGGGCGAACGCTTCGGGCGCCATGGCGGTGGTTGCCGCTATTCCGGTCGCCGCGGCCAGAAAAGCCCGGCGATCGACACGCGTGTTCTCCGCTTTCGTATCGTTGTCTGCGAGTGTTTTGTTCATGATGGTCCTCCCGATCTTCTTCGTTTTTTGTGCAATCAATTGATGTGTCAACTAATAAAGAATCGCCAAATGATTGCATCGCTTTCGTATCACGGAATGGCGCGTGGCAGCCATCATGACCGGGATGCGGTGCGTTTGGTCCTCTCGATGTCGCTAAACCGCTTGAACTGTCACGGGGCTTTGCGTCTTAATGCGGCCAGCGAATTCGGGCGGGCGAACGTGCGCGCCAAGAGCGGAGGATTTCCATGAGATTTGAAGCCCCGAGCACCGTCGACGGTGCGGTGGCGCTTCTGGCGGCAGAGGACGGGGTGACCCGCGTGCTGGCCGGAGGTACCGATGTGATGGTGCAGTTGAAGTCAGGCATGGTCGAGCCCGACCTGATTGTCGATATCAAGCGCATTCCCGGCATGTACGACATTGTTGAAGAGGCCGGCGGATTTCGTGTCGGCGCTGCTGTGCCAGGCGTGATGCTGGGCGAACATGCAGGCGTCTCGGCCGCGTGGCCAGGTGTCGTGGAAGGCCTCGGCCTCGTCGGCTCGACGCAGATCCAGAGCCGCGCGACTCTCGGCGGGAACCTCTGCAACGCATCGCCTGCAGCGGACTCGGTGCCTGCGATGATCGCAGCGGCGGCAACCGCGCGGGTGCATGGCCCGAACGGCGTGCGCGACGTGCCGGTCGAGGAGATCGGGACCGCTCCTGGCAAGACCTCACTCGCGCGGGGCGAGATGGTTGGCTCGATCTATCTGCCAGCGCGTCCGACAAACGCCTCGGATGCCTACTTGCGATTTATTCCCCGCACCGAGATGGACATTGCGGTCGTCGGCGCCGGCGTATCGTTGGTCATGGACGGCGACACGGTTGCCGAAGCGCGCGTGGCATTGGGCGCAGTCGCGCCGACCGCCCGGCTTGTTCCAGAAGCTGGAGCAGCGCTGATCGGCAAGACCGTGGATGCGGCAGAGGAAGACCTCAGGGCGGCGGCCTCGGCGGCGTGCTCTCCGATCAATGACAAGCGTGGAACCATCGAGTTCCGCACCAAGGTCGCCGGTGTCCTGGCGGTGCGCGCAGCGCGCCTGGCCGCCAAGCGTGCGAAGGGATAATCCATGGGCAAGATGCACATCACGACGAACATCAACGGGGACGAGACCGAGTTCCTCTGCGATGCCGATGAGAGTCTGCTGGACGTGCTGCGCGATCGGCTCGGTCTGACGGGCGCCAAGGAAGGCTGTGGAACGGGCGATTGCGGAGCGTGCTCTGTGGTCGTCGATGGCCGTGCCGTCTGTTCCTGCCTGATGCTGGGGGCCGAGGCGCAGGGCCGCGAGATCGAGACGATCGAAGGCGTCGCGCACGGCGAGGACCTGCACCCGCTGCAACGCAAGTTCCTGGAACATGCAGCACTGCAATGCGGGATCTGTACGCCAGGTATTCTTGTGACGGCGAAAAACCTGCTGGAACGCAACCCCGACCCGACGGAGACCGAGATCCGGTACTGGTTGGCAGGCAATCTCTGCCGCTGCACCGGTTACGACAAGATTGTACGCGCGGTGCAGGATGCAGCCGCCGAGATGAGAGGAGCCTGATCCATGGCACTGGACGAATTCGACTCCGAAAGCCGCATCTTCTCTGCCGTTGGCACGCGCCCGGTGCGCCCGGACGGCATCGACAAGGTCACCGGCAAGGCGATGTTTGGCGCGGACATCTCTGCGCCCGGCATGCTGCATGGCGCGATCCTGCGCTCGCCGCACGCCCACGCCGTGATCAAGTCGATCGACACCTCGGCCGCCGAGGCGCTAAGCGAGGTCAAGGCCATCGTCACGCGTGCCGACTTCTCGGACAAGGTCAGCCGCGGCAATGCCGACGTTCTCGAGAACGTCATGGCGGGCGCCAAGGTGCTCTATGACGGCCACGCCGTCGCAGCAGTTGCGGCAACCTCGGCCCACGCCGCCAAGAAGGCGCTGAAGCTGATCAAGGTTGACTACGACGTCCTGCCGCACGTCACGGATGTCGACGCATCGATGCAGGACGGTGCTCCCATCATTCGTGACGACGAGATCAAGGTAGAAGGCTATTCGGCGAACGTGATGAGCCGGTCCGAGTTCGGCCACGGCGATCTGGATGCGGGCTTTGCCGCCGCTGACGTGGTGATGGAGAAGAGCTTCAAGACCGCCGCAACCCACCAGGGTTACATCGAGCCACATGCCTGCCTGGGCTCGCTGGGCGCGGATGGCCGGGGCGAGCTTTGGTGCTGCACGCAGGGCCACTTCGTGGCGCGCAACATCTGTGCCGATCTGCTTGGCATCGACTCGACCCAGCTGCGCGTCGTGGCGTCCGAGATCGGTGGCGGCTTTGGTGGCAAGACCACTGTCTTCATCGAGCCTGTGGCGCTCGCGCTCAGCCGCAAGACCAACCGCCCCGTAAAGATCGTCATGCCGCGCGATGACGTGTTCCGGGCGACCGGGCCGACCGCATCGTCTTCGATCGATGTCAAGATCGGCATGAAGAACGACGGCACCATCACGGCAGGTCAGGCGATTCTGCGCATGCAGGGCGGCGCCTTTCCGGGCTCACCCGTCGATATGGCGGCGATGTGCGCGTTCGCGCCCTATGCGTTGGATAATGTGCAGGCCGTCGGCTACGATGTGATCTGCAATCGCCCGAAACAGGCGGCCTACCGCGCGCCGGGCTCTCCGATGGCCTGCTTTGCCGTCGAGTCCGTCGTGGACATGCTCTGCAATCAGTTGAACCTGGATCCATTCGAGGTACGCCTGAAGAACGGCGCCAAGGAAGGCACCAAGGCCTCATACGGGCCGAAATGGCCGCGCATCGGTCTGCTGGAGACTGTCGAGGCCGCCAAGGCCCACCCAATGGTCAAGAACGAGCTCGGTCCAAACCAGGGACGCGGCGTGTCGTGCGGGTTCTGGTTCAACCATGGCGGCGAGACGTCGGTCACGCTGTCGCTCAGCCAGGACGGCACGGTGGCGCTTCAGGTCGGCACGCCGGATATCGGCGGCTCGCGCGCCTCGATGTGCCTGATGGCCGCCGAGGAACTGGGCATTCCCTACGAGAAGGTTCGCACGACGGTCGTCGACACTGCCTCGCTGGGTTACAACGACGTGTCGCACGGATCGCGCGTGACCTACGCGTCCGGGCTGGCAACGATCAAGGCGGCGCGGGACGCGAAGAAGAAGCTCTGCCAGCGTGCGGCCAAGATCTGGGGCATCGACGAAGAAGCCGTGGACTGGCAGGACGGGCAGGCGATCCCGGCCGGGCAGAACGCGGGCGGACACGATCCGCTGCCGTTTGCCAAGCTCTGCAAATCGATGGGCCGCACCGGCGGACCGATCTCGGGTCACTTCGAGGCGACGCCGGAAGGGGCAGGGGTCTCCTTCGCGACGCACGTCGTGGACGCCGAGGTTGATCCCGAAACCGGGGCAACCAAGATCCTGCGCTATCTCGTGGTCCAGGACGCGGGCAAGGCGATCCATCCGTCTTATGTCGAAGGCCAGTTCCAGGGCGGGGCCGCCCAGGGCATCGGCTGGGCGTTGAACGAGGAATACATCTATGGCGAGGACGGGCGACTGCAAAACGCCGGGTTCCTCGACTATCGTATCCCCGTGGCGTCTGATCTGCCGATGATCGATACCGAGATTGTCGAGGTGCCGAACCCCGGCCACCCTTACGGCGTGCGCGGTGTGGGTGAGACATCGATTTGTCCGCCGCTCGCCGCCATTGCAAATGCGGTATCCAACGCGGCCGGTGTGCGCCTGACCGAGCTGCCGATGTCACCGCCGCGCATCCTCAAGGCACTCGACGACGCCTGATCCGGATGCGATCTGGACCCTCCCCGCGTTTGGGGAGGGCTAGGGAGGGGCATGGCCAACCTCGTCACAGTGCAGCTTTATGGTTCGCTGACCCAGTTCACGGGGGGCGTTGCGTCGATTGATCTGGAAGCGGCAACCATCCGTGATCTGTTTCGCGAACTGCTGGCACAACACCCTGCACTGGGCGAGGATCTCGACAGCCGCGTTTCCGTGTCGGTGGACGGGCGGATCTATAACGAGTCGCTCTTCCAGCCGATCACGCCTGAAAACGAGATCATCCTTCTGCCGCGCATCGCCGGCGGGTGAGCATTGTGCAGGGCGAGAGCGCCAGGGCAGTGATCACGGGGCGGTGCTATTGCGGCGCGGTTCGGATCAGCGCATCCGAGCCGCCTCTGACGCGCGCCTATTGCCATTGTTCCGATTGCCGCCGCGTCACCGGGGCGCCAGTCGCTGCATTCGCGGCGTTCAATGAAACCGCGGTAACCTTCACGCCTGACGAAGGCGCCAAGGTCTACGCCAATCCGGGAGTGACCCGGTCATTCTGCCGGGTCTGCGGATCTCCGCTGACCGGCCGCTACGATTATCTGCCGGGGCAGGTGTACATCGCGCTCGGGCTGCTCGATCAGGCCGCGCAACTCGCGCCGAATGTTCATGCCCATGACCAGAACCGGTTGCCCTGGCTGGTGATCGACGACGATCTCGAGCGCTGCCAGATGAGCGCATGGGCAGCTCTGAGCCCTTCCGCCGATCCGTGACGCCGCGCTGTCGTGGTTGATCAAGCGCAGCGATTGCTTGAGGACCCTGACCGCCTTGCACGGTATGCCGCGTTTCTAAGTCGCGAACTTCCCCGCGCGGCGGCGGCGCGGAGGCCCGGAGCCTTGGCGAGGTCTCTCGCGGGCAAGCACGCCGTCCTGCTGCGTCAGGCAATCCGATTACGCCGTCCGGGCGCCATTCTTGAGTTCGGGGTCTACCGGGGGACGTCGGCCCGGCTGCTCGCACGGATGTTCCCCTTTCGTCAGATCCATGGCTTCGACAGCTTTGAAGGTTTTCCGGCGAACGGACGTCCCGATTGGCAAATCGATTTCGCGGGGATCGAGCCGCCGCCCGTGCCGCGCAATGTCACGCTGCATCGTGGCTGGTTCCACGAAACGCTCCCTCAAGCCCTCGCCAAGCTGACCGGTCCAATCGGGCTCGTATACATTGACTGTGATCTGTATTCCTCGACCGCGTGTGTCTTGGATAAACTTGCGGAGCATGGATATTTGAAACCCGGCCTGCCGATCGTGTTCGATGAGCTTCTGAACTATGACACGCACCTCTGGAACGAACTGTTGGCCATGTTTGAAGCGCTCGAAGCACACAACCTCGGCATCCGCTGGACCTGTGTCGGTGGATCGGTTCGACCGGCACCCGAGGCGCTGCAGCGGCTTGCTCAGGGGCACTTCGGCGAAGGCTTCGAACAGGACCGGGAGGCAGGATATCCCGCACAGGCCTCGGTAGTGCTCACCACGGAGGCGGAGCCATGGTTACCTGCTCCGCCAGAATTGATCGATGCCCTTCGGGTGCAAACAGCGCGTTTCCTAAACGGTGAGCTACGCCGAGACTGACTGCGCTGCTCAACTGCAAAGCCTCGGTTCAAGCCAATGCTATTGTGCTTCATCGAGGCCGATCATGCCGAGAAACGAGCGCACGGTGGGTCCGCAACACCCTGCAATTTAATCAAGTTTTAGCTTCTGGGCCGTAGACCGGCCCGCGCATATGCGGAGGCTCGCACGCGGGTCTTCAAACGTCGCGACGGACGGCAGCCTAGGGCAGGGAGGGAGACCTCTTTTCAGGTTGCCGTCGCCTCTGTGCACGAGGCACGTGTGAAAGTAGCGTTCAGGTGGCTGGCCAGCTACCGTTTTGCGAATCCAAGGGGTTCGCATCCCAAGCGGGCAGACGACCGATATGAGGTCGTCAATCGCTCGTCACCATCCCGAGGATACCAGCAGCCGTTCCGGAGCATACACTTCGGCCTCGCGGCCGTTTGGCATGGGTGGGCGATGCGCCCACCCTACCGGTCCCGTCAGTTATCTCGTGGATTGGCCTCTTCCAGAGCCTTGATCCGCGCATTGATCTCTTCAGACATCGCGCGGAAATCGAGGTTCTCGTTGCCCAGGTACTTGTCACTGAACACCTCGACCTCATCCTCGATCTCGTTGCCGCGCATCGATGTCTTGCTGTTCAGCGCGTCACCCATCCGCACAAGTTCAGCCTGTTTTCGTCGCTCGAACTCGCTATCGGCAAAGGACCACTCGACCCCCCAGGGTATTCGCGACAATCCGGCTTCATACGGAAGCTGCGTCGCCAGCCGCGGGAAGGTCAGCACGATCAGCATGCCGATCACCTGCAGGGTCACGAAGGGAATGATCCCCTTGTAGATCTCCTGCATCTTCACGCTGCTGGGAGCCACGCCCTTCATGTAGAACAGCGCAAATCCAAACGGCGGCGTCAGGAAGCTGGTTTGCAGGTTCACCGCCACAAGGATGGCGAACCAGTAGATGACCTGTGCCTCCAGGAACTCCTTGGTCTGTTGCGTCTGCGTGATCACCTCGATCCCGAGATGGTCGGCAAAGACCGGTGCCAGCGTCCGGATCACCGGATCGAACACCGGCAGGATGATCAGCGTGATCTCGAGGAAGTCGAAGAAGAAGCCGAGCAGGAAGACCGCGAACATCAGCAGGAACAACAGGTTCCACGGGCTCAGGTCCAGCCACTCGATGAAGTGGATGATCAACTCCTCGCCATAGACGTTCCTGAAGATGGTCGAAAACGCCGTGGCACCGACAAAGATGAAGAAGATCATCGCGACGGTCAGGCCGGTGCGGTGACAGACCTCCTTGATCACCGTCCATGTCAGCGTGCCGTTGACCCAGGCCAGCACCAGCGAGCCGAACGCGCCGACCCCTGCGGCTTCGGTCGGCGTCGCCCAACCGGCGAAGATCGAGCCCAGCACCAGGATGATCAGGAAGATCGGCGGCACGAAGCCCTTCAGGATTCCGCCAAGCAGCGTGTTGCCTTCACGTTTGCCGACCCACATCGCCAGGAAGAAGATGCCAAGGATGGTCATCAGCTGCCAGTTGATGTCCTCGGCATAGAAGCCGGCGACTTCGAAGATCACATCCGCTGCGACGAGCAGACCCGAACCGACAAGGAAGATGACCAGGTTCGACATGTTTGTCGGCTTCAGATCGATCTCATCTTCGTCGATCCTTGGGGCGATCGATGGGTTCAACGTCGCCCGTGTCAGGATGTAGACAAAGTAGAGCGCTGACAGCGCCAGACCCGGCAACAACGCGCCGATGAACAGGTTGCCGACCGACACCGCCAGCAGCGAGGCCATCAGGACCAGCATGATCGAAGGCGGGATCAGGATACCCAGCGTCGCCGAGGCGGCGATCGTTCCTGTCGCAAGTTCAGGCGCATAACCGCGCTGCAACATCGTTGGCAGAGCCAGCAGTGTCATCATGACGACCGAAGCGCCGATGATGCCGGTGGTCGCGGCCATGATCGTGCCCATGACCGTGACCGACAGGGCGAGGCCGCCCGGCACACGTTTCAGCATGATCTGGAGAATGTGCAGCAGGTCGGCAGCGACACGGGACTTTTCCAGCATAGTCCCCATGAACACGAAGCACGGGATCGCCACCAGTATCGGGTTCTGCACGGCGCCCGAGGCACCGTCCCCGCCCCAGATCCGGTTTACGACCGCGAAGTAGATGTTGATGTCAAAGATCTCGAGCCAGATCGAAATCATGCCGAACACGACCGAGACACCGCCAAGGGCGAATGCCACTGGCAGGCCGGTGAAGAGCGTAAGCGCCAGCGCCAGGAACATGTAGGCACCGATGTACTCGTAGAGGTGATCCCAGAGAAACCAGTCCCACCATTCCGCAAGCATTTCCATCAGGCTTTCCCCCCGGCCTTCGGTTCTTCATCCTCCAGCACCACTTTGGGCAGAGTTTCGACATCCGTGAAGAATTGCAGTTGATCCTCGGCGATGGCCTGTTGTTCGTAATTGCCGAACAGGAAATTCAGGCACCGGAACAAGGTCGCGAGCGCGGCCATCAGCGCGATGACGAAGCCCCAGATAAGGAAGGACTTGATGATCCAGCGCCAGCCCAGGCCAACCTGACTTTCGGACCCTTCGCCCTGCGCAAACGACGCCGAGGCCATGACGTAGGAGAACCAGATCATCAGAAGCAGGAAGGGCACGGCGCAGATCAGGATGCCGAAGGTTTCGACCCAGACCTGGCTGCGGCGGCCAAGGCCCTCGCGAAAGATGTCAACGCGGACATGGCTGTTGGCGAGATAGCCGAAGCCGAATGTCAGCAGCATCAGCGCGCCATGAACGTGCCACTGCAGATCCTGCAGAATGAACGACACCGAGAAGCCGTAGTTGATCGTGATCTCGGCAGACGCTTCCTTGATGTAGTCGATCTTGCGCGTGATCACGTCGAACATGATCAGGAATATCAGTGGCAGGATCAGAAAACTCGCGGCCTTACCGACACTGCGCGAAATCCGGTCCAGTACATCGCCGAGACTTAACAGCGCTCCCATTGCCCCTCACCCGTTGGTTCTTGGTTGTTGTTGGGACGACCATGCTGCCTGGTTTGCCAGGTCTCTGGGCCGTCATGCGTCGACCGGCGCATGGTACGCGCCGGTCCTCATCTTGGAACTCAGGGGCACCGCGCTGGCGGTAACCCCAAGGCTCAGTTCTTCAGGTACCCGCGCGAGCCCCAGACCTGGTAGGCTTCGTGGAACTCGGTGTAGCTGTCCCACATTGTCTTGACGTCCGGGTTGGCTGCCAGCTCTTCTGCCAGAACCTCTTTCCACTTCTCACGCAGCTGGTCGATGACCTCGTCCGGCCAGGTGACCATGGTCACGCCGTCCTTTTCGTTGGCGATCATGGCTGCGGACTGCAGCGCTTCACCTTCAGCGAGCTCGTGCATGAAGTTTGCATCGCAGGCGGTCTGGAACATCGCCTTGTGCTCATCCGACAGCTTGTTCCACGCGTCCATGTTCACAAGGATCTCGTTGGTGGTCGACTGCTGGTGCCAGCCCGGGAAGTAATTGTACTTCGCGATCTGGTAGAAGCCGAGCGTCCGGTCGATGGCGGGCATCGAGAATTCGGTCGCGTCGATCGTTCCCAGTTCCAGTGCCGGGTAGATGTCGCCGCCAGCAAGCTGCTGGGTTGCCACGCCGAACTTCTGCATGACCTTGGCGCCCATGCCGAAGAATCGCATCTTCAGGCCCTTGAGCTGCTCGAGGCTTTCGATCGGCTCACGGAACCAGCCGGATGTCTCGGGCGGGATCATGCCGCAGTAGAAGTACTTGATGCCGTCCTTGGCATAGAGGTCAGAGATGATCTGCTCTCCGCCGCCCTGCTTGATCCAGGCGTTGAATTCCAGTGCGCCCGGGCCGAACGGCCAGGTCGAGGCAAATGCGAAGGCCGAGTTCTTGCCCTGGTTTGCACCCGGTGTGCCGTATGCGGCTTCGAAGGCGCCCTGGCTGATCGGGTCATAGTAGGCATAGCCGCCTGCGAGCGCGCCCGGTTCGAACACCTTGATGTCGAAGTCGCCGCCCGACATCGCGCGCACCATGTCGGCGATGCGGTAGCCGACCGGGCCGATGACCGCGACGTTCTTGCCGAATGCCGAGTGCATTTTCCAGCGGACTTTCTTGGCGTCGGCTTCGGCAGCCGACATCGCAACGACAGCGGTTGCGGCAAGTGCAAGAGCACCGACCTTCTTAAAAAGATCGAACTTCATCGAGTTCCTCCCTGTACCGCAGGCTTTACCGCCTGCATCGCATATGATGGCCGGACGTTGTACCGGCCGGGCGAAGGCAGTCAAACGGGAGGGTGCTGCAGTGTCAACGCTTTACTCGGAAAATACCGAGTCTTTATCATGGACTGGCAAAGTGCGGTGCAGCTTTCGCGTTATGCGGGTATCGAACGGGGGAGAGGCTCGATCTTTGCGCGAAGAACCGACAGTAAACCGCGAGGAAAAATAGAAAACCGGCCGGGATTGCTCCCGACCGGCCCGAGCGCCCCAACGCTGCTCAGAATCGATACTTCAAGGACACCGCGCCGATCAGTTGGCCCTCGGGCTGAAGGTCAAACTCAGGGCTTAGCCAGTTGATCGAGTAGACGATGGCGAACGGATCGTATTCCAGCATCAGCCCGGCGCGGAAACGGGTGGTGAGCTCCTCGCGCGCGACGTCGGGGCCATCGGCGGTGAAGCCGCCGTCAAGGAAGACGTCCGATGCGATATACCCGACATCGCCGCCGATCCAGAGCGCCCAGTGGAAACCACCGCGCTGCTGCGAGCCACCCGGCAGCAGGGCACCGATAGCCGGTTCGCGGTTCCAAGTGCGGGCTGCGAGCGAAGATCCGATGATCACGTCCATGCCGCCCCGGATGCTGTTCTCGCGCATGCCGGTCGACACGCGAACGAACGGTGCGATGTCGAGATCGAGATATCGGGTCGAACTTTGACGGCGATAGACGCCTTCAAGTTCCAGATTGACCAGAAACTCGCCGTCGACAGTGTTTGCCGATGAAAGCGCCACCTGCGTATCGTCGTGCAGCGCCTCCTGGATTTCGAACAAGGGCAGCGGTTCTCCCTGCCATCCGACTTCGACCCCGGCCCGCGTCTCCAGCACGCCAGTTGTCGTCGCATCGATCCGGTCCGGACGATCCCATGACCGCAGATAGGCGCCCACGCCGACATACTGGACAAATGGTCGATCGTTGACGCCGCCGCCTGCCTGGGTGTTGTCGGGTGTCGCGATGAAGCCGCGTCCCTGCAACTCGAATGCTGAAACGCTGCCCGGGATCAATCGCTCGTCGAGAAACAGTGTCTCGGGGAAGACCCAGGACTGGGTCATGCCGCCGGTCTTGTAACGATCCTGGCCATCGCCAATACGATCGTTCCAGATGGCACCTTCCGCCATGATGTCCCTGTTCTCGGACAGCCACTTGAAACCGTCGCGCTCGACGTCGGCTCGGGCTGTGCCAGACAATACTAGTACCCCCACGGCAAACGTGGTTACGATCTTCATCGATTTCATGTCTTGCCCCCAAAACTCACGCCGATCATATCAGCGTAAAAGCTGGAAGACTTGGTTTCCAAGGACGGTTAATAGCTTATTTTTTGTCCTTAACGAAGTATTAAACAGGAGATAGATAAAGTTTTAGGTATTATTTTGTTAATGTATATTAATAACGATCGTGCTGGCGCGGTGATCGATCCGCGTTTGCCGAGGAATTAGGTTAACGACCACGGGGGTTTCCGGCCAATACGGTCCAGCAGGAAGTCGATGAAAACCCGAACCTTTGCGGTCAGGACGTTAGACCGGGGGTACACAAGCCAAAGTACGGACTGATCATCGACCTCGTAATCGGGCAGCACATGCACGAGGCTACCGTCCTGCAGGTCTTGGTGAACGCTCCATTCGGAGTTCACCGAGATTCCGGCACCGGCAAGGGTGGCGAGTTTCTGGCTGAGACCGTCATTCAGGGTCAGTCGACACTGGCCTTCCCGCGGGTCAAAGCTGGCCTGCGTGCCGTCTGCGCGGCGCAAGCGCCTGGGCGTATGGTCGACGAACGCGATTAATTGGTGGTTCGCCAGATCCTCGGGCTCTTTCGGCACACCGTAGCGGTTAAGATACGCCGGGGACGCGCACAGACAGCGCCGGTCGTCGGCGAGTTTTCGGCCGCGAAGGCTGCTGTTCTCCAACTCGGTATTGCGCAGGGCGAGATCGTAACTCCCTTCGATCAGATCGAACCGCGTGTCGGAAAGCCTGAGGTCGAGGTTGATCCCGGGATAGAGCGCGAGGAAGTCCGGTAAGATCGGGACGATGTAGCGCTGTGCAAAGCTGCTCGGCGCCGCGAAGCGCAGCGTTCCGGACGGATCGGATTGGCCGAGGCCCATCGCGGCCCGCGCGCTATCCTCTTGCGCAAGGATCTCGCGCGCGAATGGAAGGAACTCTGCGCCTTCGGTCGACAACGACACCTTGCGCGTGGATCGGATGAGCAGATCGGCGCTGAGACTGCGTTCGAGTTTCGCCAGCCGCGCACCCGCAACCGCAGGCGCATAGCCGAGTGCGCGGCCCGCCGCGCTGATATTGAGCTTCTCGGCGGCCAGCACGAAGAGCCTTAGATTGTCGGTGTCCATCTGATTATATCCTGTTTCCAAATTCTGAATCTCGTTCAGTCCAGTTTATTTGGAAAACAAGAAAACGATATCCCGAAGATGCCTCGGTAACACGAGGATCACCCACAGAAACTGGAGCAACCCGATGGCATATTTCTCGATCCTTGCCGTGACCCCAACCAATGATGATTGGATCCCGGCCTATATCGGGCCGGCGAATGCGCTGGTTGCCAAACACGGTGGCCGGTATCTCGCCCGGACTGCAACGCACGAACAGATCGAAGGCGCCGAGACGCCGGCGGCGCTGAGGATTATTATCGAATGGCCTTCGAAAGAGGCCGCGGCGGCGTTCATGGCGGACCCGGACTATGTACCGCATTTGAAGGCGCGTACCGAGGGATCAACCAGCTATCACTATCTGGTCGAGGCAAAGGACGATCTGGCCTGACGGCGTACAGTCGAATTGGCTGAGTGATGCAGACATTCCGTGCAGGCGAGGAGATGACGATGAACGCGAAGACGATTCTGATCACCGGAGCGACTGACGGTATCGGCCTGGAGACGGCAAAGGCTCTGAGCGCGGCTGGCCACAGAATACTGCTGCACGGGCGAAGCGCACAAAAGCTCGACGCAGCGGCACAGGCGCTGACGGGGGCAGGTGGACCGGTTGAGACCTTCCGTGCGGATTTCTCGATGCTTTCGAGTGTTGCGGGGTTTGCGCAGGCCATCGTTGACCGTGCGGCGCCGCTTGACGTGGTGATCAACAATGCGGGTGTTCTGAAAGCCCCGAGAGCGATGACGCAGGACGGTCTGGACATCCGGTTTGCGGTCAATCTGTTCGCACCGGTTCTGCTGATGCGCCATCTTGTGCCCATCCTGTCGCCGACGGGCCGTATCGTGAACCTGTCCTCGGCCGCGCAATCGCCGGTGTCGATTGCTGCATTGACCGGGACATCGTCACTTCCTGAGATGGATGCCTATGCCCAAAGCAAGCTCGCCTTGACGATCTGGTCGCAGGAACTGGCCCAGGATTTGCCAGAGGGACAACTCAGCGTCGCTGTGAATCCGGGTTCACTTCTCGGAAGCAAGATGGTGCGCGAAGGGTTCGGTGTGAGCGGCGGAGATCTGCAGGTCGGCGTTGATGTGCTGTCGCGGGCTGCATTGTCCGATGAGTTTGCCGCAGCCAACGGACAGTACTTCGACAACGACTCGCATCGTTTCGCGCCACCGCATCCTTGGGCAAAGAACGCTCAAAACCGGGCCGAGGTTATGGACGCGATCGCCTCGGTGCTCAGCAAACACGGGCTTTGACGCGGTCGATACGGCCATAGAGCACGAGTTGACATGATCGCATCAGATCGCGTGCTCTAAGTCCCTGTTTTTCCGCATTTCCGCGACGCCAATCTGACTGAGATTGACTGGAAAATGCTCTAGGTGCGCGCCGCGAGTGCGTCCGGCAACACTTCTGCCAACAAATCGAGATCCGCGACCTGTCCCGCTCCGATCCGGATGCATCGGTCGAGTGGAGCAACGCCCGGCATCCGAACGAAAACGTCGCGCTCGAGCAGCGCTTGCAGGACGCGGCGCGCATGGTCTCCGTCCCGTCCGCAGTCGACCGCGACGAAGTTCGTCGCCGACGGCAGGGTGGTCAGGCCGTTTGCAGCGGCGATCTCGGCGATCCGATTGCGGGCAGCCGCGGTGCGTGCCACGACCGATGCCAGGTGTTCATGGTCTGACAAGGCAGCGATAGCTGCCTCCTGTGCCACGCGGTTCACACCGAAATGGTTGCGGATCCGGTCGAAGGCCTTGGCGGTTTCGGGATGTGTCACGGCATAGGCGATGCGCATCCCGGCCATGCCATGCGCCTTGGAGAACGTGCGGAACCGGATCACGCGCCGGTCGTCCGTGTCCCAGGGCATCGCTGTGCCGTCAGGTGCGAACTCGATATAGGCCTCGTCCAGGCAGAGCAGCGTGCCGTCGGGCAGGGCATCGATCAGTGCGCGGACTTTCTCTGCGCTATGCCACGTCCCCATCGGATTGTCCGGGTTGGCCAGGAAGACCAGCTTCGGCCGATGCGTGCGCGCCGCGGCGAGCAGGCTGTCCGGATCCTCGTGATCGTCGACATAGGGCACGGTGATCAACGTGCCGCCAAAGCCTGCGACGTGATAGTTGAACGTCGGATAGGCGCCGAGTGAGGTCACGACCTTGTCGCCGCGCTCGACGAACAGCCGGACCGTGTTGCCGAACAGACCATCGATCCCTTCGCCAACAACAATACTGTCCGGATCGATGCCGTTGTGCGCGGCAATCGCCATGCGCAGGTCATGCATGTTCGGGTCGCAGTACATCCAGGCCTCGGGCCCGGCCTTGGCGATCGCGTCGATCACCTTTGGGGATGGGCCAAACACGCTTTCGTTCGCACCGATGCGCGCACGGAAGGCAGCACCACGTTGGCGTTCCTGATGTTCCGGGCCGACGAAGGGAACGGTCGAGGGCAGGGGCTCGACGATCGAGGTATATGTCGCAGTCATGGGCGCGGTGTTACCCGCGCTCCCGGCCTATGCCAACCCGGTTTGCGCAGATCAATTCGCGGGTGTCATCCGGTAGAGCGTCTCGTCGCCTGCAGCGAGAAACCAGATCGCACCGTCGGGTCCTTCCCGCACATCGCGGATACGGATGAAGCGGTCCGGGAACAGGCGCTCTTCCGAGATGACCTCGTCGCCATCGCGATTGATGCGCGAGAGATAATCGAACTTAAGCGAACCGACGAAGATGTCGCCAGCCCAGTCCGGCCAGAGCTTGCCGGAGTAGATCACCATCCCCGATGGCGCGATGGATGGGTCCCAGTAAAACACCGGCTGTTCCATGCCCGCCTTCGACGTGCCTTCGCCGATTGAGAACCCGGAATAGGTCGTGCCGTAGGAAATCACCGGCCAGCCATAGTTCTTGCCTTGCTCCGGGCGATTGATCTCGTCACCGCCCCGCGCACCGTGACTGACCGTCCAAAGACGGCCTTGTTCGTCCAGTGCCGCACCTTGCGTATTGCGGTGCCCGATTGACCAAAGCTCGGTCGGAACCGCGGCATCCGGTTCGCCAACGAAACCGGGTGTGCTGTCGGCACTTTGGGTCATATCCAATCGAACGATCTTGCCTATGGTGTTTGCAGTGTTCTGAGCCTCGTCCGCGTCGCCCCGGTCGCCAAGGGTGATGAAAAGCCCGCCCTGACCGTCCGGTACGATGCGCGATCCGAAATGGCGTCCGCCGCGGCTTTCGGGTGTCTGGCGCAGGATGACCGAGACTTTTTCCAGGGTGGTGCCGTTGAGGGTCGCGCGTGCGACGGCGGTGCGGGCCGAGAAGGTGCCGACCGGCTCGGAGTAGCTCAGATAGATCGTGCGGTTCTGGTCGAAGTCCGGGTCCAGCACCACATCGAGCAGCCCGCCCTGGCCAGATGCGCGGACCTCGGGCACGCCGCGGACAGGTGTCTTGGTGCCATTGGCCGGATCTGCGATCAGGACCTGGCCGTCCCGCTCGGTGATCAGCACCTTGCCGTCGGGCAGGAACGCAACAGCCCAGGGATTGTCGAGGCCCTGGACCATCGGCACCACCTCGACGGTTCCGGCACTGGTTTGCAGGGTCTCAGCCCGCGCGAGACCGGACAGCATCACGGTCAGGATTAGAAGCACTCTCAGCATGACATCCTCCGTCGTTCCATGTGAAGTAGGGTGCCGCATTCCATTGCGCCAGAGTTCGGCGCGTCAGCACGCAGGGAGTCATCAAGATGTCACGAGACGCAGCGATCGGACGAGTGCGCGAGTACATGACATCCGGCGGTTTCGAAGCGGACCTCGCGCGGCGCGTGGCGATCCCGACCCAGAGCCAGGTGCCAGAGGGTCTGCCGCATACGCGCGTCTATCTCGAGGACGAGATGGTGCCGGCGTTCGAGGCGATGGGCTTCGAGACCCAGATCTTCGAGAATCCGAAACCCGGCGTCGGTCCGGTTCTATTGGCGACCCGCGATGAAGGCGCCGATCTGACGGTGTTGGGGTATGGCCACGGCGACGTCATCCGGGGACAGGATGCGCAGTGGACAAAGGGGCAGGGGCCGTGGGTCACCGCGCAGGATGGTGACCGGTTGTACGGGCGCGGCACCGCCGACAACAAGAGCCAGCATACGATCAACATGGCCGGCATCAACGCCGCGCTGGAGACGCGCGGCTCGTTGGGGTTCAACGCGAAGTTTATTATCGAAATGGCCGAGGAGAACGGATCGCAAGGTCTGGGCGATATCATCGCTGCCAATCGCGAGGCCTTCAATTCGGATGTTTTCATCGCGTCCGATGGTCCCCGGGTGCGGATGGATCGGCCGACGGTTTCCCTCGGCGCGCGGGGTGGCGAAAACTTCGATCTTGTCTGCGATCTGCGCGAGGGCGGACACCACTCTGGCAACTGGGGCGGCGCGCTTGCAGATCCTGGGATGATTCTGTCACACGCTCTGGCGTCGATCTGTGGGCCGACTGGACAAATCCTGATCCGCGAGTGGCTGCCGCCGCCGATGACGAACGCGGTGCGCGAGGTGCTGAAAGACGTCACGCTGGACGCGGGCGAGAAAGGTCCCGAGATCGATCCCGATTGGGGCGAGCCCGGCATGACGACGGCCGAGAAAGTCTATGGCTGGAACTCGTTCGCGGTTCTGGCGATGGGCTCGGGCAATATCGACGGGCCGGTCAACGCGATTCAGCCATCGGCGCGGGCACACTGCCAATTGCGGTATGTCGCCGGGACGGACGTGGACGAGATCATCCCCGCGCTGCGCCGGCATCTGGACGAGCACGGTTTTCCGATGGTCGAGATCGCGCCGCCAACCGGTCGCAACGCTGCCGGGTTCCGGGCTTCGCGAACCGAGCCGGATCATCCCTGGTCACTCTTTGTCCGGCGTTCGGTTGAGACGACGACTGGCGAGAAGCCCGCAGTGGTCCCGCAAATGGGTGGCTCGATCTGTAATGATCTGTTCACAGATCTGTTGGGCATTCCGGCGATTTGGATCCCGCATTCCTATACCGGATGCTCCCAGCACGCGCCCGACGAACATATTCTGCTGCCGGTCTGCGAAAGTGCGCTGGAAATCATGGCGGGCGTCTATTGGGATCTGGGCGAGACCGGTTTGCGGCCTTAGTCCTCGTCAAACCCGATACAGGTCCCGACGCACCTCAATCTTGGGTTGTTCGATTTATGTGCGATTTCGCGTATACTGTGCCGCTCTCTCTTGAACGGGGAACGGCATGGCACAGCAAATCTCCCGGCCGTGGGCCTGCGGTCTCGTCGCCCTGATACTGATGCTTGGCGGTTGGCAGCTCAAAACGGCATTGGCAAGCGATCACATTGACGGTGAGATCACCAAGACCGAACCGCTCGCCGACCTGTCCGATTTCTACGCGTTCCCGACCGACGCAGGCGCGCGGCTCGCGCTCATCCTGAACACCTATCCGATCGCTCATGCCGGGGCGCACTTCTCGGATCGGATTGGCTATGCGTTTGTGATCCGTGCAGCCCAGATGGGCGATGGCGGGATCACGACCGGGCAGGAAGTGCGGATCACCTGTACCTTCATGGACGAACACAGCGACGGGCACTCGGTGCGGTGTGCCGGGCCGAACGGGGCCCAGACGATGGGAGTTGAAGGGACGGTTGTGCGCTCTGGCTACGTGCGGCTGTTCTTCGGGCATCGGTCGGATCCGTTCTTCTTCGATTCTGATTGGGCGCTGGCGACATCGACTGGTGGAGCACTGGCCGAGCCAAGCGGCGAAAACACCATGGCGCGGCTGAATGTGCTGACGCTTGCGCTGGATATCGATCGGAGCCTGCTGCCGGGGACAGGATTGCTGGCCCTCTCGGCAGAGGCATTCGAGACGGGCGCCGAGCCACGGCCTCTCGACCGCATCGGGCGGCCCGAGGTGACGAATGTCAGCCTGATCCACCGGGGCGATCTGGAAGATGTTCGGGACGATCACAATCGTCAGCCATCCTTCGCGGCTTCTGACGAGAGCCGAACGAAGGTCGTGACGCGCCTGGACGAAAACATCCGATACTACGACGCGCTGGATGGGCAGTCTGATTGGTCCGATGTCGACCGGTCGGCCATGGTCCAGGTTCTGGCCGATGACTTTCTGATCGTCGACCCCGCAATGCCGTGTGGCGCCGATGCATTCCTGGAGATCGAACGATCGATGCTGTCCGGTCAGGCGCATCGGACTTGCGGCGGACGCAGGCCGGAGGACGATATCATGGACCGGCTCTACACGCTTTACATCGCGAACGATCGCGCGCCGGTCGGCGACACGGTCGACATGCCCTATCGCCCGATTCGCGCTGAGTTTCCGTTCCTCGCCGCTCCGGAGCGCGGCTTCCGTTCCTGGCTGAAAACAAAGATCGCCAACTGGAAAGCGCGGTGACGAGGCTCTGACGGGGTGATCCGGGACCGTTCCGCAGCTTGAGAGAAATTGTGCAAGATACTGGATTTAAGGAGAAAAATTGCCCATTGAGTCGGATGAGGCAGCGTTGAGTTTTGTGATCGTTTTGTGGAGGGTCGAATGCTTGTTCTGAAGGTTTGTCGCGCGGGGCAGAATATCGTCGTGCTGCTCTCGGTCTTCGTGCTCCTCGTGGTTTCTACAGACGTTCTCGCGGCGAATTGTCCGGTTAAGGCGCGATCGGGCGGATGTTCGGTGCCATCTGGCGAATACTTCGTGCGATTGCCAGACACGGAACGCGGGCTCCGTCGGCTGCCGGTCGCGATGATCCTTCATGACGCGGGGCGGAGTGCGAATGAACTTATCAGCGACGAAAGCCTCGTGCACAAATTTCTGGATCGCGGGTACGCAGTGATTGCGCCGAGTGCGACCAAACGGAAATATGTGCGCGCATCAATCAACAGTCGGTATGCGGTTTCATCAAGGTCTATCGGAGGTACGTCCCGGAAAAGCGAGAAGAAGTACCCAATCAAGGGTCGGGATGGGAAACTTAGACCGCTCCTGCAGGCGAAAGATCGCGGTTGGTACTTCTATACGACCGATACCCTTACGGAGCGTCATGCCGATCTCGTCCTCGAGCGGCGCAAAGTAAAGCCGCGGGGGCGTGACGAGTTCGCGTTCCTGAAGGAGGTTCTGTTTGATGCCTCACAGCAGTTTTGGGTCGATCCGAACAACGTCACAGTGATTGGTCTCGGTCATGGCGCAGCGCTCGCATGGCAAATCGCATGTATGGCGCCTGACATGGTTCAGCGGGTTGCGCCGGTCAACGGAGCGCATTGGGGTGTGCCGCCAAGATCATGCGAGCTTGGCGGTCGCGTTGTACACACCCATGCGAAGAACAGTGACTTCTGGCCGATGACAGGGACCAAGGGAACGCGGAGGCGGTTCGGGCAGACCGGTGTCCGGGATACGCTGGATCTGTTTGCACGCAGCAATGGATGTGAGCCAGCGCCGCACACCCGGCCAATCGACCACGATGGCTACTCACGGGAAGTCTGGCGCGGCTGCAAACACCGATCGTCCCTGGAGCTTATTCTCTCAGACCGAGAGTTTGACTTTCCGGACTGGTGGTTCGACCGAATGCTCGGCGCGGGCGTGGAAGACGCCTCTGGGAACACCTCGCCGAAGCCAGAACAAGAAAGCCTGGTGAGACCGCTGTTTGTCAGACCAAAGCCGTCGCCTGGACAGTAACGGACCATTGGCGCCATGCGATTGCTATCGGCCGTAAGATCCCATCGAAGAGGATTGGCGTTGCGGCGCGGATGCCAGTCTAGGCCCTGCTGGTCAGCACTCTTGCGGCATCCAGCGCGAAGTACGTCAACACGCCGGAACATCCGGCGCGCTTGAACGCCATCAGGCTTTCCATCATGACGCGTTCGCCGTCGAGCCAGCCGCGTTCGGCCGCACCCTTCAGCATCGCGTACTCGCCGGACACCTGGTAGGCGAACGTCGGCACCTTGAACTCATCTGCGACCCGGCGGCAGATATCGAGATAGGGCATGCCCGGCTTGACCATCACCATGTCAGCACCTTCGGCGAGGTCCATGGCAACCTCCTTCAAGGCCTCGTCCGTGTTGGCCGGATCCATCTGATAAGTCTTCTTGTCGCCTTTCAGTGACCCGCCAGAGCCGACGGCATCCCGGAAAGGGCCATAGAACGCGCTGGCGTACTTGGCGGCATAGGCCATGATTGTCACGGTCTGGAAGTCGTTCTCTTCCAAGGCGCGGCGCATGATGTGGACGCGCCCATCCATCATGTCGGACGGCCCCATGATGTCAGCGCCCGCCTCGGCCTGGGCGAGTGTCTGTTTTTCCAGGGCCAGCAGGGTCTCGTCGTTCAGGATCGTGTCGCCGTCACAGATCCCGTCATGGCCATCGGAGTTGTAGGGGTCGAGTGCGACGTCGAGCATGATGCCGATCTCGGGCACCGCGGCCTTGACCGCACGGGTTGCCCGGCAGACGAGGTTCTCCGGGTTCCAGGCTTCCTCGGCGCCGGGGGTCTTCAACTCATCCGGCGTGTTCGGGAAGATCGCGATGGCAGGGATGCCGAGGTCCGCTGCCTCCTGCGCCTTGGCCACCAGTCGGTCGATGGTCAGGCGCTCGACACCCGGCATCGACGGCACGGGCTCTGCCGTGTCGGTTCCCTCGATCACAAAGCAGGGCCAGATGAAATCGGCGGGAGTTAGAACGTTCTCGCTCACCATCGCCCGGATCCAGGGTGCGGTGCGAAGGCGGCGGGGACGAAGGGCAGGAAACGGGGCAGGCGGCTGCATTGGCTGGGTCTCGCTCGTGTCAGTCTGACGAGACAGTTGCATGGCAGGGGCGCGCCGGACAAGAGCCCGGCGCGTCGCGCCCTTGATCAGACGGCGGCAGCGTGCTCCAGCCCCGTGGTGTCAGGGGCAGTGTGCTGTTGGCTCTGACGGGAACCCGCCAGAACCGCGTCTCCGACGATCTCCGCCGTTGCAGCGGACAGCGTCCAACCCAGATGACCGTGCCCTGTGTTGTAGAACACACCCGGCCGCCGCCCCGCGCCGACGCGCGGCATCATGTTCGGCATCATCGGGCGCAGTCCTGCCCACGGGGTCACATCCTCGGTCGAGACGCCGGGGAAGTGCGTTTCGCACCACCGGATCAGCGGGTCGATGCGATCCTGGCGGATGTCGCGGTCGTACCCGTTGAACTCGGCCGTTCCGGCCAGACGGAAGCGATCTTCACCCAGACGCGACGTGACGATCTTGGCCTTGTCGTCCAACAGGCTCACCCACGGTGCCGCAGCACGGCTGGCCTCGTCATTCAGATTGACCGTGATCGAGTAGCCTTTCACCGGATAGATGTTCACCCGGTCCCCGACCTGCGCTGCCAGGTCGCGGCTGCGCACACCGGCGCAGACGACGATGCCATCGAAGATCTCCTCGTTGCCGCCATGCCCGACCACGACGCCGTTCGAGATATGCGCCACGTCGTCAACGGCTGTTTCATAGCGGAAGTCGACGCCGCGCTCGGACAGCGCGGATGCCAGTCCGGTCGTGTAGCGATGGATGTCACCGGTGAAGTCGCTCCGCGTGTAGTTGACGCCGATCAGCTCGCACTTCCACGTGGGTTCAATCTCGAGTATCTCATCAACGGTGACGGCCCGGCGATCGAGCCCGCCCTGCGCAAGCACGTTGTTCACGCGCGTGGCATGGGCAAAGTCCTTGCGGTCCGCGTAGACGTGCAGGATCCCGCGATGCTCTGCCGCGAATTCGAAACCGTACTCGGCTGCGTGATCTTCCAGCAGCGTCCGGGCCTGCAGCGCCAGACGCACGGTCTCGACCGTGTTGCGCCGATAGTTCGGGATGTTGGCCATGAACTCGGCCATCCAGGAATACTTGTGCCAGGTCGGCCAGGGGTTCACCGACAACGGGGCATCGGACTTCAACATCCATTTCAGGCCCTTCAGGATCGTACCCCAGCTGTTCCAGACCTCGGCGTTCGAGGCCGAAAGCTGGCCGCCATTGGCAAAGCTCGTCTCCATCGCCGCATAGCGATTGCGGTCGAAGACAGTAACTTCGAAGCCGCGGGCGTGGAGGGCCCGTGCGGTGGTGACACCTGTGATCCCGGCTCCGATAACGGCGATCCTGCGCATCGGGTGAATGGACATGGACTGGTTCCGTGTTGACAGCGCGATGACCCGGTCCGGACATCCGAACCCGAGCCCCATCTGTCCAGGAACCTGAGAGATTTCGGCGAAGTGCCGTTTCTCCTTCGGTGGGGCGCACGCCTGCGCCCGCTCTCCAGATTGCCTTTTCTCGCGCGGTCCGTGTGCCTGAGAGGTTCCGGGGCGGTTGCTCCTTCGGCGGCGGGCGAACCCGCTCTCTCCCGTGCAAGAAATTCCAGCATCGGCAACATGGGCGAATCAACGCCGCAGTTCAACCAACAAAAAGGGGAGGCCCATCGGCCTCCCCCAATCTGGTGCCATTCGGCAGGTCTTGGGTCGGGGTGCCTTACTTCGGCAGATCGCCCGAGACGCCCTGCACGAAGAAGTCCATGCCCAGCAGCATACCGTCATCGGCGTTCTGTCCTACTGGGACGCGCTCGGTGCCATCACGATCGACGATTGGACCCGCGAACGGATGGCGGACGCCCATGCGGACCTCGGCCTCAACCTCGGCAGCCATGTTTGCGACCTCGTAGGGCATGTTCCAGTAGGGCGCCATTACGACCTCGTTCTTGGCGAGGCCTTCCCACGAGTCCGAGCTTTCCCAGGTGCCGTCCAGCACGTCCTGCACGCGCTTGATGTAGTAGGGTGCCCAGTTGTCCTCGATTGCGGTGAGCTGCGAGGTCGGCGCGAACTTGATCATGTCCGAGGCCTGACCGAAGGCCAGCACGCCATCGGTGTTCTCGGCGGCCTGCAAAGCTGCGGGCGAGTCGGTGTGCTGCATGATGATGTCGGCTCCGGCGGCCATCAGCGCCTTTGCGGCATCGGCTTCCTTGCCGGGATCGTACCATGTGTTGACCCAAACGACCGAGACCTCGGCGTCCGGATTGACCGACTGCGCCGCCAGGGCGGTCGCGTTGATCCCACGCACAACCTCGGGGATAGGGAAGGACGCGATGTAGCCGATCTTGTTGGTCTTGGTCATTTCGCCCGCGATCACGCCGGCGATCGTACGGCCCTCGTAGAACCGTCCCGAATAGGTCGAGACGTTTTCGGCGCGCTTGTAGCCCGTTGCGTGCTCGAACTTCACATCCGGGAACATCTTGGCGATCTTGATCGTCGGATCCATGTAGCCGAACGATGTGGTGAAGATCAGGCCATGCCCCGAGGCCGCGAGTTGCCGAATAACGCGCTCGGCGTCCGGGCCTTCAGCGACGCTTTCAACATAGGTCGTCTCAACCTTGTCGCCGAAATGGGCTTCGACGGCGAGCCGACCCTGATCGTGCTGATAGGTCCAGCCGTGGTCACCGATGGGTCCGACATAGACGAAACCGACCTTCAGATCGGCGGCGAACGCCGAGCCTGCCATCAGCGCTGCCGCAGCAAGCCCCGCGAGGGTCTTTCGTAACATGATACCTCTCTCCTCTGTCCGTGTTGTGATCGCCTCTGACGGGCGTTTCCTCCCAGATGTGGGTGTCTCAGGCCGTGCCGCGATAGGGCTCGACATACTGCAGCGCCATATCCCACGGAAAGAAGATCCACGTATCCTGGCTCACCTCGGTGATATAGCTGTGAACCATCGGCTTGCCCTTTGGCTTGGCGTAGACCGTGGCGAAGTGAGCCTGCGGATAAAGCTTGCGCACGACTTCCAGCGTGCGGCCGCTGTCGACAAGATCGTCGATCACGAGGATTCCTTCACCATCTCCGGCAAGCTCTGCATCCGGTGCTTTGAGGATCTGCGCCTCGGTCTGGCTTTGATGGTCGTAGGATTTGACCGAGATTGTATCGACGACCCGGATGTTCAGTTCGCGGGCAATGATGCAGGCTGGGACCATGCCGCCGCGGGTGATGGCGATGACGGCTTTCCAAGACCCGTCCACGCCGGGCCCCTGATGATCCAATCGCCAGGCGAGGGCTCGGCTGTCACGGTGCATCTGCTCCCACGAGACATGGAAGCCTTTTTCGTGTGGTAGCTTGTCAGTCACGGACCATCCCTGGATTCAGCCGGTATTCCGGATCTCATAGCGAGGAAATGGTCTGCGGGTCGACTCGATTCTGCATCTTCGCCGCTGCGCTGCGCGCCGTCAGGTGCCGATTGCAACCTCGACGATCATGGCAGAATAGAAAACCAGGCTCGCGATCAAAACGAACACGTGCCAGATCGCGTTCTGATACGGCAGCCGCTCCCAAACGTGGAAAATGACGCCGATCGAGTACAGGCAACCGCCGATGATGATCAGCACCAACGTGGCCGTTGTCAGCGAGGCACTGATCGGACCGGCGGCCACGACGAACGCCCAGCCCATGGCCAGGTAAAGCGCGATCGAAAGGCGCTCCCATCGATCTGGCGCAAACAGCTTGCCGACGGTGCCAAGGATCGCACCAGTCCACACGCCTATGAGCAACCAACGCCCAAGCGGCCCTCCTGCGATTACCGCAAATGGCGTGTAAGTTCCTGCTATCTTGACATAAATCGCGCTGTGGTCGATGCGCCTCAGAAGTTCGAGAAGCCCGCCTTGTGGCAGACGAATGCTCGCAAGGTTGTAGCTTGCAGACGACAAGATCATGATAAGCAGGCTGGCTGCATAGATCGCGATTGCCGCGATGACAGCGGCGTCGTCCCGCCACACGGCTGCGAGCGTGACAAGAACCGGGGCCGCCAACATCACTGTCGCGACACCGACAATGTGGACAACCGCATCGGCGATTTGTTCGGCGCGTTCAGGTGATCGCCGCGAGAGTTTGACCGATTCCATACGGGGAACATGGCAAGCCAGACGTTGAGGTTCCACAAACAAATCAGCGCGTCTATGGACTGCGTGGCGCATATTCGATCTATCGGCGTGTCTTCGAATTCGAGTTAGGCACAAATTTACCGTATCGCGATTAGCGTTCACGCGGACGAAGTCCCCGAGAGGATGCGCGATGAACCCTGCCGCCAATCTGTTTGAAACAGATGACCTGTTCGCGACCTTTGAAGACACCGAGAACGGTGCGGAAGCGCCACCTCGACCGGGTCTTCGATGTATTGTCATGCAGGCCGGTTTGCACCTCCCACCCGCGATCGTCGATGCGGCGCGCACGTCACGCCACGAGATCGCGTTCACGGTCACACACTCACCCGATGCGACGCGCGTCGAGATTGATCGGGAGGAGGCTGACCTGATCCTGCTCGATCTGCAGGTTGACGACGGCGCGGGTATCGAACTGGCACGCGAACTGGCCTCTGACGGCAGGACGGCAGCGACACCCGTCATCGTCATGACCGACGACCATGGCATGACATGCGCGCTCGACGTGTTACGCGCGGGAGCGGTCGACTGTTTCAGTCTTCGTGCGCTCGACGTCGGAACGTTCGATCAAGCCGTTGAGAACGCTTTGCGCCGGGGCAAGGGAGCGACAGCTGATCATCTGGCTGTGATCTCGAATCTCGAGGCCGAGCTTGCGGGCGTGCGCCGAACGTCGTTGAGGAATATGCGGTTGTTGAAAGCGGAGACGCTGCCCCTCCTGAACCTTGCGTGGCAGTCCCTCAAAACGGTCGAAGCAGAGCCTGCCGAACATCAGTCAATGGCGCGGCGCCTCTCGAGGATGACACGGACGGTTACCGGTCTGATCGATGACACCGTGATCACATCCGCCACCTACAAACCCCTGGATCTGCCAGCGCCGGTTGAACTTGGGAGACTCGTGGAAGAAATCATCTCTGATGAGTGCGGCGAGTTGCATGCAAGCCGGGCACATTTCAGAATTGGCACACTTCCCGTGATTTCTGCGCGGCGGTCTCTTATGGCGATGATGATCGAAGAGATGCTGTTGAACATCACGCGCAACAATCGGCTGGGGCACGTCCCGGATATCGAAGTCGGTTGTGCCGCGGATCCGGACAACAATCCGATCCTCTGGTTCCGGGATCAGGGCGTCCCTCTCTCGGGCCGAAAGCAGGCCCTTGCCAAACGTGCCTCGCTGCTGGGCGAAACGGTGCCTGTTATAGGCGACAGCTATTCCTGGTCCTTGTGTCAGCGACTGGCCGAAAAGAATGGCGGCGAATTCAAGCTGTCCGAGGCCGAGGACGGCGCTGTCCGTATCGCAATACGCTTCCCAAAGTCGATCTTGCTTGAGCGACCTGCCAAGGTTTGACGAAGGAACCCGCGACCGACACTTCGCCTCAGAGGACGGGGTTTCCCGACAATCTCACAACTCGCTCAGCTTCGTCTCCAGCCCGCGCAGGCTGAGCACCGTGAGTGATTTGCCTTCCCTGCTGATCAGGCCCTGATCCTTGAGTTTCGACATTTCCCGACCGACAGACTCGCGCTGAGAAGAGATAAGCGTCGCGAGCTCCTGTTGTGTCGCCAGTCTCTCGATGAAGCCTGTGTCCTTTCCTGTCTTCTCGCACATGCGCAACAGTTGCGCGCAAAGGCGTTGCTCCGTTGACAGAGTGGTCGCCTCGGTCATGCGCCCGGACAGGTAGCGGATCCGATCGACAAGGTAGTGGATGAACGCGCGATTGACTGCCTCGTTCGAATAGAGAACCTCGCGGAAGTGACCTGCGGACATCCGCGCGATCCGGCTGTGCTCCTTGGCGAAGACGTTCGTGGATCGCGGTTCGCCATCGATCGCGGCGAAGATCCCGAAAGAGTCTCCGCGCGGCAGATCCGAGTACAGCACCTCTCTGCCATTGTCGGTAAATGTGGCCGCCCGCGCCAGGCCTTTGACGACAAAGAAGACGTCGTCATCCGTGTCGCTTTCGCTGACGATCACGGATTTCGGGGGGAAATTGCTTTCTGTCCAGAACTGCGCGAGTGCGGCGTATCCGTCCGGACCGCACGCGTGCAGTGTGCTGCCCTCGGGAAAATCGAAATCTAGCTGGTCCGACATGACGGCCAACGCTCCTTTCATGTACCGCTCGCGCGGCACCCAGTTTTGTGCACCTGGAACCCCCCAAGGCTCGGTAAGTTTACTTTAATTCAAATGCCTACGGAAGCGCATCCCCTCAAATGCGGCAAAAATTCAAGGATTGTGAGCTAGCCCACAGACAGGGAAGGTTAACTTTTGTTAATTCATTCTGCGAGCGACGGTTACCCCACAGACGGCAGGACACCAAACACGTCCCGTCATCTGAACCGGAACTCGCTGCGTAAGTTGCTTCGCCTAGGCACCGCGTTCCTTCGGGCGGCCTTCTCCGGGGCCGCCCAACTTGCAGAATACAACCGATGATTGTTTCGGGCAACACCGTTTTCGTGACGGGTGTCAGCCCGCCAGCGCTTTGTTCAGGTTCTCGTCAACCTTCTCCAGGAAACCCATCGTCGTGAGCCATTTTTGGTCCGGACCGACAAGAAGCGCGAGGTCCTTGGTCATGAACCCTGCTTCCACGGTATCAACGATCGTCTTCTCCAGTGTCGTCGCGAAGGTCATCAGTGCGGCGTTCTCGTCCAGCTTTGCACGGTGTTTCAGGCCGCCTGTCCAAGCATAGATCGACGCGATCGAGTTCGTTGACGTCGCCTCGCCCTTCTGGTGCTGGCGATAGTGGCGCGTGACGGTGCCGTGCGCGGCCTCGGATTCCACGATCTGCCCATCCGGGGTCATCAGCACCGAGGCCATCATGCCCAGCGATCCGAAGCCCTGTGCGACCGTATCGGACTGCACATCGCCATCGTAGTTCTTGCAGGCCCAGACGAATCCACCGGACCATTTCATGGCGCAGGCAACCATGTCATCGATCAAGCGGTGCTCGTAGTGGATGCCCTTCGCTTCAAACTTGTCTTGGAACTCGGCTTCGTAAATCTCGGCAAACAGTTCCAGGAATCGCCCGTCATACTGTTTCAGGATCGTGTTCTTGGTCGACATGTAAACCGGCCAGCCAAGGTTCAAACCATAGTTCATCGACGCGCGCGCAAAGTCGCGGATGGAGTCGTCTAGATTGTACATCGCCATGAAAACGCCCGAGGACGGTGCCTGGAAGACCTCGCGCTCATCGACCGTGCCGTCGGCCCCTTCGAATTTCATCGTCAGTTTGCCCGGCCCGGGGAACTTCAGATCTGTCGCGCGGTACTGGTCGCCGAATGCATGCCGTCCGATGACAATGGGTTGGGTCCAGCCCGGCACAAGGCGCGGCACGTTCGAGCAGATGATCGGTTGACGAAAGACGACGCCGCCCAGGATGTTCCGGATCGTGCCGTTCGGTGAGCGCCACATCTTCTTGAGGCCGAACTCTTCGACCCGAGCTTCGTCCGGTGTGATTGTGGCACACTTTACGCCGACACCGACTTCCTTGATCTTCTCGGCGGCATCAATCGTGATCTGATCCTCGGTTGCGTCACGACTTTCGATCCCAAGATCATAATACAGCAGCTCAACATCGAGATAAGGGAGGATCAGCTTGTCTTTGATGAACTGCCAAATAATACGGGTCATCTCGTCACCGTCGAGCTCGACAATCGGGTTATCTACCTTGATTTTGGACATGCCTCTCTCCGTATCATTCTTGACGAATCTTGGCGGCACACTAGGCGGATCGATGCACCGCAGCAATGGCAACTCTGTATTCAATTGTATACAGAACGTCGCGGTCTCGAACGCTATCCTGTGGGAGTGGACGCACCGTGCGTTCGCTCCGCGATAATCGGAGAATCACGTGCAGAAAAAGCCCGATCGGTGGCGCCAAATGGGTCTTGAAACACTGAACGGTGAACGGCCGCAGGGCTTCTTTGTGCCCTATCGCTATGCCGATCAGGTCACGGAACCCAACCGATATCCGGCGCTTGAGGTGCGCTTTGAAGCATGCCGTTCTGCGATGCAGCAGACTCTTGACGAGATTGACCGGGCGCAAGGCGTGCTCCCGGCGCTCAACGGTCCACCACCGGTGCCCCGCTGGGACCAATCGTGGTTTCCCCGGCTGGACGGCGCGGCGGCTTACGCAATGTGCAAGCGTTCCGAACCACGCCGGATCATCGAGGTCGGGTCGGGGCACTCGACACGAATGCTTGCTTGCGCAACAGACGGTCGTGCGGAGATCACGTGCATCGATCCCGAGCCCCGCGCCGATATCGCCGCGTTGGGCACGACGCTCCATCGCCGGGTCCTTCGGGAGAGCGACGCCGATCTGTTTGCCTGCCTCGAGCCCAGGGACATCGCGTTCTTTGATTCAAGCCACATTCTCTGGCCCGGGTCTGACGTCGACATGATCTTCAACCGGATCTTTCCGGTCTTGAAGCCGGGCGTTCTGATCCACGTCCACGACATACTTCTGCCGGATCCCTATCCCGACGCTTGGGCCTGGCGTGGTTATACCGAACAGAACGGGCTTGCAGGATGGCTGTTCGGCGGGTGTGAGATCGTGTTTTCCAGCCATTATGCGCTGACACGGATGGATGCGGCGGAGCGGCGAGGCGTTGCCGCATTGCCAATACCCGATGGTGCCTTTGAGACGAGCCTTTGGCTGCGACGCGTCTGAGACAGGATTGCTCCGGCTCACGCAATGCGTTCAGGTACGTGGACACAGCGCGCGAGGCCTGAATGCCTGAACTCCTGACTGCCTATATCGATCTGAAGTCGCCTTATGCTTATCTTGCGATCGAGCCGACCCGGCGCTTGGCGCGCCGCACTGGCGTGGAGCTCGATTGGTTGCCCTATACCTTGGACATCCCGTCTTATCTGGGGAGTGCTCGGGTCGATGATGCGGGGCAGGTCGTCGAACAGGATCGCACGCCCCACCAGTGGCGGCGGGTGAAGTATGCCTACATGGACGTGCGGCGGTACGCCAATCTGCGTGGCTTGACGATCCGTGGAACGGTGAAGATCTGGGACACGCGGCTGTTCTCCACCGCCATGCTTTGGGCTCGTGAACAGGGGCCGGCCGTGCTCGACGCCCTGCTTGATGCGGCGTTTCCCCCGTTTTGGCGCCGGGATCTGGACCCCGAGGATTTCACCGTGGTCGAAGACCTTCTGCGCAGTGCTGGCGCGCAGGTCGAGGGTTTTAAAGCATACACTGACGGGCCCGGTGGGGTCCTGCACGACAGGTTTCGTGACGAGGCCGAGGCTTCTGGCGTGTTCGGAGTTCCTTGGTACCGCTATGGCGAGGAGGTGTTCTGGGGTCGCGAGGCGTTGCCATTGATCGCGACGCGCATCACCGGCGCTCCGCCGGATTGGGGTGCGGACTTGGGTCTTGCCCCGGACGATGGGTCCTGATGCCGACATCCGGCTTCTACGTCGTTTCGTTTCCGGAGCTGAATAGAGAACACTCCGCGTGGATCGACAGTGTCCGCAACGACCATGACCCGCTTGCGTGCTCTATCGCGGCGCATTTCACGCTGGTTTTCGCGATAGATGGGCTGTCGCAAGCCGATTTGGCTGCCCATCTTTCCAATGTCGCTGGCAGAGTGCCCCGAATTGCTTTCAGGTGCAGCTACGTGATGCTTGGTCGGGATCATCAGGAACCAGTTTTCTATGCCTTTCTGGTGCCAGATCAGGGCTTTGGAGCGATCTCCCGCCTTCGTGACACGCTTCACACCGCACAACTTGCCGATCATATGCGGCCAGAGATCCCGTTTGTTCCACATATCACATTGGGCAGGGTCGAGAGTGCTCGTGCCGCGAAGGATCTATGTATGAGATTGAACGATGAAGTCCCGCAGATCGATGGATGGATCACCGCGCTAACGTTGCTTGAGGCGGCAGACGGCAGGATCAACATCCAAGATACGTTTGCTCTCAAACGGTAGAACCGCAGCACAAATCTTGTCTCGATCCAAAGGCTTGCCGTCCGTTTTGATTGTCGTCAGGATGGGTGTGTTACACGGACTACGGGGCGGATCATGCTGGAAGCGCCGAGCTTCACGATCGGGATCGAGGAAGAATACCTGATCGTCGACCGGGAAACGCGAGACCTGGTTCGTCAGGCTGATCCGGCGTTTCTGTCACGCTGTGAGGATCTGACCGACGGTCGGTCGACCACCGAATATCTGCAATGCCAGGTCGAAGTCGGGACGAGACCGCATAGGACTGTTCCTGATGCACGCGACGATCTCGCCACCCTGCGCAAGGCCATTCATACGGCCGCGTCCGAACACGGATACGGCGTGATCGCGGCCTCGACGCATCCGTTCGCGCGCTGGCGCGAGCAGACCCGCACGCGAAAGGAACGCTACGATGCACTGCGCGCCGATCTGGGGCAGGCGGTCCGGCGGCTTCTGATTTGTGGTTGCCATGTGCACGTAGGGATCGAGGATGATGATCTACGCATCGATCTGCTCAACCAGGCGGCCTATTTCATGCCACATCTGCTTGCGCTCAGTTGTTCATCGCCGTTCTGGGAGGGCGAGGACACCGGTCTTGCGTCCTATCGGCTGACGGTTTTTGACGCGCTGCCGCGAACCGGATTGCCGGATGTCGTGGACTCGTTTGCCGAGTACCGGCGTCTGATCGATGCTTTGGTCCACGCCAACTGTATTGAGGACGCCACGAAGATCTGGTGGGACATTCGACCGTCCGACAAGTTCCCGACGCTCGAGCAAAGGGTCACCGATGTCTGCTCACGCGTCGACGATGCGGCGACAGTCGCGGCACTGTTTCAGGCACTGCTGTCGCATCATTATCGCCTGAGGACACGCAATCAGCGCTGGCGGCTTTATCCGCGCACCTTGATTATGGAGAACCGCTGGCGTGCCCAGCGTTATGGGATCGACGGCAATCTCGTTGATCACGGCAAGAGATGCCAAATTCCCTTCGGCGCTCTGGCTGCGGAACTGGTCGATATGCTGTCCGAGGACGCCGAACATTTGGGGGGGCTAGCCTATCTTCAGCGCGTTACGCAGATCACACGAGAGGGCAACTCGGCCATGCGGCAACGCCGGGCCTGGGGCGCGGCGCTGTCCGACGGTGCGACGCCGCAAGAGGCTGGCGTTGCGGTTGTGGACATGCTGATGGGCGAGTTCGCCCCGAGCTGATCTTGGGGTTTGTCCGGCTCAACCGAAGATGCCAGACAGATACCCTTTCGTCACATCGTGGCGCGGTGCGGAAAATACCTGATCGGCCGTTCCGTATTCGATCAAACTACCGAGATGGAAGAACGCCACCCGATCTGCCAGGCGTCGCGCCTGTTCCAGATTATGCGTGATGATCACGATGGCCGTTTCGTGTTTTTCCGATAGAAGCAAGTCCTCGATCGCGCTGGTCGCCGCCGGATCGATGGCCGAACAGGGCTCGTCCAACAGCAGGATGTCTGGACTGATCGACAGGGCCCTTGCAATGCAGAGCCGTTGCTGCTGACCGCCCGACAGCGAGGTTCCCGGCTCATCCAGGCGATCCTTGAGTTCATCCCACAGCCGTGCGCGCTTCAGGCAGCTTTCAACCAACTCAACCTCTTGCGCTTGACCGTCGACCAGAGAATGGATGCGCGGCCCGTAGGCGATGTTCTCGTGCACGGATTTCGGGAACGGGTTTGGTGCTTGCGCCACCCAGCCAAAGCGACGCCGAACCGTGACCGGGTCAATGTCCGGAGCATAGATATCATCCCCATCCAGCTCGATCCGTCCTTCAAAGCGCGCACCCGGCACGTCATCCTGCATCCGGTTCAACAGCTTCAAAAGTGTCGACTTTCCGCAACCTGATGGCCCCATGAACGCGATGATTTCGCCGCGATAGATCTCGAGCGAGACATCAAACAGCGCCTGTTTCTCGCCGTACCAGAAGTCAACGTGATCGACGATCATCAGCAGCGTATTCGTCCGCGCTGATTGGGTGTCGGCAGTCTTAGTTGCGTTCAGCATGGCTTCCTCCCGCGCGACTGCGCACGTGGATCAGGCCGGAGCGTGCCACCGGAGACGTTGACCTGCGTCAAGCAACGCGAGACTTCAAAAAAGCTTGATGAATCCGTAACGGCTCATCGGGTGCCGAGAAGATCGCGGGACACCGCTCGCCCGAACAGATCCTCGGCATTGCGGAAAGCGATCTTCTCTGCCACATCGCGCGGGAGATGCGAGAGCCACTCTCGGTTCAGATCGATGATTCCGTCGTAATCAGCCCACTGGCCGTTCACCCAGGTGTCAGAGCCGATCATGAACCTGTCGGCATGACGGATCAGCAAGTCCCGCCACTCAGGGTTCAGTTCATCGCCGTCCAGAATGTCGCTCTCGCGATATGACGTGTCAGCGAAGAGACGCGGCTGTTCGTCCATCAAGGGGCCAATCACCTCGGGCGGCAAACTCATGCCAGCATGGGCCCAAATGACGGTCAGATCGGGTTGTGCATCGAAGAAGAAGCGCACGGGTTCGTCGTTCGAGTGAATGTGTATCGGGATGCCCCGTGCCACCGCCATTTCGGCGATCTTCGCGAGCAGTTCCAGGTTTGCGCCGCCCATCGTATGGACATGAAATTCACCGATGCCTTCGTGCGGATATCGGTCCAGCCGTGCACCGAGATAACCCTCCATCCCATAGGCCGCCATCCAGTTCGATGAACCGGCATCGCCGTGATACGGCCTCAATTCCGGGATGACGCGGGACGGGGCGTGCTCCCACAGCTTGATGGTGCCTTCATCCGGCGTCGATGACACAAGGCCCATCGCGACACCGTTCTGATCCATCAATTCGATCACGGTGGCGGGCGGGTAGGGCCCCCAGGCTTCCCGCTTGTAATGGATGTGCGCATCGAAGATCGGCAGGTTTGCGGCACCCTCGCCAATCGTGTCATCTGCCAGGGGTGCCAGGGGTACCAGAGCTACGATCAAGACAAGCAGACGCAACATCCTTCCCGTCCGGTCGGTGAAGACCGAAAAGTAGTGGAAATCATGCGTGGATTGAGGCACCTTTCTTGTCAGCAAGCTGCACAGGAGATGTTTGATGAAGATCCTAATCACAGCCGCTGCCTTCGTTCTTTACACCGCGGGCGCCACAATGGTTTACGCGCAGGGATGCCACAAGACCTGCGCTGATGGTTTCACCTATTCCTCGGATGCAGGAAAGTGCGTGAAAAAGACAATCTCGAGCTGATCGAGGTTCGCTGAAGACCGAGCACGGGGCGCCGCTTATCGCAGCTGCGCCCTAACTCGCCGTGTTCGGAAACGCCAGATAGAACGCGTCCGATTCAGAGTTGTAGTAACGATATGCGTTGCCAACGCGGTAGAATGTGTAGGTTGCGCTGACGCCCCTGATCGAACCATCTTCATTGATGATGTACGGCCACGGACCCCATTCGGTCGTCGTCTTGGTCGACCGATAGCGATACGTGCCGTCGGGGCTGAAATTGAACACACCCGATGCGCTTTTCCAGGGAACGCCCACGAAAATGCGCCTGACTTCTTCGGCGCTGAGACGATCGCCCGGTGCACCCTCTGGCGCCGTTCCTGCAGTCTGCGGGGTTCCGCACGCGGCCAGCCAGAGAAGCATAAACACGAGGACGGGACGGATCATGTCGGGTGCCACCATTTGCCGTTCAGAACGACGCCGCGCGCGTTGATCTTGCGGTCGCCTTGCAGATGTTCACCCAGAACATCGAGATAGTCAAAGCTCCCGTCATCGACTGTCAGGATCGTCGCATCCCCGACCGCGCCGGGCTTGAGTGTTCCGAGTTCCGGGCGTTGCAGGGCGAGTGCAGCGTTCTCTGTCGACAGCTTGATGACGGTCGCAAGATCCACGCCCATGCACAGAAATTTTGACATCGTTGTCACCTGATCGAAGGCCGGGCCATCGATGCAAAGCTGGTGCACATCCGAGCTGATCGTATCCGGCAGGAAACCGTTTGCCAGCATGGCGCGAGCGGTTTTGAAGCTGAAAGATCCCTTGCCGTGCCCGACATCGAACAGCACGCCGCGTTTGCGCGCGTCGCGTACTGCCGGTTTCACGGTCCCCTGCGCGGTTGCCGGAGAGTTTGGAAACGGCCGGAAGCAATGGGTCAGCACATCGCCCGGGCGCATCCGGGCGATCAGTTCCTCGTACGACGGCGGCGGCTCATCGATATGCACCATCATCGGCATGCCGACTTCCTCAGCGGTCTGCAATGCGAACTCGAACGGTGTCATGCCTTGCTCGCCCGAGGCATGGCGGCCGAGCCGCACCTTGATACCGACAATCAAGTCGCGATTGGCGTCGGCAACCTCGGCGGCACCGCGCGGAGCCATCAGCCGAATGGCCTGAGACTCGCCAACCATCACGTTCTTGCCGAACCCCCAGATCCCCGCGAAAGACACGTGGAGATAAGCGAGGATCCGGACTTCCGAGGGCTCGATCACGTGCTTGCGGAAGCCTGCAAAGTTGCCCGGACCGGCACTTCCGGTGTCAATCGCGGTGGTGACCCCCGAGGTACGGCAGAGTTCTTCGGCATCGATCCCGAGCGACGTGCCACCCCAGTACACGTGTGTGTGCAGATCAATCAGCCCCGGTGTCACGATCTGGCCCGAGACGTCGCGGATTTCTGTTTCCGGATCGCGTTTCAGGGCGTCGCCGATCTCCGCAACTTTGCCGTTTGCGAATGCGATTTCGGCGGTGCGGTCGATGTTCTGCGACGGGTCGATGACACGGCCACCGGTCAGGATCAGATCATGGGGCATTGTGCGTGTGCACTCCGGAAGATGATGCCCGGAGAGCTTGGCGCCCGGACGCAAGGGTTTTAAGCTCTAACGAATCCCGTGTCCTGACAAGCCAAGGAGTTCGGGAAGCTGCTTCATGTCGTCGAACGGGATCGCACCATGTGCGACCAGTTTTTCCTCGGGCGTATCGCGGGTGTAACCGTAACAGCGCATTCCAGCGCCCACGGCCGCACGGACACCACTTGCGCTGTCCTCGATGACGACAGCGTCGCCGGGAGAGATCCCCATCGCCTCAGCAGCATGTAGATAGAGACCCGGGTCAGGCTTGGCGACGCCGACATCATGCGCTGAGTAAATGCGCCCCTCGAGCCGTTCCCAAAGGCCTGTTCTCCTGAGTGTGACATTCATTTTCCGCATCGGACCATTCGAGCCGACGCAATACGGAATACTTGCCGTGTCGAGATCATCCAGAACGCCAGCGATGTCGGGGATGATCTCCACTTCGTCCGCCAGCGTCGTAATCATCAGGTCATAGTAGCCTTCGACCCAACCGTCCGGCAGGGCGGCGCCCATCTCTCGCGCACGCTCGAACACCGATTTGATGGTACCGCCCACGAACATCTCGATCGATTGCTCGGTCGTCATTGGCAGGCCATGCGTCGTCATCTCCTCTGCGATCAGGCGATTTGTGATCGGCTCGCTGTCCACCAGCACGCCGTCGCAGTCAAAGATGACCAGTTTCATTCGGAGGTCTCCTGAGACGCCACACCTGCGCGCGCAATCGTCTGCCGGGCCGCCGCGACGACCGGGTAGTCGATGAACTGTCCATCGAGCTGGATCGATGCGTTGCCGTTTCTTTCAGCCTGCTCGAATGCATCGATCACGGCTTGTGCACGTGCAACGTCCTCGGCGCTTGGGGTGAACACCGTATGCACCGGTTCGATCTGCTTTGGATGGATGCAGAACTTGCCCTGAAACCCCATTTCCATGACTGTCCGCGCCGAGGCGATCAGGCCTGCGTCATCCTCCAACCGCGCCCACACCGAGTCGATGGGCGGTTCCAGGCTCGCAATGCGACAGGCTAGAACGATCTCTGCGCGCGCGGCCGCGCTTGCGTGTTCCGATGCCGTCCAGACCATACCCATGTCACGTACGTAATCGGCGGCACCGAAAGAGATCCGGCGGACGCGCTTGGGCGCCGTGCGGCAGATCTCTCGTACATTGGCGATGCCAAGGCCCGTCTCGATAATCGGGATAAGATCGACACTGCCAGCGGCAAGGCCCCGCCGCGTTTCGTAGGCCGTCATGGCCCAGTCCGCCGTTTGCAGATCTGCGGGGGTTTGAACCTTCGGCAGAACCAGGCCGTCGATACCGGGCGCAGTACAGACCTCCAGATCGTCGAATGCAAAGTCGGTATCGAGCGCATTGATCCGGATGTAACCTTGGCACACGCGGGACCGCTGCATCGCAGCGACGACTTGCCCGCGCGCGTTCGCCTTCTCGGACACCGCAACCGCGTCTTCCAGATCGAGGATGACCGCGTCGGCGCCTGCCACGAAGACTTTCTCGACCTTCCGAGCATCGTTGCCCGGTGTGAACAAAAGCGTCCGGTAAGGCGTCATGCGCGCTTCTTGACCAAAGGTGCGAGATACCGTGCTGGCTCGTCGCCCGCGTAGGATCGCGCAAACGCATTGATTGACGCATCGATCCCGGGCGCATCGTCTGGTTCCCACCCGTGCATAATCCGCTTCTGGGCACGGATGGCACCGGGAGCACAGGTCAGGATCATCTCAACCCAGTCTTCAAGAGCTTTTTCGACCTCGGTGTTTGGCACCAAACGCTCGACGAAACCAATCTCAAGGTTCTCGTCACCGACCACGTCGCGCCCGGTGAACAACAGTTCCGAGGTCTTTCCCCAACCGATCAAGCGGGGCAGCAAGCAGGCCTCGATAACCGAGGGGATGCCAACGCGAACCTCCGGCATTCCGGTCACAAGGCTCGCTGCCGCCAAGCGTATATCGCAGGCCGCCGCCAGTTCCATCGCGCCGCCATAACAGCGTCCTTCCAGAACCGCGATCACGGGAACCGGGATACGCCGGACCGCATCTATTGCTTTGTGCAATGAGGTTATGAAGCCGCGCGCGCCGTTTTCGTCCAGGTTGGCGAGAACCTTCACGTTTGCACCGGCCGAGAACATAGCGTCCGTGCCGCGCAACGTGACGAGACGCAGGTCAGGATCTGCGTGCAGCTTGAGTGCCTGTTCGGTCAAAGCAGACACGACTGCCGGGCCAAGCGCGTTGCGCCGTTCCTTGTGATCGATGATCAAATGGGCGACCGGGCCGTTGGCGCGCCTCTCGATCTCGCAGCGGACAGTGCCGCCATCCGGCAGCGGCGTTTCGGTCATTGCCGTGCCGCCGTTCCGTGGAACACCACGTTTTCTGGTGTCTCACCGCGCGCAATGCGTTCGCATTGGTCGGCGACGAAGCGCCAGCGCCGAGTGTGCATCTCTTCCGTCACAGCGGATCGGTGCGGGCTGAGGATCACGTTATCCAGATCCTGAAACGGACGGTTGCTCGGCCATGTGCCCGATCCGTAATTGTACCATGTGTCAATGACGGCGCCGCCGATGCAGCGAGCCTCCAAGGCCTCGTAAAGCGCATCTTCATCGATGATCTTCCCGCGGGCCACGTTGATGATCACGCCGGTCGGTTTCATCTTCGCCAAACGCTGTGCGTTGAGCAGGCCGATCGTCTCGGCGTTCATGTCACAGGCCACCAGCACGTAGTCTGACTCCGCCAACAGATCGTCCAGGCGATCGGACTGTCCCAGCCAGTCAAGCTCAGGCGGGCAGGGACGGGCAGACCGGCGAATTCCGATGCACCGCATCCCGAACGCGTTGGCCCGGATGGCCGTTTCATGCCCGCTGTGCCCGTAGCCGACGACACCCAGCGTTTTGCCCTTCACCTCTCCATGCGACGGTGCGAAGCCCGGTCCGTAGCCGCCCCACCCATTTTCGCGAAAACCGCGATCGAGTTGGTGCAGACCGATCTCCCATTCCAGCATCGAAAGCAGCACGAATTCGGCAATGCAGGTTTCGTGCTCGAACGTGTTTGCAACAGGCGTGCCTGCGGGCATTTTTTCGGGGGCGGTAAAGTCGAAGCCAGTCCACGGGATCTGATAGAGTTTCAGGTCGGGGACCGCGGGCCAGTCCACCGGGATTCCTCCCCCGACTATGACGTCCGCTGATGTGGCCAAGGGCGCGAATGCCTCGACCGGATCGTGGTCGGGATGCCAGGTCGACACCGTCCAGTCCTTTCCGAGCGACTCGGCCGGCATAGGTGCTATCGGTGCGGCAATCACG
>ERZ1740062.161-NODE-161-length-52126-cov-5.252982_pt1 | contig 52126 bp, 58 predicted proteins | sample MGYA00581741_ERZ1740062 | MGnify/ENA primary metagenome ERZ1740062 (study PRJEB43018, sample SAMN04849747) | marine metagenome | isolation source: floating plastic debris | place: Pacific Ocean | collected 2008-09-01 | study: EMG produced TPA metagenomics assembly...
AAATCTTAGACTTGGAGATTATAGACGCCATCATCCTTGGCATCATTCAAGGTCTTACGGAATTTTTACCCGTCTCCTCTAGCGGACATTTGGAATTGGGCAAAGCCATTCTTGGTGCGGATTCCCTACCCGAAGAAAGCTTGCTTTTTACCGTAGTACTTCACTTTGCCACGGCGTTGAGTACGTTGGTGGTATTCCGAAAGGATGTTGCTGAGATTTTGAAAGGTTTGTTCCAATTCAAATGGAATGAGGAAACCCAGTTTTCTTTAAAAATTATCATTTCAATGATTCCTGCCGCAATGGTCGGCTTGTTCTTGGAAGACTTTCTTGAAGTGTTTTTTGATGGGGCCATTATCATTGTTGGTATCATGTTGGTCATAACCGCCATTCTTTTGTATTTAGCAGATATGGCAAAAACTACGAATAAAAATGTATCCTTCCGCAGTGCCTTTGTAATTGGCGTGGCACAAGCGGTAGCCATTCTTCCCGGAATATCGCGAAGTGGCGCTACGATATCCGCAGCAGTGCTTTTGGGTGTGGATAAAACAAAATCAGCACGATTCTCTTTCTTAATGGTCGTTCCGCTGATATTGGGGAAAATGGCCAAAGACCTTTTGAGTGGTGATGTGAACTTCGTAGGCGACCAAGCCATTGCCATGGGCGCAGGTTTTGCTGCTGCCTTTGTTGCAGGACTCGCTGCTTGTACCTGGATGATTAAACTTGTCCGTCAAAGTAAGCTTACCTATTTTGCCATCTATTGCCTTATTGTGGGCTTGATTGCCATAGCTTGGAGTGTTTTCGGTTAATTTGCATACCGTTTCAGTATCATGAAAACTGCTCAAGACTTTCTCGAGGGACAAATCCTTCTAATTGACAAGCCATTGGAATGGAGCTCTTTTCAGGCGGTCAACAAGTTGAAATGGGCCATTCGTAAACAGTTTGATTTAAAAAAAATCAAGATTGGGCATGCCGGTACTTTAGATCCTTTGGCCACCGGACTTTTGTTGATTTGCACTGGAAAATTCACCAAAAAGATTCCTGAATTGCAGGGACAAAAAAAAGAATATACAGGCACCATAACGTTGGGTGGTACCACCCCTTCTTTTGATTTGGAAACTGAAGTGGACCAAAAATATCCCACAAAACACATTACGGAACCGCTGCTTTTAGAGACTACCCAACAGTTTCTTGGAGATGTGACCCAAACCCCACCGATGTTTTCTGCCCTCAAAAAGGATGGAAAACGGTTGTACGAGCTAGCACGTGAAGGGAAATCCGTAGAGGTAAAATCCAGAAACATTCATATCGAAACCTTTGAAATTACTGGGATACAAATGCCAGAGGTACATTTTAGGGTAGTTTGCAGCAAAGGCACCTATATTCGTACGCTTGCAGATGACTTTGGCAAAGCCCTTGATTCCGGAGGTCATTTATCCGCTTTACGAAGAACTGGAATAGGTGATTTTCACGTAGATAATGCTGTAACCCCTGAAGTTTTTCAGCAAAGGCTGGTAAAATCAGGTTAAAATGAGCCAAAAAATAGGCTTGGGTATTGTTATTGAAATAAAATAATTTAGAGAAATCGAGGTTATTATAGCACCATGAATCTTAACCGTCAACAACTTTCATTGCTGATTACAGTGTTTTCCTTAAGCATTGTGGTGCTGCTTTTGTACAACATCCATTTGGGAGGTACGCAAGAGGAAGAGTACGTGATTGAAATGAGTTTGGCGGATGAAGATATTGAAGAACTTCTGGAGCAAGAGGAGCAACGATTGGAAGAATTAGCCAACAACGACCCCATCAAAAGCCACATGGCTTTTAATGAAACGGCCAAACCTTCCGTAGGAAATCCAGAACCGCTAAAAACCTTGGAAGAACTCATGGAAGAGCGAGCGCTTTCTAGCGAGACAGGCGAATACGCAGCTGATGGTCAATTTGCGGACAATCTTAAGAAGTTGGCGGAAGAACGAGATAAGAAGAAGCAACAACTCAGTGAGCGGGAAGAGCAAAAAGAAACCTTCACCAACAACCTGAAGGATAAACGAACTTCCATTTCGTATTCTTTGGTAGATAGAAATGCTTATTCTTTACCCCCACCCATTTATACCTGTATTGAAGGTGGCAAAGTGGTTATCAATATCAAAGTAGGCCGTGATGGCTACGTGACGGAAGCCACATTTAACGAGACCAGTCCAGGTACCAACAACTATTGCTTAATTGACAATGCGATTACCTACGCATTAAAAGCCCGTTTCAATCCAGATTCCAAAGCTTCACAGATTGGAACCATTACCTACTTATTTCAACCCAAGTAGGCTGAGAATATCCGAGAAGATATCTTGTCCCTTGTCTTTGTTATACCAAACTTGAAGGTCCTGTTTGAATTCAGGTGTTAGTTTGACATGTTCTCTTTTGAATGCATCCACCATCGAGGTAGCCTTCACAGACCACGGTCCCAAATCGCCAACCACCTAATCTTTTTGAAGTACTATTAATTTGGGAATGGAACGGCTCTCGCCCGTTAAAAACAAGTCCATCAATTCAGGATTCTCGTCCCTAAGTACAATTTTCAAAGAAATATTCCGGCTTGTCTCTGCTATTCTGTTGAGCACTGGCAAACTAGGCGAAGCATCTCCACACCAACTTTCGGTCAAAACCAAAAACGTGGTTTCCACCTCGTAGTTTTCAATATCAGTTAGTGCCTTCTCCTCAAACTTCAAGGTTTTATCCCAGCGTGCCATGCGCTTGTCGTTCAAGACCGTATATTGAATCAAGGAATCCGTTTGTTCCGGTCCAGTAGTTGCACCATTCGATGCCAAATCATGAACCAAACTTCGATACGTTGGGTAATCCATTGCATGCTGCATGCTTTGATGGATGACATCCAAAACCTGTTCTTCTTTTGTCATTACGTTCATTTCCCAATGATTTAGTCAAAAATACACTTTGAATTACGGTTCAAAACTGATTTTAATCATTGGTAGTATAAAGTGCTAAAACCTTACCTAAAGGTAATGAACGCAAAAAAGCCCATCCTTGGAAAAGAATGGGCCGTTGTTGAGGTATAGATTTTAGTCCAACAATTCGAAAAGCACAAATTGATTTAGTTGTGGACCAAAAGCACTAAAATTATTGTCAGCAACCAAAACCACGGACTTGTTTCCGTTGGCGAAATCCGGTCCGAAGGCAATTCCTTCAATATTATCGACTACGCCGTCGGTCAGTTGATCTCGAATGTCTTCAAAGTCAAAGAGCAAGGTTTTCGTAGCCGGTGTGTATTCCGCGCCAACCAAAGCATCCATACCGCTAATGTCTGTGGCATTGGAAATATCCACGTCATAAATTTTCACATTGTTTCCGCCATCATCATATCCAGTGGAGAAAGAACGCTCCAAAAACAAGAATTTATAGTCGTCGTATTGCAATAGTTCAACTACACCGTTCAATTCGAAAGTTGAACCGTTAGCAGCCGGTCGCACAACTGGGTCCAATTCATACGCAAACTCTTTTCCGAAAGTATTGGAAGCTGCATCGATGTATGCGATACGAACGGGTGAATCTGTGTCTTGGGTTGTAGGAGCAGGGCCATCTTGACGCAGCGGCAATTCCATGGTTACCCAGTACCCTGATGCGTCATAGCTTAGGCTTATTCCCTCAAAGGTTCCATTCTGACGTGGCCCTTTGGTTTCGTCGGCAGATACCGCATATCGCGATGGAAGATTCGCTTCTTCCAAATACATTCCGCCAAAAGTAGCCGTTCGAACAAAAGGATTTACTCCATTATTAATGTTTCCTTCACTAGTCCAGACTACTTTTCCGTTAGCAAAACGAATGGCTTCAGGGTCTACTGTGCCCGGAGCAAAAGCCTGTCCGTTAGCATCTTGCAACTTTACCACTTTGGTTAAATCCAATCCTGAAAAGCCATTTTCATCATATTGAATATTGGCTTTGTAAAAGCGAGCATCGGCTGGGTCATCGGCAATCAAGTACCAGATGTCTTCAGCATAGTCAATGGAAGAAAGTCCTCCTACCAGAGTGCCTTCATACATTGTTCCATCCGGAATAACATACTCGTCGATATACTTCAATTCTTTTTTGTTGATTCCGCCAATGGCATCGTCAATAAGGTCACAGGAAGCTAGGGTGAACAGCATGGAAGCTGCAAACACCTTAAGCGTATTTTTTTTCATTTTCTTGGTGTTTTTTAGGATTCCTTAAAGGTTGAAATTTGCAAAAGGGAATGGCTTAACTGAGTATTATCTCTGTTTTAAAAAACCTGAAAATGTAGTCGATTGAAAGGGTGAGTTAATGTTTAAGCAATCTTTTCTTTACCATTCCACCGCGGGTGTCGTTTATGCTGTTCATTACCACAAAGGCATTAGGGTCAATATGGTCGATTTCCAGATGTAATTTTCGAATCTCAAGGCGGGTAATTACGGTGTAGATGACCTCGTACTCTTGCTGGCTCCCGTTTTTACCGTACCCTCCTCGGGCAGGATAAATCGTTAGGCCCCTCCCCATTTTTTCAATGACCATTTTGCGTATGTCTTCGCTTTTTTGGGATATGATGGTTACTCCGGTATATTCCTCAATACCTTCCACCACAAAATCCAAGGTTTTGGAAGCGGCCAAATAGGTAAGCATGGAATACAGAGCCGCCTCAATGGACAACAAATAGGCGGCCGCCAAGAAAATCACCACATTGATGAGAATGATGATATCCCCAATTTTAGCACCCCATTTGCGACTCAAGAAAATCGCCAAAACTTCGGTACCATCCAAAACACTGCCCCCCCGAATGGACAAACCAATACCAGCGCCAAGGAAAAATCCGCCAAAAACCGCTACCAAAAGCTTGTCTTGGGTTACCTCAGGGAAGTTGACCAACACCAAGGTTAATGCAAGTCCTAAAATGGCAATACAGGCTTTTATGGCGAATTGCTTCCCAATGACCTTATACGCCATGTATAGAAAGGGAGCATTGACCAAAATAATCAAAGCCGAAAGTGGCATAAAAGTTATTTCAGAAACCAAAAGGGAAATACCCGTGGCACCCCCATCAATAAAGCGGTTGGGTAATAGAAAGCTTTCCAAGCCAAACGCAGCCGAAAATATGCCTGAAACGATAAAAAAAGTATCTCTTACAAAAGGTCGCAAAGTATCTTTCAGCCCATTAGGGACATGTAATCCGCGATATCCCAGCATACTTTTTTTTCGTGGCATACTTCAAACCTTTATAAGTTTAATGGATTAATGGCCAAGCTTTTAAACAACATTGCCTTGGTGTCGAAAAACTTGTTTTGCAATTCGTTTTGTTTGAGATAGGCATCGATAAGTTTACTCTCACGTGAGTTAATCAGGAACAAAGAACTCTCTCCAAAACTGAACTTACGCTCTTCAGCACTCAATAGGGTGTTATAGTCACGAACAATATCGGCTATCAACTGGTTTTGGGTGGTATACGAGTCCAACTCGCGGTAAATGGCGATGACCTTGTTCTGAATTTCAATTAAGGCATTATCCCGCTCAAATTCAGCATCTCGTAATTTGAATTTAGCCAGTTTCAAATCTCCTCTTTCTTTTCGCAGAAACAAAGGAAATCGAAAACTTACGCCACCCTTGTAGTCTTCAGTGATAAAGGTGTTTGCGAGTTCTGGGGTTTCGGTCAAGAAATTGTATTCTACATCCAGCTTCGGGAGTAGTTTATTCGCTTTTAAGCGCTTGTCGACAGTCAAACCATCAATTTTGAAATCCAGTGAGCGAAGTTTAGGGTGACTCCCTAATTGAAAACTATCCAAAGGCCTACCCATAATCTCCAGCGTAGTGTCAATGTCGCTCTCCACAGTAGCATCTGGCACTACGTCTTCTTGTAATTCGACAGGTACGTCATTAATCCATAGAAAATTGGAGAGCTGAAGCGAGGTTTTCATGAGTTTCACCTTGGCCTGTTCCAAACTCAGCGCACGGTTCTCAACGGCGATTTTGGCTTCGACAGTATCAATAATGGCGACATCGCCAGCAAGGGCACTTTGCTTTACCCCTTCGAAGCGTTGCTTCGCATTTTGCAGAAAATCTTCAAAAATCTCTGCGTCTTGATACGCCCTTAACCAGTCGAAATAAGCCAATGATGCCTTGTACAAAATCTCATTGACAAATAAATCTTGGTCTGCCTTGGTCTGCTCCCGGAAAAACTTGGCTTTTCTCAAGGTGGCCATACGCTCGTTAATCCAAAAACCTTGTCCTAATGACATGGACACTCCTGCGCTGTAAAGACCATCCTCACTACCCGTTTCATCAAGAGCAATTAAATCCCCCTGGTTTTGCTCCAGATTTCCTTTGAGTTCAATACCAAACCAAGTGGGAATCTTAAAGGTTGCGTTCAGCCTATCCCAATAATCGATACCCTTAAACTCTTTTCGCTCATAATCCACCTCAATTTTGGGGTCGAATCCACCTCTAGCTTTCATTAAATTGGCCTGACCAATGGCAATAGTCAATTGCGCTTGTTTGGCTACGGGATGGTATTTTTTCACATACCCCAAATACTCCTTGAAATTGAGCACCATGGTATCTCTTTGCACCTGGGCTTCAGAAGTACATAGCGTTGCTAGAACCGCAAGAAAAAGTATCTGGATTCTATTTTTTGCTGACATCTGCGGTTTTGTTTTCAGGTTGATAGTAGTTTGGAGGGAAACCATTCAACTGCCTCCATAACTCAAACCAAATAGGCACATCTTCTAAAAGGGCAATGGTATTTGCGCCAGAACCTACGCGAAGGTCCTTGGGCCAATCCACATCTTCCGTGTCTGGGGCAAGCAAGATTCGGTATTTTCCATTATCACTGATGAAGGTTTCAATTGCAACGACCTCTCCACCAAAGGTTCCAAAGGAAACATTGGGCCACCCGCTGAAAACGATAGCTGGCCAACCATCAAATTGAATCCTAACCTTTTCACCCAAATGCACCAAAGGCAAATCAATGGGCTCCACAAAAGTTTCTACGGCCATTTCATAATCAGATGGCATAATTCCGACTAAGCGGTCACCTTCTTTAAAGGTTTCTCCAATACCCGACTGCAACGCTTTATTAATAAAACCACTTTGCGGTGCTCTAATGTACATCAGATTGTTCCGCATTTCGTAGTTGGTATATTCGTTTTCCAACTTGGTTACCTGTGCTTCCGAATCAAATTGATTGGATTGGGCGGTGAACATGTCACTTCTTGCCTTGGAAATCTTATCTGTGTATTCTGCTTGCACCCTATTGATTTCTACCTGTGCGTTGATGACGTTGTTTTTACTAGCCAAAAGCTTGTTCTCTTGCGAAATAAGCTTGGCTTGGGTCTCTTGTAGCTTCAAACGCTTTTCTTCAACATCGGTAACCGCCTTTAGACCTTCCTTCTCCAGCTGAGTGGTTCGGTCAAATTGCCGTTGCGCAATAATAATATTGGTATTAGCGGCTTCCAAATCAATACTATCACTTTGCACTTTCAGTCTTGATTGCAATAATTTGTTCCGTGCCTGCTCCAACTTCAATCCACGTTCTTGGGACAAAGCGGTTATTTGTGTTTCGAGGGCTTTAACCTTTTCTTGATAGGACGTCACAGACATTGCCTTGGCTTTGATTTGCTGACCTGTTCGCTCTACCAAATTAGGGTCGAAATATTCACTTTTAACTTCGGAGATATGAAGGATTGTATCTCCCTTTTTTACAAAATCTCCCTCCTTCACGTACCATCTTTCGATTCTACCAGGAATCGGTGATTGAATGGTTTGTGGACGCTGGTCTGGTTTTAGAGTTGTCAAGAATCCCTTACCCGTGATGTTCTGCGTCCATGGTAAAAAGAGCACAATTAACGCGATGATGGAAAACGCAGCCAAAAACCGATTAAAGTGCTTGTAATGCCTTTTATGAAAAACTTTGGCCCCCGCCCGGTAGCCAGTCAGGTCCACTTTCCGATTCAATTTGTTGTTCGAGATATTCAACATGGCTTTATCTTTCGCTGATTAATCTTCCGTTTTCTATCGTAATAATGCGCCCGCAACGTTCCGTCCAATTTGGATTCTCGCTAACGATAACCAAGGCCCAACAGTTGGTAGGGTCGGTAATGAAATCCATGATACGTTCCGCTTCTTGCTCTCCAAATTGATCTAGAGGGTCCTTTAGGATAAGAAGCTTTGGTCTACGTACGATACTTCGTGCCAAAACAATCTTTTTGGAAACCGTATATGGAATCTGTCTTCCTTCAGGATACAATATGGTTTTGAGTCCGTGTGGTTGTTCTTTAACAAACTGGGTCAGCCCAGTGCTTTCCAAGGCCCAATAGACATCTTCTTGAGAAATATCCTGACTCCCGAAAGTGATGTTATCCAAAATGCTTCCTTCGAACGGAGATTCCTCCGTCAAAGATTGTCCCAAATGCGAGCGATAGTAATTCAGGTTTACCCCTTGAAGGGCGACATTATTCACAAATATCTTGCCCTGGTCCGGTTCAATAATACCTGCAATCAAACGCAGCAAGGTTGACTTACCCGAACCACTTGGACCTTGCAACAAAATGGTACAAGTAGGCGTAATGGTCAAGGAAACACTATCAATAATCTTCTTGTCCCTTTCTGGAACGTTATAGGATACCTCATCCAACTCTACCGTAAAGCCTTCCTTTTCCGCGAACGGAGTTTCCCCTTCTTGTGGTTCCAAATCCTTATCCACAACCTGGCCCAACTTTTCAAGAGAGGTCAATAAATCGTAGAAGGTTTCCAGACCCAGAATCAGTTTCTCAACCGAACTGATGACCAAAAGAATGATAATCTCCGCGGCCACAAACTGACCGATGTTCATTTCTTGATTCAATACCAACAAACCCCCAATTAAAAGCAAGCCAGCAGTGACCAACACCTTAAATCCAATCATTTGGATAAATTGGAGAATCAATACGCGGAAGTGGCTTTCGCGGGCATCTAAATAACCAGACACCAAACCATCGTTTTTATCAATGGCATGAGAGGTTTTTCCGGAGAGTTTGAAACTCACCAAGCTTCTCGCCACCTCTTGCAACCAGTGGGCCACCTTGTATTTGTTCTTGGATTCGTCCAAGCTGGTTTCCAATCCTTTCTGTGCGGTAAACTTGAAAACCACATAAATCAATACAATGAGCAACAACCCATATATAATGAAGAAAGGATGGTAAAACGATAGGAGCAACAATCCGAAAATGATTTGCAACAGTGCCGCTGGAAAGTCAATCAAGATTTTGGATAATGATTTTTGAACGGTTAGTGTATCAAAAAAACGATTAGCCAGCTCGGGTGGATAATAATTGCGCAACTCACTCATTCGAATTTTCGGAAAGCGATAGGCAAACTCAAAGGAAGACCTAGTAAAGATTTTCTGCTGAACGTTTTCAATTATACGTATCTGCATCAACTGTAACACCCCGACAAAAGCTACTCCAAGGGTAACCAAAACCACCAATACAATCCAAGAGGTACTGACCTGTGCTCCCTGAATCAAGTTAATGATGGCCTGTATTCCCAAAGGAAGGGATAGGTTCACAAGACCTGCAAAAATCGCATAGTAAAATATCTGAAGGATGTCCTTCTTATCCAAGGCCAGCAGGCCAAGGAGACGCTGCCAGGCAGTTAGGATGTTCTTAGCCATTGGAGTTGGGTTTTAAGGTCCGGAAGACCAAATCCATAAAATATTCGGTTGGTGTCGTAGTTTCGTTGCAATCCGTCAACATCGGGAAGTGCTCTTGTAAAAAATATTGGTGTAATGACCCTTCCAAGATGGTACTTGCCAAACTGGATGGATAAGGATATTGGTCATCCCAGAGCACAATCATCTCGCGCAAGCGATTCACCAAACGTTTATAAATAACAAAATAACCGTCCTTGTTTTCCCGGTCTACTTCTTTGGTCAGGTATGATTTGGAGTATTCGTTGATAACGATTTTATTGAGCAAAACCTCATTGATATGCGAGAATGAAATATCCTCTTCCACGGTTTGCGTCAATATCTCAATCGCAAGTTGCAGCTTCTCTATTTTGTTGGCAATACCGTTGGTGGCAATCACCATTTTATATTCCAGCCAACCCCAGTACCACGAAGCCAAATACAACAACAACTTGTGTTTGTTTTCGAAATAGCGATAAATGGAGCTTTCATTGGATTTGATGCGCTCACCCAATTTCCGGAAGGTAAAACTCTCAAAACCCATTTCGTCAATCATCAAGATACTTTGCTCAATGATGCGTTTGCCCAAATCTGAGGACTCAGGGTCTTTCAAATAAATCTTGTCATTAATACCTATCCGTATAGAATGTATCAGTCTTTCCATAGTGGTTGATAGAATTTCGACAGCAAATATAAAAGTATTACTATCATACTATAATAGTTTAACTACTTATTAACAATAGTAAAGCTACTTTATTGGCGATTAATTCTATCTTTACGATGGTAGCGTTTGAAAAAATGTAGCTTATGAAAAGAAAATTACTCTCCTATTTTGTTCTCGCCGCGCTCCTTCTGGGTTCACTCTCGGCTCAGCAAGAGTCCAAAACAATTAGTTTTGAACACTTTGCCAATAGTCGGGGCGACTTTGAAGGAGGCGCGGTATTAGAAATACCATATTCCGAAGTTATATTGTTGAACAACCCATTAAATACCAGTTCGGGATTTGGTATGACCCTAAATTTTCACGGTAATGTTTTAGTGGTGGACTACATGGAAGTACTCCCCAACGGAACGACCCAGGTGATTTTAAGAAGGGAAGACGGCAAAGATTTCTATGGATTTCGGCCTACCCTTAAGGCTATTTTAGTTAAAAACGAAGTAGCTGATATTTCAACAAACCGATAAAACTACATATGACTCGTTTTAGCATTCCAATTGCCACATTGTTGGCGGTAGGCGCTCTATCCGCACAACAACAAACTGCTCAAATAAGTGCTGGCGACACTCTGGTCATCAAACAAGTAAGTGCTTTTGGTTACGACCATATTTTGGTCCCTAAGAAAAATTTCATCATCAAAAAAGGTGGCATCCCCGATATGAAACGATTAAACGGCACTAAGGTTATCGTTTCAAGTGTTGAAAACCAAAATGGGTATCAAGTACAGCTTGAAAGGGCAGATGGAGGTCGTTTTTTCAACGCCTACCGTTCGCTTACGGCTGATGCTTACGAAGCGCTTCAAACCGGTGAGTTGGTTCCAATCCGCTAAGTTTTTGTTCCATGATATTGGTTCACATTAGTTGTAAAACCGTAGCACAGGCAGATGCCGTGGTGACTTTTTTACTCGAGGAAAAACTGATGTTGAACGCTTTGGTTTCCGAAAAAATGATGTACAAAACTTCCTTGAAAGGTCACATCAAGGCGGATAGTCGCGTGCTAGTCATGGGTACCACAAAAGCGCTTTTATTCACTACCATCAATGAAAAAATCACTTCCAAATTTCCTAAAGAAACTCCGTTGGTATATGCCATGCCTATTGTGTATATGGACGAAGAACAAGGTCATTTTTTAAGAGAAAACACCGAAAAAGTATAGATTTTACTGGTGTTTTACTCTAGTACTGTCAAAGCAAAAGTTTCCTATCAAACTATCCTGCAAATTTTCATTACATAACAATTCGTTATGTATTTTATAATTAATATAAATAAAATTATATGAATTGTTCTTTCAATCTTTGCCAAAATCTTAAAACAACATGGATAGAATTACTATAGCGAAAGGAGACGGCATAGGTCCTGAAATCATGGATGCCACTTTACAAATTTTGACCGCTGCCGGGGCCCAACTGGAATATGACGAAATAGAAGTGGGTGAAAATGTATATCTCAGCGGAAACACTTCTGGAATTTCAAAAGACGCTTGGGAAACCATTCGAAAAAACAAAATCTTTCTCAAGGCCCCTATCACAACCCCTCAAGGCGGTGGGTACAAAAGCTTGAACGTTACCACCCGAAAATCTTTGGGATTGTACGCCAACGTCCGACCTTGCAAAAGCATACATCCTTTCGTGAAGACCAAACATCCTAAGATGGATGTGGTCATCATCCGTGAAAACGAAGAAGATTTGTATGCTGGGATTGAACACCAACAAACCGATGAAGTGGTGCAATGCTTAAAATTGATTTCTCGACCAGGTTGTGAGAAGATTGTACGTTACGCTATTGAGTATGCAAAACGTTACAATCGCAAAAAAGTAACCTGTTTTACCAAGGATAATATCATGAAGCAAACCGATGGCTTGTTCCACAAAGTCTTTGATGAAATAGCACCAGAATACCCAGAAATAGAAAGCGAACACTGGATTATCGACATAGGGGCTGCAAAATTAGCCGATACTCCAGAGAAGTTCGATGTGGTCGTGATGCCCAATCTTTATGGAGATGTATTGTCGGATGTCGCAGCGCAGATAACTGGCTCCGTTGGTTTGGCAGGCTCCGCAAACATCGGAGAAAGTTGTGCCATGTTTGAGGCGATACACGGGTCTGCACCGCGCCGTGCGGGTCAAAATTTGGCTAACCCTTCTGGATTGCTCCAAGGAGCTATCATGATGCTGAACCACCTCGGACAAAACGATGTAGCCGAAAAAGTAGAGAATGCCTGGCTTACCACCATGGAAGAAGGAATTCACACCTACGACATTTTTGATGAAGATATTAGCAAAGAAAAAGTAGGAACAAAAGAGTTTGCGCAAGCCGTAATCGCCAATTTGGGCAAAGTGCCCAATACCCTAAAAAAAGTAACGTACGAGAACAGCAACCCCTTAACCTTGCCCAAAACCGTTAGAAAAACACCTCAGGAAAAAATTCTTAAAGGTGTTGATATTTTCGTGCATTGGTCTGGTGAAGACCCGGATGCGATAGCCAAACAACTACAAGATATCGAAAACGAAAAGCTACACCTACAGGTCATCACCAATCGAGGCGTAAAGGTTTGGCCCAATGGATTTGAAGAAACGTTCTGTACCGATCACTGGAGGTGCCGCTATGCCACAAGAAACGGTGCAGTAGTGGAAATGGCAGAAATTCCTCAATTGTTACAGCGTGCACTGGAAAACAACTTGGATGTAATCAAAACAGAAAACTTATACTTTTTTGATGGAAAGCAAGCTTTTTCAATGGCTCAAGGGCAGTAAAAAACAACTGTCTCCAAAAGATTCCCCTGAAAAGGAAACCTGCTACCGGGTACAACTGGTAGCGGGTCTCTTTGACCCTTCGGAATCAGCAGAATTGTTGTTGTCCTTGCTCAATTACAAAATCAAGTTCCATACCGTGCAATTGCTTAACATGGATGGAAACGATAGGGAAGGGCGCGAGAAATCGGAAAAACGCATTGCACAGTTGAAAAAGGCCAAACAGGAAGTAACCGATATTGTAGTGAATGCCAAAAACCAAGGGCAGCACCTTGAAATTATGAGTGATATCGCCCTACATCCCAAAAAGGTGAATTAATATTCTTCCAACCATTGGAAATGGGTTTGCATTACCCTTTCCTTATCGGTATTCACATACTCCAAAAACGCCTCTGCCACAGGCGAAAGTTTCTTTTTCTGCAACCAAACCAAATTCCAGTTTGTGGTGATGGGTAAATTGCGCTGGGGAATGATAATCAATTCTCCTGTAACGATTTCACGGTGCACTCCTATCAAGGGCATAATGGAACAACCAAGTCCAGAGATTACGGCTTGCTTTACTGCTTCGTTGGAGGTTAGCTCTATTTTTTTGGCGACCGTGATTTCCTTTTGTGATAAATAACGCTCCATTGCCGCTCGGGTTGCCGAGCCTTTCTCACGAAAAATCAGTGGGGTATCTTTCGAGAACATGCTTTTGCTCAGCTTTACATTTTTGAAATACTTGGGGTTCGCCACCAAATGCAGAACATTTCGCATCAAACCAACTTTGTTCAAGGATAAGTGGTCCGGTAAAACGGAAACCAATGCAAAATCCACTTCGTTCTCCTCAAGGCTTTCAACTACTCTTGCTTTATTAGTCACGTCCATTATGAGGTCTACCCCGGTATGTTCTCGAATAAATCCTGAAAGGAAATAGGGCATCACATATTTTCCAGTCGATACCACTGAGATTTTCAACTTGCCAGCAAGCTCGCCTTGATACCCCAATAATTTATAGTTAATGCTCTCTACTTCTCTTAAAATCCGTTTAGCCGCCTCAGCGATTTCTTCACCAAAATCGGTAATGAACAATTGGCGGCCAACCACTTCAGTAAGCGGAATTGGAAACTGATTTTGAAAATTCTTCAGTTGAATGGAAACCGCAGGTTGGGTCAAGTGCAACTCTTCTGATGCCTTGGTAATACTTTGTTTTTCAGTAATTGTTAAGAATATTCGGAGTTGGTTTAATGTGTAATTCATAAAAATATATTATCTAAAGCATAATAAATATAAATAAAAATATATGAGTCAAATAGTTCAACTTTGCCGTCAAAACAATAAACATGGAGAATAAATATTCTATTCCGGTAAAGGAAAGAACCAAAAGAAACAAAGTACTATGGTCGTCTTACAAAACGCATTTACGCAAAGCGCTTCTCTTAGGGGGAATTGTTTTTTTCATCGTACTATCCCTTCAAAATGACTTCCTTTTTCTTGACCAACTTCTTTTGGCCGGAGGCATTGTATTTATGTTAATCATTGGTGCTGCTATGGCCAAAAATGAAAATTCTTAAGATTACATTAGAAACTCATGGAAACGTCTATTAAAACAGCACAGAAAATTCAGTTAGTACAGGGTACCTTCACTGCATCAGAAGCTTGCGATGTGGTTACCGCTTTGTTGAACGAGAAAATCAACTTTCACAAATTACAACGTTTGTCATGGTGTGAAGGTGATAAGGATGCCAACACAAAATATCCGGACGAACGTATCGCCGAACTTGAAAAAGAAAAGGTAATAGCCCGAGAATTCATCAACAGCCTTCGATATGAAGGAAAGCGATTGAAAATTGAAGGCACCCTGAACATCACTCTGGAAGAATAATTCTACATGGATTTTCATCTACTCGTCGATAATTTGACCAATCCTGCCCTGCTCTTCTTTTTCTTGGGTATTATAGCCGTCCAGCTGAAAAGTGATTTGAGTATTCCCGAGAATTCGTCCAAATTCATATCGCTTTACCTACTTTTTGCTATTGGTTTCAAGGGAGGTATGGAATTGGCGCATAGCGACTTCAATATGGAAATTGTTTGGTCGCTTTTCTTTGGGATTTTCTTGGCAGTATCCGTTCCTGTATTTGCTTACTTCATTTTAAGGCGCAAATTTAGTGTCGAAAATTCTGGAGCTATAGCCGCCGCATATGGTTCCGTTAGTGCGGTGACCTTTGTAACGGCCATCTCCTTCTTGGAAATGGAGACCATCAACTTTGGAGGGCACATGGTTGCTGTAATGGCACTTATGGAAGCACCCTCTATTATTGTAGGGGTATTGTTGATGGCGCTTTTTACCAAACAGAAAACAGAAAAAAACAATTTTGGAAAGGTTTTGCATCACTCCTTGACCAACGGTAGTGTCCTTCTAATTTTAGGCAGTTTGGCCATTGGCTTCTTCGCCAATGAGCAGCAGGCGGAAGGCATCAAACCCTTTACCACGGACATTTTCAAAGGGTTCCTGGCAGTATTTCTCTTGGATATGGGAATTACCAGTGGACGAAAATTGGGTGATTTCATCCGCAAAGGAAAGTTCGCGCTATTCTTTTCGGTTGGACTACCGATAATCAATGGTTGTTTGGTGGCATGGTTCAGCCAATTCATCACCGAAAGTGTAGGAAATCGATTTTTGTTTGCTATTCTTGCAGCTAGCGCCTCTTATATTGCTGTTCCCGCAGCCATGCGTATTGCTGCCCCAAAGGCAAATCCCAGCTTGTATGTTCCCATGGCCTTGGCCATCACGTTCCCTTTTAATATCACGTTGGGAATGCCGCTCTATTTGTTTATGATTCAAAGTTTTTAAATCCAAACCCAGCCGATATGAGACTGAAGAAAGTACGTCCTGTAATGTTCCCGAATCACAACGAACATACCGTTTTGGCCCCTTTGCCCATTTCTCCAAAAAAAGTAAAATTGGGGGCTACTTTCAAAATTGGACGTCCGGCCAACGCCTCATATCTTTTTCTGGAAAACAGTCTCCCCAAGGTAAATCGAAATCGAAAAATCATGATTCCGGTAAACCGTTTGGTAGACCAAGTAGTGACCATTATCGGTATTGTAGAACGAGCCAATCAGAAAAGAACTGCTATCCTACAGCGGATGGACAAAAACCAATTTTGTGAAGGACAGCAAAAGATATATGCAGATGTGGAAAATGCCGTAATTGCCCAAGAACTCATCGCCCTATAAGTTGTGGATTTGTGTACTTTTAGGTACAAACAAATCTGAATGGATAAACATCGATGCGGCTGGTGCCTGGGGGACCCGTTATATCAAGCATATCATGATACAGAATGGGGTGTTCCTGTTAAAGATGACCCTACTTTTTTTGAGTTTTTGGTTTTGGAAACCTTTCAAGCGGGTCTGAGTTGGATAACCGTTTTGCGAAAACGAGAACATTTTAGAAAGGTATTTGACCAATTCGATTACCAGAAAATAGCGAACTACGATTCTACCAAAATCCAAGCACTTTTAGAAGACCCCGGTATCATCAGAAACAAACTGAAGGTAAACGCAGCCGTGTCTAATGCCAAGGTTTTTATGGAAGTGCAAAAAGAATTCGGAAGCTTCAGTACCTATATTTGGGGTTTTGTGGATGGAAAGCCCATAAAAAATAAATGGCAACACCACAAAGAAGCCCCTGCTACCACACCACTCTCCGACACCATAAGCAAAGACTTAAAAAAAAGAGGATTCAAGTTTGTGGGAAGCACCGTGGTATATGCCTTTATGCAAGCTACCGGAATCGTGAACGACCATGAAGTCAATTGTTTTCGATATGCCGAAGTTTAGCCTGCTATTATTCATCTCATGTTTCCTCTGGGGAATTCTGGGTACAGCCCAGCAAAAAAACGAGCGAGAATCTCGTGTAACGGAGAAAGAAATTCCGGAAAATGCCTTAATACTTCTTAAGCCCTATTTGGAAGACGCCAAGCGCTTACGGTACTACCAAGAAAGTGATGGTGACAAAAGAAGTTTTGAAGTCAAGTTCAAAAAGGGAAAACTCCGGTATAGTGTGGAATTCAGCCCTGAGGGAAAGTTAGAAGATGTTGAGTTTCTTATCAAGTCCACCGATATTCCGGATGAGACTTGGGAAGCCATTCAGTCTGAATTTCAAAAGAAGTTTAGCAAGACCTACGTCAAAAAAATTCAGCAACAGTATCCCAGCGAGGGTAGAGCGGAAAGTGAAGTTTTGAAAGAGGCTTTTCAAAACTTGATTTTGCCATACATCCGATATGAATTGGTGGTTGCTGGAAAAAACCAAAACCACCATCGCTTGTACGAAATCCTATTTGATGCCAAAGGCGAACTGTTATTATTGAGGGAATTTGCACCAACCAACTACGACCATGTCCTCTATTAAAAGAGGCTTCTTGTTCCTTGTTTTGTTTGCCCATTGGAATATTCAAGGGCAAGAAAATCTAACAGGTTTTTGGCAACCCCAAGTGGGATTGGGCTATCAAGTCTCCGAACAATATGCCCACAACTTCTCCGTTGCCTCGCGATTTTTCATTGTGGAAGAAGGTGAGACAACCTTTTCGAACCGTCAAATTGACTTGGTTCATTTTTCAAACTACAAAATTCGAGAGAACCAAAGTCTGGCTCTGGGTATCCAATATCGCTTTCGCGAAAGTTTTGATGGCGGGGCCAATGAATTGCGCCTTACCCAACAATACAACCAGCGTTCCCGTCCTTTTGTAATTCGGTTTGGGCACAGAATCCGTTCGGAACAACGTATCACCAAAGCTAGAACTACCCATCGGTTTCGGTATCGGTTTGCATTGGATTTTCCGTTGCAAGGCGAAAAGTTGGATGTGGGTGAAGCCTATTTGGTGGCAACTGTAGAACCCTTATTAAGTATTGCTAAAGGACGTAATCCTGAATACGACGGACGCATCAGCGCTCAGATTGGATGGCAATTGCAAAAGGATTTCAAAATCCAATTTGGTACAGAATATCGCATGGAAGATTTTACCCATACCCTACCAGAGCACGTTTTCTTTATTCTGTCTTCGGTGCAGTTAACGTTGTAGGATTTCTATAAATAAAGAACGAGGGATAAGCTCGGCACCAAGACTCTCCAAATGGTCGGTATGTATTTGGCAATCCACCAATTTATACCCCTTTTGTTCCACATCTTGTACCATTTTGATAAACGCAAACTTCGAAGCATTGGGGACTTCACTAAACATACTTTCCCCGCAAAACACATTACCCAAATCCATTCCATAAAGTCCCCCTACCAATTTGCCATTTTGCCATACTTCATAAGACTTGGCCAGCCCCTTTTCATTTAATTTGATGAAGGCTTCTTTCATTTTTCGAGTAATCCAAGTTCCCTCTTGGCCTTTGCGTTCAATACTGGAGCATTTTTCAATGACCTGCTCAAAGGCTTGATTGATGGTAATTTGAAAACGGCCGCCTCGTTCCAAACGCCGCATGCTTTTAGATATCTTAAGTTTATTGGGGTATAGTACCATCCGAGGGTCCGGACTCCACCAAAGAATCAAGGTATCATCATTGAACCAAGGAAAAATTCCGCTTTTGTAGGCCAAAAGAAGTCGTTCGCTGGATAAGTCCCCACCCACAGCCAAGAGACCGTCTTCATTGGCACGGTCCACGGGGGGAAATTCCAGTCGGTCACCTAAGAAGTAAAGTCCAAAATCGTTGCCGTCTTTTTGCAACCTTCTTTTTTTTAAAGGTACAAAAGTCCCTATAACAGGAGAAGCGCTATCAGGAAGATTCCACTAGAAACCAGCATAAAAATGAGGGTGTAGGGGAGAATTTCCTTGGCTTTCAATTGCGTGATTCCCAAAAGTGGTAGCGCCCAAAAAGGTTGAAGCATATTGGTAACCTGATCCCCGTAAGCTAGTGCCATTATGGCTTTAGGTAAAGGCACTCCAAGTTTTAAAGCTGACTCTACCACAAGCGGACCTTGAATAGCCCATTGCCCACCTCCGCTAGGCACAAAAAGATTGACCAACCCTGCGCTAAAAAACGTGTAGACAGGCAAGGTCACTTCTGTACTTACCGAAACAAAGAAATCTGATATTTCTTGAATCAAACCACTTTCGGCCATGACACCCATTATGCCGAAATAGAGTGGAAACTGAATCAGAATACCCGAAGTATCTTTTATAGCCTCATTCACAGCCTTGAGAAAGCTTTTAAAACTGCCATGCAGTACAATGGCCAAGCCCAGCATAAAGAGATTCAGCATATTTGGGGTAATATTGAGACTTTTCAAGAGACCACTATATTGTACTACAAATGCGGAAAGAATGAGCACTCCAAAAGACCACGCCAGTACTTTGGAATATTCCAGTCGCTCTGCTCCTGATACGTCAACTTCTTTATTGTTGTCGAAATGATATGACTCCAATCTTTGCGGCGGATTGCTTTTCTTCTTACCCAAGAAAAAAACCAATAGTGCAATCGCCAATACGACCAAACCAAAAATGAGCAAGTTCCAGACACTTAGAATGGTTTCTGCGGTTGGGATGGTTTCGGGCAGAGGACCTACCGTATTTGATAGATTGGTTAACAGATTTTGCAGGTGTCCCGATTCGGCAACCTTTAATGGGGCCGAACCACTAATCCCACCATGCCATACCATCAATCCCGAGTAACCGCAAGCACCAATTAAGGGGTAATTGATGTTTAGATTGTTCTTTTGGGCATGTTCACCGACCTTTCTGGCCAGAATTGCGCCAAAAATTAATCCAAGTCCCCAATTGAAAAACGAAACCAACATGGTTGATATCACCACAATTACTGCTGCAGATGACGTAGACCGAATACCTTGGGTGAGCCCCATTATAATGCGTTGCAAGGGTTTGCTAAGCACAAGAACATGGCCCAGCACCAAAATCAGTATCATCTGATAAGCGAATACCAGCAACCCTGGATTCCAGATACCAGATTCCCATGCTTTCAACACAAAAACAACGTCTCCTTTGGCCACTGGAGAAAAAATGATGGCCAAAAGCAAAGTGAATAAGGTCAACAACACAGCAATGGTGAAAGGCGAGGGTAAAAATCGCCGAAACGCTTGCGTTATGACCTCCGTCAGGCGCAAATCAATTAGAACGGTAGGTCGTCGTGGTCTTCTTCGTTTAAGTCATCGGCTGGCTCAAAAGCTTCCATCGGAGGAACGGGAGGCATATTTTCGGCTCCCTCTCCCGCACCTTCAAGATTCTCGATACGCCATCCCTGAATGGAATTGAAATATTTGGTCTCCCCTTGCGGATTGACCCATTCGCGACCGCGGAGATTGATACTTACTTTGACCATTTGGCCCACTTGATAGGAGTTCAGTAGGTCGCACTTATCCTGTACGAATTCCATACTGATATGTTGTGGATATTGTTCTTCGGTAGTTACTACAATTTCTCGCTTGCGAAAACCGTTATTTCCATAAGTTTTCGTTTCATCAATCAGTTTTATTCTTCCTTGAACTTCCATACTATTTTAAACTTTACTGAATGTTCAAAAGTACAAAAACACATTCCATACCCTAACACCCCAGCAAGTGAACTATCAACAAATTTTTGGTTTTTGCGTTATCTTTAAACAACACTAGTGTATCATAATGGATTTTGTCCCCAAAAGAAAAGCATCCAATATCATTCTCTTGGTGTCGGCTTTTGTCATCGTTAGCCTAATTCTTTGGAATACCAACAGTTTCTTTAAGAAATTCAAAGAGGAAGAACGGCTTAAAATGGAGATTTGGGCCACCGCCCAGCTAGAGCTTATTGAATCTTCCGTAGACCAAGAGCTTGGAAACCTTACGCTGAAAGTGATGGGGAACAATACCTCAACCCCAATGATTTTGGTTCATGAAGAAGGAACTATCAAAACCCATAATTTTCCAGCGGAAAAGGTTTTGGACACTGCTTATATCCAAACCAAGATTGAACAGTTCAAACGTGAAAATGAACCTATCCAAATCGTTCAAGATGGCGAGCTGCTGGAAACTTTATACTACGGCAACTCTGAAGTTTTGAACAAACTAAAATTTTATCCGCTCGCACTATTGCTCATCATTTTTCTTTTCGCTGCGGTAATCTTTTTCTTTTTTAAAACGAACAAGGCCTCAGAACAGAATAAACTATGGGCCGGCATGGCAAAAGAAACGGCGCACCAAATTGGAACACCATTGACCTCGCTGCTAGGTTGGAACGAGCTTTTGAAAACAGAAGACATCAATCCCGATATCACCCATGAAATTGGAAAAGACATCTTGCGGTTGCAAACCATAACAGAACGCTTTTCGAAAATAGGCTCCATTCCTAAATTGGAGGTACATGATATTGTATTGGAAACAGAGCAAGCCTACGAATACCTCAAACGCAGAAGTTCTCGTTTGGTCAATTTTTCCTTCAGCTCAGAAATTGATAAAATGCCTGTGTTGCTCAATCCTCCTCTTTACAATTGGAGCATTGAAAATCTTGTGAAAAACGGTATTGATGCCATGAAAGGGAAAGGGGACATCAGCATACAAATTGAGCAGAAAGGACAACATGTGAACGTACTGGTAACCGACTCGGGGCATGGCATTCCAAAAAGCGACTTTCAGAACATTTTTAATCCTGGAGTAACGTCCAAAAAACGGGGTTGGGGGCTAGGACTCTCGTTAGTGAAAAGGATTGTGGAAGAATACCACAAAGGAAAAATCAAGGTGCTTTCTTCCAACAAGGCGGGTACCGTAATGCAGATTTCTTTACGGGCCAAAGTATAATGGGGTATGGCAAAATCTAAAAAAATAGTGATTAAGGAGGGTGAAATCACCAATCATTGCCCGGTGTGCTTCAACATAAAGTTGAAGATCACATTTTACCAACAGCATACTTTTACAGCCTTTTACCACAAGACCACGGATGAAGTCACGCATGAAATAAAGTGTAAAAAATGTTATTCCATCATTTATCCTGTAGACTGGACTGATGATATTGAAAGGGTATATGAATACTACAACAAACTTGTGGTGCCCGAAAGGAGTTCTTTGCGCTTCACTACCTTGTTTTTTGTATTAATCTTATTGGTATTGGGGCTTATCGGAGGCGGAATCTATTTGTATTTGGAAGGATTTATTTAAGCTCCTCTCGTATTTGCCGCGCAATCCTTTCAAACTGCTCTTTCTCAAGTTTTACCTTATGTTGAAAGGTAGCGTTAACCATACTTTTTAGTGGAATCAAGTGAACGTGCACATGTGGTACTTCAAGGCCAATGACCGTCATGCCCACACGTTCGCAAGGAATCGCTGCTTCCACAGCATGGGCAACATTTTTGGAAAATTGCATCAAACCTAGGTATTCCTCTTCTGATAAATCCCAGATTTTATCTACCTCCTTTTTGGTAACACATAAGGTATGCCCTTCTGCGTTGGGATTGATATCGAGAAAAGCAAAATGCTTTTCATCCTCTGCAATTTTGTAGCAGGGAATGTCTCCATTGATGATTTTGGTGAAAATACTGGCCATGAAAGAATAAAAAACCTGTGCAATGACAGATTTTAAAGGTACTTATTTTTAGAACTTATTCTCTGGTGATTTCCAAGATATCGAATAGTAAAGTGCCATTGGGAACCTTGATTTCAGCTACATCGCCAACTGATTTTCCCAACAAACCTTTTCCAATAGGGGAAGTGACAGAAATTTTACCGGCTTTCAGGTCTGCTTCGCTTTCAGCAACCAAGGTATACTTTACTTCCATACCATTGGCTTGGTTCTTTAGTTTGACGGTTGAAAGTACAAGGGCTTTTGAGGTGTCCAATTGGGATTCGTCAATCAAACGGGCATTGGACAGGGTTTCTTCCATTTTTGAAATCTTCATCTCCAGCAATCCCTGCGCTTCTTTCGCCGCGTCATATTCGGCATTTTCCGATAAATCTCCCTTGTCCCTTGCTTCTGCAATCGCCTGGGATGCCTTTGGGCGTTCTATGTCTTTAAGCTGATTCAGTTCTTCACGTAACTTCTTCAGTCCTTCAGGGGTATAGTATGATATTTTACTCATGTTTTTCAATTTTATAAGCAAATAGGTCTCGTGAAAAATGAGATGCATTTTCCAGTTGACCTTTGCGATACAAATACAAAAAATCCTCTACGTTAACTGTTGACGCACAGTTTTGCGAGGATTTAACGCAAATATAGGCATTTTTTGACCACTTTTGTTATTGAAACATCCGAATTCATTGCTATGAGAGCGTTTTACGTATTGCTATTTTTAATGTTGAGTTTGAGTTGCGATAGTGACCCTGTCAACCGAAATCCTTTTCTACAAGAAGTAAGTTTTCGATTCGAGCTCAATCTCAATTTGCCCCTGTACAACAACCTAAATAACATTGCCAACCCGGTATATGTAGGTAATGCTAGTGTGGGGATAAGGGGTGCCTTTGTTATCCGTTCAGGACCAGATACTTTTTTGGCCTTTGAAGCGAGTTGTCCCAACCAAATCCCCAGCAGCTGTTCCACTATGACCTTGGAGGGTGTAAATGTGGTATGTCCTTGCGATGATTTTGAGTATAACTTGTTGACCGGACAACTTTTAAACCGACCTGACGATGGAGAACGATACTATGACCTTTTGTTCTACCAGGCGGTACTTGTAGGAAATAGCGTAATTATCTCCAACTAATAGGCCGCTAAAATCCAAACTTGAATGCCAAGAAAGGCAGTGGGTCTTTTGCCATATGGGATAAGGAAGAGAACACGGGAATTTCCTTTCGCTGATTTTCCAGCTTTTTCCCCAGTAACTGTTTTATTCTTGACTTAATCCCTAAATAATAAACCTCGTCAAAGTCCTGTTTTGGCGAACTGTAAGCTGGATGATTCAACGCCAGCAACGGAAAATTGATACCTGCTGCAAGCGAAGCTAGAATTGAGGACCAATATCTTGGGTTGATTTCAATCAGGTAATACCGCCCATCCTTTTCAGAGAATCGTAAATCAGCATGACCCACCCCACTCCATTCCAATTTCCCCACGACCTTATGGATGACGTCAGCCACAGCTTCGTTATGACACAATTCAATTTCTCGGCTGGGTTTAAAACGATTCCACAAGGAGCGAATGCCAATGGGTTTTTGCACGGTGCAGGCCAAAATCTTTCCGTTATCAGCCAAAAAACTACAATCAATATCGTATCCGTTTATATAATCTTGGGCCAAATAGGATTCTATCGGAAAATCTTTTTCACTTAGCTCGGTGTCATTTTCAACCAAAAAAACACCGTTGCCGTTTTGACCTTTTCGTGGTTTCAGAATTTTCGGGTATGCAATTTTTTGATGCTGCTCGGCCATCTCCGTATCGGGAACGGGAATGTTTTCATCTTTTAGTTGTTCGAAAAACTGCCATTTATCACATACCATTTTGGCGGTTTCGTGATTGGGAAGCAATGGTAATTCGCAGTGCTTGGTCAACGTACTAGAGAATTTGGCAACCAATTGAATACCTTCTTCATCAATAGGAAAAAGCATATCAATAGCATGTTCTTCCAGTTGGTCGATGATACATGCTACCAATTCCGTTTCGGTCATTTCCTCAGAACGGGGAATGAACTTTTTGCAGTAGCGTGAATGTCTAAAATAGGCTTTGGGTTTACTACTTAAAGCATACACTTCAATGCCTGTTTTAGGAACCAGGCAATGCAGTATATTCAACGTATGGTTGCTCTCCGCATCAGGGATGAGCAGCTTTAATTTGGGACGGGTCAACAAAACGGGTTATGCTTACGTTTTCTTTTACGCCGGGAAATTAGCACTTTTCATTGTCCCGTCCCTGCCAAAAAATACTTTTTTTAGAATCTTGCGCTGACGCCTACCAAAAAGTTTATTCCAGCTTGGGGATAAAACCCTGCCCCTTCCACAGTTACGATACTTCCTGGGTTGGAAAAATCATCATCAAACGTATAAAAGAACCCATTTGACTCAAATTTGGCATCAAACACATTGTTCACCAACCCGCTTAAGGTTAATGATTTGATAGCGCGATTGATTTCCCATCGGTATTGGATGTTGAAATCCGTTTGGCTGTAACTATCCAACTTGGAAGCTTCAGCATCAATATTCCCTATGAATTGTTCTCCCACAAACTTGGTCAATAAGGAAACCTGAAGGTTGTCGTTTGGAATGTAGGACAAAATATTTCCCGCAACCAAACTTGGCGAAAAGGCAATATTGGTATTTCCCAAATTTTGAACCACGCCATCACGTTGGAAGATGAAATCAATATTTCGGTTATCGCTCAGTGCAATATTCGGTTGAATTCGGAAGTGACGCGCCACTCGAATGTTTGCATCTACTTCCAAGCCCAAACGATAGCTATCCCCGACATTGGAGCGAATAGGAGCCCCAACATCATCCAATTCTCCAGTTAGCACCAATTGGTCCTTGTATCGCATGTAATACACATTGGTATTGACCTGAACATCGGGTGAAACATACCGCCAGCCCAGTTCAAAATCTCCCAAACGTTCCGGTTTTGGGTTTCCGTTTTCATAGTCACTTCGATTGGGTTCACGATTGGCCACCGCATACGAAAAGTAAAAATTGTTATTTCGGTTTGGATTAAAGCTCAATCCGGCCTTTGGATTAAAAAAGTTGAAGGTGTCATCCACCAAGCCCGTGTCTTCAGCATTGGCTTCATAGGTTACCCTTCGAAGCTGTAAATCTGCAAAGACTGACCATTTTTTGGATAGGTTTTGATTGAGCTTCGCAAAAACATTGAAATCGGTCTTCGTTGCATCATCTTCATAATAGCGTTCGTTGTAGGTATTACCGCTGTTGAATTGCGTCCAAATAACCTCTCCAAAATGGTCCCCTTTGTAAATATTATACCCTCCTCCAAGAATCACTTCGGTGGATTCCTTTTGATAGTTTGCAGAGAAGATGGTTCCATATAAATCGTTGTCTAACCATCTTCTTCGGGTATAGTCAGTAGATGAAATGGTAGTTCCGTTCAAGTCGAAATTATCCCTCCCAATAAAACTTAATTGTGAGTCAGAAGCAAACAACACATTGGTATAGTACCAATCATCCACATACTCCTCAAAGAAACCACGACCTCTTGTATAGTAAACTGCGATATTCGAATTCCAATTTGGTGTCCATTGCTGGTTCCAATGCAATTGAAAGTGGTCTTGTTTGTAGTTGTCCACCTGATTTTCATAGAATCCTTCAAAATTCCCTTCATTGTCGAACTGGATTCCTGCAATATTGAAGCGTCTGTTGGTATCCAGATTGTTATCTACCCCAATCGCCCCCAAAGTGGCTGGGTCAAATCCATACCAAGATTGATATGTTTTTTCTTCACCTCCAAAAAGCAATGCTTTGATTAGTGTTTTATCGGAACGGTATACGCCTTGCAAAAAGTACGATTCCAATTGGGAAGCGGCCCTGTCGATGTAGCCATCGGAAGAAATTCGTGATAAACGCCCGGAAACCTCAATTTGGTCGTTCATCAATCCAGTGCTGAATTTCAAGTTATTTCGTAAGGTGTTAAAGCTTCCGACGGAAGACGAAATCTCAGCATAGGCTTCTTCCTCAAATGAATCCGTCAAAAGGTTCAAACTGGCCCCAAAAGCGCCCGCTCCGTTCGTGGAAGTTCCTACCCCGCGTTGCAGTTGCAAACTCTGGGTAGAAGAGGCAAAATCAGGCAAGTTAACCCAAAATGTGCCTTGCGATTCGGCATCATTGTAGGGAATACCGTTAATGGTCACGTTCACTCGGGTAGCATCACTACCCCGAACCCGAATACCGGTATAACCCACTCCTGCACCCGCATCAGAGGTTGTCACCACTGCCGGGAGGTAGTTCATCAGCACGGGAATGTCTTGCCCCAAGTTTCTGGGTGCAATTTCTTCCTTGTCCAAATTGGAAAAAGTAACCGGTGTTTTTTTCGTGACCCTAACTGCTTGTACGAGTACTTCATCAAGAATCACTTTTCTTCCCTCTAGGGAATCAATAGGTTGTTGTTGGGCGCTCATCTGGAGCGCCAGGACCATAAGGCCCAATGTTGCGAAAATAGTTTTCATCCGTAAAATTGTTTACGAATAAAAGGGGCTATTATTCAAGTTAATACAATGATATTTCGTTCCTAACCAGGAACCTTAAAATCCAAAAAAGCGCTTTGCGCATCCCTTGGCGGCATTATCCGCCCAGGTTCATTGGGTATAATCTCAGCCTCTTTTACAAGAAGCACCCCTTTGAGATGGGTGCAAAAGTAAGTGCCAAACTCGATTTTTCATAATAAAAATTACGTTAAAGCGGACTTCTCAAAAAGCCAAGTGCAACTCACCGGCGTATATCTTGTACGTATGCACCCCAAAACGAAAAAACGCTTTACCGCTAAAATCCTAGCTGGGTATTTGGCCTTGGGAATCTTGGGTATTCTTTCGGGGTACTTTATTTATTCTGAATGGATTACTTATACCGAGACTGAAAGACGGTCCCTCGATCAAGAAAAGCTACTCAAGACCAACGTGTTACTCGCTGAGTTGTACGAAGCAGAAAATATTTCCAAGCTTGCCCAACAAACCTTAGAACCAGAGCAGCTCGCCTTATATTCAAAAAAGATAGATTCCCTTATCAACAGCATTGATAGCCTAAGACCTTTAACCGAAGCCCCTAGGCAAAGTTTTGGTTTGGACACCGTACAATCCCTTTTAAGGCAAAAAGTACGAAACAGTACAAAATTGAGTCGGTTACAAATGAAAACGGCTAAAAGTGCTCCTTTGGATTCCATTCTGCAAGCTATCAACAAGATGGAATTGGATATGGGACGCATTACACCAGAAAGTCTTGTTTCCAATTTCCATAAACTATCAGCCGACACACAAAATTCCATTCGAGAGTATGCCCGTTTGTTGAATCAAAATATTCCTCAAAAGGAAAATAATAACCGTGATATCAACATTGATTCGGTACTTATGGTCTCTAAATCAATGTTGGCACAAGCCAAAAACCAAAGCTCTCGTTTGGAAAAGGACCTCCTCCAAACCGAATTGGAAATGTACAAAACCGACTCTGAGCTTTCGCGAAGGCTACTTGCGGTGATTTCGTCATTAGAACGTGATATCATGGCAAATGCCTACTTGGAAAATTACCAAAAGGAGAAAGCCCTTCGAAAGAGTTTTTTCCTAGCGGGAACAGCCATCTTCATTGGGTTGTTAGTGGCGATTCTATTTACCATTATGGTGACCAAAGATTTCCTTAAGGTGCAACAGCTTAAGGAATCCGTTGAAAAGGAAAAATCCTATTCGGAAGCCTTATTACGGAGTCGCGAGCAACTAATTCACACGGTAAGCCATGACATTCGCTCGCCCTTAAGTACATTATCGGGCTATACGAATCTGCTGCTAAAATCAAACGAAAAGCACAAAACTACTTCCTATGAAAGGCCCGTTCGCGAAGCCCTGGATTATATGGAAAATTTAGTAGATGATTTGCTTGATTTTTCGCAATTGGAACAAGGAAAACTAACGCTGCAGGAGGATAATTTTACCATTATCTCTGTTCTGAATCCGATGCTTCAGGCTTTACGGGAAAAACATGCCAACAAGAACTTAAAAGTACATTTAGAAATCCCAGAAGTACTAGAAAATCCAATCATTAGCGACCGCTTTCGTTTTCGGCAAATCATGAACAACATTGTCGGAAATGCCTTCAAGTTTACCGAGGTAGGTGAGATACATATTCGGGTTAATGCAAAGACGGCTTCCAACAAAAAATGGCTAAAAATTCATGTCATGGATACGGGGATTGGTATTCCGAAATCCAAATTGGAAAGTATTTTTAAGGAATTCACCCAAGCCAAAAACAATTCCGAAAAGAAGTATGGCGGATATGGGCTTGGACTTACCATTTCAAAAAAACTTTGTGCGCTTTTGGGTGGCTATCTTGAGGTAGAAAGCGTTGAGGGTAGCGGAAGTACTTTTACTATTTCGTTACCCTTGCAAAATGGTAAAAAGGGAACTAACCTGCCCGAAAATACCACCCAGCTACGAGAGAAAACCTACTCTATGAAGATTTTGGATGATGATACAACCCTATTGCAGTTGCTAGAAACACTTTGTAGCAATCAGGGATGGAAGATTCATACGTATTCGGATTTCAAGGATATTCCAAAGGAAAATTCCATCCAATATGATTTGGTCGTAAGTGACATTCAATTAGGCGATTTTGATGGTTTTCAAGTTCCAGAAACCCTTCGAAATAAGGGGTATCACCATTACCGGAATCAACCTATTTTGGCTATGACCGGGCAGCGTAATTTGAGGAAAACCACATTTATGGATGCAGGATTTAATGACGCCATATACAAACCTTTTACACCAGAAGGTTTTTTCCAAACCGTTCGGACTTGGATTCCAATTACATCCCAACCCTTCTTGAAGACCGCTTACAGGCAAAACCATAAAGAACTGTATACTTTAGATGCAATCGTTGGTTTTGTTGGAGATGGGGAAGCGCTAATCCATGTGCTGATAACCTTTTTACAGGATACCAAAAAACATATGAAACACCTTGTTAAAAGCATCAAGAATGGCGATTTGGAAACCCTTAAAAGAGTTGCCCATAAAATGTTACCCATGTTTCGTCAGCTGAAAGTAACCTCGTGTATTCCCATTTTAGAAGGTTTTGAGCAAGCTGAAATAATCAATTGGGACCAAGTGAAACAAGATTTTGAGCGTTTGAAAGAAGATGTTTCGGATGTAAAGCGAAGTTTGGAAAACTACCTCGCTACACATCAAGTTGATATTGATTGATTTTGTTATACAGCGTTTTTCTCGTGATGTTCAAAAGCTGGGCAGCTTTACTCTTGTTGAAATTGGTTTTTCGCAAAGCTTGCAAAATACGTTCCTTTTCAAAGGTGGATTTGGAAAAGGTAGCCTTAGCATCGACATCTTGAATTTCTCGAGGAAGGTTTAAAGGTACCAGGCTATCACCGTTGGCAAACAACACCGCTCGTTTGATGGTATTTTTCAGTTCGCGCAGATTTCCTGGCCAAGTATGGTTTTCCAAAATTTCCATCACCTCTTGGGAAATTAATGTGACGTTTCGTTCCAGTTCTTGGTTGGCGCTCTCGAGAAATTGTTCTGCAAAAAACTTAATATCCTCTTTTCGTTCACGTAGAGGTGGAATGGAGATAGTGAACTCATTCAGACGATGGTATAAATCTTCACGAAACCTTCCTTCTTCCACTGCAACTTCCAAATCTTCATTGGTTGCCGCAATAATTCTTACATCAACTTCAATTTCTTTCGTGCTGCCGACCCTTTTGATTTTCCGTTCCTGCAAAGCGCGCAACAATTGTACTTGATTTTCATAAGACAAATTTCCAATCTCATCCAGAAAAAGTGTCCCCCTATTCGCGGCTTCAAAATGCCCGATTTTATCTTCAACCGCACCAGTAAAACTTCCCTTTAGATGACCAAAAAACTCACTTGTAGCAATTTCTTTTGGAATCGCACCACAATCTACCGCTACAAAAGCCTCATCTTTTCGGTTACTGTTTTTATGAATGGTTTTTGCGGTGACTTCTTTCCCTGTACCACTTTCGCCTCTTAGCAAAACTGACATGTTCGTCGGAGATACGAGTTTGATATACTGTAGCATCTGCTGGGCAGCTAAACTCTCTCCTTCAACAAAACCTTCTTTTTCGGTACTTTTTTGTGAATTTGTTTGAAGTGACGATTTGGTTTCTTTTGGTGAAGTTATGAGGGCATCATTAATGACCTGAAGGATTTGTTCTGGAGTAAAAGGTTTGGTAACATAATCGAAAGCCCCTTTTTTCATGGCTTCCACAGCGGATTTCACCTCACCATAACCCGTCATTAATATGATTTTCGTTGTGGCTAAATCTGAAGAAGTTGATTTTAGAAGGTCCTGACCGTTACCTCCAGGGAGTCTTACGTCAGACAATACAATTTCAAAAGGTTGTTTGTCGATTTGGTCATGGGCTTCTCTGATATCATTTGCTTGAGATACTTCAAAGCCATTCTTGGTCAAAAAGCGGGATAGCATTTGACGGAAAGCAGAATCATCTTCTACAATCAAGATTTTGGGCATACATAAAATATACGGCCTGCCTTAAGAAAGGGATGCTAAGCGAGTGGTAAATTTATCACAAAAGGAGAGGTCCGCCAATGCGGACCCCTCCCTAACCAAACTAACCTAACACGATTAATCTAAACCATTATAGTTCTATCCAATTGCCATCAGCATCCGCATAGACGGTGCCCGCTGTGCCATCTTCTAAAGAAAGCTCCAACTTAAATTGGTCAGACGCGTTTTTATAGGCTTTATTGATAGTAGCTGTTGGATAGTCTTTTGCGACTGCAGCGGTTACTGCTCCAGGAAGGTCGGCAACACTGATTTCCTCAAAATCTTGAACGGTAGCTTCTACTACAGTTTCATCGATTTGGGCCTCAGCAGTTTCTTCCTGCGCTGTGGCTGCGAATCCTACAAAAGACAATACGGTTGCTAAAAATAATTTTCTCATGATCTTGTGTTTATAAATTATACTTGCCCTATTTAGAGAAAATTCGATGCCATAGTTCCAAAAACTTTTGATACCGTATCAAATATTTGAAATTCAGCTACTTACTATTTTTTAGTATTTCTTGAAGTGTGTAAAACTGTGTAAAACAGGAGATGAAAATGGATACTTTTTACACAAAAAAGGCTGCAAATGCAGCCTTTTTTTCGAACGGACAATCATCCTGACTTATGTAAACATCATGGACGATGCAAGGTGTTGCCCATTCTCGGATAATCTACGGTTAGTGTTTGCATAGCATTATCCTATCTCTTCTCTTTCTTTCTATGTCTTTCTTCTTTCAAATACAATACCAGTAAAAACATGGCCACCGCAAACGAAAGAATACTGATAACCAATACAGCCCTAAAAATTAGCATACTATCCATGATATTAATATGACACCATTAGTTTAAAAAAGTCACATAAAAAAGGCCGCTTTTACGCGACCTTTCAACCAAATCAACCAACCAAAAATGACTGGACGCGGTGTCCAGTGTTTTATATCTTTTGTGGACAAACTTTTTCTTGAGCCCAAATCGCCGCATACAATGCTAAAGCGTTTACTACTACAAGTGCTATTTTAATCCCTATTACAACCATCTTTCTGTTTTGTTTCTATTTATGTGACACAGCTTTTTTGAGGAGGTCACCCAAAACAGTAGGATTTAACACTTTTTAAGAAAAAAGTGTTGAAATAATTTTACAAGGGTCTGATTATCAGTTTTATACCTGATGTGAAGTTTTCAATAAATCATTCACGGTTTTCACCGGATTGAAGGTAACCAGCGGAACTTCTACAAAAATGGTGTTCCAATAGGCCATGGCACCATTCCATAAACCGGGAAGCTCAAGCGCCTTAAGTTCTTTGCCCTCTTTGGTTTTTCCAGTGATGAAACCTTGTTCAGGATTTACAAAATTCAGCAAGTCGAATTTCTTTCCATTATGATCCATTACACTGCAGACAATGTCCACCGGATTAAAATGTGTAGCGTTTTTAAGAAGGCTTGCTTGTGAAGCATCGTTCATATCCACCTGAGCGGATTCTACAATTTGAAGTGATATTTTGCCACGCTCATTTATCCAGAATGGTCCTCCACCGGGTTCCCCTTCATTCTTGACCATCCCGCAAATACGAATAGGTCGGTGCAATGCCTTTAGACAAGTCTCTTTCTTATCTGCCATAGAAAGCGAATCGAAATCCTCAGGAAGTCGCACATTCAGCTCCTCTTTCAAAAATTTGACGAGTTCATCTTCCTGAAATGTTCCGTCTTCAAGTGCCTTGGCATACCCAAAAGCTTTGTCGCGTACCATTAATAAAAGTCCTCCTAGGGTTTTCTTGCTTTCTACCACTGCATCTAGATTTCTATCGACCACTACGTTGTCAATGTTCTTGATGAAGATGATATCGGCTTCCTGCTCGTTTAGATTTTCTATCAATGCGCCATGCCCTCCTGGTCGAAACAATAAGGTGCCATCTCCATTGCGGAAAGGTTCATTATTAGGGTCTACAGCAATTGTATCTGTTGCAGGTTTTTGGTTGGAAAATCCAATTTGAAAGCTTGTATCCGTCGCTTGCTCAATTTGGGGGCCGCTTGTAGCCATTTCATCTTGGAACATGGCATCATGCTGCTCTGAAATCGTGAAGTGCAAATGAGCAGTACCATTGGATTTGGCATACGCCGCCGCTTCTTTGAGATGTTCTTTGAAAGGCGTAGCAGATTCGTTGCCATAATTATGAAAAGGGAGCAATCCCTTGGGGTAAAAACCGTAGTTCAATCCACTTTCGGATAATACTTCATTGACGAAGGCCTTTAACTCTGCTCCTTCATTTTCAAAATCATCCCCAATGCGAGCCTTTACGGTTTCATAAAATGGAAAGGCTGTGATACCTTCTTGAAAAGCAGTCAACGCTTTGTCGTCCGTTCGGTCCAAATAGGTTGCAAAATCTTCCGAATTGGGGTCATACGCTTCCAAAAAATTGAATAGCGCCTTAAACATTCGAGAAGCAGCCCCTGAAGCGGGAACAAACTTTAGTAGTTTTTGCGCTGCTGAAACTTCGTCAAAGTAGTCGCAAGCTACTTTACTATCCTCATCGGTCAACCGCAAAATACCATCACCAACTACGGCAGCTTTTTCCAACTTCACAAAGGGGATTCCCTTTTCAAAAATGGCAATTTGATTTTCCACCTTTTCTATGGAAATGCCTTTGCTTTTTATTTGTTCGAGGTCGGCCGCATGGAATGGATTCATGGATGAAGAAGGGTATTTATATGTTTTACCGCTGTAGTAAAGCGCTGTTGTTTATCTCCCTTTAAAGTAACAAAATTCCTACCGTATTTTTTAAGAGTTTCATGGAAATAGGCAAACATTTTTTCGCGTTCGAACGGTTTGTCTCTTAAATCATCTTTGACCCAAGGCGTATCGATGTAGGTTAGCAGATATAAATCATATTGATTTCGGATGGCGTAGGTCTCCAATAAGGGGTCGCAATCCCCAACATAGTAGGCTTCGGAATACACTTTGGTCTCCAACAAATCCGTATCGCAAATCAGAAGTCGATTCGCTTTTTTTGCGAGCTCGTTCTCGAGGTGCATCTGGCCCATGGCGATAGGAAGCAAGTCTTCCGGTTGGCAAACTTCTTTTTCCAAATCCCATTTGGCTTGAAGGTATTCACGGGCATATTCGGGCACCCACGCTGTTTTGTAGTGTTGCGCCAGTTGTTTGCTCATGGTGGTTTTCCCCGTAGATTCTGGACCAAACAGTACTACTTTAATAAGGTCTGTGGGCTCTTGCCTAAGTTTTTCTTCCACGCTATCCATCCGAAATACGCAATTACTGTCAGTATTAGATACAAAATGGAACTAAAAATCAGTCCCTTGTACCAATATAAGGGAACCGTGATAATGTCACCAACAATCCAATAAACCCAGTTCTCAATTTTCTTTTTGGCCATCAACCACATCCCCACGAAGAAAATTCCGGTGGTAAGCGTATCGATATAAGCGGTCCAAACATTAAAACGGTCAGCAGATAAGTACACTAGAGTAACAAAAATCAGTGTAAGTATAAAGATGATAACGGACCATTGTTTTTCCTTTCGAGTTGTTTTGGTGATAGGTACGTAGTGGTCGGCATCCACCTTACGGGTCCATAAGTACCAGCCTACGATACTCATGATGAAATAGTAGGTGTTGATGAGCATATCACCCAAAAGCTGCCAATGCCATAAAATATAAGCCGCGATTCCTGTAGCGATAATTCCAGTGGGGTACACCAAAATGTTTTCCTTTTTGGAAAACCATACACTGAGGAGGGAGAAAAACACGCTGATAAGCTCCAATACCACCAAATAGGTGGGAACCCCTTCGTATTGGGCAAAAATCCAATCAAAAATGAGGTTCATACCCGCTGCGGTCTGATTTTACCATTTTCATGGTTAGCACAACATGCTCTAAATCTTCAAATGTGGTTTTGATTTGCTTGTGCAACACTGCCATAACCGTATCGTAAGGGCCATAAACCTGTGTACTCAAAGGGTTTTCCAAAATGGTCAAGCCCGAATTCCGCAGTTGTTGTATAAAATTGATAATAGGCGGTTCAAAGTCGTCTTGCAAAGGTGTGAGGGTAAGCTCTACGGATATATCCACGTTAGGTTTTTTAGACGTATAAAAGTACCAAAAAAAGTAAGTTCACTACGCTTTCGAGGGATAGGCATAGACTCCTGTAAAACCTTCAAATTCCAGAAAACGTGCTTCGTATTGGGTTTTTTTGCTTTGATAATTGATTTCCGCTTGAAGCTTTTGGTCGTCAAAGGCAAAATCGTTCACGTAAATGTGATTCAAAAAACTCAAACCTTGTTGCGCATAGATTTTGTAAAGTGACTCCTTAATGCCCCAAACTATGGTCAACTTTCGAATAATGGCTTCGGTATTGGCCAAGGTTCGGTATTCTTTAATCGGTGTGAACTTGTGGGCAATTCTCAAGATTTTATCTCGCTGCTTTTCAATGTCAATTCCTACCTCTTCAGATGCACTTATGATGATTCCCGTAAAATTGTTAGAGTGGGTTATGGAAATATGCTTTCCATCGTGCAAATGGGGTTTGCCAAAGGTGTTGTAGTATAGGTCTTTATCCTCGTATCCTTCTAATGCCAACAAATGGCGAATGCTCAAAAAAGCCCTTCGATGCGCTTCGGATTTCATTCGGTTCATTCGATTTTGACAATAATCGCTCAACGTAACATCAGCTGCTAAAAAATCCTCAGATTCTGTGACTTTCCAGAGATATACTTTAGTAGTTGGAGATACCGTAATGCTTTTGTATAAGGGCACGATGAAACGCTATGTAATTTGTACCTTTGCGGTCGAAACAAGCGAATCTACAAAAGTTAACGAAGAAATAGATTATGAGTACGAAAACAATTCCGTATGTACCCTACAAGGTGAAAGACATTTCCCTGGCTGATTGGGGACGCAAGGAGATTGAACTGGCGGAAGCTGAAATGCCAGGGCTAATGGCATTGCGCGAGGAGTATGGCAGTGAACAACCCCTTAAGGGAGCTCGTATCGCTGGATGCTTGCACATGACCATTCAAACTGCTGTATTGATTGAGACTTTAGTGGCTTTGGGTGCAGAAGTCACCTGGAGTTCTTGTAATATCTTCTCCACCCAAGACCATGCTGCTGCTGCCATCGCTGCTGCTGGGATTCCAGTATATGCGTGGAAAGGAATGAATGAAGAGGAATTTGATTGGTGTATTGAGCAGACACTTTTCTTTGGAGAAGAACGCGAGCCACTCAATATGATTTTGGATGATGGTGGGGATTTGACCAACATGGTGTTGGACCAATACCCAGAACTTGCTGCTGCCATCAAAGGACTTTCAGAAGAAACAACTACAGGGGTTCACCGTTTGTATGAGCGCGTGAAAAACGGAACGCTTCCGATGCCTGCAATCAACGTAAACGATTCTGTAACCAAATCCAAGTTTGACAACAAATTCGGATGTCGTGAGAGTGCCGTGGATGCCATCCGCCGTGCTACTGACACCATGTTAGCTGGAAAGCGTGTGGTAGTTGCCGGATATGGAGATGTTGGAAAAGGAACTGCTGCTTCATTCAGAGGTGCTGGTGCTATTGTAACGGTAACGGAAATCGACCCGATTTGTGCGCTTCAAGCCTGTATGGATGGATATGAAGTGAAAAAATTGGAATCCATAATTCAAAATGCAGATATTGTAATCACCACAACAGGAAATAAGGATATCATCCGTGAAGAGCACTTTAGAGCTTTAAAGGACAAAGCCATCGTTTGTAACATTGGTCATTTCGACAACGAAATCGACATGGCGTGGTTGAACAACACTTACGGTGAAACACGAGATGAAATCAAGCCACAAGTGGACAAGTATACCATCGATGGAAAGGATGTTATTATTCTGGCCGAAGGTCGTTTGGTAAATTTGGGCTGTGCTACGGGTCACCCAAGTTTTGTAATGAGTAACTCCTTTACCAACCAGACATTAGCACAAATTGAGCTTTGGAAGAATAGCGAAGCCTATGAAAACAAAGTGTATATGTTGCCTAAGCACCTTGACGAGAAGGTAGCCAAACTGCATTTGGCGCGTTTGGGCGCTGAGCTTACCGAGTTAAAACAAGAACAGGCTGAATATATCGGTGTGACGGTAGAAGGTCCATTTAAGCCTGAATACTACCGATACTAAAATTTAGTTTTAGAAACTTTAGCAGAAACCCTTGCCAATGGCGAGGGTTTCTTATTTTAGTCTTTCCTAAATGAATGAGCGTCAAATGCATATCATCTTAACTGGTGCTACGGGAACCTTAGGGTCTCAAGTGCTGTTCTGCTTGCTGGAAAGTAGGTATGCCTCTCTGGAGAAAATTTACCTCATCGTTCGCAAAAAGAAACGCGTGACGCCGTTGGAGCGGGTTCAAAACATGTTGGATAGTGCTTCCATTCCTCGTTTTATTAAGGAAAATAAGACTGGTGTCCTTGAAAAAATAGTAGTCATTGATGCCGAGAATCTACTACACCCAAGTGTTTTTCTTGATTCGAACACTTCCTATTATTTCATCCATTCCGCAGGTTTCGTGAATCTTTCCGTGCATCCGGACAGCAAAGACGAAATCTATGAAGAGAATTTGACCCTTACCCAAAACATTTTCAACGCATACCAGCATTTCGTATCCAAATTCATCTATATCAGCACTGCTTTTTCCATTGGAAAGTTGGATGGCCTTCTGAATAACAACTATGTGGATACGGAGCAAAATGAGTACCGCAATTTTTATGAGGCCTCCAAACACGCTGCGGAAAAGTATCTGGTAAAAGCTGGAGAAGCCGCCAATATTCCTATTCAGATTTTAAGACCAAGCGTTTTAGGTGGAAACATCATGGAAAACCCCAACTTCTTCATCTCGAAGTATATGGTGTTTTATCTCTTTGCCAAATTCTTTCATAAAAGACCTTCATCTGAAACTGTTAGGATTCAGGCTCACCAAGACAGTAAGCTCAACATCATTCCAACGGATTACGCTGCGCAAGTGATTGCAAAGGTGTTCGATACCGACGTGAAGCAATTGAACATCGTGAACTCCAAAGGCACAAATATCTTTAGTGGTATCGCCAAGATTTTGGAAACAGTAAACTTCAAAAGTTTTCAGCTGACGCAGGAGTTGATGGATACGGCATCTGAATTTGAAAGTACCTTAGAACAGTTTTACTACGAGACGATTGGGGTTCACTTAACTCCATACTTGACCTCAAAACCGTATGAATGGGACACAACGCTATTGGAAAGTATTCTACCCATTCCAAAATATAATTTGGAAGAGTATTTGGTAGCAACAGTAGAGTTTGCCAAAATTCATGGGTTTCGAAATCAACGTTGGTAGTTTTACCCAATCCTCACATATCCAGCCACTTCTTGAAATTCGTAGTACGCTCTCGTGATACAATGACTTGTTCTTCCTCTTTGGGGAGGAGTTTCAATAATAAACGACTATTGAAATAGCTATGGATTTCAACTACAGATTCAACCGAGACCATAAACTTTCGATTTACCCGGAAGAATTGAATTGGATTCAAAATATTTTCCAACTGGTCAATCGTGTATTCAATAGGATAGGTTTGCGCTGCATGGGTATGCAAAAAAATCATTCCATCCATCGATTTGAAATACGCAATATCAGCTACGTTGAAGGAACGAAATTGATTACCAACCTTCACCATAAACCGATGTTTGAACTCCTTTCGGAATAGGTCTTTCAGCTCTTGCATGTTTTGCTGTGGGGCAGAACTTCGTGTAATGTTTTTTTCGAATTTTTCTAAAGCAACTTTCAAATCTGCCTTTACGATGGGTTTCAACAAATAGTCCAATCCGTTGTATTTGAAGCCGCGAATCGCAAATTCGTTATATGCAGTGGTGAAAATTACAGGGGGATGGTCCTCGAGGTCATCTAAAATATCAAATCCATACCCATCATTGAGTTGAATGTCCAGAAAAATCAAATCGGGGAGCGGATTCTCGGAGAACCATTGTTTGGCTTCCTGTACCGAACTGAGCACAGTCGCAATTTCCAAATCGGGTGCGAGTTCTGAAATCAATAGGGACAAACGTTTGGAAGCAAACTCCTCGTCTTCAACAATAATAGCTTTCATACTAGGAAATTGATAGCAACTTGTTTTGCTCCATTTCTTGGGTCAAGAGGGGAATAATGACCTCGAAGAAATCGGTTTCCTCCCGAACCAAAACCTGCTTGTTGGTATAATAGGAGTACCGTTTTTTGATATTGTCCAAACCAAGTCCAGTGGTAGCAGAGAGGTTTCGCTTTCTTAAGGTGTTTTTAACCACCAAAGCATCTTCCCCTATGGTACTTATGGTTACTTCCAAGGGTTGTTCCTTGGAATAGTAGTTGTGCTTCAAGGCATTTTCAAGCAACATTTGAAGAGACAATGTCGGTATCGAAAATCTAGCCGCATCCAAATTGATATCCATAGCAATGGAAACTGCGTTTTTGTGACGTACTTCCATCATAAAAATGTAAGCATCCAAAAAGGCAAGTTCTTTCTCCAAGCTGACTAAATCTTCTTCCTTATTATCTAGAATATAGCGATAACTACTAGCTAAACGCGTTACAAAATCCGAGGCAAGATCTCTGTCCTCATACATTAACGAAGTCAAAGTATTTAAGCTATTGAACAAAAAGTGTGGACTGATTTGACTTTTTAAGGAAGCGTACTTTGAAGCCAACATTTCCTTTCGTAAATCTTCCATCTGCTTTTGTAGCGCTTCTCGTTGGTGAATCAAATGATAGTACATATTGAAAAATACCACGGTGAATCCCAATCCAACGGCACGCATAAAATCTGTAATAAATTCTTTTTCGGGAGTCTGCTCGCATATGATGCCCCAAGGTTCCCTAAAAGGAAACAGTCCTAAATAATAAACAACGGAGGAAACGACCACCACCCAGAACATGGTTTTGGCCAAAATCTGCAAACTGGACTTAAAGCTAAGTCCGCCCTTTTGCTTCTGTCGTTTGATGTACCAATTGTTCAGTTCCCAGGTGAAGAAAAATAGAAAGAAAGCCGTAAAGTAATAGAACATACTGGTGGCCGTGAAAAATGCTTCGAACATACCGTTCTCATGTTCCATAGTAGCTTTAACGGCCAAGAATACAATATTGACCACCATCCAACGGAACAGGAAACTCAAGATGCGTTTTTTGTGTTTTGCGAACCACATAGTATCGTAAAGATAAGGGAGCTTTTATGTAATGAGCTAGATCCACAGGGTGAACCGTTAAAATAGCACCTGAACCGTCAATTATTCCGTTTTAAGCGTTTTCCTCACAAAATCGACCTGTCTTTCATCTTAATCGGTCATTTGACAATCCAAAAGACCAATTCACGAATCGTACTTCTCCTATTTCCCGCTTTATCGCTTTCGCTACAATTTCGTCGAAAATAAAAACCAAGTCATGAAAAAAATTCTGTTTCCCTTTGTTTTCTTAATGAGTTTAGGTGCTTTCGCCCAGACCGGTGTAATTAAAGGAATTATTTTGGACAAGCAATCCGAAAGCCCATTGGAAGGGGCTACTGTTGAACTCCTAAATGCGGAAGTCGCTACTGGGGTCATTTCTGATTTTGACGGTCGCTTTACCTTGGAAGATGTGCCTATCGGAAGACAAGCCCTTCGCATTAGTTTTATAGGATTCGAAAGTTCTACTATTCCCAATCTTGAAGTTACGACAGGTAAGGATGTTTTTATCACCGTTAGTCTGTTGGAATCTTTCAACGCCTTAGATGAAGTGGTATTGACCAACGAAGCCAATAAGGACAAACCCTTAAATAAGTTGGCTACCGTATCTGCCCGCCAGTTTGGGGTAGAAGAAGTTACTCGCTTTTCAGGAGGACGAAGTGACGTAGGACGACTAGCCGCAAACTTTGCTGGAGTTTCCGCTCCTGATGACAGTCGTAACGATATTGTGGTCAGAGGAAATTCTCCAACCGGACTTTTATGGCGTTTGGAAGGGGTTCCTATCCCCAGTCCTAACCACTTTTCCACTCTGGGAACCACTGGCGGACCTGTCTCTGCCTTGAACCCCAATCTCTTGAAAAATTCAGATTTTATTACCTCAGCCTTCCCCGCGGAATACGGAAACGCCATCGGTGGGGTTTTTGACCTTGGTTTTCGAAAAGGAAATACCGACGATTACGAGTATACCCTCCAAACGGGAATTTTTACAGGATTGGAAGCAATGGCCGAAGGTCCTTTGGGTAAGAAGAACGGTTCATTTTTAGTGGCGGGTCGCTACTCCCTAGTTGGCCTTCTGGGCGCAGGTGCCGGAGGTACAGCGGCAACGCCAAACTATAGTGACGTTTCCTTCAATATTGATTTTGGAACGGGTAAGCTGGGTAACTTTTCCACTTTTGGGATCATAGGAACATCAGATATTGATTTCTTGGGAGATGACATCGACACGGATGACCTCTTTGCCGCGGAAGATGAAAACACCTTTGTGAAATCCCGTTTTGGGGTAATTGGGGTGAAAAACAAATTAAAGTTGGGGCAAAACGCGTTCTTGAGAAGCATTGCTTACGTATCGTATACTGGCAACGATTTTGAAGTAGACCGTTTTATCAACAAAGACACTCCGCAAGAAAGACTTATTCGCTACACCGAAGCTGACAATACGGAAACCCGCTTTACTTTTTCAACGCTTTTCAACGCCAAAATCAACCGTAAATTCACTTTACGAACGGGGGTTTTGGCAGAGCAAACGAATATCACGAGTCTTTTGTTGGACCGAAACGAACAAGCGGACCTTGATGGTGACGGTGACGCCGATTTGGTCAATTTTCGTGACATAGATGATAATTTGACCGTGCTACAGCCTTATGTTCAAGGGCAGTTACGTCTTTCTCCCAAACTTACGTTGAGTGCTGGCTTGCATTCACAATACAGCAGTCTTAATGAGCAATTTGCTGTTGGACCTCGCGGGGCATTGAACTTTCAAGCTTTTCCAAACCACACCTTTAATGTGGGGTATGGGGTACATTATCAATCTGCGCCACTCCCCATCTTGTTCTTGAACGAAAACGTAAACGGAACGGCGGTACAGACCAACAGAAACTTGGATTTTATCAGCAGCACCCACTATGTTTTAGGATATGATGTGCGACTCGGCAACAATTGGCGCGGTAAACTCGAAATTTATCGCCAAGACATTGATGATGCAGCAGTAGAAGCCTTCCCATCGAGCTATTCCACATTGACCGAAGGGGCCGATTTCGATTTCGACAACGACCGGGTTTCCTTGGTCAATGCCGGTACTGGATTCAACCAAGGGCTTGAGTTGACCCTGGAAAAATTCTTTAGCGATGGTTTTTATGGATTGTTAACCAGCTCGTTCTTCGAAAGCAAGTACGAAGGAAGTGATGGCATTGAACGCAATACCCCTTTCAACAATGGTTATGTGGTCAACTTTTTGGCCGGAAAAGAATTCAAAACAGGACGCTCTGGCAAGAATATTTTGTTCGTGGATACTCGGTTGACCACATCTGGTGGACGCTATTTCTCACCGGTTGACCTAGAAGCTTCCAGTATTGCTGGTTTTGTAGTTTTACAAGAAGATGTTGCCTTTAGCCAACAGTATGAAGATTACTTCCGTTGGGATGTAAAGTTTGGTCTCAAAATCAACAGTAGAACCAAAAAGACATCCCACCAATTCTATGTAGACCTTCAGAATGTTACCGCCAATGAAAACATTTTTGTTAGACGTTACAATCGTTTGACCAACAATATTGATGAGGTCAATCAAATTGGCTTCTTCCCTGATTTTGGATATAAGTTTCAATTTTAAACCTACCGCCATGTTTTCCAAACCAAGAAAAAACAAATTCGTAAAGTCTTATGGGTCATGGGGCCTTGTTACCGGAGCTTCATCAGGCATTGGGAAAGAAATTTCCCATTGCTGGGCCAGCTTGGGAATTCATCTAGTACTTACGGGCAGAAATGTTCGTGCGCTAAAGGCATTAAGCACTACTCTGGAAGAAACTTATGGGATTCACACAGATCTCATTGTAGCAGACCTGAGCAATATTGGGGACATTGAAATGTTGATTCACAGTTTAGGTGACCTTCCCGTTGGTATTTTCGTAGGGTCAGCAGGGTTTGGCACCTCTGGTCCATTTACCAAATCAAACCTCGGGGATGAGCTCGAAATGTTACAGGTGAATACCATCGCCTTGATGATGTTGACCCACCATTTTGCTCGAAGGTTTTCACAACTGGGCAAAGGTGGAATCGTTTTGTTAAGTTCCATTGTCGGATTTCAAGGAGTCCCCAACGCAACAAACTATGCGGCCACAAAGGCCTACGTACAAGCACTCGGAGAAGGTTTGTACCACGAGTTAAAACCTTATGGGGTGGATGTCGTTACCGCAGCGCCTGGTCCTGTAGAAAGTGGATTTGCGCATCGCGCCAATATGAAAATGAAGAATGCCTTGAGACCTGAAGATGTGGCTTGGCCCATTCTAAAAGCTTTAGGGAAACGAGCTGTAGTATTCCCCGGTACCCTTACCAAAATTTTGATATTGGGCTTGCGTACTGTACCGCGTTGGGGTAAGATAAAAATCATGCAAAAGGTCATGAGTGGCATGACACAACACCAACCCGCATAATTTTTAAAGAAACGTCATGAAAATTCGAAATAGAATCATTTTCTTAGGAGTCCTCCTAACCGTAATTGGAATTGTTTTGGCTCGGAACACCGAATCGAGTGACACCTTTATGGATGACCAAATGGAAGTGCTTCAAGCATACATTTCAAAGCGTGACGCTGCAAATCCATCCGTTTCAAAGGTCGATGTGGCTTGGCATATTGACCATTCTTTAAAAACCATCAACAGGGTTTATGAGGAATTGGATAAATCCAATCCAGAAGAATATCGTTATACCTTCAGTTTTTCCAGGATATGCATTTTCGCATGGGGTGATTTTCCAAGAGGCGTGGCACAAGCCCCCAAGGTAGTACGACCACCAAAAAAAATTGAAACCGACAACCTGTATTCACAATGGGAAGAAGCCCGACAAAATTTAGACAAGTTAAAGGAGCTTGATGACCGTGTTCATTTTAAGCATCCCTATTTCAATATCATCAATAAGGGGCAAACCAAACGTTTCTTGAGGATTCATACCCGTCACCATCTGAGGATTATTGAAGACATTTTAAAATAGTCCATAAAAAAACCCGCTCGATGAGCGGGTTTTTTTATTTCTTGTTCGTTGTACTTACGCTTGAAAAGGCTCAATGGATACAAAAGATTTGCCTCCAGCTTTCTTCTCAAACTTTACGATACCGTCTACCTTGGCATGCAAGGTATGGTCTTTACTCGCGTAAACATTGTCACCAGGATTATGTTTGGTTCCTCGTTGTCTAACAATGATATTTCCTGCTATCGCAGCTTGACCTCCAAAAATCTTAACGCCCAAGCGTTTCGATTCCGATTCTCTTCCGTTTTTAGAACTACCTACACCTTTTTTATGTGCCATGATATGTTGTTTTTAACGCTTTATTATTTAGTTAAAGCCTCAATCAACTCCGCTTTCTTCATCGAAGAAATTCCTGTGATTCCTTGGGCTTTTGCCATTTCTTTCAACTCGGCAACCGTTTTACCGCTCAAATCCTCAGAAGCTTTTTTAGGTTCTGCTTTTGGTGCTGCGGCAGTTTTCTTAGCTGGTTCAGCTTTTGCCTTAGGTGCTTCTGCTACTTTCTCCTTTTTAGGAGCCGCTTTCTTGGCGCCTTTGGCAACAATGCCTTCTACAACGATTTCCGTAAGGGCTTGTCTGTGTCCATTTTTGCTACGGTACCCTTTTCTTCTTTTCTTTTTGAAGACGATTACTTTGTCTCCTTTCAGGTGCTTTACCACTTTTGCCTCAACGGCTGCACCATCTATGACTGGGGCGCCAACAGTTACGCTTCCGTTATCATCCAACAAAAGAACCTTGTCAAAAGTTACCTTTTTACCTTCTTCTGTTTGCAAACGGTGAACGTACACTTTCTGGTCTTTTGCAACTTTGAATTGCTGCCCTGCCATTTCTACAATTGCGTACATAGTATTTTATTTACGTTTACTCGCTATTTTAGCGGGTGCAAATATACGCTTTAATCCTTAATTCACAAGGTTTTTTGACCTCATTTGCTTTTGGGATTATTGGAGGTTTTAAAGAGCTGCATGAAGGATAAAGTAAGCACCAAGGTAGTCGCCAAACCCATAATGGCCACGGTAAAGAAAACGATACCTTCAAAGTTTGCATAATCTTTTGACCAAACCTCCGAAAGTTCCCCTAAAAAACCGGTGTTTAGTTCAGTTGAATACAGCGCAAAAAAAATGGTGAATACCAACGTGGCAGCAAATCCCGTGGTAACTCCCGCGGTAAATCCCTTTCCATAGGTGAATTCCTTCCCTAACCTAAGCTTGGTGTACTTTATCGTCTCGTAAACACCAAAACCAGTGATTATTCCATTGAACAAACTGTAAAATACATTGGTATGTTTTCCCATTAAGGAAAGTATCAAAAAATAAGCGATAAGTACTGCTGCGGTCACAAGTCCAAAACGAATGGGAAGGGTCATGTTTTTCATGTTGGTGTGTTTAAAAGATTATCCTCTTTAATTTAGTGAATATTCGGCAATTCATCTGCCTTGGGATTCCAATGGCCTTCCTTGGCGATTAGAACACTTTTCGATTATCTTAGTGAGGTCAGAAAAAGAGTTGCGTTCTGCGCGCTTGAAGACATTCTATTCATTAATCCAAAAACCTATGAAAAAAGCATACTATGCCTTATTGTTGTTGCCCTACATGTTAGGAGCCCAACAAGTTGATTTTGAAGAATACGACCTTGATAATGGTTTGCATGTAATTCTTCATCAAGATAACTCGGCCCCAGTAGTCAATATTTCGGTTATGTACCATGTGGGTTCCAAAGATGAAAATCCCAATAAAACAGGTTTCGCCCATTTCTTTGAGCATCTCCTTTTCGAAGGAACCAAGAATATAGAACGAGGGGAATGGGACAAAATCGTATCCTCCAACGGGGGTAGCGGCAACGCCAGTACCTTTTTAGACGAGACTTATTATTACGAAACCTTCCCGTCGAATAGTTTGGAAACTGGTCTTTGGTTGGAATCCGAAAGGCTTTTGCATCCAGTAATTGAGCAAGTTGGGGTGGACACTCAGAAGGAAGTCGTTCAAGAAGAACGAAGGTTGAGAGTAGACAACTCGCCCTACGGTGCTTTTTTCGAACAACTGCTGAAATACCTGTATACCAAACATTCCTATCGTTGGGGAATTCTAGGTTCCATGGAGCATATTGCTAGTGCCTCTTTGGAAGACTTTCAAAACTTCAGTAAAAAGTTTTATGTACCCAACAATGCAGTTTTAGTGATAGCTGGTGATTTCGAGACTGAGAAAACCAAAAAAATGATTTCTGATTATTTTGGGCCAATTCCAAAAGGAGAACCCATACAACGGGTAAAGGTAGAAGAAGACCCCATCGAAACCACGGTGATGGCCAAATACCATGACCCAAATATTCAAATCCCTGCGCTGCTATTGGCTTATCGCACGCCAGGGAAAAAGGAACGTGACGCTTACGTAATTGATATGATATCGACCTACCTAAGCGACGGGGAAAGTTCAAAGTTGTACAAGACCTTGGTTGATGAACAGAAGAAAGCACTTCAAATTTTTGCTTTTCCCATAAATGCTGAAGACTACAGCTCCTACGTAGTTGGTGGACTTCCGGTTGGTGATAATACCCTTCAAGACATTAAAACCGGTATTGATGTAGAAATTCTAAAAATGCAAAGTGAACTGATTTCTGAAAAAGATTATCAAAAACTTCAGAACAAGTTTGAGAACAACTTCGTCAATGCAAACAGTAGTTTTTCTGGAATTGCTGAGTCCCTTGCAGAAAATTATTTATTGAAAGATGACACCAATCTTATCAATACAGAAATTGATATTTATCGTTCCATCACTCGTGAAGAGATTCGCGATGTGGCGAAAAAGTATCTCAAAGTAAACCAAAGAGTAGAGCTAGAATATTTACCCGAACAAAAAAATGCCAACTAAAATGAAAAGGATAGTATTTTCCATTGCATTGTTCATCGCTTTTTTTAGCCTACATGGACAAATTGATAGAACACAACCTCCAAAACCCGGTCCGGCACCCACGATTAACCTAAAAGAACCTGTTCGATTCGAACTCAACAATGGGCTAAAAGTGATGGTGGTCGAAAACCATAAGCTACCACGGGTTTCCATACAGCTTACCTTAGACAACGCCCCTATTTTGCAAGGAGAAAAGGCAGGGGTTTCGGATTTGACGGCAAGTTTGGTCGGAAAAGGGTCTAAAAACATTTCCAAAGATGCATTTTACGAAGAAGTAGATTTTTTGGGAGCGAATATTTCATTGGGTGACCAAAGTGCTTACGCCAGTTGTCTTTCCAAATATTTTCCTAGAATTCTGGAATTGATGGCCGATGCTGCCTTGAATCCCAATTTCACCCAAGAAGAATTTGACAAGGAAAAAGACAAGCTTCTTACGGCCCTAAAAGCCGAAGAGAACGATGTAAGCGCTATTGCTACTCGCGTTCAGTTAGCCCTTGCGTACGGTAAAAATCATCCTTATGGGGAAATAACCTCCGAAGAAACCGTAAACAACGTTACCCTTGCAGACGTCGAGCAATTTTATCGCGCCAACTTTGTTCCAGCCAATGCTTACCTGGTGGTCATTGGTGATGTTGACTTAGCGGAAGTAGAAAAACTGGTTACAGAATATTTTACCCCCTGGTCAAAAGCAACGCCTCCCTCGTTTAGCTATGCTAAACCCGTTGATGCCCAATACGCACAAATCAACTTGGTAGATATGCCTAAGGCCGTCCAATCTGAAATTGTAGTCCAGAATATCACCGAATTGAAAATGAAAGATGATGATTACCTACATGCATTGTTGGCCAATCGAATCTTGGGTGGGGGTAGTCAAGCTAGACTTTTTATGAACCTAAGGGAAGATAAAGGGTATACCTATGGGTCGTATTCCGCCATTCGCGATAACAAATTTGGTCCGATGCGCTTTAGCGCCTCTGCCGAAGTACGCAATGCCGTTACCGATAGCGCCATGGTAGAAATGCTTACTGAAATTGATAAAATCAGAACTACTCCAGTGACGGCCGAAGAGTTGAAAAATGCAAAGGCCAAATACTCAGGAAGCTTTGTTATGGCCCTCGAAAAACCACAGACAGTCGTGAACTACGCTCTTAATATTGAAACGGAAGGTCTTCACAGCGATTTTTATAAAACCTATTTGGAACGTATCAATGCCGTAACGGTAGAAGATGTGCAAAAGGCGGCAGAAAAATATTTTACCACAGCCAACGCGCGCTTGGTGGTTACAGGCAAGGCAAGTGAAATAGCAGAAAAACTGGAAAATTTCAACTTTCAAGGGAAAAAAGTACCCTTGCTGTATTACGACAATAATGCTAATAAAACTGCCAAACCGGAATAATCAGGGATTTTCGCTTTTACTGAGGAAACGAGATATTTAAAACATTTAGGACGCCTTGGGCGTCCTTTTTTTATTGATGAGATATACCCCAAAAAGTATCAACCCAGCAGACAACAATTGACGAGCGCCAAAGGTTTCGCCATCCAATACCCCCCAAAAAATACCAACCAAGGGAATCAAATAGGTGACGGAAACCGAAAACACCGCTGAAGAAATTTGTACCAGTCGATTGAACATGATTTTGGCGACACAGGTACTCAACACACAAAGAATTACGATATAGCCTAAAGAAGGCCAAAAGTTCGGACCATTCAAAGTTGACCCCTCAAAAAAACCCGAACTAAACATCACGAGTAAACCGGGAATCCAAATGCCTAAAAAATTGCCAACGGCGATGGCCATAGGGGAAACGTTTTGCAGTTTGCTTTTGATAATATTTGTGTTCAGCGCATAGCAAACCGTAGCAATCACGACCAAAACCGTATATCCATAATTTTGCTCAGGATTCAAGGATTTTCCAGTCAAAATCAATAAAATCGCGCCACCTAGACCCAAAAGCACTCCAAAAAGCTGATTGCGTTGAAACCCAATACCAAAAGCCAAGTATCCTACAAATAAAGTAAATAAGGGCACCAGCGAATTCAAAACCGAGGCCACAGAGCTATCGATTTCAGTCTCAGCAAAAGCGAACAAAAACATGGGCAGAAAACTCCCCACAAAACCTGATACTATTACCCAGGGCCATTCTTGCTTTGAAATGCCGCGAACACTTCTGAATCCGATAACAAACAGAAACAACCCGGCCAATACTACACGAACGGAACCCAGTTGCAACGGGGTAAATCCCAACAACCCTTTTTTGATTAAAATGTATGAGGTACCCCATATAACAGAAAGGATTCCTAAATACAGCCATTTTTTGTTGGTATCCCCCATACATCACCTTTGGGCTACAAATGTGCTGATAATTCAAGACTATATCGCCATTCCAATGTATTTTTGTAATCACTACAAGAATGTTGAAGCAGTTTTATACATACGGATTTGTTTTGCTGTATTTGGTGGCCATGGCCCGTCCAGTGATGCCCCTAGCGGAATATCTTGTGTATGAAGATTATATCGCCGAGTTTTTGTGTATTAACAAGGACAACAAGACCTTGGATTGTAATGGAAAGTGTTACCTCATGCAAATGCTTCAAGAGCAAAATGAGGAAAAGCATCATAATGTACCTCGTATTGCCATGGAGGAATATCCCATCGGCTTTGTGGAGCTTCTCGCGCTATCCTTTTCCCAAAGGGAATCCATGCATTCTGAAACAACCTTCACATATAACAATCCCTATTCGTTCCTTTTTATTTCGGAGCAGTTTCACCCACCAAGCGTCGTAGCTTAACTTCCGTTTACTTTTTTAGCATTCCTGTTTTCTGTACCAAGTATGGAGAGAAATGGATTGCACCTCAATTCCAATAATTAAAACATCAAATGAAACATATTTTAACCGCCATTGTTATGATGGCAACCCTTGCATTATATGCACAAGAAACTACTGACTCCATCCAAAAATGGTCTGCTGGAAGGCCGGATGGACATGCTCCGATATCCGTTATGGGCGACCATATGCACGGAAAGGGTGAATGGATGCTCTCGTATCGCTACATGTACATGAACATGGGCGATTTAAAACAAGGAAGCGATGCCGCATCTTTTGCGGATGCCCTGGAGGATTATATGGTTACTCCAACCGAAATGCCGATGAACATGCATATGGTAGGAGCTATGTACGCTCCGAGCGATAAAATCACCATAATGGCCATGTTCAATTACTTGTCCATGGAGATGGACCATCTTACCCGAATGGGAGGAACCTTCAGTACCGAATCCAATGGTTTTGGTGATATCCAACTATCTGGTATTTACCGCTTTTTCAATCGAAACCGACAAAGTGTACATGCGCAAGTAGGGGTTTCCATTCCCACAGGAAGTATCACGGAAAGTGATGTAATCCCCGCTTCCGCGCCAAACGAAGTAGAACTCCCCTACCCAATGCAAATTGGTAGTGGAACTTTTGACACCAACTTGGCTTTGACCTATTTGGGTCAAACCGACCAGATTTCTTGGGGTGGACAGCTTCGCGCTATTTTGCGTTTTGGGGAAAACGACAGAGATTTTCGATATGGCAACCGGCAAAACTTGACGGGTTGGTTCGCTGTAAAAGCTGCAGACTGGTTGAGTTTTTCAACCCGTTTGGAAGCGTTGGTCGTAGGTGAAATTGATGGGGCAGACCCCAACTTGAACCCCATGATGGTCATTACCGCAGATACCGCCAACTCTGGAGGAAACTTTTTGAACGGTGGACTGGGATTCAATGTCTACATTCCAAAAGGTGCCTTGAAAAACCTTCGCTTCGGATTTGAATTTGCAACGCCTCTTTACCAAGACGTCAACGGTATCCAGCTCAAGCAAAAGGAGACCTTGACCTTTGGAACACAATATGCATTTTAAACTTATCGCCCGGAGGTGCTTCCTCCGGGCTAAAACTTTTACATTATGAAGAAAATCTTATTATCCGTCTTTTTGGCAACCTTAGCCGTGGCTTGCCAACAAGCACAAAAAAAGCCAACAACTACAGAAAAACCTGTTCAAGAAACCGAGCAAACTCCTAAAAATAGAAATCTAAAACCCAACGGAGAGCCTTTCTCCGATGAAGAGTTGGCCAACATGAGCCATGATAAGGCTATGGAGATTTTACGTGAGGCTCCAAAAGACACTATAAACAAAATAGGCTATCTGCTCTACGATGGGTTTTTCACTTTAGATGCCATGGGTCCCTTATCCGTACTTAACAGCATTTATCCCGCAGAAAAGTATCTAATTGGCCGTCATAAAGGCATCATAAAAAGTAATGACGGTGTTTCTTTCAGTGTAGATTTCAGTATCGAAGATATTGACCAATTGGATATTTTGGTTGTTCCAGGAGGGTTTATCCAAACCTATCAAGCCACAAAAGATGAAGAGTTGTTGGCATGGATTCGAAAAATTGATGAAAATAGCAAATACACCATGAGTGTTTGCTCCGGCGCATGGATTTTAGGTGCTGCTGGTCTTTTGGATGGTAGAGAAGCCACCACACATTGGTATAGAGCCGAGGAAAAGCTGGCGCTCTACAATGCCAAATACGTTCGTAAAAGATACACCAATGATGGAAAGTACTGGACCAGTGCGGGCGTTTCAGCTGGCATTGATATGAGTTTGGCCTTAGTGGATAAGATAAGAGGAAGAAAATATGCAGAGGTTTTGGCGCTAAGCATTGAATAC
>ERZ1740062.162-NODE-162-length-51970-cov-6.881999_pt1 | contig 51970 bp, 50 predicted proteins | sample MGYA00581741_ERZ1740062 | MGnify/ENA primary metagenome ERZ1740062 (study PRJEB43018, sample SAMN04849747) | marine metagenome | isolation source: floating plastic debris | place: Pacific Ocean | collected 2008-09-01 | study: EMG produced TPA metagenomics assembly...
CCGATCTCGACACCGCGCCGTTGGCAACGCTTGAGAAGATTTACGCTGAGTTGGATTTAAGCGGCTTTGAAGAAGCTCGCTCAGCTTTCGAGACTTATCTGGAAAGCGTGCAGTCCTTTCAGAAGAATGCCTTTCGAGGCACCGCAGACGACATCGACAAGGTGGTGCGCAAATTAGGGCCGTGGATCAAACGGTGGGGGTACGAAGTGCCGACCCTGCAGGCGCAACCATGCGCTTGATCACGTCGGCGTCGGTTGTTGTCTTCGTGCTTTTGTTGTTTGCGCTATGGCTCTTTCAGCCGGTCGAACCTGTCGTTGCAGCGCTTGGCGTGCAAGACTGCCGCCGTGTTGAACTCACTGACCGAGATACTGGTTGGGCGGTTTCGGGCGCCGAGGATCTGGCGCTTGCGCCGGACGGGAACCGAGTGATCATAGCGGCTCACGACCGACGCAACGCGACGCGTCCAAACGGAGCAATCTACGCGCTGGATCTTTGGACCTTGGGATCGGCCACAAGCCTTGGGGTTGTGAACCTTTTGCCTGAGACTCAGAGGCAGCGTACCTTCCGTCCGCACGGAATCGCACTGTCCGAGGATGGATCTCGTCTGGCCATCGTGAACAGAGTCGCCGAGCGTGAAGCTGTGGTTGAGATTGGCGACCTGACTGCGACCAACTGGTTCATCGACAAACGGTTGACCGGCAACAGCCTGTGCCGCGCGAATGATCTAGTCTTTCTGGAGCGTGAAGTCGAGACCCTGATGATTACACTCGATCGCGCGAACTGCGGGCCGTCTGTCGAGGATCTGATACCTGGAAGTACGACCGGCAGGATTGCGCTGTGGGATGGAGGCCGCTTGAACGTCATTCGAGAGGGTCTTTCTTTTCCAAACGGCATCTCCGGGGCTTTCGTGGCTGAAACCCGCAAATCCCGTATTCTCCGACCTGCTGGCGAACCCATCCGTCTGTCCGGCGGGCCCGACAACATCACGCGATTGGACGATCGACACATTTTGGTCGCGGTACATCCCAGCCTGCGCCGCTTGTGGCTTTACTTGCAAGATGTATGGCCAACGGCGCCGTCCCGGATCGTTCGCACAAACGTTCTCACCGCGGAGGTCGACGTGCTGTTCGACGATCCTGGCGGTGAACTGTTTTCTGGGGCGACGTCTGCCGTTCTGACGGACAAGCTTCTGATTGCGGGTTCTGTCGCGGATGATGGTCTTCTTGTGTGTGAGCGCGGCCAATCGTGACCGTACTGGTGACAGGTGCCGCGGGGTTTCTGGGCGGGCACATCGTTCAAGGCTTGGAGCAGTCGGGGCGGTCGGTGCGCGGACTCGATCTGGCTTTTCCCTTATCTATCAAGTTTGAGACGTTCACTGGATCAGTCCTGGATCCGGATTTGATCGGAAAAGCGATGCGGGGTGTCTCCGGCGTTGTGCATGCGGCCGCCATTTCACAGCTCTGGACGCCCGGCCGGTTTGACTATGACAGGGTCAACGTTGTCGGCACATGTCGCGTATTGGCGGCGGCTCGGCGTGTCGGTGTTCCGACAGGGCGCGTCTCAAGTTACACCACCATGATTGGGCGCGACACGTCTCCAGGCGATACCGTCGATGAGACCTCTGAGATCACGCCAAACCGGTTGTTGGGACGATATCCGCGAAGCAAACGGCAGGCCGAGCTTGTTGCGATGTCCGCTGCGGAGACAGGGCAGTCGGTAAGCATTGTGTGTCCAACTGCTCCGCTGGGGCGCGGCGATCACAACTTCACGCCGCCGACTGCGATGATCCGGGATCTGGTGTGCGGGCGCTTGCCCGCGCTGCTCGACTGTACATTGAACCTCGTCGACGCCGAAGCTATCGCTGCGGCCACGGTTGCCGCACTCGATCGCGGACGTTCGGGGCAGCGCTACTTACTGGCGGGCGAAGACATCCGATTGTCGGATCTGGCCAGCGAAATCTCAGCGCTATCCGGGCGGCCCGCGCCAAAACATCGAGTGCCTTTGATTGTTGCTCTGGCCGCGGCCCGGGTTGAGGCCGCCGTCGCGCGCGTTACCAAGCGACCGCCAAAGGCGCCGTTGACCGGCGTGCGACTTGCTGCGCGACCGGTTGGCTTCGACACAAGTATCGCCCGCGCTGAATTGGGGTTTGCTCCACGCGCGGTACGAGAGCTTTTGCCCGAAGTCGTCGATTGGATCAGCGCAGTGGAAGGCGGCTCAGGTCAGCCGTAAGTCCTGCCTTTCCAGGCGCCGCCGAGTCCGCGAAGATGGGCCAATGCTGATGCAACGGTCATTGCTGTGTACAGTACCGCAGCACCGGGCAGCGTGAACACCCAGCCGAGCGGCAAGCGATAAAGCCGAATGGTTGGCGCGTAAGCGAGGCTCATCATCGCGATTGCTGTCAGGGCAAGCACCGCAGTCCAGACATCGCCCGTGACCAGCCCGACGACGAGTCCGATCAGCGGTGTGAGATATAGAAATCCCATCCCCAAGACTGCCAGGGTCAACAGCAACCACGATTGATGTAACTGTGTGAACGCCGTGCGACGAACCATGATCCAGATCGAGTTGAAACACTGATTGTTGCGCAGGCTGATCACTTCGTCATCCGCCAAGCCCAGCCAGATCCTGCGGCGGGGCGGGCCGTGCTTGATCCGGGCGGCCAGCGTGCAATCGTCGATCAGCGCCTGCTTCATGGCGGCAATCCCGCCGATTTCGCGCAGGGCATCGCGTCGCACTAAGATGCAGCCTCCAGCGGCCCCTGCAAACGGCATGTTCGCTGCGTTCACCCAGGGAAAGGGGTAGAGTTTCTGGAAGAAGAAAACGAACGCGGGGATCAGCAGGCGGCCCCATAGTCCACGCGCATCAAGCCGCGCCATCAGGGAGACCAGTGTAAGGTTATCCCTTCTTGCCTTCGCGACCAGCCGGCGCAGCGTATCGGGCGCGTGAACGATGTCTGCGTCCGTAAGCAGAACGTATTCGGCATCAGGCGCGACGCTGTCCACGCGAACAACCCCTGAGTTGACGGCCCAGAGTTTCCCACTCCAACCCTCGGGGAGCGGCGCTGCGGTTACGAGGTCAGCGCCCGATTTGGTTGCAATCGCACCCGTTCCATCATCTGAGGAATCGTCAACAACGACGAGATGGGCTCGGCCCGGGTAGTCCGAGGCTTTGTGGATTGCGACCACTTCGCCGATCGTTTCGGCCTCGTTGCGGGCAGGGATCACAATTGCGACTTCGGGCCAATTTGGTACCGCTGCGGCAGGAGCCAGCCGTTGATCTGCACGCCAGAACCCGCCCCAGAAAAGGAGTAGAAAAACCCAGGCAAGACAGCAAGCTGCAACGATCATCACGTTGGCTTAGGGGCGCTTACACCAGATCACAAGACGCTCGCCGCAGCATGCACGGATTGTGTTCGCGCCTGCAGCATCCTATTGTGTTATGGTTGAGCAGCGATCGAGACAAAAAAATGAGTGACCAGGCCCTCAGCGCGCCGGGACCGATCGAAACGCCCTCTGGTAAAGAGGCGGGGACCGAGAATTTTCCGGTCGCCTCTTTGCTCATATCGCCCGCTCTGCGCCCGCACGTTATGTGCTTTTATGCGTTCGCGCGCGCCGCGGATGATATTGCCGACAATCCCGCGCTTTCATCGGACGACAAGATCCGTCGCTTGGATCTGTTCGAGGAAGGGTTGGACGGTATCGGAAGCGTCGCGAAAGCTCTGATATTGCGGGACAGCTTGACTGAAACGAACGTGACCGACCGGCATGCGCGCGATCTTTTGCAAGCATTCCGGCAGGATGCTGTGAAGCAACGGTACGCGGATTGGAACGAATTGATCGGCTATTGCGAGCTGTCTGCGAACCCGGTCGGGCGATATCTGATGGATCTGCACGGTGAGGACAGGGCGCTCTGGCCAGCCTCGGACGCGCTTTGTACGGTGCTGCAGATCCTCAATCACATTCAGGACCTGAAGCTGGATCTGCTTGAAATGAATCGAGTTTATCTGCCCTTAGATATGCTTGCCGCCGAACAGCTCGAGGTCAAAGCTCTGACAGAAGCGACCATGCAGGCACCGCTGCGGCAAGTCCTAGATCGCGTGTTGGACCTTTGTGATCCAATGATTTCGGCGGCCTCGACCCGGGTCGTTCGCTTGCGCAGCCGCAGGCTGGATGCCGAGATGCGGGTGATCACGACTCTCGCTCGACGGTTGTCGGACCGATTGCGGCGGCAGGATCCGCTCGCGGGGCGTGTGAAGCCCTCGAAGCTGGACTTTCTGCGCGCGGCATTGACTGGACTGTCTGCATTCTGGCGGGCGACACCCGCATGACTTCGACCTCGCTCCAGCCAGCGCCGTATGACGGACCTCTCCCACCGCAGCAGGTTGCTGACGAGATCACGCGGGCTGCGAAGTCATCATTCTCATTGGGTATGAAGCTTCTGTCGCAACCGAGGCGGCGGGCGATGCGCGCGGTTTATGCGTTCTGCCGCGTGGTCGACGATATCGCAGACGGGGATCCACCGGCAGATACGATGAGTTCGGAGGAGAAGCTTGCACTGCTCGCCGAATGGCGGGCCGAGATCGACAGGCTTTACGACGGGGTCCCTGTATCAGCGATTGGTCAGGCCCTTCTTGAGCCGGTCGCGCTGTATGCGCTGCCGAAATCCGAGTTCATCGCGATGATCGAGGGGATGGAGACCGATGCGGCGGGGCCGGTGATAGCACCGGATACCGAGGCGTTGATGGCCTATGTGCGTTGCGTCGCGGGATCGGTCGGGTGCCTTTCGATGCGGATTTTCGGGGCGCATAAAGGCAAGGCATCAGACGACTTCGCCGTGGCCCTGGCCGCCGGAATTCAATTGACCAATATCCTCCGAGATGTGGAGGAGGACGCTGAGATTGGGCGTCTCTATCTGCCTTCAGAGGTCCTGGAGCGCGCCGGGCTCGCTCGTGTGCCATCCCGTGTTGCAGGATCGCAGAACCTGCCCGAGGCGTGTCGGATGGTGGGTGAGATGGCGCGGCAGAACTACAAGACGGCTGAGGCGCTGAGCACTCAACATGGGCTCGTGGCACTTGCGCCAGCCCGAGCGATGATGGGTGTCTACCGACGCTACCTCGATTTGATGGAAGCCTGCGATTGGCAGCGTCCGGCGCCCGCAATGACCGGGACGCAGAAGCTGTTATACGGTTTGCGCGCGGTTGTTGCCGGATAAGCCGCATGTCAGCAATCGTGCATATCGTGGGAGCCGGGTTGGCCGGTCTTTCGGCCGCGACGATCTTGGCGGAGCAAGGTCATTCGATCCGTATTTACGAAGCAAATCCGGTCGCCGGAGGCCGTGTCCGGACCTGGTACGACGCCCGACTCGAACGTGAGATCGACAATGGCAACCACCTCGTCCTTTCAGGCAACACATCGGTCGCCAGATATCTGGACCGGATCGGCGGCGCGCATTTGATGGAGACGGCGGATACGGCTTCATTTGCGTTCGCGGATCTTGGCGATGATACTGGGTGGACCGTGCGGATGAGTGATGGCTTTTTGCCATGGTGGGTGCTCTCGCCGACGCTGCGCATCCCGACGACGCCGCCCAATGATAATCTTGCAGGATTTGCTCTGGTGGGGGCGGCCGCCGATCAAACTGTGTCTGAAGCGATCCATGACCGTGGCCCGCTTTGGAAGCGGTTCTGGGAACCGCTTACTTTGGCCGTTTTGAACACAACACCAGAACGCGGATCTGCGCGCCTGCTTTGGGCGGCGATGCGTGAAACCTTTGCGCTGGGCGGCCAGAAGTGTCGACCGATGTTTGCACCGAAAGGGCTTGGGTCTGCACTGGTTGAGCCTGCTTTGCGGTATCTCAAGGAACAGCGTGTGCACTTACGAACGCGCAGCGCGCTGAAGGCAATAGAGCCCGGCTCGAACAGAGTCAGGTTCTTGCATTTTGCGGATGGCCAGCGTGCTGAGGTGTTTCCAGAAGACAGGGTGGTGCTAGCTCTCCCACCGACACGCTTGAGCGTTGTCATGCCTGATCAGGACCTGCCAAAGGACGATGCAGGCATTCTCAATGCACACTTTGTGCTCAAGGATCCATCGCTCGCGAAAGACCTTCCTCCTGTGACTGGTTTGGTAAACACGATGACCCATTGGGCATTTGTGCGCGGCGATGTGATCAGCCTGACCATCTCTGCGGCGGATCGTCTTGGCCTGATGGAGGCTGACCCCGAAGAGCTTGCGCCGAAGCTCTGGGATGAAACTCGTCGTGGCCTTGGCATTCCCGATGCACGCTATGCCGCTTGGCGCATCAACAAGGAACGACGCGCGACGATCGACCAGTCTCCGGCCGAGAATTCAAAACGCCCAGATGCGAAAACGGCGTTCACAAACCTGTTTTTGGCAGGCGATGCAACCAATACGGGATTGCCCGCGACGATCGAGGGCGCTATTCGCTCCGGCGAGGTGGCGGCAAGACTGGCCGCCACATGAGGCAGGAATGAACGACGAGACGCGCAGATTCGATTTCGCCGAACCGCTGGATGCGGACTCAGGCGACGCGCGCATGCTACGCGACGCGTTGATCGAAGAGCAGGCCGACGCGCTGTGGGGCATGCAGCGCGATGACGGTCACATCGTCTTCGAACTGGAAGCCGATTGCACGATCCCATCCGAATACATCCTGCTGCAACACTTCCTGGGACGGATCGACACCCAGCGCGAAATTCGGATCGCCCGCTATCTGCGCAAGGTTCAGAATGCCGACGGGTCATGGCCGCTCTTCCACGACGGTGCGGGGAACATCTCGGCTACTGTAAAGGGCTACTGGGCGCTGAAACTGACGGGCGAGGACATCGATGCCCCGCACATGGCGCGGGCGCGGTCGTGGCTGCTGGGGCAGGGCGGTGCCGCGCGGGCTAACGTGTTCACGCGAATTGCGATGGCGCTGTTCGGGCAGGTTCCGTGGCGCGCCGTTCCGGTGATGCCGGTCGAAGCGATGCTGCTGCCGCAATGGTTCCCGTTCCATCTGTCAAAGATCGCCTACTGGTCGCGTACGGTTTTGGTGCCGCTGCTGGTGCTTTACGCCAAACGCGCCAGTGCCGAAAATCCGACCGGGCTGGATATCCGAGAGCTGTTCACAGTGCCGCCGGAGCGAGAGAAGATCTATAACGTAAACCCGACTGGCAGCCGGATCGGGGATCTTTTCCTGAAGCTTGACAAGGGTTTGCGGATCCTCGAGCCATATCTGCCGAAGGGTTCACGAGCGAAAGCCATCAAGGCGGCGGAAGACTTCACCATTGAACGGTTGAACGGTGACGATGGTCTGGGCGCGATATACCCGGCCATGGCGAACGCCGTGATGATGCTGCGCACGCTCGGATATGCAGATGACCATCCGCACATGGTCACGGCGTGCGATGCGGTCGAAAAACTGATGACCGAGCGTGGCGATGATCTGTACTTCCAGCCTTGTCTGTCGCCGGTCTGGGATACGTCGCTCGCGGCGCATGCATTCCTGGAAAGTGGCGCGCCTGATGATCCCAGGCTGATCGCAGCGCTCGATTGGCTGGCGGACAAGCAGATCCTCGACCATGTCGGCGATTGGGCGGTGCGACGGCCTGGATTGCGGCCCGGCGGCTGGGCATTCCAGTACGAGAATCCCGACTATCCCGATGTGGACGACACGGCCGTGGTGGTGATGGCAATGCATCGGACGGATTCGGAACGCTATGCCGAGAACATCGACCGTGCTTGCGAGTGGATGGCAGGGATGCAATCCCGCAATGGCGGATGGGGAGCATTCGACCCGGAGAACGAGCATTACTACCTGAATTCGATCCCGTTTGCGGATCATGGCGCTCTGCTTGACCCGCCAACGGTCGATGTTTCTGCCCGGTGCATCGGTGCGTTGGCGCAGGTTGACCGCGAACGGTTCGAGGCCGAGATCGCCAACGGCATCGCCTATATCAAGCGCGAACAGGAGGCCGACGGCTCCTGGTTCGGGCGTTGGGGTGCGAATTACATCTACGGCACGTGGTCGGCGTTGGTTGGATTGAAAGGCGCCGGAGAGGACATGCGGCAGCCATACGTTCGTAAGGCTGTGGATTGGCTAAAAGCACGGCAAAAGCCCGATGGTGGTTGGGGCGAAGGGCTCGAAAGCTACGAAAGCTGGGGAGCGGGTTTTGCGAAAAGCTCGACGCCGTCGCAGACCGCGTGGGCGCTCTTGGGCTTGATGTCGGCTGGCGAAACAGAGAGCGATACGGTGGCGCACGGGATCCGCTGGTTGTCGGAAGCTCCACGTGATGGCGCGCGCTGGGAAGAGGCGCACTTCACCGGGACAGGCTTTCCGAAAGTGTTTTATCTGAAGTATCACGGTTATGCAGCATTCTTCCCGCTCTGGGCGCTGGCGCGTTACCAAGGCTTGATGAAAAAGAACGACCGTGACGTGCCCTGGGGCATTTGACTTTTTGCGCGCGCCGCGTGCCAATGCGGCCAACCAGCAACGATCGCGCGAGCGCCTAAATGACCTTCACTGCAAACTGGTCTTATCCGACCATGATCCGCTTTGGCTCCGGCCGCATATCCGAAATTGGCGAGGCCTGCGCGGCAGCCGGGATCTCGAAGCCTTTGCTGATCACGGATCGCGGTCTTGCAGGGTTAGATGTTACATCGCGCACGCTCGATCTGATCGAGCAAGCAGGCTTGGGTCGGGCAGTGTTTGCCGACGTCGACCCGAATCCGACTGAAGAGAACCTCGGCGCAGGGATCGAGGCATTCCTGTCCGGCAACCACGACGGCGTGATTGCATTCGGCGGCGGGTCAGGTCTGGATCTGGCGAAGATGATCGCGTTCATGGCCAAGCAAACGCGCCCCGTCTGGGACTTCGAAGATGTCGACGACTGGTGGACACGGGCCGATGCCGACGCGATCTTTCCGAATGTCGCCGTGCCGACAACGGCTGGAACGGGGTCCGAGGTTGGCCGCGCGAGTGTGCTGACCGAGGCAGCCACTCACCGCAAAAAGATCATCTTCCACCCAAGGGTTTTGCCTTCGGTCGTGATTGCCGACCCCGAACTGACCGTCGGAATGCCACCTGCGATCACGGCGGGTACCGGCATGGATGCGTTTGCACATTGCTTGGAGGCTTTCTGTTCGCCGCATTATCATCCGATGAGCCAGGGTATCGCGTTGGAGGGCTTGCGGCTGGTCGCCGAAAACCTGCGCCGCGCTTATGATGTGCCGACTGATCTGGAGGCACGCGCCCACATGATGTCGGCGGCGATGATGGGCGCGACAGCATTCCAGAAGGGCCTCGGCGCCATTCACTCGCTGAGCCATCCGATCGGCGCCTATTATGGAACCCATCACGGAACCACGAACGCTGTCGTGATGCAGCGCGTTCTCAGCTTCAATCGCTCGGCGATTGAGGATCGGATCGTTCGGGCCGCGGCATATCTGGGGATCGAAGGTGGATTTGAGGGTTTCCATGCGTTTGTCGGAGAGCTGAACGCGGCGATCGGTATCCCGGCTTCGTTGTCCGAGATGGGCGTGTCTGATCCGGACGTTCAACAGCTGGTTTCGGATGCGTTGGAAGACCCAAGCTGCGGCGGAAATCCGATCGAGATGACTCGCGAGAACACCGAGGCTCTTTATCGCGATCTGTTGGGATCCTCGTGACAGAGTGACTCGAGGGCGAAGCGCCTTACTCTAGCGCTGCCAGGATTGTACTTACTCAAGGCTGCTGGTTCAGCAGAACGCAGGGTCTTCCATTTGACACGTCCTGAGAATCGCGCTCTACCACCAGAAGGCGAGGGACCCGGCAACGGGGCAAAACATCGCCAAGTCAGGGAGGACACCATGAAGCGAACACTGATCGCAGCTGCGGCTGCGCTGCTGGCGAGCACCAGTCTTGGGCTTGCTGAGAACATCTCCGCTTGCCTGATCACGAAGACTGACACGAACCCGTTCTTCGTCAAGATGAAGGAAGGCGCGACCGAGAAGGCACAAGAGCTCGGCATCGACCTGAAGAGCTTTGCCGGCAAGATCGATGGAGATCACGAGACGCAGGTGCAGGCAATCGAGACCTGCATCGCCGATGGCGCCAAAGGTATCTTGCTGACCGCATCAGACACCTCGTCGATCGTGCCGGCCGTATTGCAAGCGCGCGAAGCAGGATTGCTGGTGATTGCGCTGGATACGCCGCTAAGCCCGATCGACTCGGCTGATGCCACGTTTGCGACCGACAATTTTCTGGCGGGGGAATTGATTGGAAAGTGGGCCGCTGCCGCGTTGGGCGATGAGGCGGCGAATGCCAAGATTGCAATGCTGGATCTTGCGGTCAGCCAACCGACCGTAGGCGTGCTGCGCGATCAAGGCTTCCTGAAAGGTTTCGGCGTCGACCTCGGCGACCCAAACAAGTGGGGCGACGAGACTGATCCACGGATCGTCGGCAACGACGTGACGGCAGGGAACGAAGAAGGCGGGCGCCGCGCAATGGAGAACCTGCTCGCGCAGGAGCCCTTCATCAACGTCGTTTATACGATCAACGAACCGGCGGCGGCAGGAGCCTACGAGGCGCTGAAGGCCATCGGACGCGAGAATGATGTCCTGATCGTCTCCGTCGATGGCGGGTGTCCGGGGGTCGCGAACGTTAAAGACGGCGTGATAGGCGCAACTTCGCAGCAGTATCCGCTGCTGATGGCGGCACTGGGGATCGAAGCGATCGCTGCCTGGGCCAAGGATGGTACCAAGCCGTCACCTACGCCCGGTAAGGATTTCTTCGACACAGGCGTTGCCTTGGTCACAGACAAACCCGCAGACGGCGTCGAGTCGATCGATACCGCCAAGGGCAAGGAACTGTGCTGGGGTTGATCCATCGCGTGATCTGACAGCAGTGTTTACGCCGGGAGCGCTGCGCGCGGTCCCGGAGGTCTAACGGGATCGGGGGCAGGACGGAATGTCGAGCGGACAGCGCTTCGAGGCGGCCGCCGCACGCGACGATACCGTCGCGGAATTCGACGATCACCGGCGTGGCCTGGTTGGCACACTCCAACACTTCCTGCACACGACACCTGCGGCGGTCCCGCTGATCGTCCTGTTGGTCTCGATCGCCGTCTTTGGGCTGCTGCTGGGATCGAAATTCTTCTCTCCCTTCGCGCTCACCCTGATTCTGCAACAGGTACAGATTGTCGGGATCGTCGCTGCCGCACAGTCCCTCGTGATCCTGACTGCGGGAATTGATTTGTCTGTGGGTGCGATTGCGGTCCTCAGTTCAGTGGTGATGGGCACGTTCAGCTTCCGTTATGGCTTGCCGGTACCGGTCGCGATCGCCAGCGGTCTGCTTTGCGGCACGCTCTGCGGATTTTTCAATGGCTGGTTGGTTGCTCGGGTCAAGCTGCCGCCCTTCATCGTAACGCTTGGCATGTGGCAGATCGTTCTGGCAGCGAACTTCCTTTATTCGGCGAACGAGACGATCCGCTCGCAAGATATTTCGGCCAACGCTCCTTTGCTCCAGTTCTTCGGCAACAAGATCAACCTTGGCGGCGCGATCTTCACATACGGTGTGATCTTCATGGTCGTGCTCGTGATTGGTCTGGCTTACGTGCTGCGCCAGACCGCGTGGGGACGGCATGTCTATGCCGTCGGTGATGACCCGGAAGCAGCCGAACTGTCCGGCGTTCAGGTGCGCAAGACGCTGATCTCGGTCTACATGCTTTCGGGACTGATCTGTGCCTTTGCCGGATGGGCGCTGATTGGGCGGATTGGGTCCGTTTCACCGACCTCCGGGCAGTTGCTGAACATCGAGTCGATCACTGCCGTTGTTATTGGCGGGATCTCGCTGTTTGGCGGCCGTGGCTCGATCCTGGGTGCACTTTTCGGCGCTCTGATCGTTGGCGTCTTCACGCTGGGGCTTCGATTGCTCGGCGCCGATGCTCAGTGGACCTACCTGCTGATCGGCGTCCTGATCATCGCCGCTGTCGCGGTCGATCAGTGGATTCGGAAAGTAGCCGCATGATGAACCCGATCCTGTCAGGTAGGGGACTGGTGAAGCGGTATGGTCGCGTGACGGCGTTGGATCATTGCGACTTTGAACTTTTCCCCGGCGAGATTCTTGGCGTCATCGGGGACAACGGTGCGGGCAAGTCGACTTTGATCAAAGCGGTCTCAGGGGCGGTGATCCCGGATGACGGTGAGGTTCGTCTTGACGGCCACGTTGTCAGCTTTTCGTCCCCGCTGGATGCGCGAGAGGCCGGGATCGAGACGGTCTACCAGCAACTCGCAATGTCTCCCGCGCTATCCATCGCCGACAACATGTTCATGGGGCGTGAGTTGCGCAAGACCGGGATCATGGGCACAGTCTTTCGACAGCTTGATCGTAGGAAAATGGAGCGGCTCGCCCGCGAGAAGCTTTCTGACCTTGGCCTGATGACAATCCAGAACATAAACCAAGCGGTCGAGACACTGTCCGGCGGTCAGCGCCAGGGCGTTGCGGTGGCGCGGGCAGCGGCCTTCGGGTCCAAGGTTATCATCATGGACGAGCCGACGGCAGCTTTGGGGGTCAAGGAGTCGCGACGTGTGCTGGAGCTGATCTTGGACGTAAAATCGCGCGGTATCCCGATTGTTCTGATCAGCCACAACATGCCGCATGTCTTCGAGGTTTGCGATCGCATTCACGTGCATCGACTGGGAAAGCGGCTGTGTGTGATCCGTCCGGAAGACTACGAGATGGCAGACGCGGTGGCCTTCATGACGGGCGCTAAGGAGCCTCCGGCCGACACGGCGGCGGTTCCACAATAACATGTTTCTCGGCATCGATATTGGCACGTCTTCTGTCAAGCTGAGCCTACTGTCGGCAGATTTGCATCAGATTGGCGAGGCTTCCGCCAATCTGACGGTTCAGACACCGCACCCATATCATTCCGAACAGGATCCCGAAGCATGGTGGCAGGCGCTCAGATCTGCTTGCAGTGATCTCGCGACGCGTCACGACCTAAAGCAGGTAGCATCCATCGGTCTTTCGGGTCAGATGCATGGAGCGGTTTTGCTGGATACAGCCGGGCAGATCATTCGACCAGCGATCCTCTGGAATGATGGCCGCTCTCACGCCGAATGCGATGAGATGGCAAAGGTCATGCCGGATATCGGTCTCCGCGCGGGCGTTCCGCCAATGCCCGGTTTCACGGCGCCGAAGCTCCGCTGGTTGGCGCGCCACGAGCCTGAAACGCACGGGCGGATCGCTCATGTCCTGCTCCCCAAAGACTACATCGGATTTCGTCTTCACGGCGGGTTCGTAACCGATCTCTCGAATGCTGCGGGTACGCACTGGCTGGATCAGGAAAATCGCGATTGGTCTGATGCGCTATGCGATATCTCATTCACACAGCGGGCTTGGCTGCCTGAACTGAAACATGGAACCGACATCGCGGGATACGTCTCGCAAAGTGCAGCTGCAGACCTTGGGCTTCGTCCTGATCTTCCTGTTGCCGCTGGTGGAGGGGATGCTGCGACTGGCGCGGTTGGTTTAGGGGCGATAGACGACGGCGCGGCGTTCATCTCGCTCGGCACATCCGGACAGCTCTTCGTTGCAACGAAGTCTTACCGTCCCAACCCGGCCCGTATGGTGCATGCCTATTGCCATACCGTACCGGCCACGTGGTTCCAGATGGCGGCAATGCTGAATGGTGCGCGCCCATTACAATGGTTCGCCGACATCGTTGATGAACCGGTGGCTGTCTTATTGGACGCTGCGCAAGGCTGCGATGTCGCTGGGGATCTGACGTTCCTGCCATACCTGACGGGCGAACGCTCGCCCCATGGCGATCCGCACATCCGCGGGAGCTTCTATGGTTTGGCTGACGGGACAACGCGCGCTCAGATGATGCGGGCCGTCGTGAATGCGGTCGCTTACAGTTTTGCCGATGCGTTTGACAGTCTCCGGGATTCGGGAACCCGAATTTCCGAGGTCTTGGCCATTGGCGGTGGAGCGCGAAGTGATCTTTTGCTTCAGACCATCGCCGATGCGACGGGTACAACGATCAATCGGTCAGCAGAAGCCGTGTCCGGACCGGCTGTTGGTGCCGCGAAGTTGGCGGCGGTCGCTTCTGGTTCGTGCGCGATCTCTGACCTTGCATTGCGTCCGCGCGTCGACCGCCGCTTTGAACCGGCGCCCTCTGATTTGCACGACGAGGGTTTGGCGCGTTTCCGCACTCTCTACACTCGGTTAAAGGGTGCGCACCTGGATGGAGTAAAGGCTGAGCGATGACCATTCTTGTTTGCGGCGAAGCCCTCTACGATTTGTTCCAAATTGCGGAGCCCGAACCGGGACGTTTGAGCCTTGATGCACGAGTTGGGGGGTCTCCGTTCAACGTCGCCGTCGGCATTGCTCGGTTGGGTGGTGCCGCCGCACTCTTGACCGGCATCTCGCGCGACCTTCTGGGTCAGCGGCTTATGGCCCGGCTCGAGGATGAAGGCGTTGGCACCGGCTATCTTGTGCGAAGTGGTCGACGGACAACGCTTTCGCTGGTCGGGCTGGACGCTCAAGGAAGCCCGGACTACGCGTTCTACGGCGTCGGATCGGCCGATGTGGCGCTGGAGACGACAGATATGCCAAACCTGACGCCGACGGTTCAGGCGATGCACTTTGGCTCTTACTCGATTGCCATGGAGCCGGCAGCAGACGCGTTCGCGAGCCTTGCTGAGCAAACCCGCGACAGGTTCATCTCACTGGACCCGAACGTACGTCCTACGATCGAGCCGGACATGGCTGTCTGGCGGTCACGGATCGATGCCTTGAGGCGTCGGTGCAACTTGATCAAGGTGAGCGCCGAGGATCTCGGGATGCTCTACTCCGATACTGATCCGGCGGAGATTGCACAGAACTGGCTGGAGGACGGCGTAGAACTGGTGATCGTCACCGATGGTGGCAAGTCCGTCCGCGCGTGGCGCAAGGATACGGTCCAGTCGCTGGCTCCAGATCCCATCGATGTCGTTGACACCGTGGGGGCTGGTGACTCATTTCAGGCGGCGGTGCTCGCAGGCTTGCAGGCGCGCGGTCGGATGGCCGTAGATCCCGACGCGTTGCCCGTTCCGGATCTCAAACGCCTCTTGGCCCGTGCGTCCCGCGCAGCGGCCATCACCTGCACGCGGCGGGGGGCGGAGCTCCCGACGATTACTGATCTGGAAACAGTTGGGTGAGGCTCAAGCGCTTCAGAATGCAAAGACGGCACAACCGGGAAAAATAAGATCGTCCGGCCAGTACAATTCAGTGGTGACTTCTCCTGATCAACCCGTCACGAAGTCTTAATCTCCTCGCGGTTTGAGTGCTGGAGCAACGAACGCGCCGGACGGGCCGGAGAGGGCAGGGAGCACGACGCATGACACATGGCATGGTTTCAGCACCGCAACCTGAGGCGGTCGAAGCAGGGCTCGATATCCTCGCGGCCGGTGGCAACGTTGTTGACGCAGCTATTGGTGCGGGTCTTGTGCAGACCGCTGTGGATCCGCAGATGTGCGGGATTGCCGGGTTCGGTTCGTGCCATGTTCGTTTGGCCGATGGCACACATTCCATCATCGACTTCCACGGTCGTGCGCCCGCTGCTGTCACGCCAGACATGTGGCAGAATCTGATCGTTCGCGAATGTGACGATGGATTCGGGTTTGTGCTGAAAGGCGAGGTCAACGAGATCGGCTACCAGTCGATGACCACGCCCATGACGCTGCGCGCCTTTGACGATATCCTGACCAAATGGGGATCCAAGTCTCTGGCCGAGCTGATCCAGCCAGCAATTGAGTATTGCGAGGAAGGTTTTCAGGTCCGACCCCGTGTCCACGGTTTCTGGACCGCGCCCGCCAATGCTGGGCGTATCCCATCCTTGCGCCGGGTGACGGAGGACACGGCGGCGAAACGGATCTACACGCGCGCCGATGGAACGGTCCTGACGATCGGTGAGGTGCTGCGCAATCCGGACATGGGCGAGACCTATCACCGGATCGCCGAGCATGGGGTGGACGACTTCTACTACGGTGAGATTGCTGAGCAGATCGCCGATGATATGGCGGCACATGGCGGCCTGATCGGCATGGATGATCTTGCAGCGTGTTCGAGCACCGAAACCGAGCCTTTGTGGATCAGTTATCGTGGCCACCGGATTGCTACAAACCAGCCACCGGGCGGCGGGCTGATGATCGCCGTGATGCTGAACATTCTCGAACGGTTCGATCTCGCGTCTCGGGGACACAACACTCCTGACTACATAGCAACTGTCGCCGAGGCGATGAAGATCGCGACCATCGAGAAGGACCGATCGATAGGTGATCCGGCCTTCAGCAAGGTGCCGATCGGAAAGCTCTTGTCCGACGACTTTGCCGTCGAGGCGGCAGGACGTATCCGCAGGGGTGAGAAGGCAAATGTTGAACGCCTCAACTCAGGCGGCGAGTCGACCGAGACGACCCATATCTGCGTTGCAGATCATGCCGGGAACTGCGTGAGTATGACCCATTCACTGGGGTCATCATCGGGGGTCATCACCGATGGGCTTGGCTTCATGTACAACAATTGCATGATGGTCTTCGATCCGCGGCCTGGGCGCACCGGGTCGCTGGCGCCGGGTAAAACGCGGTTCTCGGCGATGTCGCCTACGATCGTGTTCAAGGGAGACGAGCCGTTCCTGCTGTTGGGCGCGCCGGGTGGCACGACGATTACCATGGGGAACCTGCAGACGATCCTGAATGTCATCGACTTCGGCATGGACGCTCAGCAGGCGGTCTCAGCGCCTCGGTTCACCGCAACGTCAAACACGATCGAGCTGACGAACCGGATCCTGAGATCGACCGAACGCGAGCTGCGTGCGAAAGGGTATCCGACGAAGCGGCTGGCCTATAGCTATTACATGCCGACAGTACATGCGATCCGCATGGTTGACGGGAAGCTGGACGGCGGCGCGGACCCATCCGGGGACGGGATGGCGGCTTCGATTTGACCTTGGTTTTTCTCGCAACGACCGGGTGAACTGCGATCAGGCGCGTTCACGAATGTTGGTCAACACCAGTTTCATGATTGCCCAGAACGCGATCAGCAGGGCGGCAGCCGCCGTAAGCATGACTGGACGGTCCGGATACTCAGCCTCCTCCGAGAGGGTCGGCTCGATGTGAACCGCAAGATACCTGTGTTGGCGACGGGCCTCTGCCTGGGCTTGCTCAAAGGTCGTCAACGCGAGGGTATAGGCCTGTTCGGCGAACTCGCGATCCACCAAAAGCTCTTCGTAGTCGCCAACCACGTCAGAGAGCGACCGGGAAAGGCCGTTGTCGGCGGCATCCCCTGAGCCGAGCCGTGTGCGCTCTTGCGAAATGCGACCTTGAAGCGTGGTAATCTCGCGCTGCAATGTGCGCAAACGGGGAGCGTCAGGTGCGAGGACATCTGACAGCGAGTCCAATCGCACCTGCGCGCGCGCCAACTCACTCTCGAGTGAGGTGACCAGGCCGAGTGCTGCCTGCGCGTTTTGGGTCGGGTCCACGTCCTGTTCAACTTCGCGGAAAGCGCGAAGGTCCGCCCTGATCTGACGCAGGCGGGTTTGAGCAGCCGAGAGATCTTCTGACGCATGGCTGACTGCATCGGCTCGTGCGGTTTCTGAGAGCTGGTTTACCAGATCGCTGCTGGCATCGAGGATGACCTGCGCGATGGCGCGTGCATCTTCGGCCCGGTGCGCGCGCGCCTCGACGGTCAAGATGCCCGAGGCGCTGTCGATCGAGATATCGACCATTCTTCGCCAATGGTGCAGCCGGTCCTCGATCAACTTGGCCTCGCCTAGGGCGTAGAGCCAATCGGCTGGGGCTCGATTGTAAATCTCTGCCAAAGGCAGTTCGGCCTCAGCCCGTCTGAGCATAGGTTGCGACCGGATGTAATCGTAGAGGATTTGGCCATCTGTCGCGGCGGACGATGCGCCAAGCTGCGTGACCGCACCGAAGATTTCGACCGGTGCGGTCATATCGTTGGAGCGGATAGAGAACGCCGTACGCGATGCAAAACGATCTTCTGCAATCTCCAACAGATACGCTGCGATCAGAACGAACGGGATGAGAACGAAACTTGTGAACGTGACCAGCCCCAACCATGGGATGCTTGCGCGGCGGACAGGACGGGCTCCGAGTGCCGCCGGGTGTCCGATTATGTTGGTTGCGCGCGGCACCGTTTCTTCAGCCGGAAGCGCTCGTGACATCTATGCCTCCTCTGCGGGCCGCAGCCCGAGCACCGTATCAAGGTGATCAAAACCGTCCTCTAGATTTGGGAACCAGAAGACTTGCCCTTTTTCGAGCAGCAGCGCTGCCTGGCAAAACTCTCGAAGCATCTGCCGGTTGTGCGAAACCATCAGCAAACGAGCTGACCGCAGGCGTTGACGGAAACTGCGTTGGCACTTACGACGGAACGCATCGTCGCCGACCCCAATGATCTCGTCGACCAGATACATGTCGAAATCGATGCCGATGCTTGCGGCGAAGGCCAACCGCGCGCGCATACCGGTTGAATATGTCTCGACGCGCTGCCAGTAGGCCGTGCCCAACTCCGCATAGCTTTCGACAAATGTGCTGAGCGATTGCGGGTCCAACCCGTGAATACGGGCGACGAAGCGAACGTTCTGAGCGCCCGTCAATGCCGGGTGAAATCCGCCTGCAAAGCCCATCGGCCACGAGACCGAACCCCTGCGTTCAACAAATCCGCTGTCGGGTGCCAGACTTCCGGCGATCAGGCGCAAGAGGGTCGATTTCCCCGCCCCGTTTCGTCCCAGCACCGCGACGCCGGAGTGATCGGGCAAGGTGAACGAGACACCCCTCAGGATCTGCACTGCTCCCCCAACCCGCCGGAAGGCTTTCGACAGGGCACAGAGCCGGATCAAGGGAGAACAATCCGGGCCCGCGCCATGCGCAAGCTGACCAGCCCGATCACGATCAGGCTCAGCGCGACAGCGAATGGAAAGAGAGGCGCCAAGTACCCGCCATCATAGGCTGGATACACTCCGCCCCGCAGTGATCCGACCACATGAACGACCGGGTTGAACCAGAGAACGTCCTGTGCTTCGCGCGGCAGATACTCGAAACTGTAGAAGACGCAGCTGACCAGCAGCAATGGTCGCGAGATTACGCCCCAAGCAACTTCCCAGCCGCGCGAGATTGCGAAGGCCCACGCGTTCACCAAACCGATGCCCAGTCCCAGAAGTGCCGCAAGCGTGAATGCGAGCAACAAGTCAGGCACGCGCGGACGGAAGGGCTCACCGCTGGCAATGAAGATAACGCCAAGGATCAAACCTGCTACGGCGATCGCCGTTAGCAGTTGCAGGATGAACCTTGCCAGGATGGTATCGAGGGCCGTGACAGATGGAAAACTCAGAAGCGGACGGTTCACGTGGATCGATCGTGCGCAGACATTGGAGATGTCGAGCACCCAGTGAAATCCGAGATAGCCCGTCGCGTAAAATAACGCGAAGCTTTTGCCATATGGCGGGGCGTGCGCGATCTGTTCAAACAACAGTGTGAGCAGCAGGATGACACCCGCGGGTTCCAGAACCGCCCACACGTAGCCCAATGCTGAGCGTCCATAGCGTGTGATCATCTCACGGATGATCAACGCATGCAGTACGCGCAAGTGGCGAATATGCGCTGCGTTCGGCTGGTGCATCGCAGAGCCCTTCAAACCGATGACGCCGTTAACTCAGCATTAAGCGGTAAATTCGAGGTTAAGCACGTTGACGGGTGCGATCCGCGCAAGTGCGTGCGGGTGCGGTGCAACGAAGCTGGATCGAGTGAGATGGAGGCGGCCAATGATCGACAATCTGTTGTCACGATTGCTCAGTGCGACAGACTCACCGTCCGCCGATCTTTACTTTCGGAATGCATGTGGTGATTTCCTGGACAGTCAGGTGCAACAGATCGCGCCGACCGTTTTCCTGTCGAGCGAGGCCTGTCTGGTGGTGCGTCACGCGATGCGGTCGGGCCCACTTCCGATGCGAAAGCGTCTGATCTACTTGCTTGACGACGACGTCGAGGCCGGCGTTGAAGACATGAGCCTGCCGTTTCTTTATCGTCAGAAATTGCGGATGGTCGAACAGCCCGCAGGAAGAAACCTGCTTCCGCGCGCGGACATCGCGGTGGTTTCTTCACCTTTCTTGGAGCAGGCGTTGTCACCGCACGTCCGGACGCATCGTCTTATGCCCTATTGGTCAGAAGGTTTCGCGCCGTTGGATCATTTCGACCGTGCGCTCCTGCCTGGAGGACGCTTTGACATCGCATATCTTGGCAGTTTTGCGCACCGCAACGATCTGAAGTTTCTATGGCCGGTGTTCGCAAATCTGCTTGCGCGCTTTGACCAAGTGCACGTTCATCTCCCACAACGCCATGCGCTGCCGCACGGTTTCGAACGCCATCCCCGGGTTCATCGCATCGACGGTGCGGGATGGACGGAGTATCGGGCAGGCCTGTCGGACCGACGGTTCCATGTCGCGCTTTATCCGCTTCTCGATACGCCGTTCAATCAAGCGCGTTCGCCCAACAAACTCATAGAACATGCGGTGGTTGGCGCCGCACCACTCTATTCGGCGACCTGGCGTGAAGCGGAACGCATCGAGCATGGCGTCTCTGGCTTGTGCTTGCCGAACGCGCCGCACGCGTGGATCGATGCAATAGCGGCCTTGATCCGCGAACCGGATCGCGCGCGCCAGATCGCCGTAGGCGCGCAAACCGTCGCATCGCTGCTGCACGCCCCCCAGCCTCAACGCGCGCTCTGGCGCGAACTGCTTGGTATCCGGGAGCGATCGGTTGCCTGATGTCCCGTGGCGCAGTCAGATCAACGGACGGGCGTTCGGCCCTTTCCGGTTCCCGGTCTGGATTTCATGGCGTGTCCAACGGCTGTGTTCGTTCCTGGTCAAGACGGCCTCATGTCTTGCTATAGAAGCCGTCTCCAGGATCCGCATTCTGCAGGTTCTCCCGCGCGCGCTTCTGGTCCCGTTTGAACGGGCACTCCTGAGACAGCGCGCGAGGACGTTGTTCGATGCCGAGCACTATCTCAACGTGAATGCTGACGTCCGAAACGCCAACTGTGACCCTCTGCGTCACTACTTGCTCTACGGTTGGCGCGAAGGGCGCAATCCCAACGCGCGCTTCGATGAATTGTACTATCGCTCCGAAGCAGGCTTGGCGCCGACGGTACCGGTAAGCGGCTTGGGGCATTTTGTGGCGCTCGGGGAGCGGGCCGATCTCTCCCCTTGTCCTGGCGTATCGCTCTCGGACTGGTTCCGGACACACCCGGAAATCGGGATTGCACGCTCGAACACGTTCGATGACATGCTTACGAAGGAAGCAGCGGTCCTGAGAACCGTCCCCGACATCGAAACATCTCGCAAGTATCTCGCAGCCTGTAGGCCGTTCCGATCGGAGCGTGTTGCGGTTGACGTCATTATGCCGGTCTTTCGTGGCCATGCAGAAACCCTCAACGCACTGTGTCACGCGCTCACGGCGAAGTGCCAGCCCTCGTGGCGCGGTGTCGTGATCGATGAGCAGATCCCGGATCTGGCGCGTAAATCCGTCATCAGAAACCTGGCGCGGCGCGGGCTAATCGATCTGATTGAGCAGCCAAGTAACCGGGGATTCGTGGCCGCAATCAATCGTGGGATGGCGCAGAACCCTGACCGTGATGTCGTCTGGCTGAATTCGGATACCGAGGTCTACGATGGCTGGCTGGACCGCCTTCGCGCCGCCGCCTACAGCGCGCCCAAGGTCGCGACGGTGACACCGCTCAGCAACAATGCCACGCTGTGCTCCTATCCGCGGATCGACACCAACAACGCGATGGATCTCGAACTGCCGTGGCGACACGTCGACCGGATTGCGGCGAAGGAGAACGCTGGGATAGCTGTAGATGCGCCCACATCGGTGGGGTTCGCAACGTACGTGCGGCGCGATGCAATCGAAGATATCGGCGCGCTGGACGAGGCGTCTTTCGGGCGCGGATACGGCGAAGAGAACGATTTTTCGCAAAGAGCGATCAAAGCTGGTTGGCGGAACCTGTTGGCGGCCGACACTCTGGTGCGCCACTTCGGCGGCGTTTCGTTCGGGTCGGAGAAGTCAGCCAGAATTGCGTCGGCTTTGGCTGTTCTGGATCGAAAGTACCCATGTTACCGCGCTGACGTTCAGAGGTTTATGTCCGAAGACCCTCTGCGCGCCGCCCGTCATTCGATCGATTTCGCTCGCTTGATGGCGCTGAGACGCAAAGAGAACGTGTTGATTGTCACGCACACGCTCGGCGGCGGCACGAAGCAGCATGTCGAAAGCGAGATATCGCGGCTAAGTTCGGATGGCACTTCGGTGTTCTTGCTCACAGGCAGTCCCGGGCGTGCCCAGAAAATTCGCCTGAGTCATCCGAACGCCGGCGCACTTCCGTCGTTTGAGGGTCTGGACCTGGATGAAGACGAGCTTTGGAAAATCCTGGAAGCACTGGCGCTAGATCACGTTCAGATCCATCATTTGATCGACTTCAGTGAAGACGCGCCGAGCGTGCTCCGACAGCGTCTCGACGCTTTGAGGTTGCCTTGGTCTTTTACGGTCCATGACTATTTCTCGGTTTGCCCACGGATCAACATGGTCGATCTAAGCGGCATGTATTGTGGCGAGCCGGATGTTGCTGGTTGCCGGCGTTGCCTTCTGCGCCGGGGATCGCCCAAAGGCAGACCGGACATCGCGTCCTGGCGGAGCCGTTATCACGCTCTGCTCTCAGGCGCGCGACGTATCGTTGTGCCCGACCGAGATGTTGCGGACCGCTTGCGGGCAAACTTCCCGGATCTTGGAAACCTCTCGGTCATCCCGCATGAAACTTGCCGTGCCGTTGCGCTGCGTGTCAGGGCCCCGCGTCGGGGTCCACTCCGCGTTGCTGTTATCGGCGCCATCGGTCCGATCAAGGGGATCGACGTTGTGATGGCCACCGCGCTTCGCGCTCAGAGAGAAGCCGATGGGCCGCAGTTCACGGTCGTCGGTTACACGCATAACGACACGGCCGCCAAAGCCTGCGGGATCTCGGTGACCGGATCTTACGACAATGCCGAAGTCGATCTTCTGTTGGAGAAGGTTGATCCGGACGTGATCTGGATTCCTTCAATTTGGCCCGAGACCTATTGCTACACGCTGTCTATTGCATTGAGGTCTGGTCTCCCGATCGTCGGATTCGAGATTGGCGCAGTCGCGACGAGGCTTAGCGACGCCGGATGTGGGTATCTCGTTCCGCTGACTTATGCGAAACAGCCCGACCGGCTTATCGAGGCTTTCAAGTTCGCGGCGGCTCCAGAGATCGCAGCTAAAGCGGTTGCATGACCTGTCACGCGGGCTCTTGTGTCCGTCTCGGCGCGCATTGATGAGTGATGTCGGCTGTCGGTAGTCGAATACAAGGCAACGCTTCGAACGGCGCTATGATCTCACGCAAGATACGTGCCCGGCGGTCAGCGCTGATCTCGAGAAATCCTTCGGGCGCAGGATAGGGCGAAGCGCCGCCGGTCATGAGCCGCGTGATCTCCGCATCGCGGTCGGGGGTCGACATGCGTCGCCTGAGTTGACCGATCCTATGCAGTGCTGCGGGCTCGATGCTGGAGTTCGCAGGGTCGGGCGCATCGATTTCCAGCTGAAGTCCAGCAAACTCTTCGAAGATCGAAAGCGCGCTACCGAGGTTGCCACGATCGGGCAGACGGTAGTGTTTCATGGTTCCTTCGGGTGTGACCGACGTCCACAAACCAATGCGTCCGGCCACATCGACTGCCTTGTTTCGAAGAACCTGGTCCACAAAAGCGTTCAGATCATCAAGTTGGCCTGAGCCTTCGACGGCTTTGACGTACTGATTGAACAGCGATCTGATCCAACCGAACACTTCGCGGGAAAAGATCACGAACTCGAAGCGCGTGGTCGCGTCGGATAGATCTTTTGCAAGTCTTGTGGCGGCCTCACGTCGATAGAGTGAGAGGTACTCAGACGAGATGATCAACCGCTTACAGTTGCGATTTCGCGCTTCTCGGACGAGCTGTGCGATGGTGCGTGGCTCAATCTCGCGAGCGTCTGGTCCGAAGCCGTAATGTCTCGAAATACCGTACTGGCAATCGTGGCCATTCTGTTCAGGGTACCATGTGTCTGCGGCCAGCAAGATCGGCCGAGCCTGTGCAAGCGCCTTCTGGATGAACGTCGACGCGCATTTGTTGAGACCCAGATGGACCAGAACGTGCATGTTCCCCAGCCTTCGTCCGCCGCGAGCGCTGGTAAAATGCTGCGAGGATGGCTAACGCACGATTAATAGAGGTTCAGCTCAGCGCTTCCATTGCGGTGGCCAGCGCAATGTCTTTGTCGGTTAGCCCGCCTGTATCATGCGTGGTCAGCCGCACCTCGACGCGATTGTAGACGTTTGACCACTCGGGATGATGATCGGCGGCCTCTGCCTCGAATCCTGCTCGCACCATCCACGCCATCGCGGCGCGGAAGTTCTTGAACTTAAAGGTCTTCTCAATGGCCTTACCATCGGAGGATGCGGCCCATCCCGCGGCTTTCAGTTCTTCGGTCATCCCAGCCATAGATCTTTCCTTATCCAACCTGAGGCGCGTGCCCTTGCCAGCGCGCGGCGTTCTCCCGAATGGCCTGGGCGCGCTGTTCCGAGGGTGGGTGGGACGCAAGCCACGAGGCTGACCCTCCCGCGCCGGGCAGCAGTTTTGGCAGCTTCTCGAGCAAGCGGGCCTGGTGTTCGGCGCCAATGCCCGAGCGGACCATGAGCGCTGTCGCATAGGCATCTGCTTCGAATTCGTCATTGCGCGAAAGCTTGGCCGTGATCGTTCCGAGCAGCCAAAGGGCGATGTAGGCGCCGAAGAATGGAATGAGACGTCCCAGAACGGTGCCGAGAACCAGTTGCGCCGCCTGCATTCCGCCGACCTGCAAGGCCCTGCGTTTCATGTGGCCCAGTGCCAGATGTCCCATTTCGTGCGCAGCGACCGATGCAAGTTCGGGCCCGGAGACATCGCCTCCGCGAAAGGCATCGATGAAACCCTGGGTCACATAGATCTCTCCGGTATCGGTCGCGAGGCCGTTCGGATTGCGGTCCGGCAGGACACGTACTTCGACATGTTCGATCCCGGCCGCGTCGGCGAGGCGTCCGAAAAGGCTTTCGAGCTGGTCATTGCGCAGCGGTTCGGATTGGCCGCGGAGCGCATGACCGGAAGCCTGGGCGCGAAACCGGAACCAGAAATAGGCCCCCGCGACCAGCAGGAGGGGAAGAAGCAGCTTGAACATGAATTGAATATAGTCTGGCGTCCCGCCTACGTCAGGGTCGGAGAGGGTTTATTCGTGCTAAATCCGCAAGAGAGCTTTCGGCGCTGCGTCCTTTTTCAATCTCTGCCCGACCTCCACCTTCGAGCGCAGCAAGAAGGAGCACCGTTATGGAACCGATAGAAGCCGCGACGAAGCCAACCGAACCCGAGGTCTCGGTCGGGCATGTTCATCTGCGGGTCGCCGATCTGGAGCGCGCGATTGCGTTCTATTCCGGTGTTCTCGGCTTCGATGTCATGCAGAAGTTTGGCGATCAGGCGGCGTTCCTGTCGGCTGGCGGATACCACCATCACATCGGGCTGAATACATGGGAGTCGAAGGGAGGCACGCGTCCGCCACCCGGGCACACGGGCCTTTATCATTCTGCTTTTCTCTACCCCACGCGAGCGGCGTTAGGACGGGCGGTCAAACGTGTCATTGATGCTGGGTACCCGATTATTGGGCGCGCGGATCACGGCGTCTCGATCGCCGTGTACCTGGATGACCCGGACGGGAACGGTGTTGAGCTTTACTGGGATAAACCGCGCGCCGACTGGCCCGTCGACGCTGATGGAAACCTCGCAATGATCAATGCCCCTTTCGATGTCGATGCGTTGATCGCTGACGCGGCCTGAAGCATCGGATCTCACGGAAGTTTGCATCCTGCGGTACCGGCGAGCGATTAAGTAACGTTCGCCAAACTGCGCGGGAGCTTGTCGTGTCCAACCTGTTTTCAGCGTTTCGTCTTCGCGACGTGACGTTTCGCAACCGGATTGCCGTGTCGCCAATGAGCCAGTACCGGGCGGAGGACGGGTGCGCGAACGATTGGCACATGGTGCATCTGGGACGGTTCGCGCTCGGCGGGGCGGGATTGGTCTATGCAGAAGCGACCGCGATCGAGCGAGATGGCCGTCGAACCCATGGCGATCTTGGCCTGTGGGACGATCGTCAGGTCGAGCCGCTGGTGCCCATCACGCGATTTCTGGAGAATGAGGGAGCCGTGCCTGGCGTACAATTGGGGCACGCAGGGCGGAAGGCCTCGGAACGGCGTCCCTGGCATGGTGAGACGCCCGTCGACGATGAGGACCTGCGCGAGCGCGGCGAAGCGCCGTGGCCCGCGATAGCGCCGTCGCCGGTCCCCTATGCCGAAGGATGGCCAACGCCGCAGGACATGAGCGAGGCAGATATTGAGCGCGTCCTTGCAGCTTTCGGTATGGCTGCGCGTCGGGCGCGGGAGGCCGGATTCAAGATCATCGAAGTCTATGCGGCACACGGGTTCTTGGTTCACCAATTCCTGTCGCCGATCGCCAATCAGCGCACCGACAGATGGGGCGGTTCACCCGAGAACCGGCGCCGCTTTGCCGTCGAGGTTGCGCGCGCAATCAGAACTGCGTGGCCGGAAGAATTGCCCTTGGCATTTCGCCTGTCGGCCACCGATTGGCTGGAGGGCGGTGTCGAAATCGACGAAACCATCGTGACCGCCCGCGCATTGAAGGACGCCGGGGTGGACATAATCGACTGTTCCACCGGTGGGATCGGAGGAAAAGAACGCCCGCGCCGCATGAAAATCGAGCAGGGGTTTCAAGCTCCGTTCGCGCAGGCAATCCGCGAGAACAGCGACATTGCGACAATGGCCGTCGGTTTCCTCTGGGACGCTGAACTCTGCGAAAAAATCGTCTCGTCAGGTCAGGCGGACATGGTCGCGCTGGCGCGGGAATTGCTCGATGATCCCAACTGGCCGCTTCATGCGGCACGGGCGCTGGGTGCGGAGACCAACCATGAGAAATGGCCTGTCGAAGCCGGCTGGTGGCTTATGAAGCGGGAACGCCTGCTCGCGAAACTTGGGCTCCGGTAGTCACCGGCTCAACTCGCGCGTTGCGGCGTCCAGTCCTTGCAGTGTCATCGGGAACATCCGGTTCTCCGTGATCTCCCGAACAATGCTGATCGAATGCGTGTAGCGCCAGTGCTTCTCTGGGACCGGATTGATCCAGACCGAGGATGGCCATTGGTTCAATGCCCGACGAAGCCAGACCTCGCCTGCCTCGGGGTTCCAATGCTCGTTGGCGCCGCCGGGATACATGATCTCGTACGGTGACATCGAGGCATCGCCGACAAAGACCAGTTTGTAGTCCGGGCCGTACTTGTTGATGATATCCCAGGTCGGGATCTGCTCGTCCCAGCGGCGCCGGTTGTTCTTCCAGACGCCCTCGTACAGGCAATTGTGGAAGTAGTAGTATTCGAGGTGCTTGAACTCGGCCCGGGCGGCGGAGAACAGTTCCTCGGCGACCTTGATATGATCGTCCATCGATCCGCCGATGTCGAACAACATCAGGATCTTGACTGCATTGCGCCGTTCTGGGCGCATCTTGACGTCGAGATATCCATGCTCGGCGGTCGAGCGAATGGTGTTGTCCAGATCCAGCTCGTCCGGCGCACCGTCACGCGCCCAGCGGCGAAGGCGTTTCAACGCGACCTTGATGTTGCGGGTGCCAAGCTCGATGTCGCCGTCGAGATCCTTGAACTGACGCTTGTCCCAGACCTTGACCGCACGGCGGTGGCGCGACTCTTTCTGTCCGATCCGCACGCCCTCGGGATTGTAGCCGTAGGCGCCGAAGGGTGAGGTCCCAGCGGTTCCGATCCATTTCGAGCCACCCTGGTGCCGGCCCTTTTGTTCCTCGAGCCGCTCTTTCAGCGTCTCCATCAACTTTTCCCAGCCGCCAAGCGCCTCAACCTCCGCCATCTCCTCTGGAGACAAGTGCTTCTCTGCCATCTTGCGCAGCCATTCCTCGGGCAGATCCATGGTCTCCACGCCGTCTGGCGAGCCAGAGACGGCTTCGAGTCCCTTGAAGACCTGGGCGAAGACCTGATCGAACCGGTCGAGGTAACGCTCGTCCTTCACAAGTGCTGCACGGGCCAGAAAGTAGAAATCCTCGACATCGTACATGACGAGCTGCTTCTGCATGGCCTCGAGCAGCGTCAGATGCTCGCGCAGCGACACCGGAACCTTGGCTTCCTTGAGCCCGAAGAAGAGATTCAGAAACATAGGTCCTCCGGCGAATGGCCTGCAGCGAAGGTAGCGCTTATACCCGCGTCAGCAAAGATGGGTACGCCCGGTTAGAAGCCTCGCAGCCTCTCCACTATGTTGTGGTCCGTTCCGAGTGAGAAAGCGCCCCAGTCCCGAAGGCGATCGATAAACGCGTCACGGGCGTCGTCGTCGTTCAATTTTGCATGGGCAAGCATGATCTGGACATATGTCGCGATCAAAGACCCTTCCTGACCGTGTGCCAGGAACGCCTGTTCGAGCCCGTCCGAGGCTTTCAGAGCATCCTTGTAGCGTTTCTCGTCATTGAGCGCTCGCACTTCCAGAAGGCGGATCTGAGAGTTTCTGATATCATCGGCGCCGTGGGCCGTGCTGCAAATCGTCCGGGCTTCACGGATCCTTTGGAGTGCCTCGTCGTCTTCCTGTTCAACCTGGATCTGTGCCAGCGTGGTGGCGGCAGTGCAATGGTACGCGCTGTTCGGCTGGGTGCGTTGTGCCTGTGCGATCAGATCTTGTGCGCGCTCTGAGCGTTCGAGATCCGATAGATCCTTGCTGAGCAGAAGACGGTGCAGTCCGTTGCGCCATTTGAGGAAGACGAATTGGCGAACCTCGGGCAATGGCGGGGCGTCCACGTCGCGGCCCTCCGGGTTAATGTCATCCAGTTCGATGCGCGCGTGCTCTGTTGTCGCTCGCTGGTTCAGGCCTGTTTTCATCCGCGGGTCGTAGAGTACGCGCAGCATAAGATAATCCAGCCGCGTCGGCCATGTATGCGCGTCATCGTCATTGAAGATGGTATCCCGAAGCCCGTAGAGATCATTTCCGGTGCCAAGTGCCTGGCTCACTTCCTCCAGAATGCACTCGCGGATCTTGTATGGTTCGAGCGTTCGCGGGATCAGCGCCGATGCTTTCTCCATTGTCTTGTTCCGCTCGAATGCATCGGCGCCGTAAGCGGCCTGATCACTTTTGTATTCGCTCCAAGTCGGGTGATCGTTCACCACGATGCACTGCGCGTACGTTAGGTCTCTGAATTCCCCACCAGGGACAAACCGCACCAAGAGGTTGGCTTTGTCGGGCGAGGTCTGCTGGATATCGATTCGTGCTTCCTTGCGGATGATGCGCAGGAATTCAGCCAGGAAAAGCTGATAGCTTTCAGACCCATCACCAATCATCGCGACACGCACAGGCGCTTCGAAGCGCAACAGGTTGGCTTGAGTCGAACCCCACTCCAGATCGTGCGTTAGCTTTGTGAAGACGTCCGCCAGACTTTTGTTCGACCAAGCGGTCGTTCCGGCGGGCAGGCTGGCGCCGAAGCGGGCTTCTACGGGCCGGGTGGTTGTGCTGTAGGGCTCGGTTCGCTCGGCGCAGGCGGTGGCCAGAAGCGGAACTATCAGCAAAGCGGAGCGAGCGATCGATACGAGCATTTTGAACGTACTGTTGTTGGAACCAAAGACTGCACGCTTACACGCGCATAGTCTCGACGCAAGATGCGGTTATCCGAACGCGCCCAAATGACCGGCAATCGTCATTGCGATCATGCTGACGAGGAAACCGGCGAAGCCGTGCGCCAGAGCATACTGGATGCGATCAGCGCGGTTGCCGCCACGGCGTGTCGCGCGCACCCAACCGAGAAACCCGAGGAGAAGTCCGGCGATCAGAGCGATGACCATATGCAATTTGCCTTCAGTTCCGCGACAGCAATCGCGTCTGCGGGTGGGTGCGCCCCAGCGCGTATGCTGCCCAGGCTGCCGATTTCAACCGTGCGGCGCGCGCGACTTCAGGGCGCTGTATCGCGTCGAGGGCTGCCGCTTGCAAGGCATATAGCGCAACCAGACGCTCGGCCTGACCATGTGCCGCAAGCATGGGGGCGAGGTCTTCCGAAAGTCCCCAGGCTTCGCTCGCGCGGCCCAGCCGATACGCGGCGCGCGCCATTTCCAGGCGAACCAAGGCGAGCCGGATATCCGTCGGACCATGCGCGGTGCGGCAGACCCTGCTTGCTCGGTTCAGGTTGGCATAGGCGCTGCCAGCGTCTTCTCGGTTCAGCCGTGCGTGCACACGCAACGCACGGCAATGCGGCGCCGTGCCCCGATGCCGGCGTTCGGTGATCGCAAGCGCCTCATCCGCAGCCTCCCGGCGTTGGGTCTGTGACTGTCGCGGATCGACCGCGTCCCGTAAAAGGTCGGACCAATCCTTCGCATCTGTCGGTGCCGGATTGGGCAAGGGCGGCGCGACCAGACCCTGAGGATTGATCCTGTCGAGTATGCTCTTTGCCTGGCTATGCGCCGTGCGCCTGTTCAAACCTGTTCGCATCTCGGGCGTGTAAAGAACCCGCAGCATCAAGTGATCAAGTTCTGTCGGCCAAATGTGTGCGCCATCATCATTGAAGATCGAAGATCCAAGACCGTTCAGATCGTTCGCGAGACCCAGCGCCTGGGAAACCTCCTCGATCAGACACGTCCTGACCGCATAGGGCGGCGCGGTATCTGGAATGAACACCGACATGGCACCGATCTCGCGCCGGGTCTCGAAGGCGCGCGTGCCGTTGCGCAACGGGCTTTCACGGAATTGTGCCCAGCCGGTGCGGCCCGGTGCGACAACGCAAAGTTCCGATGGGACACGCGCGCGGAAATCAGCACCGGGAACGAAGTTGATCAACAGGTTCTGACCGCTCTGCGCCCGGGCGATATCGATGTTGGACCGGTTGCGCAGAACCGCAAGAATCCGGTCGATGAAGCCTGAATAGGTTGCGCCGCAGCAGCCGGAAACGCCGACCCGAACCGGCGCCTCATATCGCACGAGGTTCGGTCGTCGGCCACCCCATTCCAGATCGAAGGCGAGACGGACAAACAGATCTGCCAGGCTCGCATTGTCGTAGCGCGTGATGCCTGCCGGCACGGCAGCGGTCAGGATCGGGCTCGGGGGTAGCGGGCCGGGGACCGGAACGTCATCCGGACTGGTTGGCAGCGCTGCCGAGCAAGCGGTCAGGGAAAGTGCTGCGACGAGGACCAGCCACGGTATCGGCCGTGAGGAAGCCAAACTATCGCTGATACTTGATGAACGGCGTCTTGGTGGCGATCCGATCGTAGAGATGACGAGCGGTCGTATTGAAGTCCTGTGTCAACCAATAGACCGACGGGCATCCAGCGGCATCGGCACGGTCGTAGACGGCTTCGATCAGTGCGCGTCCGGCGCCGGTGCCGCGCGCGGCGTTCGAGACAAAAAGATCCTGCAAGTAGACGACGTTCTCGATCCGCCAACCGTGTCGGTGGAACAGATAGTGCGTCAGACCGATCAGTTCGCCGTCCTTCTCGACCACCAGACCGTGATAGTCTTGCGGATCGTTGCCAAGCAGGCGCTGGAAGTAGGTCTGATATATGTCCTCGGTCACCGAGGTTTCATAGAACTCGAGATATCCGGTCCAGAGCACGCGCCATTGTGGTTCGTCCTCGGCTGTCAGGTCACGAACGGTCAGGGTCATATGGCCTCCTTGTGTCGTTGCAAGACGCGTTCGATCATCGGCGCGTGGTGGTCAAACCCGAATGTACGAGCATCGGGGATCTTGCCGAGATCATCCCAGACGCGGATCTGAACAATGTCGCGATATCCCGGGATCCGTTCGAACGCGCGAACTTCCTCGTCGGACATCGGACCGCCCTGAAGGTGGAGAGACTGGACCGATGCGTTCGAGAGGTTGTCGAAATAATCTGGATCGGTCGCGCAAAGATAGCGTTTTGCGGCGACGTGACAGCGCACGCCGTCGACGACGATTTGTGGGAAGAATGTCTCGAGTATCTTCGCCGCGGCCTCCTCGTGACGCGAGTCGATGCCGCGATCCGCCGCGTCCGTCGGAAAATCATGGGTGAAGTGGCCGACATCGTGCAGCAGGGCGGCAACTATAATCTCTTCCGAAGCGCCAGCATCCTCGGCCAGCTGCGCACATTGCAGCATGTGCTCCGCAATTGTGACCGGCTCGCCCAGATACTCCTCGGCGCCGCGGCGGGTGAAGATCTCGCTCAGAAGCGGCACGATCGTATCTTGGGTCGGCGGGCTCATGCTTGATCCTCGGTATGCCGTCTACGTGGCTGCGCCGACCAGACCGTCGACCGCAATAACCCGCGCAGGCGCGCCATCGGCCCAAGGTAGGTTGATCGGCAGCGCGATCAGGAAGGTTCGGTCACCAGTCAGTGCAGAAGTGTTCACCAGATATTCGATCAGTGTGACATCGTTGCGCAAGAGCACATCGTGGGTCACGTGTTCGGGAATAGGCCGGACCTCGCCATCCAGCAGCAGGCGGATCGTGTAGTCTTGTGGAAAATCAAACGCGCATGCGGTCGGCTGTTGTTCCAGCAGCCACTCCGCTGCATCGCGCGTCAGATACGGTGCTTCGCGCCAGAATGCTTCGGTCGTCCAATCCCGCTGGCGATCCCAGCAGGTCCGAAACAGCGCGATCTCGTCAGGACGCAAATGCGCAGCGGCGTGGCTGAGCCGATTGGCGTCGATCGCCTCATTCGGTTTGACATCCGACAGATCGATGATGGCCGCCGGGCCAACGACACGCGCGAGGTCCAGATCGCCCATCAGATCACCGCCCGGCACCATGTGGCGCGGTGCATCCATATGTGTGAAGCCGTGGCATGTGGTTCGCACCCATGAAACCTCGAACAGGTCTCCGGCGTTGAAGTCACCCTTCTTGCCGCGTTCAACAGGCCAGCGGATATGGCCCGTGTCGATCGGCATGGAGAGATCGGTGATCTTCATGGCGCCTCTGGTTGCAGGGCCGGGCGCCCCGGACGGTAGGGGTCGAGCCGAGGGTCCGGCACGCCGCGCAATTCGGCCGTGACCATCTCTGCAATCACCGGAGCGAGTGTCATCCCGCTATGGGTGGTGACAGCGTACAGTCCAGCGGATCCTACGGGACCGATGGCTGGACGGCCGTCCGCGGGGATCGGACGGAGACGTTCGATCACTGTTTCCGGTGTCAGGCCTTCGGAGGTACCGAGAATGTTGGCGAGCTGGCGCAGTACCCGGTCGGCTGCCTTTCCAGCCGTTTCTTCCTGAGCGGGCGAGGCGGCGATCAGAAACCGGCCATCGGGTCCCTGCCAGAGATCGCCTTCCGGCGTTGAGAGAATGTGGCTCACGCGCGCTGGTGTCGCATCGGTGCGAACGCTGATGCCAGCCTTGTTGGCCATGGAAATGGCGAGGCCGAGCTTTGCCATCAAACCCGCGAGGTCCGTGCCTGCGGCGAGAACGACCCGCTCCGTTGCGATGTCCTCTGTTTCCGTTTGGACGTTCCAGAGATCGCCCGACCGCGTAAGCTCGCTTACGCGCGCCGCCAGAATGCGCGCGCCGGACGCAACGGCCCGGTCCAGAAACCAGCGGCAGATCTGCGCAGGCTCTCCATAACCATCAAAAGGCGCGTGCACGGCTCTCTCTGGTGTATTGACCAATCCCGGGTCGAGTGCGCGCGCGCCATCGGCGTCAAGTGCCCGGGCGCCTTGCTGCTGATCAGGTGCGGGGCCGGTCAGCGCGGCCAGATCCTCGTCGCGGTCATTCCACAGGATCGCGCCGGGAAATGAAACCGGCAGATCCGGATGCGCTTCAAGCAGTTCGCGCCACAGCGCCATCGAGTCCAGGCGCAAACGGTTGTAGACCGGATCCTCGGCGAAACTGGCATTGAGCCACGCCAACGATCCCGCTGATGCGCCCTGGCCTGGTTTTGGGTCGATAAGCGTGACATCGAAACCGGCTCGCGCCGCTTGCCACCCGATTGCGCTGCCCAAGACGCCTGCGCCGACGATTGCAACGCGATCCGTCATTCGTCGCCCGGGACGCCGTAGGTCGGAGCGTCGGACGGATTGAGCGCGCGCGTGACATAGGCATCGAGTTGAGGTTTGTAGACCGCCCACGCGGTTCGGATAGCGGCGATCGGGCAGTCGTCGGTCCAATCGCATCTCAGATCGGCGACGGGCCAGGGGACGTCGCGCACCATCAGCACTCCGGCGGAATGGACGGGACCGGCTTCGCCCCCCGCATCCAGCGCGGCCTGCATCGCAACGAGAAGGCGGTCTCCGAGATGTCCGGTGCTGCTTTGAAACGCGTCGACCATCGCGCCCGGAACGCTGTCATTTGCGAGCAGATTGCCGCCACTGGCGCAATCGGTGCCCGCCGCGTCCGTCCAGATCCCGAGAGAGTTCGGACCGGAGTGAATGGCCGTTCCACCGTATTGATCGATCGCCAGCACCTGACGGTATGTGATGTGGGGCGCCGTTCGAGTGATGATCCCGATGGCTTCCGAGGCGGTCGCGCCGCGTTCCATCAGGTCCAGGGTCTTTGGACCCAGTGTTGGGTCGGTCACGTTCTGGCTTGCCACAGCACCGACCCCCGCACGGGCATAGGCACATCGGGCAGCGACAGCCGGAGATGACGACGAGACGGCCATGCCGAACATGCCGGTTTCAGAGCAACGGGCGACAATTGAGAAGGTCATGTGCACTCTCCACTGACCATGGCAATCCAACCGGGCCACCACCTCCCCCACCCGCCCGCCCGGAGATGGCGGCCCGGTTGGATTGTGGAGTTATGGCCGGCTATGCGCATGGCTCAGTCCGGGATGACGGCGGTTGCATCGATCTCGACCAACCACTCGGGCCGCGCCAGTGCGACGACAACCAGGCCGGTGCAGACCGGGTGGACACCCCGGATGTACTCTCCCATGACCCGGTAGATCGCCTCGCGGTGGCGGACATCGGTCAGATAAACCACCAATTTCGTGAGATGCCTGGGCTCGGCGCCGCATTCCGCCAGAAGCTGCATGATGTTCTGCATGACCTTGTGGGCCTGCGCTTCGGGATCGCCGGTGCCGACGTTTGCACCGCCGTCCAGCTCTTGCGGGCATTGCCCGCGCAGAAATACGACCTGACCGCGCGCAACCACGGCCTGCGCCAGATCATTGTCGAGTTTCTGCTCGGGATAGGTGTCCTTGGTGTTGAACGGACGAATGCGGGTGTGGGTCATCTCAGATCGGCTCCGAAGTGGTCACGGCAAAGCCAGGCGAACCGTTCCGCCGCTCCGGTCGGTCGGGTGTCCCGGCGGCGGACCAGCATGATACGGCTATGCTTCGCCGCCCAGCCCAAGGGCCGGATCACGGCGCGTTTGCCGTCATATGTCAGGTCGGTTGCAGGCTCGCTTGCGAGCAACGCAAAGCCCAGACCGTTGGCGACCATGCCCCGGACCGTCTCGAGCGCATTTGTTTGCCAAGCGACGTTCGGTTCAATGCCCTGGTCGCGAAGCAGCGTCAGGAAGTAATCCGGGCTTGGGGGCGTCGCCAGCAACACCATTGGAAGCTCGGCCAGGTCCTCTGGCGCGATCTTGTCTTTCTTCGCGAGGGGATGGTCTTCGGGCAAAAGGGCATACGGGGTGCGTTCCAGCAGCACTTCCCGCGTCATGTCATCGGAGATACTCTCGTCATACATCAGCGCGACCTCGGCCTCGCCTGCGGCCAGAGCGGCGTGCACACGGGACTGGTCGCCCTCGATCAGACGGACATCGATTTCGGGCATCTCGCGGTCCATACGTCCGAACAGTCCCGGCAGAACGAACGCGCTGATGGTGTAGAAGCAGGCGAGGCGCAAGCGGTTCGCCTCGACAGCCTGACCGGCGCCGATCGACGCTGGCGCTTCGATCCGGGAGGCCGAGCCATAGGCCCGGTTTGCATAGATCAGCGGAGAGCCTTGGCCTGCGAGGAAGATGTCCTGCACTTCGCCGAAGAAGACATGGTGCGTGCCGACGAGGTCGGACGACACAACCTTGCAATCGAATGCCACCAGCGGGTCGACGACACGGGGCGCGCCGGTGACCTGCGTGGCCCATGACGTCACGTCGAACTTGTCGCTCAGTTGCTCGCGGAACCGTCCGGCGAAGGCATCCGAGATGTAGGACTGGTCCTCGCGCAGCACGTTCACGCAAAAGACGCCGTTTTCCAGAATTGCCGTAGCCGACGCGCTGTTGCTGTTCACGCATGCAAGCAGGGTCGGTTTCTGCGTGTCGGCGCTGACCGAGGACATTGCGGACACCGTCACCCCGGCGCGGCCTGCCGGGCCATCGGTGGTCACGACATTCACGGTCGCCGCGCAGTGGCTCATGCCCGCCAGGAACTGGGCGCGGAGCTCTGGATCTGGGGCTGTGGTCACCGCGCGTCTTCCTCGTGAGGGGATCCGAGAGGCATGCCCGCGCGGCAGGGAATGGTCAAGGCCGTCGCATAGATGATTTGAAGTCCGTCCTGTGCCTTCAGCCCAGGCGATCCGCCAGATAAGTGGCGAAGTCATAGATCGGCCGCTCAAGGTGGCTCAGATGTCCAGGCCGTGCGGCGTCGGAACAGAGCCCGCGATAGACACGCTCGGTGCAGCCTTTGTCCTCGACCTGCACATCGTCGAGCAGGATTTTGGCTTGTTTGAACAGTCCTTCGGCCTCTGGGTCAGCCATGAAGTCCGGCGACAGGCCACCGCCATAGGTGATGTGGACATGATCCACGCCGCGGGGGTGGAGCGAGAGGTACCAGAAATAGCCGGGCGTCACCGTGACCAGCAGGCTGGGATAGATCGCCAGCAGGATCGTCGTCCGCCGCCAATCGCCGGTCAGCCGCGTGTTGTCCGGATGTGCGACTGCCAGTTTGAAGGAGGCGTCTTTGAGGATGTAGTGGTAGTTGAAGCTCGACAGGCCTGGCGGACAGTCCATTTCCTCGAGCTTGCTGACGCCGCCGACTGTGCCCGCGTGGCAGACCGGCAGGTGGTAGCTCTCCATAAAGTTCTCGGCCAGAACCTTCCAGTTCGTGTTCCAGACATGAGTTTCGTGGAACAGCGAGGTGTAGGCGCCCATATCGAACTCGCCGATCATCTCGGTGACCTGAGCGTAGTGCTGTTCGGGTGCCGTGGCATCCGGGTTCAGCGAGATCAGGATAAAGCCCAGCCAGTCTTCGCAACGGATCTGGGGCAGGCAGTAGTCCTTGCGCGCAAAGCCGGTGTTCAGCGCCATGCCGGGCGCGCCGCGCAGAGAACCATCCAGCGAATAGACCCAGCCATGGTACGGGCAGGTCAGGGTGGTTGCGTTGCCCGAGCCCTCCATCAGCGTCGACATCCGGTGCAGGCAGACATTCGACATCGCGCGAAGTCTGTTCTCGGCATCTCGGACGACCAAGATCGGTTGGCCCGCCAATTCGTAGGTCAGGTAGTCGCCCGGCTTGGCCAGCTGGTCTGCCCGGCCGACACAGACCCATTCCCGCTTGAAGACACGCTCCAATTCGGCATCTAGGAAGGCTTGGCTCGTATAGGCGGATTTGGGGATGGCGGTCGCGGTTTCGAACGGCGTGGCCACCATGCTCTTGAGTTCGGAGATCGCGTCGAACGGAGTTTGAATGTTCATGGTCTGGCCTCGTAGGTTTCTCGACGTATGGTCGCGAGGCTGTGCAGCCGCGTCAAGCGCCTTGGAGGTCGCGGTGCTTCAGATGCGGTGCTAGGATGCCAGCCAGCGGGAGGAGATCGAGATGGCGATCGAGAGGCGACTGTTCGGACGATCGGGCCATGAAAGCTCGCGCATTCTCTTTGGTGCGGCAGCGCTGAAGCAGTGCGATCAGGGCGTTGCTGACCGGGTGCTTGACCTGCTGTTCGAGTATGGTGTGAACCACATTGATACAGCGCCGCGCTATGGCGACGCGGAACTGCGCATCGGGCCGTGGATGGCACGCCATCGCAACGACTTCTTTCTGGCAACCAAGACCGATCAGCGCAGCTATGACGGGGCACGCGAGCAGATCCGGCGGTCGCTGGATCGGCTACAGACCGACCATGTCGACCTGATGCAGATGCATGCGCTCTTTCATCTGGACGAATGGGATCAGGCGATGGGCGAGGACGGCGCTTTGCGTGCGATCGTCGAGGCGCGGGACGAGGGATTGGTCCGGTTCATCGGCGTCACTGGACATGGATGGACTGTTCCGGCCATGCACCGTCGCAGCCTGGAGCGGTTCGATTTCGACTCGGTTCTGATGCCCTGGAACTGGCAGATGGCCGGGCATCGGGGATATGGCGCGGATTTTCAGAGGACCCGCGAGATGTGCCGACAGCGCAACGTTGCGGTACAGACCATCAAGTCGATCGCCCGCGGCGCCTGGGCTGCGGGAGCTGAGCAGAACCGGTCGACCTGGTATCAGCCTCTGGAAGACGAAGACGACATCCGTGCGGCTGTGCACTGGGTGCTGGCCGAGGAGGATCTGTTTCTCAACTCTGTCGGGGACACGGATCTGCTGCCGCTTGTGCTGAAGGCCGCCGATCAAACCGTGATCGCGCCGACCGAGGCCGCCATGTCGACACTGTCTGACCGTGCGGGGCTCGCCACGATCTTCGGGATCTAGGCCCGCTTCCCGAGTGGTTCTCGGTCAAAGCTTGACGCAAAGGCTTGCCCGCGGACTTGATCTAATGGCTAGCCGGAGGCATTGGGCGTCGGCGGGTAACGCCTCAGATGGCGGTTGAACGCGTCGACGAGGGCATCGGCGCTGCGGCGTCCGCGGATGACGCTCCGCACCCGGCCGTCGCCGTCGTAAAGCAGCAACGTGACCCGGCCAACCCCGTTATCCTGAGCCAGTTGACGGCCCTGCGGCGTGTCGAGGCTGGCGACAAGATAGTGGAACGCGCCGCCGTCCATCTGCTCCATCGCCTGCCGCGCGGCCCTTTGCAGTGCGCGGCAATCCGGGCACTGCGGATCGTGGACTTGCACGATGGCCGGTAGGCCGTCGCCGATTTTAGAGAGATTTCCCTCGCTTATCCCGGCCATGACTCTGGTCGTGAAGTACCAGCCGCCTCCGCCCAGGACCACCGCGCCAATGCCCAGGAACTTCGCCAAGCCGAGTGCTTCGCGCCGTGACATCTTTTTCTTTTTGGCGGCCACAGGCGGCGTTGCGGCAGATTTCCGAGATACGTTGGATCTGCGTTTCTGGCGTTTCATCTGCTCATCCGGCACAGCTTCGATCGTATGCGAGCCTGATGGAGCGTGCGACAGACCGCCAATCACGAGCGGTCACGAACGGGTGAGAAGCCAAGGATGCGCGTTCTTCCACGGACCTCGGTGGGCCGCACCCGCATCGGTTTTAGGTGATCATGATGAGCCGGAAACGGTGGATGCTCTTGGTGATTTGGCAGGTGAAGTGGCGCGTGATTTTCTTCACGTAATTTTTCATTAACGGGATTCTGAGCGGGTCTTCGTCTGATTGCGACCCCGCCCTTCCGGGCATCGCTTTGTCCGCTGACGGACCGCAATCTATGTCGAAGTTCGCCTTGGACGGTCAGGCGTTCGCCGCGTCGAGATCGTTGATCGTGCACGTGAACGGCTGGGTGTCATCGCTGTTGAAATGAGACTCGCCCAGAACCGCATCGGCATCTGTGTCGCGTCGGCGGGATCCAGGCGTTCGAAGACGGCGCCCGGCGCTAATAAACCCCAGCCTTTGACCGGGTCAGGCTTTCGTTAGCTGCGCCCGCAAATCCTCCAGGGTCTGGGCGAGCTTCGATAAATCCTCTGCCTCCAGTCCCGTCGCGCGTGCCACGCAGGACGGTATGTGTTCGGCGGCTTTTTGCTTCTCTACCCCGGCTTGCGTCAGCTTCACCCGAACAACCCGTTCATCGCTTGTGCCGCGAGCGCGTTTGACGAGACCGATCGCCTCGAGCCGCTTCAGCATCGGTGTGAGCGTGTTGGACTCCAGATGCATCGCCTGACCGATCTCCTTCACCGTGCGGTCGTCGCCGCGCCAGAGCAGCAGCATGACGAGGTATTGCGGGTATGTGAGCCCGATGTCGTCCAGCAGCGGACGGTACACCTGATTGAACGCATGCGAGACCGAATAGGCTGCAAAGCAGATCAGGTCTTCCGGAAGTCCGGGTGCTTGGGTCGTGTTGTCAGGCGTCATCAGTCTCTCCCTTATGCATGACATATAAATCGTGGGCGATTTAATCGCAAGCGGTTGACTCAGTGAGTGCGTCTTCCTATTTAAATCGTGCGCGATTAAATCGATAACGATGTAAAATATGATCGAGAAATCTGACCTGAACGGGATCACCCGACGCGGTGTCCTGATCTCGGCAAGTGCATTCGGCGCCGGATTGGCGCTGTTCCCGACGCTGGGGGGTGCCCAGCAAATCCAATCGGAAGGAGACAAGACCATGGCGACCATCACGACACCCGACGGCACAAACATCTTCTACAAGGACTGGGGACCGAAGGACGCGCAGCCCATCGTGTTCCACCACGGCTGGCCATTGAGCAGTGACGACTGGGACAGCCAGATGCTGTTCTTTCTGTCCAAGGGCTACCGGGTCATCGCGCACGACCGGCGTGGTCATGGGCGGTCGGATCAGACCGATACCGGCAACGACATGGACACCTACGCCGCCGACGTCGCTGCACTTGCGCGGGCGCTGGATCTGAAGGACGCGGTCCATATCGGTCACTCGACCGGCGGCGGTGAAGTTGCCCGGTACGTTGCGCGCTCCGAACCCGGCCGGGTTGCGAAGGCAGCACTTCTCGGCGCGGTGCCGCCGGTGATGGTCCAGTCCGAAAACAACCCGGACGGCGTCCCGATGGAAGTCTTCGACGGTCTGCGCGCAGCACTCGTCGCGAACCGGGCACAGTTCTATCTCGATATCCCGTCAGGCCCGTTCTATGGCTTCAATCGCGACGGCGCAGCGGTCAGCGAGGGGTTGATCCGGAATTGGTGGCGCCAGGGCATGGCCGGAGGCGCCAAGGCGCACTACGATTGCATTGCGGCGTTCTCGGAAACGGACTTTACCGAGGATCTGAAGGCGATCACCGTGCCGACGCTCGTGCTGCATGGAGACGACGATCAGGTCGTGCCGATTGAAAACTCGGCGGACAAGGCGATCAAGCTGCTGCCGAACGGTACCCAGAAGACCTACCAGGGCCTGTCGCACGGTTTCTTTGCGACCCATCCAGATCTGGTCAATGCCGATCTGTTGGCCTTCATCGAGAGCTGATTTCTACCAAGTACGGCTGGGCCGCCAAGGTGGCCCGGCCCACCGTCCGGGTGGCCCAAACGTGTTTTCATCGTCTACCGCAATGGCGTCAGTAGATGACCTGCATGAGGCCAGGGCCACCGTCACATGTTCGGATAGTTCGGACCGTCGCCGCCCTGCGGTGTGGTCCAGGTGATGTTCTGGCTCGGGTCCTTGATATCGCAGGTCTTGCAGTGCACGCAGTTCTGGAAATTGATCTGGAAGCGCGGTTCCGCGCCGTCCTCGTGCACGACCTCGTAGACCCCGGCTGGGCAATAGCGTTCCGCAGGCTCGGCATATTGCGGCAGGTTGACCGAAATCGGCAATTCCGGATCGCCGAGCTGAAGGTGCGCGGGTTGCGACTCTTCGTGATTGGTGAAGCTGAAGGACACGTTGGTGAGCCGGTCGAAGCTGAGCACGCCGTCCGGCTTGGGATAGTCAATCTCGGGATGATCGCTGGCACGGCCTGTGGCCTGAGCATCGGTCTTGCCGTGCTCCATCGTGCCAAACATCGACAGGCCGAACATGTTGTTGGTCCACATATCCAACCCGCCGGCGGCGAGCCCGCCCACGAGGCCCCATTTCGACCACATCGGCTTGACGTTGCGGACAGGTTTCAGATCCTTGGCGATCGGGCCGTCCGCGACGGCGTCCGCGTAAGCGGTCAGTTCGTCGCCGGTGCGTCCCTCGCCGATCGCGGCATGGGCTGCTTCGGCCGCGGCGATGCCCGAGAGCATCGCGTTGTGATTGCCCTTGATGCGCGGCACGTTGACCATGCCTGCCGAGCAGCCGAGCAGAGCACCGCCGGGGAATGTGAGTTTCGGCATGGCCTGCCAGCCGCCTTCCGAAATCGCGCGCGCGCCGTAAGCGATCCGTTTGCCGCCTTCCAGAACCGCTGCGATGTCCGGGTGATGCTTGTAACGCTGGAATTCCATGTACGGGAACAGGTGCGGGTTCTCGTAGTTCAGGTGCACCACGAAGCCGACGTAAACCTGATTGTTCTCGAGGTGGTACATGAACGAGCCGCCGCCCGTCTTGGTGCCCAGCGGCCAACCCATGGTGTGCGTGACAAGGCCCTGCTGATGATGCTCGGGCTTGACCTCCCAGATCTCCTTCATGCCAAGGCCGTACTTCTGCGGCTGCTTTCCGTTGTCGAGCCCGTATTTCCCGATGACCTGTTTCGACAGCGAGCCGCGCACGCCCTCGGCCAGCAGCACGTATTTTCCGGCCATGATCATGCCGGGCTCGTAGGCATCGCCAGGGGTGCCATCGGCGTTCTTGCCGAATTCGCCCGCGACCACGCCGATGATCTCGCCGTTCTCGCCTTCGACGAGTTCCGAGCATGACATGCCTGGATAGATCTCGACGCCCAGACCCTCGGCCTGTTCGGCCATCCAGCGGCAGACATTGGCCATCGAGACGATGTAGCAGCCGTGATTGTTCATCAGGGGCGGCATGGCAAAGTTCGGCAGGCGGATGGCACCCGCTTCGCCCAGCACGTAGAAGCGGTCGTCGGTGACCTCGGTGTGGATAGGGGCATCCATATCGCGCCAGTCCGGCAGCAACGTGTTCAGACCGCTCGGGTCCAGCACGGCGCCGGACAGAATGTGCGCGCCGACCTCCGACCCTTTTTCGAGCACGACAACGTGCAGGTCCTCGTTGAGCTGTTTGAGCCGGATCGCAGCACTCAGCCCCGCCGGACCAGCACCGACGATGACCACATCCACTTCCATCGCCTCGCGGTCAAAGTCGCTCATCTGCCGTGCCCCCTGAAGAATCTGTCTCGGATCATCGGGCTGATATCGTGCGGCGCGTCCAAGGGTCAATCGTGACGCGCCGAAAGGTACCGCGCCATCGGATGCAATTTCGCAGAATGGCGCAATATTGACCAGTTTGCGTCGCTTGGCAGCGCAGACCCGCCGTTTACGGTGCCGCAGCGGCGCTTGAACTTGGCTCCTATGCTCGGGGGAGCAGGCGCGGGGACGACAATGACACTTTATCAGCTCTGCGGTTACGCAGGGGTTGCCTTCTACATCTGCTCTTACGCGGCGCTCCAATTCGGCCTGATCAGAGGGCGCGGATACCTCTATGCATTCCTCAACATGCTGGCCGCTTCGCTGGTGCTGATCAGTCTGGCAGAGGCGTTCAACCTGTTCTCGGCGATCATTCAGACGACGTGGATCACGATCTCGGTCGTAGGGATCACGCGGGCCTACCTGCTGCACAAGGTCATCCGGTTTAGCCCGGACGAGCAGCGGATCCTCGGGCAGATCGCACCCAGTCTGGACAAGCCGAACGGGCGCCAGTTGCTGAACCTGGGATCCTGGGTCGACGGGCGCCACGGCATGGAGCTCACGCGGCAGGCCGAGCCAGTCAGTCACTTCTACTGGATCAAGTCGGGCCAGGTCGCCGTGCATGTCGGCGGTCAGCGCGTGGCCGAGATGGGCGAAGGTGCCGTGTTGGGGGAGGTCACGGCGCTGACCGGTGCGCCCGCGACCGCCACTGTCACGGTCGACCAGTCGGCGCACTACTTTTGCATTCCCGCGAAGTCGCTGCGCGATCTCGCGGCCCGGAATTCCGAGATTCGGGCCGAACTACAGCATGCGTTCACGGCCGAGATGCGCAACAAGCTGGAAGAGTCGAACATGCGGATGGCGGCGGTCAGGGAGCGCGCATCGGGCGCCTAGGCTTGGATCCCGCACCCGATCATTTCGTGGTCGTCGGTGTGCCGACCGTGGGACCTGTCACGCCCGGGCGGTGCCGAGTGGGGGATCTCTGATAGCCCGCCTGTCCGTTCACGGAAAGCCCCGCGCACATGGACGTTTACGGGCTTTCGACGCCTTCCCATCAGGTGGGACACTCGCTCACTCAGGGTTGTACTATCCACCCATCCGCCCACATTATCATCAGAAACCAGGGAGGTGACGATGTTCGGATTGCTGAAGAAGACGTCCATGCCGACTTCGGAGAGTGCGCTGGACGGCCGGGCGTTCGAGATCCCGACCGCAGAAGCGCATTTCGTCAACGGCCGACCACTGAAGGGCCCGTACCCCGAGGGCTATGAGATCGCGATGTTCGGGATGGGATGCTTCTGGGGCGTCGAGCGGATGTTCTGGAACATTCCCGGTGTCTGGGTGACCGCGGTCGGATACGCAGGTGGCTACACGCCGAACGCGACGTATCAGGAGGTCTGCACCGGGCGTACGGGGCACAATGAAGTCGTGCTGGTGGTTTTTGATCCATCGACGGTGAGCTACGAACAATTGCTGAAAGTCTTCTGGGAAGGCCATGATCCGACGCAAGGCATGCGCCAAGGCAACGATGTCGGGACGCAGTACCGATCAGGGATCTACACCTATTCGGATGCCCAAGCCACGACCGCCAAGGCGAGCAAGGCCGAGTTCCAGCCAGGCTTGAGTGCCGTGGGATACGGACCGATCACGACCGAGATTGTGCCCGCGAGCGAGTTCTATTTTGCCGAGGATTACCACCAGCAGTACCTTGCGAAGAACCCTGGCGGATACTGCGGGATCGGCGGCACGGGCGTGACGTGCCCTGTCGGGACGGGCGCGGTGACCTAATCAATCCATTCTCGTCCGCTGGCACGGGTCCGCGGTCGGCTGGACGAGGTTCAAGCCCTTGCGCGGCGTCGAGCGTCGGGCGCGATCGGCAAGATCCGCCCCGGCAATCTTCATGCACCGTGCGGCTGCCAGACCATCACCGCTGGCGGCGACCCTGTCCGGTGACGCCCGTTTCAACGCATTGATAAAGACCGTTGCCTGCTGTTTCGTGATGATCGGCCGGGCCGTCGGTCCAAGCGCAGCCTCGGGATCGGTCGCGAGACCGGGATAGATTGCGAAGACCTCACGGCGCGTTTCGGGCTGGAAAGCGCTGAGCGCGACAGGGCCTGGGCGAAAGCTTTCGGTGCGGGCCCCTTCGGCGAAAATTATCTCGTGCCGATCGAACAGCAGGGCGAAATAGGTCGCGTGGCGGCGCCCGGCCATGACGCGCACGCCGGGAAGCTTTGTGAGCGATTTTGCGATTGCGAGCACTTCCCCGCTTTTGAATGCGCTGACGACGTCCTGGCCTGACAGCGCCATGCGATGCTGCGGCGACACGACGAGATCGCGCCTGGGCAGGCCGCCGCCGAGGGCCCCCTGAGCGATCAGCACGGGCTTGTCCTTGTCGCCGCGCGTGTTCTGCGGGTCGGTGAAATCGACCTCGCGCCGGCCGATCCAGCGCAGCGTCTGCAATCCATGATCAGCCGTCACAATCCGGTCGCCGGGCCAGAGGGTCTCGACAGGCTTCTCGCCGTGCTCGGTCAGAATATGGGTGCCTGGCGCGAAGCACGGGGGCACGCCCATAGAGACAAGGCTGGCGAACTGGGTCTGTTGTGTGGAGGTGTTGATCGTCCCGTCCGATACCGAAACGCTTTCGCCGGACGGGAAGGTCAGAAGCTGATCGGTGCCCGGTCCGCCCGGTTGCGTCACGACGATTTCGTCGGCGGTGACGCTGCCATCCTGATTGGTCAGAGCATTGCCGATATCCGTCAGACCGGAGATATCGAGCGTGTCATTCCCAACCGAGAAGTCCGTGAGCGTGTCGGCGCCGGACGACACGACAAACACGTCGCTGCCAGCACCACCGGTCAGGGTGTCGTTGCCTGCTCCGCCGTCGAGTTGGTCGTTTCCCGCCCCGCCATCGATCTGGTCATTGCCCGCTCCGCCGTCGATGTCATCGGCATCGTCGCCCCCGAAGATCGTATCTTCGTGCTGCCCTCCGCTGATCGTGTCGCGACCGGTCCCGCCGTAGAGAACGTTGTTGCCGCCTGACATCGTGATGGTGTCATTGCCAGCGCCAGCATAAACGCGGTCGTCCGAGCGACTGTCGGTTTCGGCCGAGGTGATCCTGTCTTCGCCATCGCCGGCATAGATCAGATCATCGTCGCCGAAGTTAATTTCCTCGCCAGCCTCGATAACGTCGTTTCCGGCCCCGCCATAAAGCGTGTCGCCATCGTCCCCGCCATCGATGGTGTCCGCGCCATCTCCGGCGTAGAAGACGTCGCGGCTGCTGCCGCCGGTGAGTGTGTCCTGACCACCTGCGGCGATGACCGTCTGTCTTGCGTCCGAAGCGCTGCCGTCGAAGCTGTCATCCTCGGATGTCAGTTCGAACGCTTCGACGTCGACGAAGCTGCCGGAATCGCCGTCGCTGTCAGAGAATGTGCCGGATTCGTCGCCGGTGAGCGTGATCGTAAGCGCGTCGTCCGCGATACTCCCGCTCAGCGTGTCCCGATCGGTTCCACCGCTGCCGCCATATATCGTGTCGGTCCCGAAGCCGACGCCGAACGTGTCTTCGTCGTCACCGCCATAGAAGGTGTTGCCACCGAACATGACTTCGAAACTGTCGCTCCCGGCGCCGCCGTAGAGCAGATCGTTCCCGTTGCCGGAGCCGCCATCCAGCGTATCGTCGCCGTCGTCACCGAACAGCGTGTCATTACCGGTGCCGCCGTCGAGTTGGTCGTTTCCCGCCCCGCCATAGAGCACATCGTCGTCTTGGCCGCCCTCGAGCGTGTCGTTGCCCAGCCCGCCATAGAGTTGGTCATTCCCGAGCGTGGCGATCAGCGTGTCATTTCCGGTGCCACCGATCAGCGTATCGTTGCCCGCCGAGTTCGAGAGCTGGTCGTCGCCCGCACCGCCGTAAAGCGTATCCTCGCCCAGACCCGTCGACAGGCTGTCATCGCCCGCGCCACCATAGATCAGATCCGATCCGGTGCCGCCGGAGGCCGTGTCGTCGCCATCCTCGCCCAGAATGACGTCGTTGCCGCTGCCGCCAATTGCGCTGTCATTGCCGGTTCCACCGAAGATGCTGTCGTTGCCGACCCCGCCGTCCACGGTATCGTTCCCGGCATCGCCGGCCAGGATGTCGTCTCCGTCCTGATCGATGATCGAGTCGTTGCCCGCACCGCCGGACACGCTGTCATCGTCGGTCGTCGCGTAGATCTCGGTCGGGGTGTTGGTGAAGGTTTCGGTCGCGAAGTCGTAATTTGTCCCGGCACCGCGGCTGGTCAGCGTGAATTCCATCGACGTCTGATCGGTGAACCCGACATGCGCCCAGTGGTCCTCGTCTCCGCTGCCCGAGCTTTGCCCGCCCGGTACGTCGATCGTGACGCTGTCGCCATTGTCGGTGACCGCGAGATTGGTGGCAGGATTGGACGAGACATGGACGCTGTTGGCGTCGTCCTTGCCGATCGTCACGGACTCGGAGGACGAGTCGATGTCTTTGAAGGTGAACGCGCTGTCGAGTTGGACCGGCAAGCCGGTGGATTGATCGAAGAACTCGATCCGGATGTCGACCTCGTCGCCCGAGTTGCCGTCGTCAAGCTTGACGGGAATGCTGTCGCTCGACCCAAGCTCTACCGTTCCCGAGGTGTTGGAGACCCCCGCGACGGTGATGCGCGCCTGGATCGTCGTTCCCTGATCGGTGATGCCGACATTGTCATAGGTGACGGACATGCCCGTCTCACCCGGACCGGTCGCTCCGCTGGAGGCCGAAATGTTCGAGACCGAGAACGTGAAGCCCGAAAGCTGTTCCGAGGCGAGACTGCTGCCGGGTGCGACGCGGCCCGCGCCGATCACATCATCGCCGCTTCCGCCGAAGATCGTATCCTCGCCAAGCCCGGCATGGATCGTATCGGTGCCGGTCCCACCGTCGACGACGTCATCGCCCATCCCGCTCTCGACGCTGTCGGCACCTGCGCCTGCATCGATCGTGTCGTTGCCTGCGCCGACGGAGTCACCCTGACCGTCGGTATACGACTCGTCGATTAGATCGTTCGAGCTGGTGCCTGCGATCGAGCCAGCCATCAGGACGCCGCAGGTCTGATTTTCGGCGGAGCCGAAGGACTGTTTTTATACGCGACATCCCGCGTGGTCGCGATGTGCTGATCGGTCTGGATAGAGGTTGCGGGCGCCGCCACTCTGGTGCCAAGCGGTGGGCGGGTCGGCCCCTCGGATAGACTTCTGGACATCACTTAACCGACTGATACGCCGCCAAATCGACACGATCGGTGCGCGCATGTCGGCACACCAACATGGTTAATCTAGCGGGTCAGGCGTTTAAGTTCGGTTTATGGAAGACCGGGATGCGCGCGGACCCGGCCTGGAAGGTCACTGACCCATCCGTTCGGAGTTCTCACCTGTGGTCTTGGTGGACTGGTCCCAGCCCGATGCGCGGTTCGCTTGGCCCTGCGCCCGCAGCGCTTACGAATTCAGGGCGTGCTGGACCGAGGAAAAGATGCCCTCGAACATCTCGGGTGTCAGGACGCGCGTGTTCGTGTTGTAGCGCGAACAGTGATAGCTGGCGGTGATGGCGTAGGTGCGGATGATGCTGGTGTTGCCGTGGCCGAACGGGTGGTTCTTCAGTTTGCCTTCCAGCGCGCGGATCGTGCTGTCGTGGGCGATTTTACCAAGAGTGACGATGGACGTGAGGTTCGGCAGGGCCTTGATGCGATGCTCGAGGAATTGCCGACAGGCGTTGATCTCGGCCCCGATCGGTTTGTTCTGCGGCGGAACGCATCGCACAGCGTTGGTGACCATGCAGTCGACAAGCTCGAACCCGTCATTCGGCGTGGCGCCGAACTCGCCCTTAGCGAAGCCGTACTTCTTCAGTGTCGCGTAGAGGAGATCTCCGGCAAAGTCGCCGGTGAACGGGCGGCCTGTTCGGTTGGCGCCCTTCACACCCGGGGCCAAACCAACCACCAGCAGTCTGGCACTTTCCGGGCCGAAACTGGGGACCGGGTTGTTGAACCACTTAGGTTCCTGCTCGCGCAGATCCTCGCGATAGGACACGAGCCTTGGGCACAGCGGACAATCCGGCGGTGCCTCGGTCAGCCGTTTGGTCGGCACGGCTTGTTCCGGCAATCAGTCTGCGTCTTCTTCCTCGAACTGTGGGGTCGTCATCGGCGGAGCGGCAGGGGCCGGGCGCGGCGGGCGTCCGATCACGTCCTTAAGTTCTTCCAGTTCGATGAAGTTGTCGGCCTGCCGACGCAGATCGTCGGCAATCATCGGGGGCTGCGAGCGGATGGTCGAGACGACCGAGACGCGCACGCCCTTGCGCTGAAGGGCGCCGACCAGGACACGGAAGTCGCCGTCACCCGAGAACAGGACGATGTGCTCGACATGGTCGGCCATCTCCATGGCATCGACCGCAAGTTCGATGTCCATGTTGCCCTTGATCTTCCGGCGCCCGGTGGAGTCGGTGAATTCCTTGGCGGGCTTGGTGACCAGCGTGAAGCCGTTATAGTCGAGCCAGTCGACCAGCGGCCGGATCGGCGAGTACTCTTCGTTTTCGATCAGCGCGGTGTAGTAGAAGGCGCGCACCATCTTGCCCCTGCGCATGAATTCCGAGCGCAGCAGCTTGTAATCGATATCGAAGCCGAGGGCTTTGGTCGCGGCGTAAAGGTTGGATCCATCAATGAAAAGTGCGAGACGTTCGTCGCGGTAAAACATGTTTTCCTCTAGATCACGTGCATGGGGTCGTGTCGGCCTGCCGTATCTTCGCGCTGAAACCTGATCGGCGACTCAAACGAGGGGCGTACGTAAGCGTTGATGACCAGGATGTCTACGGCTGATATGGCACTTTTATGACTGACTACCTTGTGGCTCTGGGCTCAAATCTCCCTTTGATCAAGAATGACTTAGCGTCAACTTTAACACGGGCGATTCAAAAGTTGCACACGACGCCCGGGATCCGGGTCCTGAGCACCAGCGCGTGGTACCAAACGCCTGCCTGGCCCGCAGGTTCCGGACCGGACTATGCGAACGGTGCCGCCGTTTTGGCGTCAAACCTTTCACCAGATGGAATTCTACAAGAACTTCACGAGGTTGAGAAGGCCCTTGGCCGCGTCCGGCGCGAACGTTGGGCTTCACGGACATGTGATCTGGACTTGTTGGCTGCGGGCGACGCGGTCTTGCCCGACCGGGACGAGGTTGCGCGTTGGATGGATCAAGGTCCTGATCGGAACCGGATTCCAGACTGTCTTTTGCTGCCGCATCCACGGTTGCACGAGCGCGGCTTTGTTCTGGTGCCGTTGGCGGATGTCGCACCGGACTGGCGTCATCCTATTTTGGGACAGACGGTCCGGGAGATGCGGAATGCCCTTCCTGCATCCGAGATCTCGGGGATTCAGCGGATCGACAGCAGCTCAGGCCTTGGGTGATTCGAGACCGTGTTTCTGGAGGAGCGGCCACTGGAAGGCCAGGAACACCATTGTCATCGGCAAATTCGCGAAGGTCTTGAAGCTGACCCAGAACTCGGTCGTTTGCGTACGCCAGATGACTTCGTTGACCAGCCCCAGGAAGATGAAAAAGCCGACCCAGCGCCGGGTGAAGATCATCCAGCCCTCGTCGGTCAGGGGCATCGTCTCGCCCATCAGCATCTTCAGATAGCTCCGGCCCTGCATCAGCCCGAAGCCCAGGATCAGCGCGAAGATACCGTTTACAATGGTCGGCTTCATCTTGATGAAGATTTCGTCCTGCAACCACAGGGTCAGACCGCCAAACACCGCGACGACGATTGCGGTGACCACCGCCATTTTTGGCAACGTGCGTGTCAGTGCCCAGGATGCCGTCAACGAAATCGCGATGGCGACCATGAAGAGCGCCGTTGCAACCAGGATCGGTCCCTGCTCGCCTCCCATGGCGTCCGCGCCAAGAACCGGTTCGAGCATTGGCGCAACCGAGGGATGCTCGGCAATGTCAGCACCATATCGGAACGAGAGGAAGAACACCGCAAGCGGCCCGATCTCGAGCAACAACTTCAGGATCGGGTTGATCGGTTTTTCGCTGATGGCCTGCATGGAGCGCCACATAGCGATCCCGGTCGGCGCCGTCACCCCCAGAGTGTCGAAAATGCGACAGAGTGCATCACGTTCGCGGGACTTTGACGGATTCTGAGTGTGTGTCGCGGGGCGCGAGACGTGTTTTCACCGGCTGCCGGGCACAGTTGGCGCTCAGCGAAACCAGCGCCGGAAGAACCTCAACCCCGGAATGATGCCATCGGCCTCGTTGTAGCGCGTGTTGAAGCGCCCAAAGTCGTCGAGGCGTTTGTCCATGACATCGCTGGATTTGAATGGATCATCCGGCGGCAGATCTCCCTGCAAGAACTCTGGTGGGATCCGCGGCTTTGTCGGTTCATCCTTCGGGGCGTAGATGTAGGTCAGCATGGCGCCAACCAGGATGACGAGACCGATCAGGATTTCGATCTGCAACGCTTGGAGCAAGTTCATGGCGGCGACCTCCAGACACAACTGTACACTGTCAAAATAGCCCGGAACGCCTTGCCATTCAACAATCTAGGGATGATCAACCCAAGCTGATCGAGAAGGAATGCGCTTCTGTCAGGAAGTGGCTGATCCGATACTCCACCGCCCGGTCTTTCAGGTCATAGGCGACGCGCACCGAGCGCAGGAGCGGAGTGATCTATGCGATTGAAAGAGCTGTAGCTGTCACTGGGTTGGCGGCGATCGCGCTTAGGTGGACGTATGTGCGCAGCACGGTCTCGACATGTGCAGATTGGTACCAAGT
>ERZ1740062.164-NODE-164-length-51480-cov-6.751386_pt1 | contig 51480 bp, 44 predicted proteins | sample MGYA00581741_ERZ1740062 | MGnify/ENA primary metagenome ERZ1740062 (study PRJEB43018, sample SAMN04849747) | marine metagenome | isolation source: floating plastic debris | place: Pacific Ocean | collected 2008-09-01 | study: EMG produced TPA metagenomics assembly...
GGGTCGCGCGAGGCGAGGCTTTCCGGCACCGGCGGTTGGGTGCGCGGTTCGGCTGCCGCCGGAGCCGCTGCGCCGCCGATGACCACGACCAGGATGTAAATCAGGCTGCTGAGCCGCATGGGTTCCGCTCCTCTGGCTGGATTACAGCAGAGAGTCGGAAAAGAGCGGTTAAAGCGGCGATAACTATGTTGGGCGCCGGCAGCGTCCCCGGGCGGGCGTCCCCGGGGCGGCGCATCCCGGGGCGGCACATCCCGGGGCGGCGCGCCCCTAGGCCGCGATTCCCGTGGCCGGGGCGGTTTTCGGCAGGCTGTAGCGTTTGGTCAGCGGGTTGAACATCACCCGGTACCGGGCTGTCAGGGCGTCGAGGCTGGCCGCGGCGGTGACCGGGTCGAGGCCGGCGGTCTCGGCAATTTCTTCGCTGGTGGACGGCAGCATCTCGGCCAGGGCGCCCAGGATGGCGCGCTGCGGATCGGGCGCTGAGGCTTGGTGGTCCATGGGGTGTTGGGTCCGGATCGTGGGGCGGCGCGTCAGCCCGGAAAACCGGGCGTAGAATGCGATGACGGGACTTTCGACTGCAAACATCTAACGCTTCCTTAACCTAGACATCTTTTGCGAGAAACCCTCAAGGGCTCTTTCGGAGAAGTCGCCGGAGCGAACGCGCCAGGGGCGTTTCTGCCGGGCCTTCCTGTCTTTAGTTACGGAACAGTGGGGGAAGCGGTTTCATGCGGCGAAGAAAAAAGCCGGCAGGCGGGAAATCACACCTCGGCGGGAGCTTTCAGCACCTGGAGGAAGCGCTCGACGGCGGCGTCGAGGGGACCGTCGTTCATGACGGTGACCACACCCGGGCCGCTCGGTTGGTCGGCGGCGCGGGCCAGCCGGGCCTCGACGGCGGCGGCGTCCTCGCGGCCGCGGGCCGCCAGGCGCTTGGCCAGCACCGCCGGCGGAGCGGTGACCACGATGACCGTGGTGGCCGGGTGCTTGGCACGGGCCGCGTCGATGACGGCGCGCGAGACGTTGGCGATCACCGTGCGGCCGCTGGCCAGGGCATCGGCGATGGCGCCGGGCAGGGCATAGCGCAGACCATGGGCGTCCCAGTGCAGGAAGAAGGCACCGGCGGCCTGCTGCGCGGCGAATTCCGCCTCGCTGAGGGTGAAGTGATCTTCGCTGCCGGGATCGGCGGCGCGGGTGATGATCCGCCGCGGGAAGACGAACTGCGGATGGTCGCGCAACGCCTGGCGGGCGCCCTCGATCAGGCTGTCCTTGCCGGCCCCGCTGGGCCCGACCACCAGGATCAGGCGGCCCGGCCGCTTCTTTTCCCCCGGTCTCGTTTCCCCCGGCCTCGTCGCCCCCGGCCGCGTCTCCTGAGGGGACTGGTGCATGAAGAGCTCCGGCGCAGCGCTCGGCCCCGAACAGCCACGGGCGGAAGTCTTCCAGGCTGGGCGTCACCATCTCCGGGTCTTTCGCCAGTTCGTCCCAGCGGCGCAGCGCGACCGCTTCCTCCGCATAGGGGCGGGCCAGGAAAGCTTCGGCCTGCTGCGCCGTGAAGGGGCCGCCCTGGACCGCCAGGCTGCGCACCGACTCCTCGGACAGCCGTCCGAAATAGCCGTCCTCGGCCTGGCAGAGATAGCGCTTGGCGGCGACGTGCTGGGCAATGGGGGCGGTCACCGCAGGGCCGAACCAGCGCGCCAGATAGCCGGCGCCGACCGTTTCGTGGGCTGCGTCGACGCCGCGCAGGGTGGCGCCTTCGTCCTTGGGGTTCACCAGGTGGCCGACGTCGTGCAGCAGGGCCGCCGCGACCAGGCTGTCGGAGGCACCGCTGCGCTGGGCGAAGGTGGCGCACTGCAGGGCATGGGTCAGCTGGGAGACCTCCTCGCCGCCGTAGCGGTCGGTGCCGAGTTCGGCGAGCAGGCTGAGGATGTGGCCGATGGGGTCGGCCCCGGCGGCTGCGGGGCTGCAGGTGTCGTCGGCTTGGCCAGCGTCCTGGGAGTTAGCAGTCATGATGTCGTCTGCCCTTGTACGGTTTCTGCGCGCCCTTCCGCCGGCGCCGCCCCCAGGCGGAAGCGGTCGACCAGAAGGAAGGGCTGGTCTGTGGTGCCCTGACTATAGAGGCAGATCTCGCGGACCGGAACCGGCTCGCCGAGTGCCGGCCGGAACAGGGCGGCCAATTGGGTCTGCAGGCGCTCGCGGCGTTCCGTTTCGCCGATCGGGCCGGTCAGGGTCATGTGGAAACGGAATTCCTCCATCACATAGGGATAGCCCCAGTCGTGCAGCAGGGCCTCCTGGCGCGGGGTCAGCCCCTTGCCGAGTCGCCGCTGGATGTCGGCGGGCGACGGCGGGGCGCGCAGGCCGTCCAGTTCGCTCACCGCCGCCGCGGCCAGGGCCTGCATGTCCGGCGAAGGTGTCGACAGGGTGAGGGCGATGAACGGTCCGATGGCGGAGACCTTCAGCGGCGGCGCGGGGAAGGGGATCTGGCGGCTGGCGAAGGCCGTGACCTTGTCGTGAAGATCGCGCAGACCGCAGCCGGGCGCCAGATGGAACGGGGCCTTGAGCGTCGCGTGGAAGCCATAGTGGCGCGGGCTTTCCGTGACGGCGGCGATATCGGTTGCCGCCCAGCCGTCGAGGACCGGCTGAGTCCGCAATTCGCCGCTCTCGCAGTCGCGCCCCAGCCAGTCCTGCGCCAGACGCCAGAGCGCGCTGTCGGCGGGCGGGGCGTAATAGAGGGCGTAGCGCGGGGCGGGGTTTGGGGCGGGGGTATCGGTCACGGTCGGTCCCAGGGTTTCGGCGGATCGCCTTATTGCCGCAGTCGTTTGGCCAGCAGACTTTTAGCCAGCGTCGGCATCGGCGTACAGGCGTTCGAGTCGCCGCTGCATATTGCCACCCCGCGGCAAAGGCCGGCAATCGGCAGCAACCATATCGCCGCTTAAATATGAAACTTAACCAAGAACAGAGCGAATATGTACTTTCCATGACACTGTAGTGACGGTGCCATTATATTTCCCGTGACTTGCCGGGTGGCACTTGTACTGCAACGACATGTTGCTATAAGCCGCAGGAAGATCGCTCCTTCTTGTGGTCTTTTCGATGTCTGCGGAGTCGGAACATGGACGGCCTGGCACCTTCGCGACCCTCGCGGTATCGCACGATCTTCATCTCCGATATCCACCTCGGCACCCGGGGATGCAAGGCGGACTACCTGCTGGATTTCATCAAGAACACCGACTGCGAAACCATGTACCTCGTCGGCGACATCATCGACGGCTGGCGCCTGAAGCGCACCTGGTACTGGCCCCAGGCCCACAACGACGTGGTGCAGAAGCTGCTGCGCAAGGTGCGCAAGGGCATGCGCCTGATCTACGTGCCCGGCAACCACGACGAGTTCCTGCGCGACTACCTGGGCAGTCACTTCGGCGGCGTCGAGGTGACCAAGGAAGCGATCCACGAGACCGCCGACGGCAAGCGCCTGCTGGTCATCCACGGCGACGAGTTCGACGGCATCGTGAAGTACGCGCGCTGGCTGGCGCTGCTCGGCGACTGGGCCTACGTGACCATGCTGCACGTGAACACCTGGTTCAATTACCTGCGCCGCAAGCTGGGCTTCGGCTACTGGTCGCTGTCGGCCTACCTGAAGCACCGGGTGAAGAACGCCGTGCAGTTCATCAGCCATTTCGAGGAGGCCGTGGTGGCCGAGGCCAAGCGCCACGACGTCGACGGCGTCGTCTGCGGCCACATCCACCTGGCCGAGATGCGCCTGATCGACGGCATCCTCTACATCAACGACGGCGACTGGGTGGAGAGCTGCACCGCCCTGGTCGAGCATATGGACGGCCGGTTGGAGATCCTGCCCTGGGCGGAACTGCGGGCCTTCCCGATGCTGGAGCCGGTCTCGGCGGCCGCTTGAAAGCCCCTGGTGAGCACCCGGAACCCATGAAAATCCTGCTGGCGAGCGACGCCTGGTACCCGCAGATCAACGGCGTGGTACGCACCCTGAACCGCGTGCGCGAGGAACTGGAAGCCCAGGGCCACAGCTTCGAGATCATCTGCCCGGATCAGTTCCGCACCATTCCCTGTCCGTCCTATCCGGAGATCCCGCTGGCGATCCTGCCGGGTATCGGCATGGCCAGGCGCATCGACGCGGCAAAGGCCGACGCCATCCACATCGCCACCGAAGGGCCGATCGGCCTGGCGGTGCGGAACTATTGCGTGAAGCGCGGGCTGCCCTTCACCACCTCCTACCACACGCGCTTTCCCGAATATCTCAGCGCCCGCCTGCCGGTCTCGGTGGAATGGGGCTACCGCTTCATGCGCTGGTTCCACAAGCCGTCCAAGGCCATCATGGTGGCGACCCATTCGATGAAGCGCGAGCTGGAACAGCACGGCTTCCACAACCTGGTCGACTGGACCCGCGGCGTCGACACGGCACTGTTTCGCCCCGATGCGCCCCAGGCGCTGGAGGGGCTCGGCCTGCCGCGGCCGATCCACCTCTACGTTGGCCGCGTGGCGGTGGAAAAGAACATCAAGGCCTTCCTCGAATTGCCGCTGCCGGGCTCCAAGGTGGTGGTGGGTGACGGACCGCAGCGGGCGGAGCTGCAGGCGGAATTCCCCGGGGTCACCTTCACCGGCGCCAAGCAGGGCGAGGAGCTGGCCGCGCACTACGCCTCCGGCGACGTCTTCGTGTTCCCCAGCAAGACCGATACCTTCGGCCTGGTGATGCTGGAGGCCATGGCCAGCGGCCTGCCGGTTGCCGCCTACCCGGTGCCGGGCCCGCTCGACATCGTCGACGGCGTCGGCGTCGGTTTCCTCAGCGACGATCTGGGCCGGGCGGTGGGCGAGGCCATCAAGCAGCCCCGCGACCGCTGCCGCGAACACGCCCTCAAATACTCCTGGACCGCCTGCGCCGAGATGTTCCTGGAGAACCTCCAGCCGCTGCGCTAGGGCAGTAAATGCCGGTTCTCGTCGACGAACTGCGCTAACGCGTCGAGCCATTGCTTGACGAGCCGGGCGTCGTCAGGCGCATCGCAGGCGGCGCTGATTTCCGCCATTGGTCCTTGCCGGCGTCCTTCACCGTTTGATTTGCCCAGATGATAGCTGAGGCGAGTCTTCTCGCCGTCGTGTTTAGCCTGCGCGGATACCACGACTTCCTGGCCACCGTCCGGCTCGCCAAAGCGCATAGAGGCGTTGAATACATTGCCGGGCTTGAGAGTGGCATCATAAGAAGCGGTGCACGGCCTCACAACGTCGCGGAGCCGGCAGAAATGCTTGCGTAGGCCATAGTCCAGGGAAGCTAGGGCGAGAGAGTGTTTCGCGCGGCCTCGGCCTTTGTCATTTGGGAGCAGGGCTTCTATGTGCAGGGTCATCGCCTCCGGTGTTTGGTCATCGACCATGTAGAGCCGGATCAACTGTTCTGCTGTGGCTAGATTTTCATCAGTCAGGACGCAGGAAATATCGAGCACATCGATTTCACCGTACTCGCCATATGGCTCCATCAGGGCGCGGAAGATGTTACTGGAGCCCAGTGCGTCTTGCGGATCCACAATCCAAACCGTGATCGCCCTGGCCCTTTCTTCGCAAACCTGGCTATAGACGGGTGCACCGTCGTCGTAGAAGCGGGTGCCGTCGATCCCGGTGGTCGTCATCCACTGGGTCCACATCGGCCCCTGGTAGTCCGCGCACTTGATGCGGTCGAACAGGCTCCGAAGCAGCGCCTCCGCCTGGAGGTACGCCATCGGGTCGCGGAATATGTCGGGGATGAGGACGGGCATGACGATCCGTTTCGCTTGAACGGCCTGAGAAGACGGTAATTCGGGAGTATCCGTCAAGCGGCCGATTGGCGCCCGCCGATGACAGCGCTAAACTCCTTTCCCAACAAGGGTGTGCAACGCCCGCCGGCAGGGGAGGGGTTTGGATGTTTCCGGAATACGATCCGCGCGACGCGCGCTTCAACGACTACATCAACGGCAACTGCCGGCTGGAGAAGCTCTACACGGGCACGCTCTGGGCCGAGGGACCGGTGTACTTCTGCGACGGGGACTTCCTGCTGTGGAGCGACATCCCCAACGACCGCATGCTGAAGTGGACGCCGGGCGGCGGCGTCACCGAGTTCCGCCGGCCCTCGAACTACGCCAACGGCCACACGAGGGACCGGCAGGGCCGCCTGGTCTCCTGCGAGCATGGCGCCCGGCGGGTGACCCGCACCGAGTGGGACGGCGCCATCACCGTGCTGGCCGACCGCTACAAGGGCAAGCGCCTGAACTCGCCCAACGACGTGGTGGTGAAGTCCGACGGCTCCATCTGGTTCACCGATCCGCCCTACGGAATCCTCTCGGACTACGAGGGCCACAAGGGCGAGAGCGAGATCGGCGCCTGCCACGTCTACCGCCTCGATCCCCAGACGGGCAAGCTGGCGATCGTCGCCGACGACTTCGACAAGCCCAACGGCCTGGCGTTTTCCCCCGACGAGAAGATCCTCTACATCGCCGACACCGGCGCCTCCCACGACCCGGAAGGGCCGCGCCATATCCGTGCCTTCAAGGTCGCCAAGGACGGCACACTGTCCGGCGGCAAGGTCTTCGCGGTCTGCGACGACGGCCTGTTCGACGGCTTCCGCTGCGACGAGGATGGCAATCTCTGGTCCAGCGCCGCCGACGGCGTGCACTGCTTCTCCCCCAACGGCGAGCTGCTCGGCAAGATCAGGGTGCCGGAGGTGGTCTCCAACGTGACCTTCGGCGGGCCGAAGAAGAACCGCCTGTTCATCACCGCCACCACGTCGCTCTACGCCATCACTCTCAACCGCCGCGGCGTCCAGTGGCCCTGACGGAAAACCGGGCCTTGGCGGCAAATCTAGCGAATAAGTTAACATAATATAAATAAAATGATTAGTATCCTTGATCGCTGAGCTCTCGCGCTGGTGGTCATGGAAATCCGCGAAGAATATCAGATCGCCTTGGAAGTCTGCCCGACCCCCTTGATGCTTGTCTCGCGGGAGGGCCGGATCGTGCTCTCGAACCGGCGCTTTGACTGTCTTTTCGGCTATGAGCCGGGCGAGTTGCTCGACCAGCCGGTGGACATCCTGGTGCCCGAGGAAATCAGGGCGTTCCATCCGGAGCTGCGGGAGGCCTTCTTCGAGGTGCCGACCAGCCGCAGCATGGGGACCGGCCGGGATCTGTTCGGCGCCCGCAAGGACGGCGAGATGATCCCCGTGGAGATCGGCCTGGACCCCATAGATCAGGGCGGCGAGTCCCTGGTGATGGTCTCGGTGCTGGACATCCGGCAGCGCAAGCTGGATGAGGCAAAGGTGCGCCGTGCCATAGACGCCGCCTCCAGCGCGATGGTGATGATCAACGAACACGGCAAGATCGAACTCGTCAACCAGCAGACCGAGGTGATGTTCGGCTACCAGGCGCAGGATCTGATCGGGGAACAGATCGAGATGCTGGTTCCCGCCCGCTATCGCCGCAAACACACCGTCTACCGCACGAGCTATCAGAACACCCGGGACAGACGGGCCATGGGCCGAGGGCGCGACCTTTATGGCCTGGCCAAAGACGGTACGGAATTCCCCGTCGAGATCGGGCTGACGCCGATCGACGGGGCGCAGGGGCGCCTGATCATGGCGACCGTCATCGACATTACCGAGCGCAAGCTCAGCGAAAGCAGCATCCAGCAGAAGAATGACGAGCTTCAGCAGCTGAACAACGACCTCAAAGAGTTTGCCTATAGCGCTTCCCATGACCTGAAGGCGCCGCTGACATCGATTACGGGCATTCTGACCTTTTGCGAGAGCGATCTGGCGGCCGGCGACTTCGACGAGGTGCGCGCCAATCTGGAGCGCGCCCGGGCGTTGGCCGAGCGGCTCTCCGGCCGGATCGAGGCGATGCTCTCTCTGGCGAGGGTCGATTCAATCGGCGCTGAAGAGAGCGACGTCGTGCTCGGAGATGCCGTTTCCGACATCTGGCTGGCCCTGAAGAACGCCTCGCGGCAGGAGGTTGTCTTGACGACGGACTTCCGGCATTGCGATCCGGTCCGCAGCGTTCCCGCGCGTCTTTTCGTTATCCTCGAGAACTTGCTTTCCAATGCCATCAAGTACCGTGACCGGACCAAACCGGAATCACGCGTCCACGTCGAGTCCTGGGACGAGGGCGACAGCATCTACATTTCGGTTCAGGACAATGGAATCGGAATCCCAGTGGCGTTTCATGACAAGGTCTTTGATCTCTTTCAACGAATTGCCGACACGGATAAGCCGGGCAGCGGTCTGGGGCTCGCCTTGGTGCGCAAGAACGTGCTTCGTCTGGGTGGCAATATCACGGTTCAGAGTACAGCAGAAGGCACCGTCTTCACCGTTTCGCTGCCGCGCCTATGCAGCACCGATGAGGGTGAGGGCCGCCTCGTGGAGGTCGCAGAATGACTATACCCATCGTTATCGTGGACGACGAATTTGCCGATCGCTATCTCGTGGAACGTCTGGTGAAGGAGAGCGGTCTTGATGCGAAGTTTGTGGGGTTCAAGGCCGGCGACGAGTTCCTGGCCGCTATTGCCGACCAGAAGGAGCGGTCGGAGAAAATCGGCGATCCGCCGCCGCAGATGCTGGTGCTGCTGGATATCAGAATGCCGCGCATGAGCGGCTTTGAAGTGCTTCAGGCGATTCAGTACAGCCGGAATGCGCAGGTGGCCGACCCGCCGGGCATGACGGTCGTGATGTTTTCTTCTTCGAAGCACCCGGGAGACGAGGCCGAGGCTTTTTCCTATGACTTCGTGAAAGACTATGTCGTCAAACCGCTGACCAAGGATCGCTTTCAGGAATTGGTGGCCACGCACTACATTTGAGGGGTGGCGGGTCTCAGCCCAGCACCCGCTGGCCGCGGCCATAGACCAGCAGCATGCCGACGATGACGCCGCCGTAGATGATCTGGCGGCCGGCCTCGGGCATCTGCATGACCGAGAGGATCGAGGCCAGCAGCGAAATGAGCACGACCCCGGCGACGGTACCCAGATAGGTGCCGCGGCCGCCCAGGATGTGGGTGCCGCCCAGCACCACGGCGGCGATGGCGGGCAGCAGGTAGGGGTCGCCCATCGCCTGGTAGCCCTTGCTGGAATAGCCGGCCAGCAGCACCCCGGCCAAGGCCGAACACATGCCGGAGATGGCAAAGCAGCAGACGATGATCAGCCGGGTGTTTACGCCGGACAGGTAGGTCGCGCCCTCCCGGTTGCCGATGGCGTAGATGTAGCGGCCCAGCGGCGTGCGTTTCAGTATCACCACGATGGCGATGCCGAGCAGCGCCCAGATGAAGACCGCGTTGGGGATGCCGAGGACCAGACGGTCCACCGCCAGCCAGCGCATCAGCGGGGTGGCACTGTCCTGCGGCGCGAAGCCGCCGGTGTGCAGCACCATGACGCCCTGGGCCACCGCGTTGATGCCCAGGGTGAAGATCATCGAGGGCACCCGCAGGATGGCGACGCCCAGGCCGTTGATGATGCCGAAGACCAGGCCGCAGAAGACACCGAAGGGGATCGCCCATTCGGGCCCCCACCAGCCGGCCGCCGCCGTCGACATCATGCCGCCGACCGTCACCAGCCAGGGGATCGACAGGTCGATGTGGCCCAGCAGGATAACCAGCATGACGCCGGAGGCGATCAGGCCCAGAAAGGCCGCGACCTGCAACTGTTGCAGCAGGTAGTTGGCCGACAGGAAGCTGGACGAATAGAGGCTGCCGGCCAGCAGCAGCACGACGATGAAGCCGAAGGCGATGACGACCGGTTTGTCGACGCGTTTCAGGAGCGCCTGCATCGGTTGAAGAGCTCCCTCAGTTGAACAGTTCGAGGCGGTTTTTGACGCGGAACACCCGCGCGGCGCCCAGGCTGACCGCGCCCAGCAGCACGACGCCTTGGAACAGCGGCTGCCACAGCGGCGGCAGATCGAAGACGAACAGCAGATCGTCGATGGTGCGCAGGATAAAGGCGCCGAAGATCGAGCCGATGGCGCCGCCGGCGCCGCCGTACAGCGAGGTGCCGCCGATCACCACCGCGGCGATGGAATTCAGCGTGTAGGTGCCGCCGATGGGCGCGGAGGCCTCGCCGGAGTAGGTGACGAAAGTCAGCATGAGGCCGGCCAGTCCGGCCAGCAGGCCGGAAAGGGTATAGGCGGCCAGCTTCGAGCGGCCGATGGCGACGCCCGACATGTAGGCGGCACCTTCCGCCGAGCCGATGGCATAGCAGCCGCGTCCGATCACCGAGTGGCGGAACGGCAGCCAGATGATCAGCACCGCCGCCAGCAGCGCCAGCAGCGAGGTCGGCACCGTTTCCCCGAACACCGTGTAGGTCATGAAATCGGCGAGGTCGCCGTCGACGTTGCCGCCGGGCACCGGCCGGATCAGCAGGGCAAAACCGTAGTAGATGGCGCCGGTTGCCAGCGTGGTGATGATCGGCTGCAGGCGGCCGTAGACCACGATGGCACCGTTCACGAAGCCGGCCAGCGCGCCGGCCAGCAGCACCCCGACGATACCCAGCGCCACCTGCCAGGGCTCTCCACCGACGATGGCGGAGGCCAGGCAGTTGGTCATCACGAAGATCATGCCGACCGAGAGGTCCAGGCCGCCGGTCAGCACCGGCAGAGTCTGCGCCATGGCGACCAGCGCCAGCAGCACCGCCTTGTTGGCGGCGGTGGTGACCACCGGCACGGTAAGCCCGGCCGGATGATTGGTGATGTAGAGCGTGAACATCGCGACGAAGACGGCAACGGCAATCAGCAGGCCCTGGCTCTGTCCGGCCCGCAGCTTCCAGTCGGTCAGCGTGGTGGTAGCGATGCTCATGCCCGGGCCTCCAGGCAGGGCGGCGATCCGGGTTCGGGCTCGGCCGGGAGAGGCCTGAAGTCGATATTGAGGGCGCTGGCTACGATCTGCTCCTCGTTGATCGCGTCGCCGGCCAGCTCGCGCAGGATGGCGCCGTCGTACATGATGGAGACGCGGTCGCAGCAGCCGATCAGTTCGTCGTAGTCGGTGGTGTAAAACAGGATCGCCGTGCCGGCATCCGCCAGTTCGCGCAGCAGTTGGTAGATCTCCTGCTTGGTGCCGACATCGATGCCGCGCGTCGGAGCGTTCAGCAGGATGACACGCGCCTCGGTCATCAGCCACTTGGCGATGACGACCTTCTGCTGGTTGCCGCCGGACAGCGTGCCGACCGGGCTATCCGGATCGCCGCACTTGATCGCAAGCCGCTTGATCACGTCGTCCACCTTGGCGTCCTGGCGGGCGCGGTCGATGAATAGCCCTCCCAGAAGCCCCTTGGTCGTGAACCGTCCAATGGAGGCCATGGCAATGTTGTCGCGCACCGACATCGGCAGCAGCAGGCCTTCGGACTTGCGGTCTTCGGGAATCAGCGCCATGCGCACCCTTTCAGACTTCGCCGCGCCGGGGCTGGCGATCCGGGCCGGCCTGCCGTCGATCTCGACCCTGCCTGAAACCCCGCGCAGGACACCGAAGAGGGCGAGCAGCAGTTCGCGCTGGCCCTGTCCGTCCAGGCCGCCCAGGCCGACGATCTCGCCCTTGCCGACGGTCAGGGACACGTCGTTCAGGCGGTTGCTCCAGGACAGGTTCTTGATCGCCAGCGCGGGCGCCGGGGGCGCCTCGCGCTGCGGCTTTGGCGGATAGACCTGGGTGTACTCGCGCCCGATCATCAGGCGGACGATTTCGTTGTCGCTGCGTGCGCCCTTCTCGAAGGTTTCGATGTGGCGGCCGTTGCGGAACACCGAGCAGGTGTCGGCCAGTTCGGCGATCTCGTGCATGCGGTGGGAGATGTAGAGAATGGCGAGGCCGTCACGGCGCAGATCGCGCAGGATGCCGTAAACCTTTTCCACGTCGCCGGCGGTCAGTGCCGAGGTGGCCTCGTCCAGAATCAGCAGGCGCGGGTTGCGCCCCAGCGCCTTGGCGATCTCCACCATCTGGCGGCGCGACAGAGAGAGGTTTTTCACCTGCTCCAGCGGGTTCACGTCGGCGCAGCCCACACGCGCCAGCAGGGCCTCGGCGCGGCGGCGCTGGGCGCGGGGGTTGATGAAGCCGAAGCGGCCCGGCGGTGCCGTCATGCAGATGTTGTCGGCGACCGAGAGGTCTGGCATCAGCGAGAGTTCCTGGAAGATGCAGACGATGCCCGCCTTGTCGGCCTCCTGCGGCCCGGCGAAGGCGATATCGCGGCCTTCCAGCACCAGGCGGCCGGCGCTGGGTGCGACCACCCCGGCGGTGATCTTGATGAGGGTCGACTTGCCGGCGCCGTTCTCGCCCAGCACCGCATGGATCTCGCCGCGCTGGCAGGTGAAGTCGACATCGTCGAGTGCCAGCACGCCGCCGTAGCGCTTGGTGATGCCTTGCATCTGCCAGAACGGCGATTCGATGGTCGGCTGATCGGTCATGTCTGGTGGGTCATGGTTGGGCCCCGGCGCTGGAGTTTTCGGGAAAGCGAAAAGCGCAGCCGGCACCGTTTCCCCATACCCTTTCGCAGGGCGCAGGGGCGCGGCACCGGCCGTCGCCGATTTTCCGTCAGGCGCCTACTGGTCGCCTTCACTCTTCGACATGATCTCCTTCGCCGTGATGTTCACGTCGCAGGGCGGGAACTCGTTGGTGGTGAAGAAGTTATCGCCCAGGTCGGGGTAGTAGTTCTCGCCGGCCTTGAAGTTCGGATGCTCGACCAGCGGGATCGGCACCGAGACGTACTGCGGCAGCACTTCGCCCTGCAGGGCGGCGATGGCCGTCTTCGCGGCGATGGCGACGAGGCCCGGGGACTGGCCGCCGGAGGAGCACAGCAGGCCTTCGCTGGCATGCTCGGCGCAGAGCTTGCGGAAGCCGTTCTCCGCCTCGCCGGCGACCGGGATGAAGGGATGCCCGGCATCCATCAGGGCACGCACCGTGCCGGTCGAGCCGCCCTGGGTGTAGATGCCGTCGAACTGGCCGTGCACGGCGATGGCATCGGCGGTCACCTTCTGGGCGGTGCCGTCGTCCCAGTTGCCGACCACCTCGACGACGTCGTACTGGCCGCTGGATTCCAGCACCTCGCGGAAGCCGATGTGGCGGTCACGGTCGACCGAGTTGCCCTGCAGGCCGCGCACCTCGAGAATCTTGCCGGAGGGGCCGGCATTCTTCACCAGCCAGCGCCCCATGATGCGGCCCAGTTCGAACTGGTCTTCGTTCACCTGCAGGACCTTGTCGGTATCCAGCACGTTGTCGAAGGGCACCAGCACCACGCCGGCGCGGTTGGCGCGGCGGATCACCGGCTCGAAGGCCGTCGGGTTCACCGCGATGGTCAGGACGGCGTCGTAGCCGGCATTGATGAAGTTGTCGATGGCGGCGATCTGCGCGGCGACGTCGGTGCCGGTGGAGACCACTTTCAACTCACCGACCATGGGGGCTACGTCCGGCTGCTCGGCGTAGGCCTTCAGCGTCTTGATCATCTGGATGCGCCAGGTATTGCCGACGAAGCCGTTGGCCAGCGCGATGCGGTAGGGGGGCTTTTTCGCCGGGAACTTCAGGTACTTGGTGTCTGCGTTGAAGGCGGCGAAGCAATTCGGATTGGCGCCTGGACCGCTGACCACTTCCGGGCCGGCGGCGAAGGCCTGCGAGACGATACCGGTAGACAGGCCCGTCGCCAGCGCGGCGGCCAGACTCATCCTTATGACGGACTTCGTGAGCATGTGGATACCTCCCTTTGGCCGGCTGTCCGGTGAAAAACCGGCGGCCGGCGGCGTTTCTTGGCGCCTCGCCACCCCGCGCGGACCGCTTGGACGGCCCCGGGAGGTGCCGGGGCTTTCGTTCTTGATAGCGCTACCCTGGCCCAGGTTGAGTCGGCAGTCAATCCACACGTTGGCCAATTTGGAGATCAGCGCGGGCAACCGAGGCGCGTGCCCGCAGGCGCCGTCATCCGGATGTGCGTTCACCCGGATGAGCGCTCACCCGGATGTGCGTTCACAGGGTGGCGCGCGTCGCTGTTCAAGGCGGTGCCGCTTCGCTACGATCTGCACGAGTGCTCAGCGCTCGACAGTTTTTCGCTACGGCATTCATGGGGATTGGGAGTACAGCGGCAGTATGAAACGCGCGATTGAGTTGCTTGGCCTTTATCTGGTGGCGGTGTCGTTGTCCCTGATGTTGACCGCGGCCCCGGCGATGGCCGGCTGCGGCGACGGTCCGGCTGTCGGGGTGGACTGGTCGAAGTGCGAGAAGCGGCGGCTGATCCTGCGCGGTCGCGACCTCAGCGAAGGCAAGTTCCTGCGCACCGATTTCTCCCGCAGCGACCTGGCCGATGCCAAGCTGACGAAGGCCGACCTCACCGAAGCCGATTTCGAGCATGCGCGGCTGGCCGGTGCCGATCTCAGCGGCGCCATCCTCGTCAAGGCCGGCGGATCGCGCGCCGACTTCACCAAGGCGCTGCTGAACGGGGCCGACCTGTCCAAGGCCGAGATGGCGCGCGCCGATTTCACCGGCGCCGACTTCACCGGCGCGGCGATGCAGAAGATCGAACTGGGCCGCGCCATCCTGGTCGATGCGGTGCTGGACGGCACCGATATGAGCAAGGCGGAGATCGCCCGCGCGGTTTTCGCCGGGGCCAGCCTGACGGGCAGCGACCTGACCGGTGCCTATACCTACCTGACGCACTTCGAGGCGACCGACCTGTCGCAGGTGAAGGGGCTGACCCAGAAACAGTTGGAGGCCGCCTGCGGCGACGACAAGACCGTGCTGCCGGCTGACCTGACGGCACCGGACACCTGGCCCTGCGGCCAGGAATAGAACCCGGATTCAGATCCGGGGCTTAGGCCCTGAAAGCCGGAACCGGAAGAGACTTTTCTCCTCGGCAGCGGCGCCGGCGGCGGACTCCCGCCGCCGGATGAAGCGTGCTCACCGGCGCCCTCGCTGCCGCGCAGCTTCCCCAGCAATTACACAACGTCTCGGACCTTCCGGTATTTAGAATGATCCAGTTGACAGCGCTGTCCTGGGCGTCAAAGATGCGTCCAACGGCGATAGAATCGCCATAACGAACAACTGTGGCGGGCAACCCGCCACGGCATAACAGGGAGGAAAGCATGACTCGCATTGTGCGTGGAATCTCCGCGGCGCTTCTGGCGGCGGGTGTGGCGTTCTCGGCGCTGGCCGCCCAGGCGCAGGATCTGGTCGTCGGCGTCAGCTGGTCGAATTTCCAGGAAGAGCGCTGGAAGACCGACGAGGCCGCCATCAAGTCGCGTCTCGAAGAACTCGGCGCCAAGTACATCAGTGCCGACGCGCAGTCGTCCAGCGAGAAGCAGATTGCCGACATCGAGGGTCTCATCGCCCGCGGTGCCAACGCCCTCATCGTGCTGGCGCAGGATGCCTCGGCCATCGTGCCGGCGGTCGACAAGGCCAAGGCCGAGGGTATTCCGGTCGTCGGCTACGACCGTCTCATCGAGGTGCCGGAGGTCTTCTACCTGACCTTCGACAACAAGGAAGTCGGCCGTATCCAGGCCCGCGAAGTGCTGAAGCAGAAGCCGGAAGGCAACTACGTCTTCATCAAGGGCTCTTCGGCGGACCCGAACGCGGACTTCCTGCACGAAGGGCAGCTCGAGGTGCTGGATGACGCCATCAAGGCCGGCAAGATCAAGGTGGTCGGCGAGCAGTACACCGACGGCTGGCTGCCGGAGAATGCCCAGAAGAACATGGAGCAGATCCTGACCGCCAATGACAACAAGATCGACGCGGTGGTCGCCTCCAACGACGGCACCGCCGGCGGCGTGGTCGCGGCGCTCAGCGCCCAGGGTCTGGAAGGCCTGCCGGTCTCCGGCCAGGACGGCGACCATGCGGCGCTGAACCGGGTCGCCAAGGGCCTGCAGACCGTCAGCGTCTGGAAGGATGCGCGCGAGCTGGGCAAGGCGGCGGCCGAGATCGCCGTGGAACTGGCCAAGGGGACGCAGCCGACGCAGATCGCGGATGCCGAGAAATGGAGCGGCGGTCCCAAGGGCGTCGCCATGGACGCCATCTTCCTGAAGCCGGTTCCGATCACCAAGGACAACCTCGGCGTGGTGATCGACGCCGGGTGGGTCGGCAAGGACGTGGTCTGCCAGGGTGTCGACGCCGGCATGGCCCCCGGGGCGTGCAAGTAAGCGCCGGTATCGGGTAACCGCTTCCGCCTGGGCGGTGGCGCGGCCGGGTCGCTTCCCTGCGGAGCGGCCCGGCCGTCGCCGCGCGGCGGTCTTTCGCATCGCAATCCTTTGGTCGAGAAACCGCGAGGGACGGACAGGGCATGACGAGCGAAGCCGAAGCCGGCAAGCTTGAGCACGACGCCACGAAAGCGCCCGCCGCGCGCGGGATGGCGCTGCGCCTGCGGCCCCTGGAGCAGGTCGCGCGGCTGACCGGCCTGGACACCCGGCTGCTCGCCATGCTGGGCGCGCTGGTGGTGATCTGGCTGGTGTTCGATTTTCTCACCGGCGGTATCTTCCTGACGCCGCGCAACCTCTTCAACCTCGCGGTCCAGGGTTCCGCCGTCGGCATCATGGCGACCGGCATGGTCCTGGTCATCGTGGCGCGCCACATCGACCTCTCGGTCGGGTCGGTACTCGGCTTCATCGGCATGTCCATCGCCTTCCTGCAGGTCGAGGTGCTGCCCCTGGGCGCCGCCTGGAACTGGCCGTTGACCATCGTTTTCGGCATCGGCCTGGGCGCGCTGGTCGGCCTGTGGCAAGGCATCTGGATCGCCTACGGCGGCGTGCCGGCCTTCGTCGTCACCCTGGGCGGTCTGCTGATCTTCCGCGGCGCCGCTTTCGAGATCACCGACGGGCGTACCGTGGCGCCGCTCGATCCGGTCTACCAGCTTCTCGGCGGCGGCATCGACGGTTCGATCGGCGCGACGGCGAGCTGGGCGCTGGGCCTCGTCGCCGTCGCCCTGCTGGCCTTTTTCACCGTCAAGGCGCGCGGCAAGCGGACGCGCTACGGCTTTCCGGTGAAGCCGCTGTGGGCGGAGGTCGGCATGGTCGTCGCCTGGTCGGCGCTGATCATCGGCTTCGTCATGGTGATGAACGCCTATCCCCGGCCCAGGACCTTCGAGCCGCGCGGCATTCCGGTGCCGGTGCTGATCCTGCTGGCGGTCGTGGTCTTCATGACCTTCGCCGCGCGCTTCACCAAGTTCGGGCGCTACGTCTTCGCCATGGGCGGCAATCCGGAGGCGGCGGCGCTGTCCGGCATCAACGTGAAGCGCACCACGGTGACGATCTTTGTTGTCATGGGCGTCCTCTGCGCCGTCGCCGCCGTGGTCACCACCGCGCGGCTGAACGCCGGCACCAACTCCATGGGCACCCTGGCGGAGTTGAACGTCATCGCCGCGGCCGTCATCGGCGGCACCTCGCTGGCCGGCGGCCTGGGTACCATTCCCGGCGCCATCCTGGGCGCCGTGGTCATGCAGAGCCTGGACAACGGCATGCTGCTGCTCGACGTTTCCACCTCGCTGCGATCCATCGTCATCGGCCTGGTGCTGATCGCCGCTGTGTGGTTCGACGTGGTCTACAACCGCGGCCGGCGCTGAAGGGGCAACAGACTATGGCGACACCTCTGGTGGAGATGCGCAACATCTGCAAGCGCTTCGGCGGCGTACAGGCGGTCGACGACGTCTCGGTCGATCTCTATCCCGGCGAGGTGGTCGGCGTCCTGGGCCACAACGGCGCCGGCAAGTCGCCCCTCATCAAGATGCTGGCCGGCGCCTATCCCTGTGACAGCGGCGAGGTTTACATCAACGGTCAGAAAGTGACCATCGAGACGCCGCGCGACGCCCGCCGCCACGGCATCGAGACGATCTACCAGACCCTGGCTCTGGCCGACAATCTCGACGCGCCGGCCAACCTGTTCCTCGGGCGCGAACTGAAGACCGCCTTCGGCCTGCTCGACGACGACGCCATGGAGCACGAGGCGCGGGCGGTGCTGCATCGCCTCAATCCCAACTTCAAGAACATCAAGGACCCGGTGAAGAACCTCTCCGGCGGCCAGCGCCAGTCCGTCGCCATCGCCCGCGCCATCCTGTTCAACGCCAAGATCCTGATCATGGACGAGCCGACGGCGGCGCTGGGCCCGCAGGAAACCGCGATGGTTGCCGACCTCATCAAGCAGTTGAAGAAGGAGGGCATCGGCATCTTCCTCATCAGCCACGACCTGCACGACGTCTTCGATCTTTCCGACCGCGTCTCGGTGATGAAGAACGGCCGCCTGGTCGGCACCCGCGATACCTCGAAAGTCACCAAGGACGAGGTGCTCGGCATGATCATCCTTGGCAAACTGCCCGAGGAGGAGACGGCGGAGGAGCTTGCCGAGCTGCATTGATCCGGCCGGCCCGCAGACCGTCGCCGCCCGTGCACCCCATGAAAAATTCACCGATTTTTTCACGAACGAAAGAGGGTACCCTTTCCGATGACTGCCAGCGCGATCTACCCCAGTCTCAAGGACCGTGTCGTCTTCGTCAGTGGCGGCGGCGGCGGCATCGGCGCCTCCATCGTCGAGCATTTCTGCCAGCAGGGCGCCAAGGTCGGCTTCGTCGACATCGACGAGGCCTCGTCGGCGGCGCTGGTGGACGCCGTGGCGGCGGCCGGCCATCCCAAACCGATGTTCGTCAAGTGTGACCTGACGGATATCGAGGCGCTGCGCGTCGCCATCGGCCAGATCCGCGAGACCCTGGGGCCGATCACCGTGCTGGTGAACAACGCCGCCCACGACCAGCGCCACAGCATCGACGAAGTCACGCCGGAATACTGGGACGACCGCTTCGCGGTGAACCTGAAGCACCAGTTCTTCGCCGCCCAGGCGATCTATCCCGACATGGAGGCGGCCGGCGGCGGTACCATCGTGAACCTGGGCTCGGTGTCCTGGATGATCGGGCAGGGGGGCATGCCCTGCTACACCACGGCCAAGTCCGCGATCGCCGGCCTGACCCGCTCGCTGGCCCGCGACCTGGGGCCGAAGAACATCCGGGTCAACTGCGTGGTGCCCGGCTGGATCATGACCCAGCGCCAGATCGACCTGTGGCTGACGCCGGAGAGCGAGGCCGACCTGATGGAGCGCCAGTGCCTGAAGCGCAAGCTGGTGCCGGCGGACATCGCCCGGGCGGTGCTGTTCTTCGCCGCCGAGGATTCCGGCGGCTGCACCAATCAGAGTTACATCGTGGACGGCGGCTGGGTGTAGGCTGGAAGTGGCCACCGCCGTTAGCGCCGCTCTGCCGCGGGCGGTGGCCACCTCGCCTGAAAGCGCGGGAAAGCAGAGCCCCCCTTTGCTTCAGCCTGTTCGCGAAGCCTGTATCCGGGCAGGCTAGGCGGTGTTCTGTCTCCATATACGAGACAGCGGGGCTTAGCGTTTCACCGCGAACAAGATTTTTCACTCCCTGAGATTCCGGGAAGAGAGCCGGCCGGCCGGGCGGCCAGACGTGCGTCCAACCGCCAACAATCGATGGGGCCAGGGACGCTAACCCCTGGAATTCCTGTTATCTTCGCCTGGCCGATCGGCTAGAAGCGATGTTCAGGCATTTTATGAAGCTTTCGTTTTGCGCCCGGGTGCCGCCTTTGGGGCTGCCGTTTTTCGGCCGCCCTAGAAAGCGTTTACATGGGCGCCGGCACGCGGGCTAAAATCACAGCGAGAACGCCGGAAAACGGCGCGGCTTACAGGGCGATACGGGGAGGATTGATGGTCAAGGGCCCACTGGATAGTCCAAGCGAGCGCGTCAATACCTGCCCGGAAGTTGCCGACCAGATCAAACAGACCACCTGCTACATGTGCGCCTGCCGCTGCGGGATCAACGTCTACCTGAAAGACGGCAAGATCCGCTACCTGGAGGGCAATCCCGACCACCCGGTCAACAAGGGCGTGCTCTGCGCCAAGGGGTCGGCGGGAATCATGCAGCATTATTCCCCGGCCCGCCTCAGCAAGCCCTTGCTGCGCGTGGGCGAGCGCGGCAGCGGCGAGTTCAAGGAAATCGAATGGGACGAGGCGCTGGCCCTGGCCGCCGACTGGCTGGGCGAGGTGCGTCAGCGCGACCCCAAGCGCTTCGCCTTCTTTACCGGCCGCGACCAGAGCCAGTCCCTGACCGGCTGGTGGGCGGCGCAGTACGGCACGCCGAACTTTGCCGCCCACGGCGGGTTCTGCTCGGTCAACATGGCGGCCGCCGGCCTTTACAGCATCGGCGGCTCGTTCTGGGAGTTCGGCGAGCCGGACTGGGACCACACCCGCTATTTCATGCTGTTCGGCGTCGCCGAGGATCACGATTCCAACCCGATCAAGGCCGGCCTCGGCCGCATGAAGACCAAAGGGCAGGCGAAGTTCGTCTCGGTCAACCCGGTGAAGACCGGCTATTCGGCCATCGCCGACGAGTGGATCGGCCTGCGCCCGGGGACCGACGGCCTCTTCGTGCTGGCGCTTATCCACGAACTGCTGAAGGCCGAGAAGGTCGACTGGGATTTCCTCGGCCGCTACACCAATGCCACCTGGCTGGTGATCGACGACGAGGGGGGCGCCGAGGACGGCCTCTTCGTGCGCGACGGCGAGGGCCAGGTGCAGTGCTGGGACGCCGAACGCCAGGCTTTGGCACCGGCCAGCGACGTCACCGTCAAGGCCGCCGTCATCGGCCGCCGCCAGCTGCCCGACGGCCGCGCGGCGGTGCCGGCCTTCGAGCTTCTGGCCAAGCGCTACCTGGACCCGGCCTATGCGCCGGAGGCGGTGGCCGAGCGCATCGGCATCGCCGCCGCGACGATCCGGCGCATCGCCGCCGAACTGGCCGAGGCTGCCTTCGAAAAGGAGATCGTGCTCGACATTCCCTGGACCGATTGGGCCGGGCGCCAGCACGACACGATGATCGGCCGCCCGGTGTCGATGCATGCCATGCGCGGCATCTCGGCCCATTCCAACGGCTTCCACACCTGCCGCGCCATCCACCTGCTGCAGATGCTGCTGGGGTCGATCGACTGCCCCGGCGGTTTCGGCTACAAGGCGCCGTTCCCCAAGCCGATCCCACCGGGCCCCAAGCCCGCCGGCAAGACGGTGACGCCGGGTGGACCGCTGGGCGGCATGCCGCTGGGCTTTCCGCTCGGGCCGGAAGATCTGCTGGTCGACGCAGACGGCCAGCCGACGCGCCTGGACAAGGCCTATAGCTGGGAGCATCCGCTGGCCGCACACGGCCTGATGCACATGGTCCTCCATAACGCCTGGGCGGGCGATCCCTATTCGGTCGACGTGCTGATGATGTACATGGCGAACATGGGGTGGAACTCCTCCATGAACGTCCAGGGCACGCTGGGCTACCTGACCGACAAGGACCCGGAGACCGGCGACTACAAGATCCCCAAGATCATCTATTCCGATGCCTACTATTCGGAGATGGTGCCCTATGCCGACCTGATCCTGCCGGACACCACCTATCTGGAGCGCTGGGACTGCATCTCGCTGCTCGACCGTCCGATCAGCAGTGCCCACGGCCCGGGCGATGCCATCCGTCAGCCGGTGGTGAAGCCCGACCGCGACGTGCGGCCGTTCCAGGACGTGCTGATCGACCTCGGCGCCCGGCTGGGGCTGCCCGGCTTCGCCAAGGAAGACGGCAGTCCGACCTATCCCGGCGGCTATCCCGACTACATGGTGAACCACGAGCGCGCGCCGGGTATCGGGCCGCTGGCCGGCTGGCGCAACGCCGACGGCAGCGGGCAGGGCACCGGCACGCCGAACCCGGACCAGCTGCAGCGCTACATCGACAACGGCTGCTTCTGGACCCACAAGCTGACGCCCGACCAGCTGTACTTCAAGCACGCCAACAAGGGCTACCTGAGCTACGCCAAGTCGATGGGCTGGCTGCCCAGCGAGGCACCGATCACCCTGCAGCTCTACAGCGAAATCCTGCAGAAGTTCCGTCTGGCGGCACGCGGCCACGGCGCGGTGCAGCCGCCCGACAGCGAGCGCCGTCGCATCGAGGCCTATTTCGATCCGCTGCCGATCTGGTATGCGCCCTTCGAGGAGGCGGCGGTCGACCTGGACGACTACGGCCTGCACGCGATCACCCAGCGGCCGATGCACATGTATCACTCCTGGGGGTCGCAGAACGCCTGGCTGCGCCAGATCACCGCGCACAACCGCCTCTTCGTGCATCCGGATACCGCGGCGCGCTTCGGCGTGGCCGACGACGACTGGGTCTGGGTGATCAGCCATCATGGCCGGGTAAAGGGGCAGGTGCGCCTGATGTACGGCGTGAACCCCTCGACGGTGTGGACCTGGAACGCCATCGGCAAGCGGCGCGGCGCCTGGGGCCTGGACAACGACGCGCCGGAGAGCAACCGCGGCTTCCTGCTGAACCATATCATCTCCGAACTGCTGCCGCAGCGCGAAGGCGGCCACCGCTATTCCAACTCCGATCCGGTGACCGGCCAGGCGGCGTGGTACGACCTGCGCGTCCGCATCGAGCGTTGCCTGCCGGCGGAATGCGGAGAGACCGTCCCCTTCATGGCGGCCGTGAAGGCGCCGCCGCGGCGCGGTCTCGACGACGGTCTGCACCTGCGCTATGGCGAGGAACTGAAGTGCCGCCAATCGGCGGTCGATGGCGACGGCTCCGCCTTTCAGGAATGGATCGGCAACCGCCACGAGATTTCGCTCAAGGTTTCGGGTGTTGCCGACGGAAAAGGCAATGTGAAAAAGGGCGACGGGAAGACGTCCGGCGGTCCGCAAGAGGGACAGGGCGCATGACCAGTCTGCCGCAGAATGCCGGGCCGGTGAAACTCGGCCTGGTGATCGACCTCGACATCTGTGTCGGCTGCCATGCCTGCGCGGTGAACTGCAAGGAGTGGAATGCCTCGGGGCATTCGGCGCCGCTGACCGACAGCGACCCCTACGGCGCCGACCCGGCGGGCGTATGGTTCAACCGCATCCATTCCTTCGAGGTGGTGCAGGACGACGGCGACAGCCGCACGGTGCACTTCCCCAAGTCCTGCCTGCATTGCGAGGAAGCGCCCTGCGTCACCGTCTGCCCGACCGGTGCCTCCTACAAGCGGGCCGAGGACGGCATCGTCCTGGTCAACGCCGAGGCCTGCATCGGCTGCAAGCTGTGCTCCTGGGCCTGCCCTTACGGCGCCCGCGAGTACGACGCCGACGCCGGGGTGATGAAGAAGTGCACCTTGTGCGTCGACAAGATCTATAACGAGAACCTGGAACCGCGCAGCCGGGTGCCGGCCTGCGTATCGACCTGCCCGGCGGGGGCGCGGCATTTCGGCGACCTCGGCGATCCGCAGTCCGAAGTCTCGCAGCTGGTCGCCGCGCGCGGCGGCTACGAACTGATGCCCGAGCAGGGCTGCAAGCCGGTCAACCGCTATCTGCCGCCGCGGCCCAAGCAGAAGCCGGAGCGCGCGGGCGAAGCGGCGGCCCCGGCCGCCGCGGCAATCAATCACGGCGACTCCGCCGGCCTGCTGGCGCGCTGGGTCGACCGGATGCTGAGCCGCTAAGGGGGGACAGGACGTGCACCCGGCAAAATCGGTCATTCTCTTCACCACCGCGTCGGGCGCCGGCTATGGCCTGATCGCCTGGCTCGGCGTGCTGGCGGCGCTGGGCCTGCTGCCGGCGGACCGCGGGTTCGGGCTGGCCGCCTTCGGCCTGGGGCTCGGCCTCGTGGTGTTCGGCCTGCTGTCGTCGACGCTCCATCTCGGCCACCCGGAGCGGGCGTGGCGGGCGCTGACCCAGTGGCGTTCCTCCTGGCTGTCGCGCGAGGGCGTCGCCGCCGTCGCCACCTTCCTGCCGGTCGGCGTCTTCGCTCTCTATTGGGTCGTCGCGCAGAGCAACAGCGGTCCGGCCGCCGCTGTCGGCTTGCTGGCCAGCCTCTGCTGTCTGGTGACGGTGGTCTGCACGGCGATGATCTATGCTTCGCTGAAGACCGTCCGCGCCTGGTCGAATCCCTGGACGCTGCCCGGCTACCTGGTGCTGTCGGCGCTGTCGGGTGCCTTGCTGGTGAACCTGCTGCTGCAGCTCTGGGCGCTGCCGCTTGCCGGGGCCTTTGCCTGGGCGGTGCTGGCGCTGACGGTCCTGGCCATCGGGGTGAAGCTGGCTTACTGGCAGGCGATCGACCAGGACCGCGGCATCAGCAGCGCCGAGTCGGCGACCGGCCTTGGAAGCATCGGGGATGCCCCCGGCAAGGTCCGCCTGCTTGAAGCGCCGCACAGCGAAGCTAACTACTTGATGCAGGAGATGGGCTTCCGGATCGCCCGCAAGCACGCCGCCAAGCTGCGGCGGATCGCGTTGCTGGCCGGCTTCCTGGCGCCCTTCGTCCTCGTGGCGCTGGGGCTGGCGGTGCCGGGCGCCGCGGGAATCTGGGCCGCGCTGGCCGCCGTGGTTCTGGCCGGCGTCGGGCTGGCAGTGGAGCGTTGGCTGTTCTTTGCCGAGGCCAAGCACGTGGTCACGCTTTATTACGGTGAGAGCCGCGCGTGATCTTCGGCGTATAATATTCGTGCCTCTATCGCATGATTAACAATGCTTTTATTGCAATGCGGTATCACCGGAAGATAAGCTTCCATCAGTCAGTCCAGGTCCCGCGCGGCGGGGCTGCGTGAAAGCCGGTTTTTGATGAACATCTACCTGCCCATCGCAGAAATCTCTGTGAATGTGTTTTTGCTGTTGGGCATGGGTGGGGCTGTCGGTTTTCTCTCCGGGTTGTTCGGGGTCGGCGGCGGCTTCCTGATGACGCCGCTGCTCATCTTCATCGGGGTCGCCCCGGCGGTCGCGGTGGCGACCGAGGCCAATCAGATCGTCGCCTCTTCGGTGTCCGGCGTGCTGGCGCATTGGCGCCGCGGCAACGTCGACTTCCGCATGGGCTTCGTCCTGCTGATCGGGGGCACGCTCGGGTCGATCTTCGGTGTCTGGCTGTTCGGCTTCCTGCGCGGCCTGGGTCAGCTCGATCTTGCCATTTCGCTCTGCTATGTCGTCTTCCTGGGCGTCGTTGGCGGCCTGATGTTCATCGAAAGCAGCCGGGCGCTGTTCCGCCGCCGCCGCCAGAGCGATACCCGGCGCAAGCTGCATCAGCACCACTGGCTGCACGGCCTGCCCCTGAAGATGCGCTTCCGCAGGTCCAAGCTCTACATCTCGGCCCTGCTGCCGATCATGATCGGGTTTCTGGTCGGCATCCTGGCCGCCATCATGGGCGTCAGCGGCGGCTTCATCATGGTGCCGGCGATGATCTATCTGCTGGGCATGCCGACTTCGGTGGTGGTCGGCACCTCGCTGTTCCAGATCATCTTCGTCACCTCATCGGTGACCTTCCTGCAGTCGGCCCACAACCAGACGGTGGATGTCATCCTGGCGCTGATCCTGCTGACCGGCGGCGTGATCGGCGCCCAGATCGGCACCCGTTTCGGTACCCGCCTGCGCGGCGAGCAGCTGCGCATTCTGCTGGCGGTGATGGTGCTGGCTGTCTGCGGCAAGCTGTGTTTCGATCTGGTGGTGACACCCGACGATCTCTATGCCATCGGCGTGGCGGGGGCTCTCTGACATGCATTTGCGCGCCGTCTTCATTGCCCTTGCGGTCATGCTGCTGGCGCTGCCCGGATTCGGGCAGACCCCGCTGATCGCCGATCTCTCGGAACACCAGATCCAGATCACCACCGGCTTCGTCGGGACCGACGTGCTGCTGTTCGGCACCGTCGATCCGGGCAGCAACGTGGTGGTCGTCGTGCGCGGGCCGGAGGAGCAGACCACGGTGTGGCGCAAGGATCGCTTCGCCGGCATCTGGATCAACGACCGGCGGATGGACTTTGGACGGGTCCCCAGTTTCTATGCGGTGCGCAGCACCGCTCCGCTGGACGAGATCGCCAACGAGACCACCCGCATGCGCCACGGCATGGGGGCCGAATTCCTACGCCTGAACCCGGAGGAAGAGGGGAGCAGTGCGCAGGAGGTTGCCGTGTTCCGCAGCGCCCTCATCCGCAACAAGCAGCGCCAGGGCCTCTTCGCGTCGGGCGGCGACAACATCACCTTCCTGGGCGGCCAGTTGTTCCGCACCCGGCTGCATTTCCCGGCCAACGTGCCGACCGGGTTCTACGACGTCGAGGTCTTCATGCTGCAGGACGGCCGGGTGGTCCACGCCCAGACCACGCCGCTGATCGTGCGCAAGGCCGGCCTGGGGGCCGACGTCTTCTTCTTTGCGCACAACTACTCGGCCCTCTACGGCGTCATCGCGGTGCTGCTGGCGATTGCCGCCGGTGTGCTGGCCGCCTTTATCTTCCGCAAGAGTTGAGGCGGGGCGGGGTCAGCCCGCCGCGGCGCCCTGGGGTTCCGGCCCCCGTTTTGGTTCTGAGAGCTTCGGTTCCGGGGGCGTCCCGTCGCGTGCCTGCCAGGCGAGGGCGTGCAGCGTGGCCATGCTGGTGGGATCGCACAGCAGATCGCGTTTCTCGTCACGGCTGAGGCTGGCGGCCCCGTTTTCCTGCACCCGCGCGATCAGCCCGTCGAGCCGCAGACGTTCGCTCTTGGCGCGGGGCTGGCGCTCCAGCAGGGTGCGGTGCAGGGCGTTCATGAAGGGGTCGTGGATGGCCTGCTCGAACAGCGCGTCGGTCGGGTCCTCGGGGCCCGCGGAGAGGCGTGCCGAGAGGTTGCGGGCAAGCAGTTGCAGGACCCGCGGCGGATCGGTCTCCGCCGGCGTCAGGAAGAGGCCCCAGTCTTTCAGCTTGCGACCGACGTCGACGCGGCTGGTAAAGCGCGACAGCGGGATGGACAGCAGCGGACCGATCAGCACCGGGGTCAGCCAGAGAAAGAAGTCTGGAATATAGACGGCGCTGAGCGTGCCGGCCGCCAGGGCGACGGCCGTCTGAACGCCGTGGGCCGCCGCGGCCTCGCGCCACGAGGTCTCTTCGTCGTCGCGGTGCTGCGACGCCCAGCGCACACTGCGCCCGGCCAGGATGGAGACGATGAAGCCGCTCTGGAACAGCATCAGGATCGGTGCCAGCAGGATCGACATCAGGCTTTCCAGAACCACGCTGAGCGCCGCCTTTATGGCGCCGCCATGGGCCAGGAGCCGGCGCCGTTCGCCGAACAGCGCGAGGTAGCCGAACAGCTTGGGCAGGTAGAGAATGGCCAGCGTAATGGCCAGCAGCGTGGTCGCCTCGAAGGCATAGGACACCGGCCAGTTGGGAAACAGGTCGCCTTCGATGAAATAGCTGTGTTCGGTCTGCGACTGGCGCCAGGCCTCCAGGCCCGAGAGCACCAGCAGCAGCAGCCACATCAGCGAGGAGAGGTACGACATCACCCCCATGCCGAGGTGCAGGCGGCTGAGCGGGCGCAGGCCGCGGGCCAGCAGCACGCCGATGTGTTGCAGGTTGCCCTGGCACCAGCGGCGGTCGCGCTTGGCGTGATCGATCAGCGTCGGGGGCGGCTCCTCGAAGCTGCCGCTCAGGTCGTCGGCCAGCCAGACCTCCCAGCCGGCGCGGCGCAGCAGCGCCGCCTCGACGAAGTCGTGGCTGAGGATCTCGCCGCCGAAGGGCTCGCGCCCCGGCAGCACGGGCAGGCCGCAATGCTCCATGAAGGGCTGCACGCGGATGATCGCGTTGTGGCCCCAATAGTTGGAGTCGCCCTCCAGCCAATAGCCCAGGCCGGCGGCGAAGGTGGGGCCGTAGAGGCTGCTGGCAAACTGCTGGGCGCGCGCGAAGAGCGACTCGCGCATCACCGGCACCGGCGGCACCTGGATCAGGCCGACGCGCGGGTGGCTGTCCATGCGCGCTACCATGCGGGTCAGGCAGTCGCCGGACATCACGCTGTCGGCATCCAGCACGATCATGTAGTCGTAGCGATAGCCCCAGGATTCGCAGAAGTCGGCGATGTTGCCGCTCTTGCGCGCCAGATTGCGCGGCCGGTGGCGGTAGAAGATGTCGATCCGCCCGGCGAATTCACGGTTGAGGTGGCTCCAGGCCATTTCCTCGGCCAGCCAGATGTCGGGGTCGGTGGTGTCGCTCAGGATGAAGAGATCGAAGCCGCCGGAGGTGTCGTTCTCGCAGAGTGAGTCCAGCGTGGCCTTCAGGCCGGCGACCACCCGCGCCGGATCTTCGTTGTAGATCGGCATGACCAGGGCGGTGGTCGACGGGCGCTCCAGCCGCTCCACCGCCGCCGTTGCGTGCAGGCCGCGCCGGCTTATGGCGCCCAGGTGGACGACGAAGCCGATAACGCAAATCCAGAAGGACGTGGTGATCCAGGCGAACAGCGTCGAGAACAGAACCAGGATGGCCAATTCCAACAGCGAGAAGCCGTCGGCGGCGAGGATAGTGCCAAGCACCAGGGCTGCCGCGCAGGTCGAGGCAAGGACCAGGAAGAGCAGCAGCAGGCGCCGGGGTCTGGTACGGGCTGACCTGGTTTGGGCTGACCTGGTTTGGGCTGACAGGGCGGAAGTCATGATGGGAGAGCGGCCGTGAGAGGGCTCAGGGAATGATGACCACGGCGAGCCAGCACAGGCAGGCCGCCAGGCTTTGGGCGGAGCGGCTGACCTGGACGTTGCGCAGCCGGTCGGCGCCACGGTGCATGCTGGGCCGCAGGTAAGGCCGCCAGAGCGACAGATCCTGCGCGGCCATGACCTGGCGGTGGCGCGGCGGGGTGCCCCAGTCGTTGCCCATCTCCGCCGTTTCCGTATCCGGCGTCGGGTGTTCGGCAAGCGAGAGGGCAATGCGGCCGCGCGCGCTCGCGGGGGCCGCGCTGGCACAGGCCGTCGCGAACTCGCCGGCGAGGCTGCGGTCGACCGCGGCGATGATTTCCGCCCAGGAAGGGGTGGCGCCTTGTGCCAGCAGGTCGCGCGCCGCGGCCGCGGTCAGGCGGCTGCGCCGCGTGGTGTCCGCTGCGCCGGCCGCCTGCAGGTAGCGGTCGATGCGCAGGGTCGTTTCGCTCTGCGGGCGTTTCTGCGGGGCCAGATCCTGGGCGGGAACCTGGGCGGGAAAGGGCGCGGGATCCGCGTCCGATCCGATGGCGAGAGTGTCGAACGCGCCCGGCGCGAGATACACGCAGGGCTCTTGCAGGGGAGTGGTCAAGCGCGCTTCCACAGGTAGCTCCAGGTTTCAGTTAAGGCGTGATCCCGGTCTTTAAGAAAGGCCCTCAGCTCGATGGCATCCTCGCCTTCCGGGTCGAGATGGAAGAGGGCGAGCCAGGTACCGGTGGCCGGATTACGGCGGCCCCTGGCTTCCAGAATCTTCCCGGCAGAAGAGCTCACCACCAGTTCAACGGCGTTCTCATCGGAGAGTTCCCTCAAAGGGCCGCCGCCGAATTCAATGGCGAAGCGATGCCCTTCCTGGTCGGGGATACCGGCCTCGCGGGTTGCCAGGGTCCGCCCGGTGTCGGGAAAGCCGGGAGAGTCGTTGCCGAAGTGCAGGCGGTAGGAGAACGGCCAGACCTGGCCGGCCTCGACCGCGCGCTCGGGCACCCAGAACAGGCCGATATTATCGTAGCGCTCCGAATCGCTCGGAATCTCGATCAACTGGGCGACACCCTTGCCCCAGGAGTCGAGCGGCTCGATCCAGGCGCTGGGGCGGCGCTCGTAATTGAAGTCGAGGTCCTGGTAGTGGCGGCTGTCGCGGTCGCGCTGCATCAGGCCGAAGCCGCGCGGGCTTTCATCGGCGAACGAACTGATCTGCAGGGCGTTGCGGTTGGTCAGCGGCCGCCAGATCCATTCGCCGCGCCCGGTCGCCAAGAGCATGCCGTCGGAATCGTGTACCTCGGGGCGCAGGTCATCCGCCGGCTGGGTGCTGTTCTCGCCGTAGAGGAACATGGAGGTGAGGGGAGCGAGGCCCAGCTTCTCGACCGCGGACCGGGTATAGAGGCACGCACGCACCTCCATCTCGGTTTGCGTCTCGGTTTGGCTGCCGGGGGTCAGTCGAAAGTGGTAGGCACCGGTCAGGCTTTCGCTGTCCAGCAGGGCGAGAATCTCTATGCTGCGGGCGCTGGCCTGGGGCTTCTTCAGCCAAAATTCGCGGAAGTAGGGAAACTCCTCTTTCTTGGCAAGGCCGGTATCGATGGCCAGCCCTCGGGCGGACAGGCCGTAGTGCTGACCGGCCGCCAGAACGCGAAAATAGCTCGCGCCGAGAAAAACCGCCAGCTCATCCAAGCGGTCTTTGCTGTTCAGCGGGTACATCAGACGGAAGCCGGCAAAGCCGAGATCCTCCGGCGGCGGCGCGGCCAGACCGGCGGCGGTGAAGTCGAACAGATCGCTCGCGTAGGGAATTGGCGAGACGGTGGCGCCCTCTATTTGGTTATTGGCGGTCCGGTGGCGGAAGTAGGAACCGCGCGGAAAGAACTGCACCTGATAAGGGCCTGCGTCATCTCGCCACAGGCTGGCCTCCGCCCGAAAACCGATGGCGTGATACTGCGCAGGCGTCAGCTCCGCGAGGCTTTCCGGTAACGGCTTGGCGTTGGGCTTGAAGGGTTCGGCAGCCAGGTTCTTGGCCAGCGCGTTGACCTGGTCGAAACCGAAGGCCGCCCCCGGCATGGCCAGGGTCCAGTCGGTGTTGGCGAAGGCACTGCGCGCCGGCCACAGGGCGGCGGCCGGAAGCAGGGCGCCGGCGCCTGCGCCCGCCAGAAACGTTCGTCGGTCAAAGTAACGGGATGACACTTGTGCCTCTTTATTATTGGGGACGGGTCGCCTGGCAGCGGTAGCCAAAATCAGGCGCTCCCAGCCCGCCAACTCGCCAAAATGGCGATGCGCTGACCCGCATTCAAGCGGCGCCGGAAGGTCCTGCAAAATAAAGACTCGCAGCCCCGGAAATTGTTCCAGAGGTTAAACCCAACCAAGCAGCGGTACATTGCTAGGCGTTTGAAATTGTGGCCTTAGTGGCCTTGCTTGCATCGACAGTTCCGGTATAAGCCGCCGCCTCGGAATAGCGGAAGAGTCAAGGAAGTGGCATTGCCGCCGTTTTATTAGGCAACGGCAAGTCCCGGTGACCGGTCTGCCCGGTCAGCGCGAGCGGGGTGCTTGCGGAGTAGTGCGACCGCAAAGCCGCAGGTTGTCCTCAGAGGGCCCTGCATCGTCCGGACACCCTCCTGGCCCCGCCGACGGCAGGCCGGGACCAAAGGCCGGCCCCCCAGACGGACACGCCGCCGTTCAGACGGCGTCCATCCCCAACACCCTTTCACCGGCGCCCCGGCCCGACACCCGTGCCATCGTTTTTTCACCCTTTCACTCCGCCGCCATCACCTGGCCGCGGTGTCTGCGAGACCAACGCCGTTTCGTTCTTGCCGCCGCGTTGTTGCCGCCGCGTTGTTGCCGTCGCGTTGTTGCCGCCGGGCGGCCGACAGTCGGCATCGAGACTCTTGGGGCCGGAAGAGTCTGCAGCGGCCGCGTCGACGGTTCGGATGGGAGGCGGCGCGGCCCGACCCGTTTCGGCGAGTCGTTCCCGCGACTCGAGTCGGCGACTCGTTTTGGCGTTCGGAGGCAGGGGCGTCGATGGGAGATGCGAAACGATCGACACAGTACCCCCAGACATCACCTGGGCGTGCCGGAACGAAGAACACCCTTGACCGAAGAAACGCGACGCCGGCACCCGCAGCGGGCGTTCGAAACAGGGCGGCCGTAGTTGAGCCGGTGACAGCTGTCTGCTGGCGCAGAACAGGTAAAGCAATGCGCAGCGACTCTCCGAACAGGTTGGGTGTTGCCGGCCGCGATTCCAAACAACGAACACCTATCAAGCGGTGAAGCATTGTCGCATCGGTTTCGATCTCGTTGCCGAGGTCTCTGGGTCGCCCTTCCAGGTGGCGAGAAAACTTTTGGCGATTGCTTTCGGAACCATTCTCTTTTCTTGTCACTGCTTCATCAAAGATGCACAATTCGCCGCGCAGGGTGGCATCACCGGATTCGTTCTTACCGTTAGGGGATTAGAGAATTGGCAACAACCACTGCGAAGAAGCCGACCGCTAAGAAGAAAGCGGCGGCGAAGAAACGAGCAGCCGCTAAGAAGAAAGCGCCTGCGAAGAAGCGCGCCGCCAAGAAGGCCGCGCGCAAGACCACGGCTAAGAAGGCCGTCAGGAAGACGGCTAAGAAGGCCACCAAGAAAAAGGCTGTGAAGAAGACAGCCAAGAAGACCGCTCGTAAGACAGCGAAGAAGCCTGCTCGCAAGAAGGTCGCCAAGAAGAAGGCTGCCAAGAAGCCTGCTCGCAAGAAGGTTGCGAAAAAGAAGGCTGTCAAGAAGCCTGCTCGCAAGAAGGTCGCGAAAAAGAAGGCTGTTAAGAAGCCTGCGCGCAAGAAGGCCGTAAAAAAGCCTGCGCGGAAAAAGGCTGTTAAGAAGCCTGCGCGCAAGAAAGTCGCGCGCAAGAAGGCTGTCAAGAAGGCGGCTTCGTAAAGCCTGTCTCCTTGTCGGGAGGTGACTGAAAGTCGCCTCCAGCTGTCGTATTTCGGCAGTGGCAGAGTTTGAAAACGGCGACCTCCGGCTTGGGGGTCGCCGTCTTCTTTTGGGCTCTCTGGTGGGCTGTCCGGTGGGCTGTACGGGCAAGCCGTCGGGGCTGCCGGCCGCGGGTCAGTCGTCGCTGGGGCGGGTCTCGCGGGCGAAGATCGAAATGGCGTCGTGGAGATCGGGCAGCACCCGTTCGACGGCGGCCTCGCCCTCGGCAATGATCTCCTCGGCACGGTCGAATTCGAACAGGCCGACGGCGCCGAGCCGCGGGGTGATGTGAACGTCGGGCGGCTCGCCGGCCAGCCGCGATCGCGAGATGCGGTCCTGGACGATGCCGAGGGAGGAGATCATCACCCCGAACATCGAGGGATGAGTCGGCTCGCGCCGGAAGATGCGTTTGGCCAGGGTCCCGATGCGCGACCGCTTGGCTTCCTCCTCATGCTCGTTCAATTCGTTCAACAGGTCGAAGCCGGCGACGGTCGGGACGATGGCGCCGGCGCGGCGTTCCTTGCCGAGGATGTCGGCGTTCAGATTCACCGCGATGGTCATCTGGGCGCCGAGCGCCCGGCACACCGATACCGGCACCGGGTTGACCAGGGCGCCGTCGACCAGCCAGCGGTCGTGATGTTTCATCGGTTCGAACACGCCGGGCAGCGAGAAGGAAGTGCGCATGGCTTCGACGAGGTCGCCGTCGCGCAGCCAGACCTCGTGGCCGGTGACCAGGTCGGTGGCGACCGCGATGAAGGGGGTGGCGAGATCCTCGATCTTGATGTCGCCGATGTTCTGACGCAGGGCTTCGACCAGATGGCGGCCGCCGATCATGCCGCCGTTGCGCACCCGAAAGTCCATGTAGGAGATCATGCGCACCTTGGTCAGCGCGCGCGCCCAATCCTCCAGGGCATCGGCCCTGCCGGCCAGATGCACACCGCCGACCACCGCGCCGATCGACGTGCCGACGATGACGTCGGGCTCGATACCATGGCGGGCGAGGGCCCGGATGACCCCCAGGTGCGCCCAACCGCGGGCCACCCCACTGCCGAGGGCGAGGCCGATACGGGGACGTGACTGCGGGTGCAGGGCCTGGACCATGCGGAATCATACCTCCGGGTGACTTAAGCGAATCATAATTAAGAGCCCCCGCCACCAATGTAAGGGATTGGTGGTATTCCGCGGCGGTCCCGCGTTAACGCCTTCGCTCCGCGGTCCGTTAGATCGGGGCCGGCAGCCATTTCCGCCCTTGACATAACGATATCTTTATATCCTTATTATAGCATCTTGATCCGATGAAGCGTTTCCGCAGGAGGGCATCCATGGACAGTCTGTTGTCCGCCATGAAAGCAGCCGCCGAGCCGACCCGGCTTCGGTTGCTGGTGCTCTGCGCCCACGCCGAACTGACGGTATCCGATCTGGTTCACATCCTGGGCCAGAGCCAGCCGCGGTTGTCGCGTCATCTGAAGCTGCTGGCCGAAGCCGGCCTGCTGGACCGCAACAGGGAGGGCAGCTGGGTCTATTTCCGCCTTGCCCACGAAGGGGCCGCGGCAGCCCTGGCACAGACCCTGGTCGATGCTCTGCCGGCGGACGATCCGACGGTACTGCGCGATCTGCAGCGCCTTGACGAACTGATGGGCGAACGCGCCCAGCGCGCGGAAGATTACTTCCGCCAGGTGGCCGATCAATGGGACGAGCTGCGGGCACTCTACGTTCATGACGACGAGGTCGAGCGCCAGCTCGCCAGCCTGATCGCCGCCGAGGCGGTCGGCGACCTGCTCGATATCGGCACCGGCACCGGTCGCATCCTCGAGATCCTCTCCGACAAGGTCGGCCATGCCGTCGGCGTGGACCTGTCGACGGACATGCTGCTGATGGCGCGCTCCAAACTGGAACGCGCCCGCCTGCGCAACTGCGCGGTGCGCAAGGGCGACATGAACCACCTGCCGCTGGGCGATGCCAGCTTCGATGCGGTGACCATCCATCAGGTTCTGCACTACGCCGAACGGCCTGCCAAGGCGATCCAGGAGGCCGCGCGGGTCCTGCGTCCCGGCGGCCGCCTCTTCATCGTCGATTTCCAGGCCCATGACCTCGACTACCTGCGCAGCGAGCACGAGCACCGCTGGCTGGGCTTCGAGGACGACAAGATCGCCGACTGGCTGCAGGCCGCCGGGCTGAAACCGGAAGCCAGCCGCTGCCTGAAGGGCAAGGCCCTGACCATCTGCATCTGGACAGCGCGCCAGCCGCTGGCCGGCGGCCGCTCCCAGGCGGCATGAGGAGATAACGAGCCTTGGCCGACACCATCCGAACATCCCCCGTGACTTCCCCCGTCTTATCCCGGACCCCCAAGGGAGAAACAGCCGTGCCGCGCATTTACTTCGAGTTATTTACGCCGGCCACGCCGGCCGCCGAGGACCGCATCCGCGCCGCCGCAACGAAGCTCGCCGCGCTGGCGCCGGACTTCGTCTCAGTGACCTACGGCGCCGGCGGCACCACCCAGGAGCGCACCTTCAAGGCGGTTGACTGGCTGCGCCGCGAGACCGACCTGGAACCGGCCGCGCACCTGACCTGCGTCGGCGCCAGCCGGGCGCAGATCGACGCCGTCGCCCGGCAATACTGGGACGCCGGCGTGCGCCGCATCGTCGCCCTGCGCGGCGATGCGCCCCAGGGCAGTAACGGCTACGTACCGCACCCGGAGGGTTATGCCTACGGCGCCGACCTGGTGGCGGGCTTGAAGCGGGTCGCCGACTTCGACATTTCGGTGTCGGCCTATCCCGAAGTGCATCCGGAGGCGCGTAGCGCCGCCGCCGACCTCGACAACCTGAAGCGTAAGATCGATGCCGGCGCCAGCCGGGCGATCACCCAGTTCTTCTTCAATCCCGACGACTACCTGCGCTTCGTTGACAGGGCGCGGGCGGCGGGAATCACGGCGCCGATCATCCCCGGCATCCTGCCCATCGTGAACTTCTCGCGCACGCGCCAGATGGCCGAGAGCTGCAAGGCCGCCATGCCGCAGTGGATGATCGACCTCTACAGCGACCTGGAGGACGACACCGAGGTGCGCTACCCGGTGGCGGTCTCCGTCGCGGTCGAACTGTGCCGCTATCTGGCCGCGCGCGGCGTCGACGACTTCCACATCTACACCCTGAACCGGGCCGACCTGACGGCGGCGGTCTGCCGCCTGCTGCGCAACGACACGCGTGCCCGTCTTGTCGATATCGAAGAACCCAAGTTGTTGGCCGGAGGCCTTTCGTGAGTCGTTTTCTGGATAAACTTTCCGACGAAGTCTTGTTGTGCGACGGCGGCATGGGCAGCCGCGTTCAGGCCATGGACCTCACCCTGGAGGACTACTGGGACCAGGAGAACTGCACCGAGGTGCTGAACCTCTCGCGCCCGGACATCGTGCGTGAAATCCACCGCGGCTATTTCGAGGCCGGCGCCGACATGGTGGAGACCAATACCTTCGGCGGCTCGCCCGTGACCCTGGGCGAGTTCGGCCTCAGCGAGCGCGCCGAGGAGATCAACAAGCGCGCCGCCGAGATCGCCCGCGAGGCAGCCGAGCTGTTCGCCGCCGACGGGCGCGAGCGATTCGTCGTGGGTTCCGTCGGACCGGGCACCCGGCTGCCGTCGCTCGGCCACATCGACTACGACTCCCTGGAAGCCGCCTTCAAGGTCCAGTGCGACGGGCTGATCGCCGGTGGCGTCGATGCCGTCCTCATCGAGACCTGCCAGGACACCCTGCAGGTGAAGGCCGCGGTGAACGGCGCCAAGCAGGCCCGCGCCGCGGCGGCTCGTTCAGGTTCTGTGGGCGACCTGCCGATCATGGTTCAGGTCACGGTGGAGACCACCGGCACCCTGCTGGTCGGTGCCGATATCGCCGCGGCGGCGACGGTGCTGAAGGCGCTGGACGTGCCGGTGATGGGGCTGAACTGCGCCACCGGCCCGCAGGAGATGGCGGCGCATATGGAATGGCTGGCGGAGAACTGGCCGGGCTTCCTCTCGGTGCAGCCCAACGCGGGCCTGCCCGAACTGGTCGACGGCCAGACCCGTTACCCGCTGAGCCCGCAGGAGCTGGCGGGCTGGCTCGACCGCTTCCTGGAGGAGGACGGCCTCAACATCATCGGCGGCTGCTGCGGCACCACGCCGGAACACATCGCCGCGCTGGACGCCATGCTGCGCAAGCGCGCGGGCGACGCCGGAAAACTACGCCCGGCACCCAAGCAGCGCCAGTCCTTCTGGATGCCTTCGGTGGCCTCGCTGTACAGCCAGGTCGGCCTGCGCCAGGAGAACGCCTACCTCTCCATCGGCGAACGCTGCAATGCCAACGGCTCCAAGAAATTCCGCGAGCTGCAGGAGACCGGCGACTGGGACGGCTGCGTCGCCATGGCCGTCGACCAGGCCAAGGAAGGCTCCCACGCCATCGACGTCTGCACCGCCTTCGTCGGCCGCGACGAGATCGCCGAGATGACCGAGGTGGTCACCCGCATGCGCGGGTCCGTCACGGCGCCGCTGGTGTTCGACTCCACCGAGTTGCCGGTGCTGGAAGCGGCGATGAAGCTGTACGGCGGCAAGCCGATCCTGAACTCGGTCAACTTCGAGGATGGCGAGGAAGCGGCCACGCACCGCCTGGAACTGGCCCGGCGCTTCGGCTCGGCGGTCATCGCCCTCACCATCGACGAGGAGGGCATGGCCAAGAGCGCCGAGCGCAAGGTCGAGGTCGCCAAGCGGCTGCACGACTTCGCCTGCGTGAAGCACGGCCTGCCGGCCAGCGACCTGATGATCGACCCGCTGACCTTCACCATCTGCACCGGCAACGAGGACGACCGCAAGCTGGGTCTGTGGACCCTGGAAGCCATCGAGGCGATCGCCCGCGAACTGCCGGACTGCCAGATCCTGCTCGGCCTCTCCAACATTTCCTTCGGGTTGAACGCGGCGGCGCGCCATGTGCTGAATTCGGTCTACCTGGACCACGCCATCAAGCGTGGCCTGACGGGCGCCATCGTGCACGTCAGCAAGATCATGCCGCTGCACAAAATCCCGGAGGAAGAGGTCAAGGTCGCAGAGGACCTCATCTTCGACCGGCGTGAGCAGGGCTATGACCCGCTGCACGCTTTCATGAAACTGTTCGAGGGACGCACGGCGTCGACCACCGAGAAGCGCGCCCGGGCCGAGGACGTGGAGACCCGGCTGAAGGACCGCATCGTCGACGGCGACCGCCAGGGCCTGGAGGAGGACCTCAATGAAGCGATGACCCAGCATCCGCCGCTGGACATCATCAACATCCACCTGCTGGCCGGCATGAAGGTGGTGGGCGAGCTGTTCGGCGCCGGCAAGATGCAGCTGCCCTTCGTGCTGCAGTCGGCCGAGACCATGAAGGCGGCGGTGCGCTTTCTGGAGCCCCACATGGAAAAGGTCGAGGGCCAGGAGAAGGGCATCATCGTGCTGGCCACGGTGAAGGGTGACGTGCACGACATCGGCAAGAACCTGGTCGACATCATCCTCACCAACAACGGCTACAAGGTGGTCAACCTGGGCATCAAGCAGCCGATCGACAACATCCTGGCGGCGGTGATCGAACACGGCGCCGATGCCGTCGGCATGTCCGGCCTGCTGGTGAAGTCGACCGTGGTGATGCGCGAGAACCTGGAGCGCATGAGCCGTGACAACGTGAAGGTACCGGTGATGCTGGGCGGCGCCGCGCTGACCCGCAACTATGTCGAGACCGACTGCGCGGCGGCCTACAGCAGCGGCCAGGTGGCCTATGCCCGCGACGCCTTCGACGGCCTGTCGCTGATGGACAAGGTGGTCAACGGCGATTTCGGCGCCATGGTCAGCGAGCGCCAGGAGAAGCGCCAGGCCCGCCCGCCGCGCGCCACCGGCAAACGTGTGCTCGGCGAGGCGACCCGTGCCGACCAGCGCCCGGTGGACGTCGAGGAGACCCGCCTGCGCCGCGACGAGTTGTCGGCCGGCGTGATCATTCCGGAGCCGCCGTTCTGGGGCCCGCGGGTGCTGGCGCGGGTGCCGCTGGACGCCCTGGTGCCGTTCCTCAACGAGCGCATGCTTTACCAGTTCCAGTGGGGCTTCCGGAAGTCGGGCCGCTCCCTGGAGGAATACATGGCCTGGGCGCGCAAGGAACTCCGACCGACGTTGAAGCGCATGCTCGACGTCTGCAAGCAGCAGGACATCCTGGTGCCCCAGGCGGTTTATGGCTACTGGCCGGCCAACGCGGAAGGCAACGACGTCATTCTGTTCGACCCCCAGGAGCAGGACCGCGAGGTCGGGCGCTTCACGCTGCCGCGCCAGGCGCGTGCCGGCGGCCTCTGTATCGCCGACTTCCTGCGCGACATTGCCTCGGGCGAGCGCGACGTGCTCGGCCTGCAGATCGTCACCATGGGCCAGCACGCCTCCGACGTGGCGCGCGAGTGGTTCAAGGACGACCGCTACCAGGATTATCTTTACCTGCACGGCCTGGGTGTCGAGATGGCGGAGGCGCTGGCCGAATACGTCCATAAGCGGATCCGTGGCGAGCTCGGCTTCGGCCATGAGGACGCCCGCGACATGGATGAAATGTTGAGTCAGGGCTACCGTGGCTCGCGCTATTCCTTTGGCTATCCGGCCTGCCCGAAGCTGGAGGATCAGGACCAGCTGCTGCGCCTGCTGAAGGCCTCGGAGATCGGCGTCGAACTGTCGGACGAGTACCAGCTGCATCCCGAGCAGTCGACCTCGGCAATTGTCCTGCATCATCCGCAGGCCAAGTATTTTTCGGTTTAACCTGCTTCAGGCTTCGATGAAGGGAGCACCCATGATGGCTGCAGAGAAGAACGTCTTCGACCTGGAGGCTTATCGCCGGGAGGCCGATGAAGCCGTCCGCGAGGCCGCGCGCGCTTCGGCGTGGTGGGACGAGGAATGGTTGAAGTTCCCGACCGTCAGCAAGAACGCCGACGGTGCCTGGTCCTATTGGAACGTGCCGGCCGACAGCGGTGTGTTCCAGGACGACTGGCCGCTGGGCGAGCGCCTGGCGCGCGAGACCGTGGCCCAGATGCGCCGCTTCCCGGAAGGCAGCACCGTGTTCCGCCGCATTGTGCGGGAGATGGATCCGGAATCGACGGTGGGACAGGGCTTCCTGACGGCGATCGAGGAAACCCTCTGCCACAGCGGCCCGACCCTGCAGCCGATCTGAGCCCGCGGGGAGTCCTCTGGGTTCATCCTCTCGGATCGTCGGGTCTGGTGGTTGGGGATTGGCGGTGGTCGGTGGGTGTCAGCCGTTCCGCCCGGCCCGGCGGCGATACCGCCCGAGGATGCCGGCCTCGGCACTGACCGGCTTTTCCATGTCCGCGGCCGGGATCATCAGGCCGCCCCGGGTGCGCCAGTGGCGGTGTTTCACCACCCTGTAGCCCCGCTGTTCGTAAAACGGCAGGCCCGCCAGGCTGGCGCCGATCGTCACCTTGTCATAGCCGGCGGCGGCGATCATCGCCTCGGCCCGCTGCAGCAAGACGCTGCCGACGCCCAGGCGCGACCAGTCGGGGTCGATGTAGAGGCTGCGGACCTCATGTTCTTTGTGGGTGCAGAAGCCGATAATGCCGCGCAGGCGCGCGACCGCGACCTCGACGGTTTCGCCCTCGTCGCGCATGGCCTCGACATAGTGCTCAGGCCGGTTGCCGTGGATCCAGCTTTCGATCTGGGTATGCGTATAGACCCGCCGGCCGAGCACGCGCACGGCCCGCTCGTGCACGGCGTGCAGCCCAGCCGCGTCTGTCAGCCTGCCGCAGCGGATGCGGTAGACGGGGAGCAGTTTTCCCAAAGCCATGGGGAAAGCCTAGGCAGAGATGCCTAGGCAGGCAAGGGGGTAGAATGGCGTAAGGCGCGGCCCCGGGGATCGAGGCGGCGCAGGGTCGCCGCGGCGGCGCCGCGGTGTCCAGGGCTGTGGGGAGGTGCCTAGGACTGGTGGGGATGGACCTTGGGCAGCCGCGAAGAAGCCTCTTCGGCGCTCTCATCGGCGGCGGCGGTTGGCCCGGCGTCGGTGTCCGCTTCACCTTCAGCTTCAGGGACCGCGGGCGCTGCGGCGGCCTCGGGCTGGCCGGTGGCGGCCTGATCGGCGGCTTCCTTGGCCAGGCGCAGATCGCGCAGGCGCATCATGCGCTCTTCGCGCTCGCGCTGGGTCTTTTCCTTCTGCTTGATCGTCGTTTCGTCTTTCTTCTGACCTGCGGCAAACTGCTGCTCAGCCCGTGATCGGTTCGACTTCCACATCGCAGTATTCCTTTGTTTCGCTTGGACGCAAACGGGGCGGAGCCTGTTGTGCCGCGACAGGGCGGGCGCTTCCGCAGGCTGTTCGTACGCGCAGGCTGGTTGTGCGCAATCTCGTTGTGCGCAAGCGGGTCGTGCAAGGTCGCAGGCGTTGCTGGCGCGGCATGGAGGCCGGGCATTGTCTGCAACGCTGTCACAGGTCATCCGGCGTTGCGATCCGGCGCAGGGCGCGGGATTCTCCGGCGGTCGTTGCAGGCCGTGTCGCCCCCGACAGGGGGAGCAAACGGCGACCGCCCCCAACCTGGGTTGGGGGCGGTGTCGTAACTGATTAGTCGATGACGGCGAGGTTCTCGGCGGAAGCCTTGCCGTTCTTGCCGGGCTGAAGCTCGTAGGAGACCTTCTGGCCCTCGCGCAGCGTGCTGAGGCCGGCGCGCTCAACGCTCGAGATGTGAACGAATGCGTCGCGCGAGCCATCCTCGGGCTCGATGAAGCCGAAGCCCTTCGTCGCATCGAACCATTTAACGGTACCAGTAGCCATAGTCGTATTCCTCTAACGGGGGAGTCTGAATGCCGCGCGTCGCCTCGTGCGAAGGCGTGGCAGGTAAACGCTCACAATGTCAGTGGATAACTAAGGCAGTCGGCGTACCGGTGTATTAGGTAGCATCCAACATATGCGTCGCGTATGTGGGATATTTAAAGCCTATCCTGAAGAAGTCAATCCGATACGCGCGACGGTGATCTTGCCGTCCGCATGTCCAGATCGCTCACGCGGTGCCGAAAAATACAAATTATTACATCGGAACAAGGGTATGGCCCGGGGCGCGGCGGCTGGGGGCCGATGGCCGGGCCAGGCTCGGCTCAACAGGTGGCAAAGCGGATTTGCCTCACGCCGGGGGCGGGCAGGGGCGTGCCGGGGGCGTCGCCGCGGCACCCTGCACCGGGGCGGCGGTGCGGATTCTTTGTATTCGCGGTGGAAAAACGATTCTATTCTATTTTGCAAGACGAAATAGAACGCTGAATACTGTATATATTGAGGCGCCGCTTTCTGGTATTTCTCTAGAAAAATCCCCTCCAGCGTTGTAAAATACTTGTTCCTGTCCCATATATTCGTAGTCGGCAGATCGCCGTCGTTGATCTGTCGGCGCAAAGCCGTGCTCACGTCCAGCTAACACCGATGGCGCGGCCCGCCGGGGCGCTTGCCGATGCGGCGGGAGCGGCCGGGCCGGACAATGGCGCGGGGTGGGTGCAGGCAGCCGGCGGCGCTGCCGAAAACGCGCCGGAAGATCCGTCCGGATGCCCGAAACCCGCCCGGATGCCCGCGGGGAGACCCGCCGGGAAGCCAGGACCCAGAAAAGGAACCACCCGATGGGGAAAGTGCGAAGCGAGCGTGCCAAGCTTGGCCTGGTTCTTCTCGGTTTTTCGACCGTTTTCCCAACCGTCTTTCTTGCTGTCTTTCTGGCCATTTTCGTGACCGCCGCACCACTGGTCGGGCCCGCCGCGGCGCAGAGCGGCGAGGTGCCGGCGAATGCCAGCGCCAGTCGCTTTGGCAGCGGCTGGCAGTGCGATCGCGGCTTCCAGGAAGCCGGCGGCGCTTGCGTCGCCATCGTGATCCCGGCCAATGCCTTTGCGACCCGGACGTCCTACGGGCGCGGCTGGGAGTGCCAGCGGGGCTTCCGCGAGGTCAAGGAGACCTGCATCGCCGTCGTGGTGCCGGACAATGCCTATCTGAACGCCTCGGGCGTGCGCTGGGATTGCCGGCGCGGGTACCGCCAGATCGACGAGACCTGCGTCGAGATCAAGGTTCCCAGCAACGGGTATCTCACCGAATCAAACTACGGCTCGGGCTGGGAATGCGAGCGCGGCTATCGGCCCACCAGCGACGACTGCGTCGCCATGGACATGCCGAAAAACGCCCATCTGGATTATTCCGGCACCGATTGGGAATGCGACCGACCCTATGAGAGGCAGCTGGACCGCTGCGTGCTGCCTTGAGCGGCGCAACCCGCCGGCCCCGCCAGAGGAAAGCCGAGAGCGCATGACGGAAACCCCGGTCGACCTGGATGCCCATCGCGGCATCGCTTCGCTGAAGGCGACCGAAGTCCGCCGTCAGCGGCTCTATGAGTTCCAGATCGACCAGGAAGCGTTGCGCGAGCGCCAGGAAGAACTCGAAAAGGTACTCGCGACGCCGGCGGAGAGCTGGCCTGAAGCCGCCGCCAAGGCGCAGTACCTGATTCAGATCCTGTCCGCCACGGCGGAGGCCCAGGATCCCCACCGCAAGGAGCTTATTGCCCAGACCCTCGACGACCTCAGCCGGTTGTGCGAGCGGGCAAAGGAACAGCCATGACCGATACCGCGACCCCCTATGCCCCGCCCTGTGCCCCGGCCGGCGATACGCCGGACGAGGGCCTAAACTCCGACGATCCCAAGCAGCGCCAATGCCTGCGCTGCCAGGAGAACTTCGACAGCCAATGGGCCGGCGAGCGGATCTGCGCGCGCTGCAAAAGCTCCAGCACTTGGCGCAGCGGCATTCCGGTGCGCGCCGGGACGTCCAGCGGGCGGCGCTAGCGGCCGTTCCCGCGCCCCCTTCGGGTCTTGGGTAGCACACCACGAATACATGGCCGGCCGGGCATTCCGCACGCCGGCAGCAGACTTCCATCGAACGAGGATTAGACATCATGACCACTACCATCGACCGCGGGCTGAAGCACCTCTGCCCGGAATGTGAGTGCAAGTACTACGACATGAAAAAGGCGGTCGTCCTGTGCCCGAAGTGCGGCGCCAAACCGGCCCCGGCGAAGCTGCCGCGCTCGAACCGTCCGGTGCGGACCTCCAAGGCGCCCGTGCCCCGGAACTACCCCTGATCCCGGGAAGCTACGATTGCGGAAAATAAATTCAGGGATCAAAGTAATAAACCGGGTTAAATCAACCGCATGCGGTCATAATAATAGAAATAAATAAATTATTTATATTATCGTGCTGCGGCATTATTATTTTTTATGTATAGTGATTTACATAAAGGGAGAAGCGGTTTTTCCCTAAGTGGAGGACCAGTACATGAATGCTCCCGAATGGCTCAAACCCGCACTTTATGGCGCCGCAGCCGGTGCCGTCGCCCTGGCGATTGTCGGATTTTCCTGGGGCGGCTGGGTAACCGGCGGCACGGCGGACAAGATGGCTTCCGAGGTGGCGCGCAATGAAGTCGTCGCCGCCCTGGTGCCGATCTGCCTCGAGCAGTCCAAGCAGGATCCGCAGCTGACCCAGACGCTGGCCCAGATTGAAGCGGCCAGCAACTACAAGCGCAGCGACATGCTCATGCAGGCCGGCTGGGCCACCATGCCCGGATCGAGCGATCCGAACCGCGCCGTTGCCAGCGCCTGCATGGAAAAGCTCGCAGCCCAGTTCTAGCGGCGGGCCGCGGGCCGCGGGCGGCTAGCCGCTGCTCTGTTTGTTGGTCTGGTGAATGAGTCCGTGGACGAAGCGCAGCTTCCCCACGACCTCGGGCGCCAGGACGAAGGGATAGAGATCGGGCTGGCCCATGCTGTGGTTCAGGCAGTTGACCGCTGAGGTCAGCGGCAGCCAAGCGTCTATCAGCGCATTGAAGTCGTCGTGGCGATAGGGGTCGAAGCCGATCTCCATCGCCAGCGGCGCCGGTTTTCCGGCATTGGCATGGATGCCCAGCCCGAAGGCCTCGGCCGTCTCCAGGGTGTCCACGATGTGCAGGTAGTGGGCCCAGGTCTCGGCGAAGTCCTCCCAGGGATGGGAACTGGCGTAGCTGCTGACGAAGTGGTCCTGCCAGTCGGGTGCCGGGCCGTTGGCGTAGTGCGCCGCGAGGGCGTCGCCATAGTCGCGCCGCTCGTCACCGAACATCGCGCGGTAGTTCTCGTGCCACACACCGCCGCGCACCAGTCTTTCCCAATAGTGATGGCCGCTCTCGTGGCGGAAGTGCCCCAGGATGGTGCGGTAGGTTTCCGCCATGTCGCGGCGGTGGCGCTCGCGCTCGACGTCGTCGGCTTCGGCCAGGTTGATGGTGATCAGCCCTTCGGCGTGGCCGGTCATCACCTGCGGGCCTTCCTGGAACGCGGTGCCGGCATCCGACAGGATGTCGAAGGCGAGGCCTCTTTCGGCGTCGTCGTGCTTGCTGATCACCGGCAGGCCGAGGCGCAGCAAGGCGTAGACCAGCCGGTGCTTGCCGCCTTCCATGCGCTGCCACAGCAGCCGGTTGTCGTCGGTATCGAGGTCCGGGATCGTCCGGTTGAGCCGGCAGGCGCGGCAGAAGGCATCGCCGCTATCCGCCGGAACCAGCCAGTTGCAGGCGTCGTGATTGGAATTGGCGCAGAAGCGAAACAGGGCGCCGGGGGCCGCCAGGGCGTTCCAGGTGTCGTTGCCGGTCGCCGTCACCGCGCTCAGTGTCGCCTGGTCGGCCAGATAGCCCAGCAGATGGCCGCAGCGCTCGCAGTGTGTATTCTCGAAATACAGCAACTGGCCGCAGTTCTGGCATTCGAAGATTTTCATGGTTCGGTTCCGTGGCGGCTGTGGCGGTATCGCGAGGACGGGCAGGAACGGCTTGAGCGAGCCTAGCGGCTACCCACCGCCCGTGCACCTCCGCAAACGCCCCGACAGTCTTTGGGTTCCGCCATGGCAGCGACGGGGGGCTGCAATCCGGCGGCAAAGCCCCGTTGCGCGGCCGTTTTACTGCTCGGAGCGCGCTCCGCGTTGGTGGGCTGCCCGATAGATGAAGTCGTTCCTCATCGGATACGTCGGCGTGTTGCCCTTGCTGAAGGTGATCTGATAGAGGCGCTGCAGGTTGTTCGGGGTACGGAATCCTTCGGCGCAGAGCCTGAAGTAGGCATCCCAGCGCCGCCTGAACCCCTCATCGAAACGCTGCGGATCGAGGGACCGGATCTTCTGCCAGCCCGAAGCGAAGTTCGCCGCCCAGCAGTCCAGGGTGAGGGCGTAGTGACGCCGCAGGTTCTCGATATGAAGCACCTCCAGGCCGTGGTTGGACATGAGGTCGACCGTCTCTTCGAGCCCGGGCACGTAGCAGCCGGGGAAGACGTGCCGCCGGATGAAGTAGTTGGTTTCCCGTTTCTGCTGATGGCCAATGAAATGGAGAACGCCGATGCCGCCTTCTTTCAGGCCGCGCGCGATGCTCTCGATCCAATCGCCGAGGTATTTCTCCTGGGCATGTTCGTAGACGCCGACCGAGACGTAGCGGTCGTATTGCCGGCCGTCGGTGCCCAGTTCGCGGTGATCCCGCTCCAGGATATGGACGCTGTCGCCAAGCCCCTGCGCATCGATCATGCGCTGCATGTAGTCGTTTTGCGACCGGACCAGCCCGTAGTTGTCGACGACCGCGCCATAGGTCTTTGCGGCGAGCAGGGAGAGGTAACCCCAACCGGACCCGACCTCGACCAGCCGGCATCCGGGCTCCAGCGCCAGCTTCTTGCAGATGTGGTCGTACTTGTCGTGCTGGGCCTGATCCAGGGTCCGGGTGTCCGGCCCCCAGTACGCACAGGTGTAGCCGTAGGTCGACCCCAGCACGATTTCGAAGAATTCGTTCGGCAAGTCGTAGTGCGCTTCGGCGTTGGCCTTTGCCTGTGCCGCGGTGCGCGCATCGTGACGCTGCTTGTGCCACCAGTTGCGCCATCGGTTGAGCGGATTGGCGTGCGGCCCGCCGGAGTTCTTGGCCGCCAGGGTCGCGTCCCCCTGGGCATCCAGTTTCACCAATCCCGCGATGTCGCCGTGGATGTCGACGGTCTGGTCGAAGTAGGCGTCCAGCAGGCCCATGTCGGTGAACAAAGCCGTCCGCAGTTCGGCCCCGACGGTCTTGAACCGGATCGAGAGCGCGGGCTCTCCGGCGCGGTTCCGGTACACGCTGCCGTCGGAGAACACGACCTCATAGGTCAGCGGGGTGTCTTTGTACCTGCTGAAGGTGCTGCGCAGGGCCAGGCGCAGCGGCCGGCTCAGCCACCGGGTGAGGTCGTGGGGGCTGGATCCTGCGGGGGGTTGGGGCCGTTCAAGAGTCGGGGGCCCCGTCATCGCCATGCGTCCTCATGTACCATTTCGGTCACTCCGGGACTGCTTTTGCGGGAGCTTTCAGGCTACGGGTGGCTCTGTCCAATGTGAGGACGATGGCCGCCGAAGCGCAGCATGCGTTCGAAGAAGGATACCCTCGCTCGGGAAAATTTCAAAATCGTGGGCCGGCAGGGGATAGGCGGGGGCGGTTCAGCCGCCCTTCTTCATTTCCGCTTCGTAGCGTGCCCGGTTTTCGTCGTTGATCGGGTAGAGGCCGGGCAGCTTGGCGCCCCTTTCGACCTCCTTCATGATCCAGCCTTCCAGGCGCTCCTGCTCAAGGCCCAGTTCGGCAACCTCGACGATGAGATCCTGCGGCACCACCACGGCGCCGTCGCGGTCGGCGATGATGAGGTCGCCGGGGAAGATGGCGACGCCGCCGCAGGCGATCGGCTGCTGCCAGCCGACGAAGGTCAGGCCGGCGACCGAGGGCGGCGCGGCGACGCCGCTGCACCACACCGGCAGGCCGGTGCCCTCGACACCTTCGATGTCGCGCAGCACGCCGTCGGTCACCAGGGCGGTGACGCCGCGCTTGGCCATGCGCGCGCAGAGGATGTCGCCGAAGATGCCGGCATCCTGCACGCCCATGGCGTCGACCACGGCGATGACGCCCTCGGGCATGTCCTCGATGGCGCCGCGGGTGGAGGTCGGCGACGACCACGAGGCCGGCGTCGCCAGGTCCTCGCGCGCCGGCACGAAGCGCAGGGTGAAGGCAGGGCCGACCAGGCGTCCCCCATAGGCACCGATGCCGCTGAGGATCGGCTTGGGCCCGCGCAGGGCCACGTTGCGAAGGCCCTTTTTCAGCAGGATGGTGGTGATGGTCGCGGTGGTGATGCTCTCGTAGGCTTCACGCAGGGCGGGGTCGAGGGTCACGGGAAGAAAACTCCTTGATGGGAAAGTCGATCGAGAGTCCCGGCTCAGTAGCCCCGGCTCAGTAGCCCAGGGCGCAGCCGTCCTTGCGCGGGTCGGACCCGCCGGCCAGGGTGCCGGCGTCCCAGTCGATCTGGATTGCCTGGCTGCCGCCGATCGGCTTTTCGGGCGCGGAGAAGCGGTGGCCCAGGTCCTCCAGCTTGGCCAGCACGTCCTGCGGCACGCTGCTTTCGATCTCCACTTCTTCCTCGCCCGGCGTCGGGAAGAGGCGGCCCAGGTCCATGGACTGCTGCACGTCGAGGCCGTAGTCGTAAAGGTTGGTCAGGAAGCGGGCATGGCCGCAGGCCTGGTAGCTGCCGCCCATGACGCCGAAGGGCATCACCACCTTGTCGCCCTTGGCCACCATGCCGGGGATGATGGTGTGCATCGGGCGCTTGCCCGGCGCGATGCAGTTGGGATGGGCGGGATCGACGGAGAAGGCGGCGCCGCGGTTCTGCAGGATCACGCCGCTCTTCGGACCGCAGATGCCGCTGCCGAAGGAATGGAAGGTGGAGTTGATGAAGCTGACCGCATTGCGATCCTTGTCGACGACGGAGATATAGACCGTGTCGGCATGGGCGGCGATCGGCGCCGGGGCGGCCGGGGCGGTGGCGCGGTCCAGCCGGATCTCGCTGCGCAGCTTGGCCGCATAGTCGGCGGAGAGCATCTGTTCCACCGGCACCGCGGCCTGGGCCGGGTCGGCGATGTGGGCGTCACGTTCGCGGTAGGCGAGGCGGGTCGCCTCGATCTCCAGATGCAGGCGCTCGGCGCTCATCGCCCCCATGGCCGGCAGGTCGTAGCCGGAGAGCACGTTCAACAGCAGCAGCGCGATGATGCCCTGGCCGTTCGGCGGGCACTCGTAGACGTCGTAGCCCTTATAGGCGGTCCTGATCGGGTCGACGTATTCGCCGCCGGCCGCCGCGAAATCCTCCGCGCTGTGCAGGCCGCCCAATTCCTTCAGGTGCGCAACCAGGTCCGCAGCGATGGCGCCCTTGTAGAAGGCGTCGCGGCCCTCTCTGGCGATCAGCTCCAGGCTGGCGGCCAGCAACGGCTGGCGGTGGACGCTGCCCAGGGCGGGCGTCTTGCCGTTGGGCAGGAAGATGGCGCTGGCCGCCGGATCGTGGGACAGGGTCTCGACCTCGACCGCCCAGTCCGCCGCCACGCGTTCGGTTACCACATAGCCGTCACGCGCAAAGCGGATCGCCGGCTGCAACATGTCCCCCAGGCTGCGGGTGCCGTGGTCGCGCAGCAGCTGCGCCCACGCGTCGACGGCGCCCGGCACGGTCACCGCGTGGGGCGTGAAGCGTTCGATCTTGTCGATGCCCTGACTGGCGAACCACTGGGCAGTGGCCGCCTGGGGCGCCCGGCCCGAGCCGTTGAAGGCGACGATGTCGCTGCTGCCTTTGGGCGCGAAGAGCACGAAGCAGTCGCCGCCGATGCCGGTGGATTCCGGTTCGACCACGCCCTGGACCGCGCAGGCGGCGACCGCCGCGTCCATGGCGTTGCCGCCGGCCTGCAGCACGTTGACGGCCGTCAGCGTGGCCAGACTGTGAGACGTCGCCGCCATGCCGTTCAGCGAGCGGGCGACCGAACGGCCCGGCAGTTCCAGATTTCGCATGCTTTTCAACCAATTCCTTGGAGTGCTTGGGGGGACGTTGAGGGAGCCGCGCAGGGCGGTATTTTCCAGTTTTTTATCCGGCCAGCCGAATTTCCCCGATGGACTCTGGTTTAGCGGCCTGGACGGTGCTTGGGAAGAGCCCTTGCTGGAACCCCTTGACCTTCCAGTGACGGGAAGCCCCATATCCGAAACCGTGAGCGTTTTAACATCAGCACGCATGGCGGGAGCCAACTGAACCCATGACCCCTTCGGCAGACGTGAAAAAGATCTGCGGTGCCCATCAGCCGGCGGAACATAAATGTTGCGGTGGCGGCGGTGCGGGGGCCGGCGGCGAGACCGCGCTGGACCCGGTCTGCGGTATGACCGTCGCCACCGAAGGCAACCCGCGCCAGGCCGAACATGCCGGTCAGACCTATTATTTCTGTTCCGATCACTGCCTGAAGAAGTTCAGCGGCGATCCCGAAGGCGTGCTCGACGGCTCGGCGTTGCAGCCGCCGCCGGCGGGCCCGGGCGCCGAGAAGATCACCTACACCTGCCCGATGGATCCGGAGATCGTGCAGCAGGGCCCCGGGATCTGCCCGATCTGCGGCATGGCGCTGGAGCCGATGGACGTGACCGCCGAGACGGGCCCCAATCCGGAACTGATCGACATGGTCCGGCGCTTTTGGATCGGCGTCGTCTTCACGCTGCCGCTGGTGCTGCTGACCATGGGCGCGCACCTCTTCGGGTTCCAGGTGATCCCGCCTGCGTGGTCGAACTGGGTCGAACTGGCGCTGGCGTCGCCGGTGGTGCTGTGGTGCGGCTGGCCGTTCTTCGCCCGTGGTTTGGCGTCGCTGAAGAGCCGCCACCTCAACATGTTCACCCTCATCGGCCTGGGCACCGGCGCGGCTTATCTCTTCAGCCTGGTGGCGACGCTGGCACCGGGCTTGTTCCCGCCGGGCCTGCGCAATGCCTCCGGCCAGGTCGCCGTTTACTTCGAGGCCGCGGCGGTGATCGTCACCCTGGTGGCCCTGGGCCAGGTCATGGAACTGCGCGCGCGCGAGCGCACCGGCGGCGCGCTGCGCGCCTTGCTCGATCTGGCACCGAAGACCGCCCGTGTCGTGACGGACGGCGGCGCGACCGTCGAGCGGCCCGTCGAGGACCTCAAGATCGGCGACCGCATCCAGGTGCGCCCGGGCGAGAAGATCCCCGTCGACGGCACGGTCATCGAGGGCGAGAGCGCGGTCGACGAGTCGATGCTGACCGGCGAGGCCGTGCCCGTCACGAAGGGGCCCGGCGATCCGGTGACCGGCGCGACGGTGAACGGCACCGGCAGTCTGGTCTTCGAAGCCGAGCGCGTCGGCCGCGAGACGGTACTGGCGCAGATCGTCCAACTGGTCGGCGAGGCCCAGCGCAGCCGTGCGCCGGCGCAGCGCCAGGCCGATATCGCCGCCGGCTATCTGGTGCCCGCCGTGGTGCTGGCCGCCGTCGTCACCTTCATCGCCTGGATGGTCTTCGGGCCGCCGCCGGCCTTCGCCTATGCCATCGTCACCGCCGTCTCGGTGCTGATCATCGCCTGTCCCTGCGCGCTGGGCCTCGCCACGCCGATGTCGATCATGGTCGCGGTCGGGCGCGGCGCCGGACTGGGCGTGCTGGTGAAGGACGCGGCTTCGCTGGAGCGCCTGGCGCAAGCCGATACGCTGGTGGTCGACAAGACCGGCACGCTGACCGAGGGCAAGCCCAAGGCGGTCTTCGTCCAGGCGGCGCAAGGCAGTCATGAAACGGCCCTGCTGGCGCTGGCCGCCGGCCTGGAAAGCCGCAGCGAGCATCCGCTGGCCCAGGCGGTGGTGGCCGCCGCCGCGCAGCGTGAGGTGACCCTGCCGTCGGTTGCCGGCTTCGCGGCGGTGCCGGGCAAAGGCGTGCGTGGCGAGATCGCCGGCCAGACGGTGCTGGCCGGCAAGGCGGGCTGGCTGGCCGAGGAGGGCGTCGACGTCAGCGCCTTCGAGCGGGTGATCGCCGAGCGGCAGAGCCGCGGCGACAGCCTCATCGCGGTGGCCGAGGCGGGCCAGTGCCGCGGCATTATCGCGGTGGCCGATCCGATCAAGCAGAGCACGCCGCGGGCCCTGGAAGCCTTGAAGCGCGACGGCCTGGAGATCGTCATGCTGACCGGCGACAGCCGCCGGGCCGCCGAGGCGGTGGCGCGCCAGCTCGGCATCGACCGCGTCGAGGCCGAGGTGCTGCCGGGCGACAAGGCGGCGGTGGTCGCCGAACTGCAGCGCCTGGGGCGCACCGTGGTGATGGCCGGCGACGGCGTGAACGACGGCCCGGCGCT
>ERZ1740062.165-NODE-165-length-51229-cov-7.122054_pt1 | contig 51229 bp, 46 predicted proteins | sample MGYA00581741_ERZ1740062 | MGnify/ENA primary metagenome ERZ1740062 (study PRJEB43018, sample SAMN04849747) | marine metagenome | isolation source: floating plastic debris | place: Pacific Ocean | collected 2008-09-01 | study: EMG produced TPA metagenomics assembly...
ACCGGCCTGAACCCCGTCGCCGACGTCACAATCGCCGAGCGCTCTCCATGGCTTAGGATGTCGTTGACGTCCTTGAACCCCTCGGGGGCGAGTTTCTCGACAGCGTCGATGACGCCCTCTGGTCCGCCGCGGCGGTTGGCGCGGACGATCTTGGCGGTCGCCCGGCGGCGGTTCCAGTCGTACTGATACAGCGCCTGCATCGGATGCTCGGCTTTAACCAGCCAGTCAGCGAGCGCGCGGGCGTCCAGGATCGCCTGGGAGGCTCCGTTCGAGCCGACTGGGTACATCGGGTGCGCGGCATCGCCCATCAGCGTGACGCGCCCATGGGTCCAGCGCGGCAGGGGATCGCGGTCGCACATTGGGTACTCATAGTAAGCGTCGGTCTGGCGGATCAGAGCTTCGATGTTGACGCCGGGCACCCTGAAGCGCAGGCCATAGGGCAGCACGTCGTCGAGCCTGCCCTTGCGGGACCACGAGTCCTTGGGCGGCGGCTGGGTGGCGCCGTCGGCAACCTTGACGTTGACGACCCAGTTGGTGAGCCGACGCCCCTCGCCCGCCTCGGCAATCGGGTAGAGCACGAACTTCGCGCCCATCCCTCCGCCGATGAACATGGTACGTCCGTCAAGGTACTGGGGAAACTCGGTGGCGCCGCGCCACATCATAACGCCGTTCCACGACGGGCGACCCTCGTCAGGGTAGAACAGGTTGCGCGCAACCGAGTGGATGCCGTCGGCGCCGACAAGGATGTCTCCGGTGGTGGTGATCGAGGAAAGCCCGTCGGTGCCCGAGGTGAAGTGGGCGGTGACCGCACCTTCGTTCTGGGTGAAGGCGGCAAGCCGCATCCCGGTGATGACGGCGTCCGGGCCGAGGCGCTCGCAGACTGCGTCGTAGAGGACTTTCTGGAAGCGCCCGCGGTGGATCGAGAATTGCGGGACCTTGTGCCCTGCATCCATGCCGCGCAGCTCGCGCCAGACCTCCTGGCCGTACTTGTTCAGGTAGATCAGTTCGCGGGTCGGGATCCCGGTCTGCTCAAGGACGGGAAGAAGGCCGAGTTCGGCGAGTTCCCCGATGGCAACGGGCAGCGTGTTGATGCCGACGCCAATTTCGCGGACTTGCCCGGCCTGCTCGAAGACCTGAGCCCGGATGCCGCGATGGTGGAGCATGAGTGCGAGGGCGAGGCCGCCGATGCCGCCGCCTGCGATAAGTACCTTCATCGCTTAATCTGCATCCGGCGGCGGCAGGAAATCGACCTCGTGCTTGGCCGAGACCGCAACGATTTCGGCCGGATCGGCATCCGCCATGGTGTGAAGCTGCCAGAACAACTCGTAGAGCCGCCGTGCCGGAGAAACCCAGAACAGGCACTTCGCGGCGTAATCCTGCTTTGAGAAGATCCCGTGCGGGATGCCGCGCGGCAGACGCACGAGGTCGCCTGGACGGGCGACTTTCTCTTCACCGTCGAGCAGCAGGTCCAGCACGCCTTCGAACATGTAGATGAACTCATCTTGCTCGGGGTGGATGTGCGGCGGGACAAAGGTGCCCGGCGGCAGCGTCGCGTGCCACGAGAAGCTGCTTTCCGTCAGGTGCTTTGGCACGTAGGTCTGGCCGAGGATGTTCCACGAAATGTCGTCGAACCCGTCGCCCGCCCGGGTGATGCCTGCCGTCATCGGGTCCATACGCCTGCTCCGCCAGCTTCGCTTGCCAAACGCGTAGCATCGCGATCCGTCCGGCGACAACCGTGCAAGACGGTCTACGAGGTTCTTTGCAGTTCGAGCGCTGTTTTGCGGGGGCAGATCCCGGTCTCGATCAGACTATCAAGCTGGCAAAGCTCGAAGACCTCGCGCACAGGGCCGGACATGCCTGTCACGATCAGACGCGCGCCAAGGATCGAGAGCTTGCGCTGCACGAGCGCAAGAATGCGCAACGCGCCACTGCACGCCCAGGTGAGGTTGGTGACATCGACAATGAGGCTTTCATCGGCGACACGGTCGGCGAAGTCGAAGACAGTCTCGCGAAAGCTCTGGGTATCGGCGGCCCTGAAGTCACCGCTGAGGAAGATTACTGGCACGCCGCGCACAAGTTCTTCATGAATACGGAGCACTTCAATACCCTCTATGCTGCTTCACTCACACCAGGACGCGTCAACCGAACGCTTCCATTCTACCCTAGATTGAACTCAACTGGCCGTGTTTTGCAAATGGATTGTGGTCATTCTGCGATATCAAGCGCGATCGTGATCTTATTTTGTCCATTTTTGCGAGAATAATCTACGGATCTCGAAAGTCCTTTGATCAGGCTGATTCCGTGTCCACCGATTTCAGGTTTCTTGTCTTGGCTGTGTTCGAACGGGTTGAACGGCAACCCCGGGTCCATGATGGACAGAACGACCACGTCGTCACCGCAATCCAGTTCGAGGGCGAAGGAATCAGCGGCGCCAAGCGTACCATCGTGGCGAATCATGTTTGAACAAAGCTCATCCAGAATGATCGAAAGGCGGTGGGACACGGCCTCGGGCAGGCCGAATTCAGCGCCGGATTGCGCCAAAAACGCGAAGGCCTGGTCAAGACCGGCCTTGGAAACCGGGAAGTCAGATGTCATCCGTGCAACTCAGGCGCGCGATCTGATCAAAATGCTGAACCGGCGGTAAAATCATAGTGAGCGAGTCTCGAGTCTGAGCTAAACTTTGTCAATCGGAGGTCTGTCATGAACATCATTCTCAGGTTCGTCCTTGTCCCGCTTTTGTTGGGCTGGGCGATGTCTGCTCAAGCCGCGGATCGTATCGGTTTGGTGAAAGTTGCGTCCGGCGATGTGAAGATCGTCCGCGATGGTGTCGAAATCGCGGCTGAAAAAGGGGCGGAACTGTTCGAGGACGATGTCATCAAGACCGGAGAGAACAGCGCAGTCGGCATGACCTTCTCTGACAACTCACGCGTGAGTCTGGGTCCCGACACGTCGCTGGGTCTTGAGAAATACGCCCATGCGAAACCCGGCAAGCAGGACGAATTCGATCTGCGGCTGACGCAAGGCAGTCTGACGGCAACCTCGGGCGACATCGCGAAAAGCCGTCCGTTGGCGATGCGCGTGCTGATGCCGACAACCGTTCTTGGCGTCAAAGGAACTCAGTTCGCTGTGCGGGTCGGCGGAGCTTGATGAACCTCAGACTCTCGACCGCGGTGCTGGCGGCACTGGGCCTGTCCGCCTGTGCCGAACAGAGTACCAACGTTCCTGACTGGGCTGACGGTTCGGCGTGGGATGCCAGCCGGATCGCGGCATTGCCGGTCAACGAGGATCCCTATTTGGCGGCGTTGCAGGTCGGATATCTTCGGTTCGCGAAGGCCGAGATCGAGACGCATTTCGACTGGGTCGACGGCGCGCGGTTCCTGAAGCGGGCTGAGGCCGCAGCAGCAGGAACAGCGGTTGCTCCGCTTCGGCTTGCCGAGCGCGGCATCGAGCGTCCGGACGATGACCCCATGGTCATCGCAGCCGAGACGCTGCGCGCCTACATATCAGCGCCGGGCCCAATGCTGCGCGCCGGTCAACAGATCGGAGAGGCTCAGGTTCACTACGACTGCTGGGTCGAGCAGCTCGAGGAAGGCCATCAGACCACACAGATCGCGGCCTGCCGCGAGGATTTTGAATCCGCCCTGCAACTGGTCGTGGATCTGGCAGATTTGCCGGACAACATGGCCGTGGTGCTCCCCAAGGACGGTGAGACCGGCGGGATCGAACTGACGCATCAGGGTGGAAACTCGCTTACGCTGGATCAGGCCTTCGCCGCAGCAGGCGTCGGCGATGATGTCGGCGACCTACCGGTAGACGAAGGCGAGATCCGAGATGCGTTTGCGCCGGCGCTGGGTGCCGCCCCGCCGCCGCCGGAAATCTTCGAGATCTATTTCGACTTCGACAACACGCAGATCTCTGACGAAGCTCATGAGCAGATCATGGCGGTCGCCCGAGCAGCCGCGGGCCGGGATGCCGGAGAGGTTCTGATCGCCGGGCATGCCGACGCCGTTGGCGACACAGCGTCGAACCGGGCCATCGCACGCTCGCGGGCGGCCGGTGTTGCGAGGGCCGTGGATCGCGAGCTTCCGGGCGGGCATGCCGTCGAGATCTCGTTCCGGGGGTTCGGCGAGGCCAAACTCAAGATCCCGACGGTCCTGAAGGAAGAGAAGAACCGGCGTGTCGTGATCCTCGTGCGCTAGCTGCGCAAACTCACTTCAAAAGCGCTTTCATGTCGGTAGCAGGATCTTCGATAACCGTGCGCGCGGGCGACTTTCCGCCTTCGATCAGTCGCTTCCCGATCATGTAGTTCCGGGCGTCATTCATGGCATCGACAGCGAGCAGCTCCTCACCTTTGTAATACCAGTGCGAGGTGGTCCCCGGTTTGTCGCCGGGACGAACGGCAACCCGGTCGTATCCGGTGTTCAATCCGGCAATCTGCAATTTCACGTCGTACTGATCCGACCAGAACCACGGTTTCGGGATATAGGCCTGATCGGCGCCCAACATGTTGGCCGCCACCGCTTCAGCCTGGTCGATGGCGTTCTGCACGCTTTCCAACCTGATGCGTTGTCCTCGATAGGGGAGCGAGGCGCAATCTCCCGCCGCCCAGATTGACGGGTCTGACGTTCGGCCGCGATCATCGGTGCGAATACCGTTATCGATCGTCAGTCCCGCAGCCTCGGCGAGCGATGACCCTGGCGCGATGCCAACCCCGGCGATTGCAAAGTCGATCGCCAATTCGGTGCCGTCGTTCAGCTTTGCACCGGTGACGTGACTGTCGCCAAGCAGCCGTTCGAGCCCAACGCCCTCGCGCAGATCGACCCCATGGCTGGCATGCAATAACCGAAAGTAGTCCGAGGTTTGCGGGGCCGCGACGCGCTGAAGAATGCGCTCCGCCATCTCGACCAACGTGACCTTCAAGCCCAGTTTGGATGCAACAGCAGCCGCTTCCAAGCCGATGTAGCCGCCTCCGATTACAAGAACATGGCGGCCAGCCTGAAACGACGGCGACATTTCATCTACATCCGTCAGGGTGCGGACCTCGAAGACGCCGTCGAGATCACCGCCAATTGCCGCGGGCAGGCGTCGCGGAACCGAACCGGTGCAGAGCGCGAGATGGTCGTACGAAATCTTCGCGCCGCCCATATGAACGGTCTTCGCCGCAGGGTCGATCCGATCAACGCGCGCACTAAGGCGCAGATCGATGTTCTGGTCGGCATAGAACGCTTCAGGCTTCAGGAACAAGCGCTCGGCAGTCATGTCGCCCATGAGATACGCCTTGGACAACGGCGGACGCTGATAGGGCGGAACCGGCTCTTCAGAGATCAGCGTCAACGCGCCATCATACCCAAGACTGCGCAGCTTCGCGACCAGAGACGCCCCCGCCTGTCCGCCGCCGACCACGACAATTCCGCCCATCGCGCGTTCTCCGCTTTATCCCGTCACTCAGTTCGGTATCTAGAACGCGCGTGATCCGTCAGGCAATCCCGGGCTGCTTGCCCTGTTGCGGCGCGGAATGGAGCGGGAGCGGCCTGATGCGGGCAGTCGTTGTCGGAGGAGGGATCGGTGGCCTGACGGTTGCTCTATGCCTGATCCAGATCGGCTGGGAGGTCACCGTGCTGGAGCAAGCGCCGGAACTGACCGAGGTTGGCGCCGGGATCCAGATCAGCCCGAACGGTACGAAGATCCTGGACCGGCTTGGCGTGATCGACCGGTTGGGCGGGCTGGTCTATGAACCCGAAACTGTCGAGATGCGGTTGGGGATCTCGGGCACGCAGATCTTTTCCATCCCGATGCGCCGGATCGCGCGGCAACGATGGGGCGCGGCGTATTACCAGGTGCATCGGGCCGATCTTGTCGGCGCGCTCTACAACCTGCTGCAACAGCGCGCACCGGGAAGCGTGCAGACGGCATCTCGGGTACTCGGCTACCGCCAATGCCCTGGCGGCATTCGTGCCGTCATCGAAGATGGTGAAACCGAGCCCTTCGATCTGCTCATCGGCGCTGATGGCATACACTCGGCAATCCGCACGCAGATGCTGGGCCCGGAGACTCCGGTGTTCACGGGCAACACGGCCTGGCGTGCCGTTGTTCCGGTCGAGGTCTTGGGCGAAGACCGGCCTCCACAAGCGGGGTGCGTCTGGGTCGGAAAGGGCCAGCACGCGGTCACCACCTATCTGCGGGGCGGGACGCTGGTGAACTTCGTCGGGATCGTTCATCAGCCGGGTTGGCGCGAGGAAGGCTGGGACATTGCAGGCGAAACAGCCGCAGCCGCGCGTGACTTCGCACGCTGGCATCCCGTGATCGAGGCCATCCTGGCGAAGGCCGAGAGCATGCATCGCTGGTCGCTGTTCACGCGCCCGCCGCTGCCACGCTGGTCCGATGGACGCGCAATCCTGCTGGGGGACGCATGTCATCCTATGTTGCCCTCGATGGCGCAGGGTGCGGTGCAGGCGATCGAAGATGCGTGCGCCCTGGCATTTCGACTGCAGCACAGCGCGGATGTGGTTCAGGTTTGTGAAGATCATTATGCCGACCGGATCGACCGTGTGACGGCGATTCAGAAGCGCTCCGCCCGAAATTCCGACATCTTCCACCTGAGTGATCCGTTGCTTCGCCTGGGCGCTTATGGCGCCCTGTGGTTGGGTGACCGCCTGATGCCGCGCCTGATCTGGCGGATGCAGGATTCCATCTACGGACACGAAATCCGATGATGATCAGGGTCTGGGCTGCGCTGGCTGCGATCCTGTGCGTGAGCCTGATGGTCCTGCGGCCCGAGGATGTGCCGCGTCCGTGGCAACCCTGGTCTCCGCTGGTGCTGAGCGATGAACCGAACCCTGTTATGCGCTGGAAGCTTCGAACGATCAGCTTTCGCGATGACACTTGCCGGGCCGTTCTGGCGCGCAGCGTCGCACGTGCCGCGTTTCGGGAGGATCTGGTCGACTCCGACACCTGCCACATCCGCAACCGGGTGGAACTGAGCGGCCTGGACCTGACGCGGCTTGCACCCGTCGAGACACGTTGCGAGATCGCGGTCCGTTTGTATTTGTGGGAGCGCAACGATCTGCAACCGGCAGCGCGGGATCTTCTGCGGAGCGGCCTCAGCCAGATACACCATTTCTCGAGCTATTCCTGCCGCGCGATGCGCACCGGTCGTGGAGACAGCACACGGATGAGCGAACATGCGACGGCGAACGCGATCGACATCTCGGGCTTCACGCTGGATGACGGCAGGCGGATCGATCTGGTCAGCGGGTGGGATGGCGATGGCCCAGAGGCGCGTTTTCTCCGCGCTGCACGCGATGGGCTATGCCGGTGGTTCAACATCGTCCTGAGCCCGGATTACAACGCACTCCACCGCGATCACTTCCACGCCGATATGGGCCGGTTCCTGACCTGCCGCTAGGATTGCCGATGCCCACAGCGCCCATATCTTGTGGATAACACTGATCCGCCCACCAGATCGGCCTGTCACAGCATTGACAAGAATCGTAGACGCCCTTCTGATTGGCGGCCAAGTGCGGTTATCGGGATTCGCTCGTGCAGTTCACGCGGCTCAGGCTCAACGGCTTCAAGTCCTTTGTCGATCCGACAGATCTGGTGATCTCGTCGGGGCTGACGGGTGTCGTTGGGCCGAACGGCTGCGGGAAGTCCAACCTGCTGGAAGCGCTGCGCTGGATCATGGGTGAGAACCGGGCCAAGCAGATGCGCGGCGACGGGATGGAGGACGTGATCTTCGCCGGCACCGACTCGCGTCCGACCCGGTCGTCGGCCTCGGTCGAGCTTGTGATCGATAACTCTGATCGCCTGGCGCCTGCGGCTTTCAATCAGGATCCTAAACTCGAGATCAGCCGCCGGATCACCCGCGATGTCGGGTCGGCCTACAAGATCAACGGCAAGGACGTTCGGGCCCGCGACGTGCAGATGCTGTTCGCCGATGCCTCGACCGGAGCGCACTCGCCCGCGCTGGTCCGTCAGGGGCAGATCGCCGAGCTTATCAATGCGAAGCCGAAGGCGCGGCGCCGGATTCTCGAAGAAGCGGCAGGCATCTCGGGTCTCTATCAGCGGCGCCATGAAGCCGAACTCAAGCTGAAGGGAACCGAGACAAATCTTGCCCGGGTCGAGGATGTGCTGGATCAACTGGGTCAGCGCCTGTCCTCGCTCGAACGCCAGGCAGGTCAAGCCAGGCGGTACCGCAAGATCGCCGAGGAGTTGCGCCGGACCGAAGCTGTGCTGCTGTATCTGCGGTGGCGGATGGCAGAGACCGAGCGCGCGAAAGCGGATGCGGATCTTACGGCAGCGAGCCGGCAGGCAGCGGAAGCCGAGGGCCGCGTTCTTCATGCGACAAAGGCGCGCGAGACTGCCGACGCCGCCCTGCCCCCCCTGCGCGAGGAGGAGACGATCGCATCGGCGGTGGTCCAGCGCATGGCCATCGAACGCGAGCAGATCGACGAACGCGAGGACCGGGCGCGGCGCGAGATCGAACAGCTTGCAGCCAGGGCGCGCCAGATGGCGCAGGATATCGAGCGCGAGGAGACGCTGCAACGCGATGCCGGTGGCGCGTTGGAAAAGCTGACCGAGGAACAAGGCGACCTTCGATCCGCGCAGGATGCTCAACAGGACACGCAGGCCGAAGCCGTCGAGGCCGCTCGGCTTGCCGGTGAGGCCCTGACCGAGCAGGAAACCAGTCTGGACCGGCTGACCGAAGAGGCAGCCCGTCTTGCCGCGCGGGCAGCAGCCGCAGAACGCAGACTGGAAGAAGCACGCTCGGTGGTTGCGCGGCTGGATCGGGACATCGCCCAGACCGAGGCAGCTCATAACGCCATGGCCGGGCAGATCATAACGGCCGAGACAACTCTGGAACAGGCGTTCTCGGACGTTGAGCAGACGCGGGCGGCAGCGCAGGCGGCAGAACAGGCGCTGGAGGCTGCCGAGAAGGCACGAAGCGGCGCCCAGGAGACGGAGGGTGAGGCACGAGCAGCACTGTCCGACTCCGAGGGTGAGGTCAAAGCCCTCTCCGCGGAGGTCGCGGCGCTGGAGCGTCTGCTCGCCCGCGACGGAGGAAGCCAGGGCAAGTTGATCGACCAGGTCCACGTCGACCCAGGCTTCGAGGCCGCATTGGGTGCCGCTCTGGGAGAGGATCTGAACGCGTCGGATGTAACGGATCAGGACGGCTCTGGCTGGACACTGCTCGACCCGTTGCACGAGCCCGCCGCGTTGCCACCCGGAGTTCGGCCGTGCTCGGATATCGCCAAGGGGCCTTCCTTGCTGGATCGGCGCCTGTCCCAGACGGGCGTGGTGGAGCAAGCAGAAGGCGACGCGATCCAGTCGCTGCTGTTGCCGGGGCAAAGGATCGTCAGCGCCGAGGGTGACCTCTGGCGCTGGGATGGGCTGCGGGTGCGCGCTGGAGAGGCATCGAGCACCGCGGCACTACGGTTGCAGCAACGCAATCGCCTTGAGCGTCTGAAGACATCGCTCGATCGTGCGAAGGCCCTGCGCGAAAAGGCCTCGGACGCTCACCAGACGGCACGGTCGAGCCTGGTCGGTGCAAACGAAGCCGAGGCATCGGCAAGGTCTGCCCGGCGCAATGCAGATCAGGCAGTCGCCGAGGCAGCGCGGCAACACAGCAAGGCCGAAGCGGATATCGGCATGTTGCGGGCAAAGCTGACGAGCCAGACCGAAGCGCTCGCCGCCCGACAGAACGAGCGCCAGGATGCCGGGGCGGCGTTGTCGGAAGCGCAAGAAGGTTTGTCCGATCTGGGCGATGTCGACGCCGCGCGCAGAAGCGTCGAGGTTCAACGGGGCGAGGTGGACCTGGCCCGGACGGCAATGTTGTCCGCGCGTGCACAAGCGGACGAAATCCGCCGTGCCGGCACAGCGCGCGACCGTCGCCTGACTGAAATCGGACGCGAACTGGAGGTCTGGCGCGACAGGCAGAGCAATGCCCACGACCGGATCGCCGAGCTTTCACAACGGCTGCAGGAAACGACCGCACGGCAGACCGAGATCGCCACAATCCCGGAAGAGCTTGCCGAGCGGAAAGCCAAGCTGAGCAGCGAGATCGACGGAGCGGAAGACCGGCGCAAGACATCCGCGGATGCGCTTGCCGCCGGTGAAGCAGCACTGCGCAATGCCGAGGCCCAGGAACGTGACGCCGAGAAAGCTGCATCCGCGCGGCGGGAGGAACGGGCACGTCAAGAGGCCGTGCTGGAGGGTCTGGCCCAGCGGGTCGCGGAAGCGGACGCCGAAATCCGGAGTGAATTGGATCTCGAGCCAGGACACTTGCTCGAGACCTTGGGTGCCGAGCCGCAGGATCTGCCGGTCCTGGATGCAGCCGAGGCCGATGCGGCGAAGTTGCGGCGTCAGCGCGACGCCTTGGGTGCCGTGAACCTGCGCGCCGAGGAAGACGCAAACGAAGTGCGCGAGGAGCGTGACAGCCTCGCCAAGGAAAAGCAGGATCTCGACGAAGCGATTGCGCAGCTGCGCAAGGGGATTTCCGAACTGAACCGCGAAGGCCGCGAGCGCTTGATCGCCGCGTTCGAGAGCGTCAACAAACGGTTCTCGAACCTGTTCACCCATCTCTTTGGCGGCGGTGAGGCCCGGCTGGTGCTGGTTGAGTCGGACGACCCGCTGGACGCGGGCCTGGAATTACAGTGCACTCCGACGGGAAAGAAGCATTCGACACAGTCCCAGCTGTATGGGGGTGAACAAACCCTGACGGCGCTGAGCCTGATCTTTGCTGTGTTCCTGTCGAACCCCGCACCGATCTGTGTACTGGACGAGGTCGACGCACCGCTGGACGATTCGAACGTCACCCGGTTTTGCGATCTGCTGGACGAGATGCGGCGCCTGACCGAGACGCGCTTCCTGATCATCACACACCACGCTATCACGATGAGCCGGATGGACCGCCTATTTGGTGTCACGATGGTCGAGCGCGGTGTCAGCCAGCTTGTCTCGGTCGATCTCGTGCGGGCTGCTGAACTGGTCGACGCTTGACGCCGGTCGGCACTTGAAACCGCAATCTGACCTCAAACCCATCACAAACGGCCCAAATACGGCCACGGTAGTATGTTTGCTAAGTTCCGCGCAACGGCATACGGTCTTTCGCTATGGAGGGCGGCAACGTGTTACGGGTTTTTGGGTGCGCAGCGCTTTTGACAGCGTTGATGGCTTCGGTCGTGCATGCAGCGGAGTTCACCGCATCGAACGGAGCCGCTCTGCGTGCTCCGGATATCGACACACTTAACTGTGCTCAGCGCGGTACGCTGCTGATGGAATACTCCATGAGTGAGTACAGAGGGACCGATCCGCTGACGCAGGGTCACCCGGATCTGCCGATCTACGAATACGAGAACGAACTGGCGCAACGCTTCTACACGGAATGTCAGGCTGGAAGTTCACAGTTCGAGAACAGCGCACCAGCGTTTTCTCATGGCTTCAATTGACCGCTGAACACCGCCGCTTGCTGTCCTGATCCGCCAACTGTAAGAGGCGCGCATGCGCTTGTTTCTCCACCTCATCCTGCCCGTTGGCCTTGTCATTTTCGTTCTGGACCGGCTTTCGAAGGTCTGGATCGTCGATGTTCTGGACCTGCCGAACCGGCTTGCGATCGATGTAGTCCCACCGTTTCTGAATTTCCGCATGGCGTGGAACACCGGAATCAATTTCGGCCTCGGCGGTGGAGGACCGGAGGAGATGCGCTGGCTGCTGATCGGCCTGAGCGTCGTGATTTCCGCAGCACTTCTCTGGTGGGTGCTGAGACGCGATGACCGGGTCCTCGGCTGGGGCGCTGGTGCCGTGATCGGCGGTGCGCTGGGAAATGCCTGGGACCGGCTCCAATGGGGGGCCGTCGCCGACTTCCTGAACATGAGCTGTTGTGGGATCAATAACCCTTTCTCGTTCAATATCGCCGATATCGCGATCTTCATGGGCGCAATCTGGATCGCCTGGAAGGCTTGAACCGGTCTATGCCGGAAAAGTTGCAGTAAGGCGTTGGATGACACAGAATGCGCCCGGGTCAGAGCGCGCGGAGAGCAGAGATGAAACGTCGAATGACATCACGAATTGCAATCGGAAGTGTGCTCGTCGCCGTCACGATCGGTATCAGCGGATGTGAAACGATCGGCAGCCCGTTCGAAGCCCTGTCCAAAAAGCCACCTTCGCCGGATGAGTTCTCGGTTCTTGCGCGCAAACCGTTGAAGATGCCGCCGTCGATCAACCTGCCGGAACCTCGTTTGGGCGAGCGATCTGCTCTCGAACCGAACCCAAGCCAGGATGCGATTGTTGCTTTGCTTGGGAACAGTGCCACAAAGCAGGTGCAACCGGCCAGCGCCGGGGAAAGTGCATTGTTGAGTGCCGCGAACGCGCAGGCCGAACAGGTCGCCATCCGCCGGGTCCTTGAAGAGGAAACCCTGAGCGAAGACGCATCCCAACCTTATGAGCCGCCTACCATTGCGGAACTGTTTCTGGGTGACGATGACGGACCCGATCCCGAAACACTCATCAACCCGGCGGCAGAGGCTCGCAGGCTGCAAGCCGAAGGCGTGGCAGCGGCACCGATCGATCCGACGGAAGTGCCACCCGAGGCACAGGACGACGAGAACTTTGCGGCTGACGAACCTGAACGACGCGATCCTAGGCGCGGGCGGATCATCACGCCCAGCGTTTCGGCCGGAACGACCCCGGCATTCGAATAAACGCCGCGTACGTCCAACCGCAATCGACGCCTGAATTTGGCGTGATAGCCCTGCGCAAGCGCATCGCAGGACCTACATACAAGCGCGACCCGTTCATGAGGAGACCTGATATGGTTGCGCTTCGCAAACGTTCGCCCAACGCGCCTGCCCTTCATACGGTGATCTTGGCGCTCGGCGCTTTGATCCTCTCGACAGTCCTGACGTCCATGTCAGCACGTGCCGAGCCACCCGTCACGACATTCACGCTGGACAACGGCATGGATGTTGTCGTGATCGAGGACAACCGCGCGCCGGTCGTAACGCACATGGTCTGGTACCGGGTCGGCGCCGCGGACGAGCCACGCGGCGTGTCCGGGATCGCGCACTTTCTCGAGCATCTGATGTTCAAGGGCACGGACGAGATACCGGATGGTGCGTTCTCGAAAATTATTGCCGCGAACGGCGGTCAGGACAACGCGTTCACCGCACAGGACTACACCGGATACTTTCAGCGCATCGCCTCAGACAGGTTGGAGTTGGTGATGAAGATGGAAGCCGACCGCATGGTCGACGTGGTCATCACCGAGGATCATGTCCGCACCGAGCGGGAAGTCATCATCGAAGAGCGCAATTCGCGCACCGACAATTCGCCGGATGCGTTGTTCTCGGAACAGATGCGCGCGGCGCTGTTTCTGAACCACGCCTATGGGGTGCCGATCATCGGTTGGCGCCACGAGATGGAAGAACTTTCGCTGGCAGACGCGCTCGAGTTCTACGAACGGTACTACGCGCCTGACAACGCAATCCTCGTTGTTGCAGGCGACGTGACGCCGGAGCGCGTGCGGGACCTGGCCGAAACGTATTACGGGCCACTGAAACCTTCCGGCAATCCTCCGGATGCCCGACCTCAGGAGCCGCCGCAGATCGCACCGCGCCGGATCAGCATGTCTGACCCTCGGGTGCGCCAGGACTACGTGATGCGCTCGTACCTGGTTCCTGAGTACGATCCGGAGGCGCCGAAAACCTCGGCAGCCCTGATGCTGTTTTCTTCAGTGCTGGGCGACGGCGTCGCATCGCGGCTCTCGAAGAGCCTGCAGCTTGAACAGAAGATCGCGATCAGTTCCGGCGCCTGGTATTCGCCTCGCTCACGCGATTCCACGTCATTGACGGTCTACGGCGTGCCCGCACCCGGGTCGTCACTCGAGGACGTGGAAGCGGCCATCGACGCGATCATCGCGGATCTGGCTGAAACCGGGCCGACGGAAGAGGAACTGACCAGGGTGAAGCGTGTGCTGCGCGCCAACCGGGTCTTCATGCAAGACAGCCAGTCCAGTCTTGCACGGTTCTATGGCGCCGCGCTTGCAATCGGACTGAGCGTCGAAGATGTCCAAGGCTGGCCGGCCGTCGTTGAATCGGTGACGATCGAAGACATCCGTGCGGCAGCGCAAAAATATCTGGACATGGATCAATCGGTAACCGGCTATCTGATGCGTGGGGAGGCAAGCTGATGGCAATTCAGCGGACAATCAGAAGCCTCGCGGGCGCGGCCCTGTTCCTGATCGCTCTGGGCGGGCTGGCGCATGCCGAGGTCAAGATCCAGAATGTCACCAGCCCGTCCGGGCAGACGATCTGGCTGGTCGAGGAGCCGTCTATCCCGATCGTCGGAATTGAACTTGGTTTCCGCGGCGGGTCCTGGCTTGACCCGGATGGCAAGGAAGGCTTGTCGCGCTTTGCAGTCGGATTGATGAACGAAGGGTCCGGCGATCTGGATGCGGTTGCCTTCGCCAATCGTTCAGATGACATTTCGGCCCGGATTGGGTTTTCGGTGAACCGCAACGCCGCCGAGGTCAGCGGGCGGTTCCTGCTTGAGACGCTCGATGAAGGCATCGATCTGATGGCATTGGCGCTTTCATCGCCGCGGTTCGACGCCGAGCCGATCGAGCGTGTGCGCAATCAGATTCTGTCCGGTATCGCGCAAAGTGAAACCGACCCGGACTCGATCGCGGGAAAGACCTGGTACGCGAACACGTTTGCCGGACATCCTTATGCGCGCCCGTCGGAAGGCACCGCCGAAAGTATCAACGGCATCGCTTTGGACGACTTGAAGGCAAGCCATGCCCGGCTCTACCAACGTGCGGGCCTGTATGTCTCGATCGTCGGTGCAATAGACGCAGAGAAAGCCGGAGAGATCGTCGACCGTCTGATCGCCAGCCTGCCCGAGGGTGAGGTGCGCGAAGTGCCCGCGGTTGAAACTGTGCCTGAACCGGGTGTGACGGTCGTCGAACAGGATGTGCCTCAATCCGTTGCGATCTTTGGCCACAAGGGCTTGATGCGCGATGATCCGGATTTCATTCCGGCCTTCGTGATGAACTACATCCTGGGCGGGGGTGGATTTGCCTCGCGTCTGACCGAGGAGGTCCGTGAGAAGCGGGGCCTCGCGTACTCGGTCTACTCCTACATGTCGACGATGGACGGCGCGGGCCTCTACATAGGCGGTGTGCAGACGGCGAATGAGCGTATTGCCGAAAGTCTGGATGTGATCCGAGCCGAATGGGCGCGGATGGCATCGGAGGGCATGACCGAGGAAGACTTGCAGAAGGCAAAGACCTACCTGACCGGGTCCTTCCCGCTGCGCTTCGACTCGAACTCGAAGATCGCCAACTATCTGCTGTTCATGCAGATGGAGGATCTGGGAATTGACTATCTCGAGAAACGCAACGGTCTGATCGAGGCAGTAACGCTCGAGGACATCAAGCGCGTTGCGGCCCGTGTTCTGCAACCAGATGCGCTGTCGTTCGTTGTGGTCGGGAAACCGGTCGGACTTTGATCCGGGACAAGGGTGGGCGAGGCGCCCACCCTACTCAGGACTGGTCGCGTCCGAACGTTCGCGATAGATGAACCAAAGATTTCGCGCGTAGACGACGAAACCGAACGTCTGCGCGAGGATAATGACGATGTCCTGATCGAGCACACCATACAGCAACAGCATGGCCGCACCGAACAGAGACAGCCACCAGAATGGTACCGGGATAACCGATTTTCGCGCGCGTTCCGTGGCGATCCATTGCACGATCATCCGGCTCATGAAGACACCCTGTGCCGTGAGACCGAACACCGCGATCCACACGCGCATCCAACTGTCGACCAGCAGCAGATCCATCAGCCAGTGTGTTTGATCTTCCATCAATCGTCCGTGTGGGTGACTTCAGCGATCCTGCGACGCTTCAGCAGCCACCAAACGCCGAGCAGATCCTGAAAGCCGACGAGAGCACGTCCGAAGTTCGTGTACTTGGACTGTCCGGCTTCACGCGACCGGTGCGAGACATCGACCAGCATCACCTCCAGCCCTTCGCGTTTGACAAGCGCGGGCAGGTATCGGTGGAGATGGTCGAAGAACGGAAGCGATAGAAACACCTCCCGCCGGAAAGCTTTCAAACCACACCCGGTGTCGCGTGTGTCATCCCGCAGCATTCGGGCACGCAGCTTGTTGGCCAGACGCGAGGCGATTTTCTTCGATGCAGTGTCCTGGCGGTCGACCCGTTGACCCGCCACAAGCCCCGGACCCGCATCGTTGCCGATCAGCGGTGCCACAAGCTTCGGGATCTCTGCCGGGGGGTTCTGACCATCCCCATCGATGGTGCAGATCACTGGCGCTTTTGCGGCGAGGACCCCGGAACGAACGGCGGCGGATTGTCCGCAGGGTCGGGCGTGACGAACCTCACGAAGCCACGGAAAGTCCGAACGAAGCGCTTCGATCCGAGCTGAGCTGTCATCGGTCGAGCCATCGTTGACGAAGATCGCTTCGAACGGACCGATGGATGCGCACGCCTCGGCGATCTCGCGTGCCATCGTTTCGATGTTTTCGGCTTCGTTCAGCATGGGTGCCACGACTGCGAAGCGCGGGTTGTCTGTCATTCTTTTCGCCCCGTCTCTCAGCGCGGCGGACCATACGCGAGGCTTGGGACAAGGCCAACCTGGCAGGTTCGTAGCGTTGTCGCAGCAGATCCAGTCGTTTCAGGCAGCTTCGACGGGGCGCAGCAAATCCATCCGCGGCATCAGATCGAGCAGGTGTTTCGAATACGCGTGTTGCGGAGTTTCGAACAACGCCTGTGTTTCAGCGATCTCGCAGATCTGGCCAGACTTCATCACCGCAATGCGATCGCACATCTGGCGGATCACCGGCAGGTCATGGCTGATGAACAGCATTGTGAGACCGAGTTCCTGCTGGAGATCTTTCAGTAGGTTCAGGATCGTCGCCTGTACCGAGACGTCCAGCGCCGACGTTGGCTCGTCACAAATCAGTATTCGGGGCCGCGATGCCAAAGCGCGCGCAATCGAGATACGCTGACGCTGACCGCCCGAGAACTCATGCGGATAGCGGATCGCTGCCTGCGCCCCAAGGCCAACATGGTCCAAAAGGTCGCCAACAATCGTCCGGGTTTCAGACTCGGATGATGTCAGCTTGTAGAACCGGATCGGTTCGGCAACGATGTCCAGCACTCTCATGCGCGCGTTCAGCGAGGAATACGGATCCTGGAAAATCATCTGCAACGCACGACGGGCCTCGATAGCCTGCGGGTCGCGCGGTGCCGTTGACACGTCCTGTCCATTGATCCGGATCACCCCTAAATCGGGCGTGTAGAGCCCGGCGATCAGCCGCGCGACGGTGGATTTACCTGATCCGGACTCGCCGACCAGCCCGAAGGTCTCGCCTTGCCGGACGTTGAACGAGACATTGTCGACCGCGCGCAGCATCTTGCGATTCTTCTTCAGGATCGCCTTTTGCAGGGTAAACGCCAGGTTCAGGTCCTGAACCTCGATAGCGTTACCCGATGCGTTTGCCGTACGCGCAGCACCCAGCCAATGGGTCTGAATATCGATCCGGCGCCGAACGTCGTCGCCGCCCTCGATGTAGTCGACCGAGTTGAAGCGGTGCAGCTTCACGTCGGCGCGCGGGACTGCGGCAATGAGCGACTTGGTGTATTCGTGCTGGGGGTTACCGAGGATCTGGGCAACAGGGCCTGTTTCGACAACCTCGCCCCGGTACATCACGCATACGCGGTCAGCGATATTGGCAATGACGCCGATGTCATGGGTGACAATGATCACGCCGACCTGACGCTCACGACAGAGCGCTTTGATGAGGTCGAGGATCTGGGCCTGAATGGAAACGTCCAGTGCCGTGGTCGGTTCGTCCGCGATGATAAGCTCGGGGTCACCTGCCAGGGCGAGCGCGATCACGACGCGCTGCCGCATCCCGCCTGAGAACTGGTGCGGATAGGCTTTCAGACGGGCCTTTGCCTCGGTGATACCGACCGACTCGATCAGATCGATTGCGCGTGCCTCGGCCTTCTGGCCACGCAGACCAGAGGTTTTCTCCAGTGTCTCGACCAACTGGTCGCCGATGGTCATCAGTGGGTTCAGCGACGTCTGCGGATCCTGGAAGATCATGCCGATCCGATCGCCGCGAATACGGCGCATCTCGTTTTCGTCCTTGCCGCGCAGTTCCTCGCCCTGGAACAGGATCGACCCCTCTGCGACGCGGCCCGGCGATTCGAGCAGGTCGATGACGGCGTTGCCTATCGTTGATTTACCCGCGCCGGATTCGCCGACGAGACCCACGACCTCGCCGGGCGAGACAGTCAGGCCGACATTGCGCACGGCTTTAACGTTGCCGCGGCGTGTGGGGAATTCGACCGAGAGGCCCGAGATCTTGAGGAGATCAGTCACTCCGCTCACCTCAGCTTCGGGTTCAGGGCGTCACGCATCCAGTCGCCCAGCAAGTTCACGGCAAAGACCAGGACGACCAGCGCGATCGCCGGGAAGAACGTGATCCACCACAGACCCGAGAAGAGGTACTCGTTCCCGACACGGATCAGCGTACCGAGGGACGGTGTGGTCGGCGGGATCCCCTGCCCCAGGAAGCTCAGCGTTGCCTCGGAGATGATTGCCAGGGCCAGCCCGATGGTCGCGATGACCAGCACCGGGCGTAAGGTGTTCGGCAGAACGTGGCGCACCATGATCAACCAACTCGGAAGGCCGATGACGCGGGCGGCCTGAACGTATTCCTTATTGGCCTCGACCAGTGTCGCACCGCGCGCGACGCGGGCGAACTGCGGCCAGTCGGTCAGGCCGATGGCGATGATGACAACGTAGATTGCAAACTCCTCGCGCATGTCCAAAGGGAGTGCCGCGCGTCCGATGCCGTTGATCAGGATGGCGAGCAGAATCCCCGGGATCGTCAATTGCACGTCGGCGATGCGCATGATTACGGCGTCCGCGGTGCCACCGACATAGCCCGAGATCACACCCAGCATGACGCCCAGCACCATGCCCAAGGCCACGGCAGCCAGACCCACGATGATCGACAGGCGTCCACCGTAGAGGATCGTCGAGAGCATGTCCCGGCCCTGGTTATCGGTGCCAAGCAGGTATTGCGGCTGACCGCCCTCGGCCCAGGCCGGCGGCAGCTTGCCGTCCCATAGTGAGATCTGAGCGGGATCGAAGGGGTCGAACGGCGCGATCAACGGCGCGAGAAAGGCTGTCAGAATGCAGGCAACGGTAATCGCCGCTGCGATCATCGCGCCGGGTGAGGACAAGAAGGAATGCGTGATGTCGCTTTCGCGAATGCGCTGCCAGCGGGTTGGGGCTTCGTTCATCCGCTCAGTCCCCCAGCCGAATGCGCGGGTCGACGAACATGTAAAGGATGTCGACCACCAAATTGATCGCCACGAACAACAGCGCCACGAACACGAGATACGCGGCCATGATCGGTACATCGACAAAGTCGACGGCCTGAATGAACATAAGGCCCGTGCCCGGCCACTGGAACACCGTCTCGGTGATGACGGAAAACGCGATCAGACCGCCGATGTTCAAGCCAATGATGGTGATGACAGGCACCAGCGTGTTCCGCAGCGCGTGGGTGAAATTAATCGCGCGCTCCGACAGGCCGCGCGCCCGTGCAAACTTGATGAAGTCGGTTCGCATGACCTCGAGCATCTCGGCGCGTACCAGACGCAGGATGAGCGTGAGCTGGAACAGCGAGAGCGTGATCGCCGGCAGGATGATGGACCGCCAACCGTCAATCGTCAGGAACGAGGTCTTCCACCAACCAAGCTCGACTGTTCCGCTGCGCCCAGAGGACGGGAGCCATCGCAGCCAGACCGCGAAGATGTAGATCAGCGAGATACCGATGATGAAAGTCGGCAGGCTAACCCCGATCAGTGAGGTCGACAGGATGGTACGGCTAACCCAGGATTTGCGCCGGATCCCGGTGTAAACGCCAAGGCCGATGCCGATGACCAGCGCGATCAGGGCAGAGACGAAGACAAGTTCCAGCGTCGCGGGCAGGCGCGCGAGGATCAATTCATCGACCGGTTGCTTGATACGATAGGAAAGCCCGAACTCGCCCTGCAGCGCATTCCCCATGAAGCGGGCGTACTGGGTGGTGATCGGGTCGTCGAGACCCAGCGCTTCGCGAATTTCCAGCCGCTGTTCCCGCGTCGCGTCCTGGCCGACCATGTTGTTGACCGGGTCGCCGACGAAATTGAACAGCGAGAAACTAATGGCGGAGACAACCGCCATGACGAGGACGGACTGCCCAAGCCGTTTCAGAATGAAGGTGAACATGCCCGCCCCAACGAAGAAGGGGCGGCCCGGAAGCCGCCCCGATCGATCTTACTTTTTCACTGCGAAGCGGGGACGCAGCGAGTCATCCGAGGAGATCGGAATGTCGAACCCCTCTGCCATTCCCCAAGCGATAACCTGGTGGTGGATCGGCACATACGGCATGTCTGCTTTGATGATCTGCCAAGCCTCATCGATCATCGCGGTCCGCTTCGGAATGTCTGTTTGCGTGGTGATCGCCTTGGTGATCTCGTTGACCTTGGCGTTGTTGTAGCCGGTCGCATTCCACGAACCCTCGCCTTCCAGCAGGTACGAGAAGACATAGTGGCTATCCAGCGTCGGCACGCCCCAGCCCAGCATGTAGAAATCCGAGGTCCGGTTCTGGATCTTCGGGAAGTGCTGTGCTTTGGGGATTGCGTCGAGCTTCACCTTGACGCCGATCTTCGCCAGCATCGCAACGGCGGCCTGGCAGATTTTCTCGTCATTGTTGTAGCGATTGTTCGGGCAATCGAGCTGGATCGAGAACCCGTCTGGATAGCCGGCTTCCACCATCAGAGCCTTGGCCTTCTCGACATCGAAGCCATAGCTCTCATCAAGTTCCGGCGTATTCCCCAGAACGCCCGGCGGTGTGATCATGGCGGTCGGAAAACTCAATCCCTCCATGACGACGCGCTGGATCGCGGCCTTGTCAATGGCCAGGTTGAACGCTTCGCGGACCTTGGCGTCCTTGAACGGGTTCTTACCCTTGACGTCCGACGATCGCAGTTCGTCGACACCCTGGTCCATCCCGAAGAAGATCGATCGGATCTGGGCCACGGTCGAAACCTTCAGGCCATCTGCACCTTCGATGCGCTTGAGATCCTGCAGCGGCGGATCGAGAACGAAGTCAACCTCACCCGACAACAGCGAGGCAACACGCGTCGCGGCGTTCGCGATTGGGCGATATTCGATCTTGTCGATATTGCCTGGGAACTTGCCCTTGCCCCACCAGTCGGGATTGGCTTCGAGAACCGTCAACTCGTCCGGTGCCCGGCTGATCAGCTTGAACGGGCCAGTGCCGTTGGTGTTGCGCGCGGCAAAGCTCTCTTCCTTGGCCTTGAAGTCCTGCGGCTTGACGACGTTGTTTGCCTCGGCCCAGCCAGAGTCCACCATCAGGATCCCGGTTAGCTGGTTCGGCAGGATCGGGTTCGGCCCATCAGTGATCAGGCGAACCGTGTGGTCATCAATAATCTCGACGGCCGCGACACTTTTGGCTTGCTCCTTGAAGTCCGACGCTTCTTCCTTGGCGCGCTGGAACGAGAACACAACGTCTTCGGCGGTGAAGTCCGCGCCATCGTGGAACTTGACGCCCTTGCGCAGGTTAAAAGTCCAGCCATCGTCCGCAGCGGTCCAGCTCTCGGCCAGTTCCGGCTGCAACGCCAGGGCCGCGTCGCGCGTGACGAGCGATTCATAGATCTGCCCATTCATCGCATTGGTCGGGCCTTCGTTCTGGCTGTGTGGGTCCAGCGTCAGCGCATCGCCCTGGCTGGTCCAACGCAGGACGTTTTCGGCCGACGCAGGCGCGGCGAGAGCGAGGGCTGCGGTCAGCGCAATGGCCGATACGCCCGAAACGCGGGAAAATTTCATGTGACACCTCCGGTCTGTCTTTGCGGATTTGTTGACCCGGCCATCCACGGACCGGATTTCCTGACCAAACAGTAAAGGCTTTTTTCAGCCCGTCCAGCGCCAAATTGGGACGTCCGGGCGGATTTCGCACCGGATTTCGTCAGTTGAAGCGATTGTCCCTGGGGAAGCCGCGCGGCGCCATGCGACCGGATCCGGCCCGTTTGCCCAGATACTCGCTCAGGTCGGTTTCCGTCCTGGTGCGTCCCGCGGGGTCCTTCCAGCTCAGACCGAATTCAAGAGCGAAGGTGATCGCATCGCTGAGACCGCCATCCTTGTACTTTTGAAGACGCACACCTTTGCCTCGGGTCATCTCGGGCAGTTCGTCGAGCGGGAAGACCAGCAGCTTCCGGTTCTGGCCCACAACGGCGACGTGATCGCCCGAGACCTGTTTGCAGAGAACCGCCTTGACACTATCCTTCACGTTCAGGACCTGCCGCCCGGAACGGGTCTGCGCAATGACATCGTTTTCGGGAATGACAAAGCCGTCTCCGGCCGAAGAGGCCACCATCAGCCGCTCGCCCGGCCTGTGCACGAACAGCGCGATAACGTCGGAATCGTTCGGCAGGTCGACCATCAGGCGCACCGGCTCGCCCATTCCGCGCCCGCCCGGCAGTTTGTCGGCGCCGAGCGTGTAGAAACGACCGTTCGAGGCAAAGGCCAGCAGCTTGTCGGTCGTCTCTGCGTGGAAGACGAACCGACCGCTGTCGCCGTCCTTGTACTTCAACTCGCTGTCCAGCGCGACGTGGCCCTTCATGGCGCGGATCCAGCCCTGCGTCGAGCAGACCACCGTGACAGGCTCCCGTTCGATCATCGCTTCGATCGGAACCTCTTCAGCGGTCGGGGCATCGGACAGACCTGTGCGGCGTGCGCCGATCGGATAATCCTGGTCCTTGAGGCGCGCCTTGGCCTTCTCGGACGCGATGTCCTCGGCCAGACGCAGGTTGCGCAGATTACGCGGCGCACCGAACTGATCGCGGATCTCGCGGATCTGATCGCTGATCCGGCCCCATTGCAGCGTTTCGTCCTTCACCAACTCGAACAGGCCAGCCTGTTCCTCGAGCAGCTTTTCGCGTTCGGCGCGAAGCTCCATTTCTTCCAACCGCCGCAAGGACCGCAGGCGCATGTTCAGAATAGCCTCGGCCTGGACATCGTTCAGATGGACACCGCCGCCCCAATCCTCGGCGATCAGAGCGGGCTTCGGTTCGTCCTCGGTCCGGATGATTTCGATCACGCGGTCGAGGTTGAGGAACGCGATGATGTAGCCTTCCAGAACCTCCAGCCGGTGTGCAATACGATCCAACCGGTGGCCCGAGCGGCGCAGAAGCACCTCCCGCCTATGATCGAGGAATGCCTGCAAGACCTCGCGCAGCCCGCATACCTTTGGCGTGCGTCCGTCGATCAGAACGTTCATGTTCAGCGGAATGCGGGATTCCAGATCGGAATGCTTGTAGAGCGTCTCCATCAGCATCGCAGGTTCGATCGAACGCGAGCGTGGCTCGAGGATCAGGCGGATATCCTCGGCCGATTCATCGCGCACATCGGCCAGGATGGGTATCTTCTTGGTGTTGATCAGGTCGGCGATGCGTTCGACCAGCTTGGACTTCTGGACGAGATAGGGGATCTCGGTCACCACAATCTGGTACTGACCGCGGCCCATATCCTCGGTGTGCCAGACCGCGCGCAGCCGGAACCCGCCCCGCCCGGTCGCATAGGCCTCAAAGATGTTGTCGCGCGGCTCGACCAGTGTCCCGCCGGTCGGGAAATCCGGCCCAGGGATCATCTCGACCAGCGTCTCGGTCCGCGCATTCGGGGTACGGATCAGATGGAGCAACGCCTCGCAGATCTCTCCCGCATTGTGCGGCGGGATGTTCGTTGCCATCCCGACGGCAATGCCAGACGACCCGTTGGCGAGCAGATTCGGGAAGGCCGCGGGCAGCACCTCGGGCTCGTCCTCCTGCCCGTCATAGGTCGGCTTGAGGTTGACCGCATCCTCGTCGAGGCCTTCCAGAAGCGCCTGCGCAACGGCCGTCATTTTCGACTCGGTGTAACGCATGGCCGCTGCGCTATCGCCGTCGATGTTGCCAAAATTGCCCTGCCCGTTGATCAGCGGGTAGCGAAGGCTGAACTCCTGTGCCGCGCGCACCAGCGCATCATAGATCGCCTGATCGCCGTGCGGGTGGAATTTACCCATGACGTCGCCGACGATGCGTGCGGATTTTTTGAACCCCTGATCCGGGTTCAGACGAAGCTGCCGCATGCCCCAGAGTATACGCCGGTGCACCGGCTTCAGCCCGTCCCGCGCATCCGGGAGTGCGCGGTGCATGATGGTGCTTAGCGCATAGGTGAGGTAGCGATCCCCTAAGGCGCGGGCCAAAGGTTCGGCCACAACACCCTTCATATCGTCGTCGTCGGTGATATCGGTCATAGATGTTGTGTAGCAGAGCGCTTTCTACTGATCCACTATTCTAGCCGAAAGCTCCGACATCAGCAGCGTCGCGCGCACGTTGCCAAAACTGCATGGGCAGAACTCTCCACTTGGAGCCTTCTATATCGTTTGACCGCAAAAAACCCAAGTACTAAGAATGTCGAGGCGCAAATAGATGGCATAATTTCCCCCAAATTTGCAGAAAAAGCTCCGTAAATTAAAACAATAACTGAAATAATAAAGAAAGATATACAGTAATCAAGAAGTACAAGAGAAAAATCCATTTGATCGTCAAGTGACTTCATTACCTCGTAAAATATTGGATTGTTTTTCGCCGCATCAGACTCATATTTTGCTTGTATAATATCATTAAAGACTGATTCCTCATTGGTATCAAACTCGTAGCGCTTTTCCGGCAATGTTAATCTGATCCTATTGAGCAAGACTTTGCCACTTAAGTCGATAAATTCCTGCGATAGATAGCGCGGTGCCCTACCGATCATCCGGATTGATTGGTCCATAACGAACACCATAACTCCTAAAGCGAACAGCACAGCGATCGAAACATTTGAGAATATCTGGACCAGTGTTTCGGCGTGTGGATTTCCAAAGCTCTCAACGGTCGACTGATACAAGCTCCAAACTTTTCCTACATTGCTGGCGGACAATGCATCGGACTCTAATAATTCAGCAAAAAGCTTCGATAGCGGACCGACAAATATCACTGATAAAACTGAGACGCTTATTATGGGTACTCCAAATATCCGCCAAACATCGGAAATAAATTTGTCAAAACCTGCCGTATGTAGATGCATCGAATACTCCAAGGCAAAGCGCAAAGATCTGCTACAACATAATCCGTCTTGTTTGGGCTTAGTCAAGAGAGAACAGTAGCTATGATGCCGTGCTTGCCCCACTCGGTCCGATCCGCTAAGCCCCGGCGCGACACGGGACCGACCCCGACGACAGGGCACATCCATGGCCAAGAAACAGAAAAAAGCGCCGAAACCCAAGGCGGTGACACCGCGCGGCTTCCGCGACTACTTCGGCGCCGAAGTCGTGCGCCGCGACAAGATGCTGGCGGATATCACGCAGGTCTACCATGCGTACGGCTTCGACCCGCTGGAGTCGTCCGCCGTCGAGACTGTCGAAGCGTTGGGCAAGTTCCTGCCCGATATAGACCGTCCGAACGAAGGCGTCTTCGCCTGGCAGGACGAGGACGAGACCTGGATGGCGCTGCGCTATGACCTGACTGCTCCGCTGGCGCGGGTGTTTGCGCAGCACCGGCGCGACCTGCCCTCGCCCTATCGCCGCTATGCCGTCGGGCCGGTCTGGCGTAACGAGAAGCCCGGACCCGGGCGCTACCGCCAGTTCTATCAATGCGATGCCGACACCGTTGGTGCACCTTACGTCGCTGCGGATGCCGAGATTTGCATGATGCTGGGCGACGCCCTGGAAAACGCCGGGATTAAGCGCGGCGACTACGTGGTGCGGATAAACAACCGCAAGGTTCTGAACGGCGTGATGGAGGCCATCGGTGTTCTGAACCCGGACGACCCGGCGGCAATGACGAGCGAGCGTGGCATCGTGCTGCGCGCAATCGACAAGCTCGACCGGCTTGGTGAGGATGGTGTGCGAGCGTTGCTCGGCGAAGGCCGCAAGGACGAGTCCGGCGACTTCACCAAGGGTGCGGGTCTTTCGCCGGAACAGGCCGACATTGTGATGGGGTTCGTCTCGGCGCGTCGCGACACATCCGCCGCCACATGTGGACGCCTGCGTGAACTGGTTGGAACCTCTTCAACAGGCATGGACGGTGTCACGGAACTGGAGACCATCGGTGATTTGGTCGACGCGCAGGGCTACTCAGATCGCATGCTGATCGATCCCTCGGTCGTGCGTGGACTCGGATACTACACCGGTCCAGTCTACGAGGCGGAACTGACCTTCGACATCGTCGATGAGGACGGACAGACGCGCCAGTTCGGCTCTGTCGCAGGCGGCGGACGCTACGACGATCTGGTCAAACGCTTCACCGGAGAAACCGTTGCAGCCACCGGCATCTCGATCGGTGTCGACCGGTTGCTGGCGGCCCTGTCGGTCGGCCAGGCAGAAGAACGCGCGCATGGGCCTGTCGTCATCCTGGCCATGGATCGCGCCGAGATGGCCGCGTACCAGTCCATGTGTGCCGAACTGCGCAATGCAGGCGTCCGCGCCGAGGTCTTCATGGGCGGCGGCAACATGGCCCGCCAGGTCAAGTATGCGGACGCTCGGAATTCGCCGGTCGCGGTTATCGAAGGCAGCGACGAACGCGCTGCGGGACAGGTGACGCTCAAGGACCTTGCCCTCGGGGCCCGTCTCGCCGCCGAGATCGAGACGAACGAGGAATGGAAGGCGCAGCCCGCCCAGACGGCCGTGGCGCGCGCGGACCTCGTCGCCGAGGTTCGCAAGATGATTGCCCGCGCGGACTGAACCATGCTGGCCATGCCACGATCAGGGACTGCGCAGGCCGCGCTCGACCGTGCTGTTTCGATTCTTGCGGAACACCTTGCGGACACGGGTGCGACACGCCTGGACCTGCCGCACATCTACGAAGCCGATACGCTGCTGGATCTATATGGCGAGGATTTGCGCGCCCGCGCGTTCGTATATCCGGACCCGGACCAAGGCCGCGAGCTTTGCCTGCGCCCGGATTTCACAGTGCCGGTCGCACTGGTGCATCGGGCTTCGGGGTGGGACAAGGTTGCATCCTACACGTATCAGGGTCCGGTTTTCCGGCGCCAGCCACCGGGCTTGCAACGTCCTGTTGAATTTGTGCAGGCCGGCATCGAGCGCTTTGGCGAAGACGATCCGGTGGCAGCCGATGTAGGCGTCTTCAAGACGCTGTACCGGGGGCTGGCTGAGCTGGGCCTGGACGAACCAGAAGTGACGATCGGAGACCTTTCGATACCCTTCGCGCTGTTGAATGCCCTGGAGATGCCGGAACATCGCCGCGACAGCCTGCGCCGCCACTTCTGGCGACCCACCCGATTTCGCGATCTGTTGATGCGCGCGCAAGCACCGTCCGATGCACGTGAAGTGCCCGGTGATGATCTGGACCGGCGCGCCACTGATGCGGGCGAACCTGTCGGCTTGCGCTCGATCGCAGACGTAACCAAACGGCTGGTCCGGCTTTCAGCGGCGCGACGTGATGCGGCGATGACGGTCGAACAAGCGAAGCTGATTGACGGAGTTCTTCAAATACGAGCACCGGCGCGGCAGGCGCTGGCGCAATTGGAACGCGTCACCACAGAAGCGGGAGTTGACCTTTCGGTCGCAATCCGGCGCTTTGCCGACCGCGTTGAGGCTCTGGATGTCGCTGGGGTCGACATGGACCGGATGATTTTCGACGCCTCTTTCGGGCGAAACCTCGAATACTATGACGGCTTCGTATTCGAGTTGCGCGCACCGGGGAAACCCGACGGGCATCCACCCCTTGCCGGTGGAGGGCGTTATGACGCCATGACGACGCATCTCGGAGCATCGTCTCCGATATCAGCGGTTGGTGGCATCATCCGGCCTGAAGCCGTGCTGGAGGCACTCGCATGAGCGCGCTCACAATCGGCGTGCCGTCGAAGGGCCGCCTGCAGGACGATACGATCGAGTGGTTTTCCGATCGTGGAATGCAGATTGTCCGTGATGGCGCAGAACGCGAGTACGCTGTCTCGGTCAAAGGCATTCGCGATGTCACCGTGCAGCTTCTTTCGGCCGGAGAGATCCCCCGCGAATTGGCTGCGGGCCGGATCCACATGGGCGTCACCGGGCGTGACCTGGTTCATGAACGCATCGCCAATCACGAACAGGTGGTCGACATGCGGTTCGCCATGGGGTTCGGGTACGCCGATCTGATCGTTGCGGTGCCCGCATTCTGGATTGATGTCGAAACAATGCACGATCTGGACGAGGTCGCGTACGACTTCCGCCGCTCTCATGGTCACCCACTTCGGATCGCAACGAAGTATCACAACCTCGCGCGCCAATTTCTGCACGAGAACGGTGTTGCTGAGTATCGGCTTGTAGACAGCCAGGGCGCGACAGAGGCAGCCCCGAAGAATCTGACCGCAGAGGCAATCATCGACATCACGTCATCGGGCGAAACCCTGCGCGCCAATCATCTGAAGGTTCTGGATGATGGTCTGATCCTGCCGAGCGAAGCAATGTTGTGCGTCAGCCGCACGGCGAATTGGGGCGCTGTTTCGAAGGATGCGCGCGCCCAGATCGAGGCACATCTGGGGATAGCCTTTTAGTCTTCTGACGCGAGGCGACGATTATCTTCGCGGTAACCATTTCGTTGCATCGATCAATCAATTTTTAATCAACATGGCTGTATATATGGGCTCGCGAAAGTTGTGATTTCAGTAGAAGATCACTATAAGCAACCCCGGCAGGCTGCCACCTGCCGGGGTCTCTCATATCTCGATTAGCCTCCGAGAATGAGACGTGCGAGCGTGCCAATCGTGCCGACGGCACCGATCACCACCATCGCGATGCGATAGTTGCGGATGCTCAGTGATATCACCTCCCTTCGCCGCGAGGCTTCGCGGAAAGGATAGGTTTAGTTTAAATTCGTTTAAAATGCGTTCGCATGGCCAGCCAATGCGAGCGCTACCAAGTCTCAAATCTTGGGAGGATCGCTTCTGTCAGTCCGTATCGGACGAAGCGGGATGTGGCCCGTGGAAGCGCTCAGGTTTGCGTCAGTGCCATGAAGGCAAGCGCGATGAAGATGATGATCAAAGCGTAAACAGTCCAACGCATGAACCCAGCGAACACCTTCTCTTGTTCGGTAACATCCATTGATCCGTGTTCGTGCTCAGCCATGATCCAGCTCCCATCAAATCCTCCTCCGCTTTTAACCTCGCGAACCGATAACTTTCAATTGATGCCGGGACGGCGTGTTGCCGCATTCTCTGTGTCGCGAGGGCATCTTGCAGCCGGATGCCCACACGGCTACACCGCCGCGCGACAGGAACGGAGAACACAATGTCCAAGCCCAAGAAAGTCGTGCTGGCCTATTCCGGCGGGCTCGACACCTCGATCATCCTGAAGTGGCTCAAAGTCGAGTACGGATGCGAGGTCGTGACCTTCACAGCCGATCTCGGCCAGGGTGAAGAACTTGGGCCCGCCCGCAAGAAGGCCGAAGACATGGGCGCTGCTGCAATCTATTTCGAGGATCTGCGCGAGGAGTTTGTCCGCGATTTCGTGATGCCGATGTTCCGTGCCAATGCGGTTTATGAGGGTCAATATCTGCTTGGGACGTCGATCGCACGACCATTGATCTCGAAACGGTTGGTGGAAATCGCGCGGGCCGAGGGCGCAGACGCGATCGCCCACGGCGCGACCGGCAAAGGCAATGACCAGGTCAGGTTCGAATTGGCCGCCTACGCCCTGGAACCGGACATCACCGTCGTAGCCCCCTGGCGCGAATGGGATCTGACCTCGCGGACCAAGCTGATCGAATGGGCCGAGGAGCATCAAGTGCCCGTGCCCAAGGATAAGCGGGGCGAAGCTCCCTTCAGCGTCGATGCGAACCTCTTGCACACCTCGTCAGAAGGCAAGGTTCTTGAGGATCCAGCCGTTTCGGCACCGGACTATGTGTACCAACGGACCGTCGCTCCCGAGGCTGCACCCGACACGCCGGAATTCATCGAGATTACCTTCGGCAAGGGCGACCCGGTCGCCATCGACGGCAAAGCCCTGTCACCCGCCGAGATGCTGACCCAATTGAACGAACTGGGCGGCAAGCACGGGATCGGGCGGCTCGATCTGGTCGAGGGTCGCTATGTCGGCATGAAATCGCGCGGGATCTATGAGACGCCAGGCGGGACGATCTGGCTGGCCGCCCACCGCGGGATCGAATCGATCACGCTCGACAGGGGGGCCGCGCACCTGAAAGACGAACTGATGCCGCGCTATGCCGAGCTGATTTACTACGGATACTGGTTCAGCCCGGAACGCGAGATGCTGCAAGCTGCAATCGACCGCAGTCAGGAGCACGTAGAAGGCACGGTGCGGATGAAGCTCTACAAGGGCAGTGCAGAGGTCGTCGGCCGCTGGTCCGACAAGTCGCTGTACTCGGAGCAGCACGTCACGTTCGAAGACGATGCCGGTGCCTATGACCAGGCCGACGCACAGGGCTTCATCAAGCTCAACGCACTGCGCTTGCGCTTGCTGGCGACGAGGGACAAGCGTTGACCCGTCTCATAGTTAGTATTCGACGATGAACGTTGTCTTGCCCCAGCGAATGCGTGGCTTTGTTCGTTCAAAGCGCGCTTCCCAAGGACGATCTGTCAACACGCAATTTGCTTGAGCGGCAGGCAAAGAGTCTTTGCTGTGGCCACCTCTCCCGAAGAAATCGAGACCCCGCACCAAGGTCTCTCCCGCAAATCTAACCTGGGCGGCAGCCAACGCACGTTGATTCAAGTCTTCCGCGTATCCGGCATTTGGCGTGTACTCAGCGTAGGCCCCACAGATTCCCACACGCCCTTTGCTTTCGAATGTCTTGATGCCCACGGTCATCTGGTCACCATCTTGCCAGTTGAAGAGTTCCAACACGTAATCCGGTCCAACAGACTCAGACGGCAAGCTCTCGGTTGTCAGTTGCACACAGCCGCTCACAAGAAGCAGCGCTATTATCGAAAAGAAACGCACCCTATCACTCCCTCATCCAGCCCTGAAGGATACGTTATTGATTGTTCTTCGCTGGGCAAGTGGGATTCCCCACAAAACGCTCATCAAACGTCCAAGGCTTCGGCGAACCGTGCGTGCTCTTGGATGTACTGGAACCGCATTTCTGGCTTCTTGCCCATCAGCCGCTCGACAAGGTTGCCGGTCTCACCCTCATCATCCGCGACCGAGACCCGGATCAGGCTCCGAGTGGCAGGATCCATCGTCGTCTCCTTCAACTGCTTCGGCATCATCTCACCGAGACCCTTGAAGCGTCCAACCTCGATCTTGCCCTTGCCGCCCAACCCGGCGGTTAGCAGCCGGTCCTTTTCAGCATCATCCTGCGCATAGGCGGTCTTTGTCCCCTGCACCAACCGGTAGAGGGGCGGTGAGGCAAGATATAAATGCCCGGCATCGATCATTGGGCGCATCTGCGTGAAGAAGAACGTCATCAGCAGCGCTGCAATATGCGCGCCGTCGACATCCGCGTCGGTCATGATGATGACCTTCTCGTAACGCAGGTCATCGTTGCGATAGGATTTGCCCGGCGCGACTCCCAGCGCCTGCATCAGATCGTTCAGTTCCTGATTCTGGCTGAGCTTGGACGAGGCCGCACCCAGCACATTCAGGATCTTCCCACGCAGCGGAAGGACGGCTTGCAGTTTCCGGTCCCGCGCTTGTTTAGCAGATCCACCGGCAGAATCGCCCTCGACCAGAAAGATCTCGGATCCTTCACGTGTTCCAGAAGAGCAGTCCGCCAGTTTGCCCGGAAGCCGCAGTTTCTTGGTCGCCGACTTTCGTTGGGTTTCCTTTTCCTGGCGTCGCCGCATCCGCTCGTCGGCGCGTTCGATCAGATAATCCAGGATCGCGCCGGAGGTCTTTGGGTCTCCCGCCAACCAGGTGTCGATCCTGTCACGGACACTGGCCTCGACCAGTTTCTGAGCCTCCACGGTTGCCAGCCGATCTTTGGTCTGGCCGACGAATTCCGGTTCACGAATGAAGGCCGAGATCATCGCGGCGCCGGTGCCCTGCACGTCGTCGCGGGTGATATTGGCGGCCTTCTTTGTGCCAACCAGTTCTCCGTGGGCACGCACACCCTTGACCACCGCCGCCCAGAATCCGGCTTCGTGCGTGCCGCCCTCGGGCGTCGGGATCGTGTTGCAATAGCTCGACGTCGCGCCGTCCCGGGCCGGAGTCCACGCCAGCGCCCATTCGACTGATCCGACCGTATCGCCGCCAAAGCGCTCCTTGAAATCGACCTTGCCGGAGAACGGAGCATCGCCGTAGAAGTCCGTCCCTTCGAGTGTGTGCGTGAGGTAATCGGCCAAACCGCCGGGAAAACGGAACGTGTCCTCGGGCGGCGTCTCGTCCTTATCGCCAAGCAGGTCCGGCGCGCACTTCCAGCGGATCTCGACACCCCGGAACAGGTATGCCTTCGACCGCGCCATCCGGTAGAGCCGCGCTGGTTTCAACGCAGCGCGCGTGCCGAAAATCTCGGCATCCGGGTGGAAGGTGACCGTCGTGCCACGCCGGTTCTGGGTCGGACCCAGTTTCTGAAGACCACCTTGCGGGATGCCGCGCGAGAACTCCTGTGCATAAAGCTGCTTGCCACGCGCAACCTCGACCCGCAGATGATCAGACAAAGCGTTCACGACCGATACGCCAACGCCATGCAGACCGCCCGACGTCTCGTATGCCTTGCCAGAGAACTTGCCGCCCGCGTGCAGTACCGTCAGGATCACCTCAAGCGCCGACTTGTCGGGGTGCTTCGGATGCGGGTCGATCGGGATCCCACGCCCATTGTCCGTGACGGTGCAGGATCCGTCGACGTTCAGCTCCACCTCGATCCGGTTGGCATGACCGGCGACGGCCTCGTCCATCGAGTTGTCCAGCACCTCGGCTGCGAGATGGTGCAGCGCACGCTCGTCCGTGCCGCCGATGTACATGCCCGGGCGCTTACGGACGGGCTCCAACCCCTCCAGCACCTCGATTGAATGGGCATCGTAATCCTGTTCCGGCTTGTCGTCCTCGAAGAGGTTGCCGTCCATGCGGTCGTTCTCCCGACTCGTCGCTGCTCGAACGTGCACTATCGCAGAGATCTAAGGGTTAACGCAATATGTGGTAGCGAGGTGCGGATATGCCGCGAGAAGTGGGGTCAGGCCAACGCCTCCCCAAGCGATCGCATCACCAGTGACTGAAAGTGATGCACTGCGTGTTCGGACAACTCGGTCCGACCACGATCCACGATGAACCGGCCCTGATTGTAGGCCATCGAATGCAAGCCGCGCTGGACGCTTTCGCACAGGCCGATGTCCTCGGGTTGCAGAACGTCCTTCTGGTAGGCCATTGCATCGGCCAGCTGCTTGGTCGGCTTGCCTCCAGGCACGAACCAGTCCTGGTACTCGATGCAGCGCTCCGGTCCCGCTGGGTTCATCTGCAACACGCTTAGGTTCGGCTCGCCCGGATAGGCCCAGATCGACAGGTTCGGCCAGACGAACCAGCCCGCGTATCCAAAATCGACCTCGCCGGGCTCGAACTCGTAGGCGTTGGCCGAAGTCGTCCTTGGCGCACCGGCAAGCTGGCTGGAATAGATCCCGTGCGTCACCGTCCGGTAAGTATCCATGTCGACAAGATCCACGAAATCCTTGTGCGCCGTGTGGCAATGGTAGCACTCGAGGAAATTGTCGATCATCGTTTTCCAGTTCGCTGGCACGTCGTAGGTGTCGCGTTGAGCGAACTCCAGCCGGTCGACCGATGGCACGAAAGCTCGGATCTCGTCCGCCAACCCCTCGGTCTGTTCGGCGAACGGCACTGCCTGCGAGTCGAGGTTGATGAAGACCATGCCGCAAAAGATCTCGACCCGCACGGCCCGCAGCGTGAACTCGGATTTGTCGAACCCGTCGACGTTCTCGGAGTTGCGCGCCGCCTTTAGTGTACCGTCCAGGTCGTAGGCCCATGCGTGGTAGGGGCAGCGGATCAGGTTGGTCTTGCCACATCCATCCAGCAGTTCGTGGCCGCGATGTGCGCACACGTTGAAGAATGCGTTCAGCGCGCCATCCCGGGCCCGGATGACGATGACGTTCTGTTGGTGGATCCGACAGGTGAGAAACTGTCCCGCCTCTGCCACCTGCGACACATGCCCCGCATAGTACCATGACTTGTAGAAGATCGATGCCTTCTCAGCCTCATAGATGCCGGGGTCCGTGTAGTATCGCGCTGGCAGGGTGTAGCTCTGCCCAGGATCCTCTGTGAAAGGGCGGTCTGTCGGTTCAATCGGTCGGTTCATGGAAGTCCCTCACGCTTTGTCCCAATGAAGACAGAGCCGAGAGGGAGCCGCAAGACCCTCAGGGCGCGCGCGGTGTCGGGATGTGGATGTCAGCGTCCAAGGCTTCCAATGCGGCGTGAACGCGACGGCGCTCTGCCAGCAGATGATTGTATTGCGCGTCGCAACCCGAGATCGGGGTCGGGTAACTTCGGATTTCCTCGTCGAGTTCGCCGCGTGCCAGCAACAAGGCGGTCCGTGCACGATCCGTCGGCCAGGCGATGTCCAGCATTGGTTCCTCCTTTGAAATCTCTGTATACAAATGTATACATATCATAGAATCAGCCTTGGAGCCAGCCTTTTGCAAGATCTCGGACCCTACGATGTGTTGGTCGCCGGCGGTGGCAACGCAGCCATGTGCGCTGCGATCGAGGCCGCCGAACGCGGCCTGTCCGTACTGGTCTGCGAGGCGGCACCTAAGGGTTTCCGCGGTGGCAACTCACGGCATGTCCGAAATCACCGCGCCGCGCACGACGCGCCGACGGATGTGCTGACCGGCGCCTATCCGGTCGACGAGTACATGGATGACCTGATGCGGGTCACAGGCGGCAAGACGAACGAGAAGCTTGCCCGCATGACAATCGCCGAAAGCGCTCACATTGCCCGCTGGATGGGAGATCGCGGCGTGCGGTTTCAGAAGGCACTCGGCGGAACGCTGTCGCTGGACCGAACCAACCCCTTCTTCCTCGGCGGCGGAAAGGCGTTGCTGAATGCACTTTACCGCCACGCAGACGCCAAGGGCGTAACTGTCCTTTACGATACCGAGATCATTGAACTCGAGATTGAGGACGGCTTCTTCAACGCCGCCCATGTCCGCAGTCGCGGCTTCGATCAGATCGTGCGTGCACGCACGCTGGTGACAGCGTCCGGCGGGTTTCAAGCCAATCTCGACTGGCTGGAAGAGGCTTGGGGCCCCGCCGCGCGGAACTTCACTGTGCGCGGGACGCAATTCGCCAAGGGCACTCTCCTGCGATCTCTGCTGGATCACGGCATGGAGCGCGTGGCCGAGGCCGATCAGTGTCACGCAATCGCGCTGGATGCGCGAGCGCCAAAATACGATGCGGGCATCGTCAGCCGGATCGACTCGGTCCCGTTCTCGATCATGGTCAACAATCGGGCTGAGCGCTTCTACGATGAAGGCGAGGATTTCTGGCCCAAACGCTATGCCATTTGGGGGCGGCTGATCGCGCAGCAACCGGATCAGATCGCGTATTCCGTTTTGGACTCCAAAGCGCTTGAGCTCTTCATGCCGTCGCTTTGGCCACCCTTGCAATCCGAGACAATCGCAGGTTTGGCCGAGGCAGTCGGGCTAGACCCGGCGGCGCTCAGCAAGACCGTCGCAGACTACAACGCCGCCTGCACGCCGGGTGACTTTGACACGACGGTGCACGATGGCTGCCGAACGCAAGGTCTGACGCCGGATAAGACCAACTGGGCGCGCCCGATCGACCAGCCGCCCTATTACGCTTTCCCGATGCGGACCGGCATCACCTTTACCTATATGGGCGTCACGGTCGACGAAGGCGCCAAGGTCCAGATGGCGGATGGACGCCCTACGGCGAACATCTGGGCTGCTGGGGAGATCATGGCCGGGAACGTGTTGGGCCAAGGCTATCTGGCTGGGATTGGGATCACCATCGGGTCTGTATTCGGGCGCAAGGCAGGCCAGGGCGCCGCCAGCTACGCACGCAATTGAGGAGCCGGAAATGCTCGATATCTCAAAGTCTTCCGGTGTGATGGATGAAGCCAGACGCGCGTCGGAGATCTGCAACGCCTGCCGCTACTGCGAAAGCTACTGCCCGGTTTTCCCGGACATGTTCACGCGGCGGGCGTTCTCGGACGGAGACCTCGGCCATCTCGCCAATCTCTGTCACAACTGCAAGGGCTGCTGGCACGCCTGCCAATACGCGCCACCACATGAGTTCGGGTTGAACCTGCCTGCGACGCTGGCGCGGGTTCGGGTGGAGACCTATGCCGAACATGCATGGCCGCGACCGCTGGGGCGGCTGTTCGAGCGGAACGGAGCGGTGGTATCGATGGTCACAGCCCTGGCACTTGCAGCCGTTATGATCGCTTCGATCCTGTTGATCGAGAACGACGTTCTCACCGGCGTGCATCGCGGCGAGGGAGCGTTCTATGCAGTGATCCCGCACAACACCATGGTCTGGCTCGGCGGGCTGACTTTCGGCTGGGCGATTCTGGCTATGATCCTTGGTGTCGTGTCCTATTGGCGGGTGCACGGCGGTGGGCGGGTGACTTTGGGCACCGTCACGGCAGCATTGAAGGACGCGGCCACAACGCGGCACTTGGGCAGTGGTGGCGAGGGCTGCAACGATCTGAACGATGGTCACATCCAGGCCCGGCGGTACGGGCATCTTCTTACGATGTGGGGTTTCTTACTCTGTTTCGCTGCGACTTCGGCGGGCACCGTGATGGACTATGGGCTTGGCTGGCAGGCGCCGTATAGCTGGTATTCGATGCCCGTAGTGCTCGGCACAGTCGGCGGTGTGATGCTGATGATCGGCACCGGTTGGCTGTTTGCGGTCAAGCTGCGGACCGAGCCTGGGCCGGACGCACGAGAGCTTTGGGGCATGGACACCGGCCTTCTCGCGCTGCTGTTCTTCACGGCGGGAACAGGGCTCGCGCTTCTGTTCTGGCGGCACACCTCAGCCATGGGCTGGCTGCTTGCTATTCACCTGGGCTTCGTGCTCGCGTTGTTCGTGACCCTGCCTTACGGCAAGATGGTCCACGGCGTGTACCGGTTGGCGGCACTGGTGCATTTCCACGCTGAGACGCGTGATTGAACATACGGTTTTCTCCGATGTCTTTTCGGAGTCCTTGGGACCTCCGTTTGGAGGTTGTGCCAGCGGTCAAACCTGTTTCGCATCTCCGTTGGCCAGACTTACAGGTGGTCCAGGCAAACAGCTGGGGGCACGCTCGGTCCCACGGACGTGACCTGCGTTTTGCGTCGGCTCGCTTGAACTTATCTAGGGGCCGAAGCGCGCCCGTTGGAGCTATCGAGTATTACCTTGCAGTGAAGACACGACCATGCTGCCGGGCGACCTTCTGAATGCATCAACGGATTCCTCCGCCAGCACCACACCCGCGCCGCAACAAAGATAGTTACCAGCCGGTTTGAACCATTCACTCCGCACAGCCGACCAACGGTCAACAGCAACTTGCGCGGGATTGGTACATCTCGCACCAACGGATCGGAGCGGGATCATGGCTGGTATCAGACTCTACAAGAAGGCTTTGTTTACGCACAGCGTCAAATCAACCATCGTCAAAGGCTTGAACAACGCACCCGTCCGGAACACGGCAGGGCTTGGTGGCGTCGATCACGACGTCAGAATGAAATTCGGCGGCAAGAACATGCGCTCCGGCAAGAAGGAAGTCGGATGGAGTAAGTTTCGGATGTCAGGGATCTGTTGTGGCATCAGTGCCGCCTGGATCGTCGCGTTTCTGGGCGGGAATTCCGATGCCACGGATCATGATGCGTTCAAGGAGTTCTTCGAAGGCAGTCTGCGGTTCCAGGGCTCTTACGTGAAGTTCCACATGCCGAACCAGGACTCGGTGCCGCTGATGATGAAGGCATTCGGGCTGGAGCTCGCGAGGACGGATAACGACGCAACCGAGATTACAGACACCGGACTTGCCGGATTGCTGCCTCTCGAGACGCAGAGCTGGGCTGGCTACGTGGTCGGTTGGACCCACGCCATCGCGATCGGTTACAAAGGTGAGCGGTATTACATCGTCGAACCGAATGGCGGCCTTTTTGAATATCGCAACAATCGCCAATTCGTTGCGGATCTGACCGGGTACATCATTGCCCGTCGGGATCGGAAGGCACCTGGCGCTCCCGCCAAGATGAAGGCGTACTTCTACTCGGCTTAGTGTCAGCGGCCAACGATCTAGCGGTCGCGACCTCCGGCCTAGAGGCGGATCGCCGAGACCAATCTGCCATAGTCAGGTTCGGACCGGTGACAGGTACGGCGGTATGAGTAGAACAGTTTCTCGTCAGAATAGGTGCAGTGGCCGGTCCACTCGGCACGGTCGATCCCGGCGGCGCGCAAGCGCTCGCGGCAATACCCGGGCAGGTCGAACATGGCGCGGTCGCCCTGTCCTCCGGCGAAGAAGCGGGCGTTGTCCGGGTCGTCATCCAGGAAGCGTTCTACGAACTCCGGACCCACTTCATAGGCGCGCTGCGAGATGACGGGACCGATCGCGGCCTCGATCCGTGCGCGGTCGGCTCCGAGTGCGACCATGGTATCGAGCGTGGTTTCCAGCACGCCACCGATTGCGCCCTTCCATCCGGCATGGGCCGCACCGATCACGCCTGCCTCGCGGTCGGCGAACAGGACGGGAGTACAGTCGGCGGTGAGAACGGCGAGGGCAATGCCGGGTGTGTTCGTCACCATCGCATCGGCCCGCGGGCGCTCTTCCAGAGGGCCATCGACCACGATGCAATCGGGCGAGTGGACCTGGTTGACCGAAGCCAAGTGCGCAGCGCCAAGATGATCGATGATACGGCGCCGGTTCTCGGCGACGGCCTCCGGCGCATCCTTCGAGCCCTGACCACCATTGAGCCCCAAATAGATCCCTTCCGAGACGCCGCCCTCGCGCGTGAAGAAGCCATGCGAAATGCCCTCAAGCATGTCAGAGCGAATGGGATTGGGCATCGGTCGTCCTCTTCAGAAGCCGGGGGGCGGTGGGGCGGTCTCCGGCACGGCGGCGAGCACCTTGAAAAGCGTCCCCATCTGGTCCGGTGCCGTCAAGCGGTGGAGAGCTGCAGCGATCGAGTCAGTTTGTCCAGAATCGCGGGCCGCCAGCGCCTGAGCACGCTGACCAATTCCGATGGCGGCGAGGAACGCCCCTTGCGTGGTTACACGGGAGGTCTTCAACTGTGCGGACAGCCGGTCGAAGTCCACCAGCCACGTCAGGTCGCAATCGCCGGGAGCGGTAAGCGGTGGCACTTTTTCATGTCGCCGAACCGCTTGAAGGGTTGGGCCATTCGGTCGGTCATCGGCGCGGTAGCCATAGTCGATCACCAGTGCGGCCCCACCGTGCTGCATGATCCGGCGCGAGATTTCTCGGGTGATGGGCTCTTGTGCTGGGGACACTTCCGTCCAGCCAATCGGGCCGTCTTCACCGCGTGCGGGCTCGAAACGACCCATAGTCAAAGCGCCGGTCGGATCGCATCCGACAAGGATCTCGGTCATCTCATCCGGACCCGTGATGAACTGCCGGATTGGCAGGGCGTCGAAGAACTCATTGGCAACGAGGAGCGTTGGTCCGTCTGGCACCTCTTCAAGCCGATCCGCCCACTGAGCCTGGGGAAGCTTGGCGATCTGCAGCGCCCGCAACCGGGGAGAAGCCTCGACAAGCCACAGATCCGCCGCTTCGCCAAAGGCTGGAACCATGCGGGCCGCACGCAGCGCGTCGACCAACAGCGTGCCTCGGCCGGGACCAAGTTCGACCAGCCGAAAAGGCGCAGGGCAACCCTGGTCCTGCCAGACCTGCAGCAGCCAGAGGCCGATCAGCTCGCCAAACATCTGGGAAATCTCGGGCGCGGTGGTGAAGTCCCCGTCCACGCCAAACGGATCACGCTTGACGTAGTATCCGTGCTCGGGATGCGTCAAACAAAGCTCCATATACCGCGATACCGGCATGGGCCCGGTCTGTGCGATCTCCGCCCGGATAAGCTTTTCAAGCTTCGTCACGCGACGGCGGGCCGCCGAAGCGCGTTGGCAATCAGGACAAGGCCGATCAGGATCATCGGAAGCGACAGGATCTGGCCCATGGTGATGCCGTAGGCTGCGACCATCTCCGAGAGTTGTGCATCCCACTGGCGGAAGAACTCGACCACAAAGCGCGACAGACCGTAGCCGAAGAAGAAGATCCCGACCATCAGGCCCGGGCGTTTCAGCCCACCCCGCACGGCGATCACCCACATAACGACGAAAAGGACCAAGCCTTCGAGAAAGGCTTCGTAAAGCTGGCTTGGGTGGCGCGGCTCGGTCAGGTTGGTCCAGTCGCGCGCACCGTTCGGTGCAATCGTCGGGAACTGCATCGCCCACCAGACATCGGTCGCACGGCCGTAGAGCTCGCCATTGATGAAGTTGGCCAGGCGGCCAAACAGCAGTCCCGTCGGGGTGGCCAACGCCACGGCGTCCGAGGCTTGCCAAAGCGGGATGCCCTTGGCGCGCGTGAACAGCAGCGTGGCAACGATCACGCCCAAGAACCCGCCATGAAACGACATGCCACCCTGCCAGACCTGAATGATCTCGAGCGGGTTTTGCGCGTAGTAGGATGGATTGTAGAACAGCACGAACCCCAGACGCCCGCCGAGCACGACACCTAGAACCATCCAGGTCAGCATTTCCTCGGGTTCCTCGGTTCGCATCGGCGACCGGTTGTGCGGCCACAACGCGGGACGGCGCATCAGCCAGACCATCAGGCGCCAGCCGAGGACCAAACCCCCGATATAGGCCAACGCATACCAGCGGAGTGAGAACTGGAAGCCGCCCAGATCCAGCGTGAAGATCGCCGGATCGATGTTCGGGAACGGGATTACAAGGGGAAGCATGGGGGCTCCTGCGAACGCTCGGTGGCGATGTGCGTGGGCGATCGTGTCATGTCAACCCTGCATCCCGGCGAGCGCGAGGTGCCACTCCTCGGCAACGTTCGGGTCGGGATCACATTGATATGCGGCGCTCAGGGATTCCGGGTCGGAGAGGCGAGCGAATGCCCAGACAGCCGCTCCGCGGACAAGTGGATTTGGGTCTTCGAGAAGGCTGGCAACCGGCGCCTGCAATGTCGGGTCCTTCGAGTTTCCGGCAGCTACCAGGACATTGCGCAGAAAACGGGCGCGGCCGATGCGTTTGATCGGCGATCCCCTGTACAGCTCGCGGAAGGCGGCATCGTCGAGCGCTAGAAGATCGGCTAGCGACGGGTCATCGGTCCCGGGCCGGGCGGCATAGACCTCGGCTCCAGTTTTCGCGAACTTGTTCCAGGGACAGACCGCGAGGCAGTCGTCGCAACCATAGATCCGATTGCCAATCGCTGGCCGCAGATCTCGCGGGATCGCCCCCTTCAACTCGATCGTCAGGTACGAGATGCAGCGGCGCGCATCGAGTTGATAAGGCGCGGGAAAGGCTGCCGTCGGGCAGATGTCGAGGCATTTGCGGCAAGATCCGCAGTGGTCGATCTCGGCCGCATCGGCTTCCAACTCGAGCGTCGTAAAGATCGCGCCAAGGAAAAACCATGACCCGAGCTGGCGCGACACAACGTTCGTATGTTTTCCCTGCCAGCCAAGACCAGCGGCTTCTGCCAAAGGTTTCTCCATCACCGGCGCCGTGTCGACGAACACCTTGATCTCGCCACCCGCCTGGTCGATCAGCCAACGCCCGAGCCGCTTGAGCCGTTTCTTGACCGTGTCGTGATAGTCCTTGCCCTTGGCATAGACGCTAATCGCAGCCCGGTCGCGACGCCTCAACACGTCGAGCGGATCGCGATCCGGCCCATAGTTCTCGGCCAGCATGATGATCGACCGCGCCTCGGGCCAGAGCACCGTGGGGTCGCCGCGCCAATGTACCCGATCGGCCATCCAGGACATGTCACCATGGTTACCGGCCTCGAGCCAATCGCGCAGCCGGATACCAGCGGCGGAAATCGAACCGGGCGTTGCGAATCCGACATCATGAAAGCCCTCTTGGCGGGCCTGATCAGCGATCTCTTGCCGGAGGGACGACATGGCGCGAGCTTACAGTGCCGATGGCACGACGGACAATGACTGGTTCAACTCGCCAGGCGTGGGGCGACGAGATAGTCGACCCCGAAATCCATCAGCAGGCGGACAAGCTGGGTGCGGTTGGTGCACTGTGTCTTGGACAAGAGCGACTTGATCTGCGCGTTCACGGTGGCGACCGACCGGGCTCGGCGCTCTGCAATCTCGGCATTGGTCAGGCCTTCGCTAAGCATCTCGATGAGCTGGCTTTCAGCGCCGGTCAGGCCGTAGATATGCCGCAAGAGCGTCGAATCGCACTGAACCGGTTGGCTGGTGTCCAACGAATACAGGATCACGCCGTCCAGACGCGTGGTGCCCATTTCAGCAATGTTCTCGATCGGTACAAGCTCAACGCTCAACGCACCGCGTTCACCGTCGCGGGAGATCGGCACGGCTTCCTTGCGCGGCCGGGCGCCGTGTTTGCCGTGGTTGAACGCATCCTGCATCAACGCCTGAAACTGGCCGTGATCGGCTTCATCGTGCAGCCGCAGTCGACCGTCGTGAGCGACGCGAAAAGCGCCGTATGCATCGCGTTGACGATCGAATTCCTGATTGGTTGTGATTGCCCGGCCTGTCGCATCGAGGATACAAACGCCGATGCGTAAGCGATCCATCGCCTCGATCATCCCGCGATGCTCGGCAACCAAACGTGCCGCAGGCCGCCCCAGATCCAGAGCCTTTGCAATATGCGGCAGGACGACGCGCATACGGTCCTGCTCCTCGGGCGTTAGACGTCCCCGGTCCGCAGCAAGCTGCACCGAAAAGCGGGATCGCGTTGTATTGTCCTTGTTCAGCAACCCTGCGTGGCGGTGCCGAATGCCGTAATCCAGCAATTGCGCTGCGTTCGGGATCTTGAAGAGCTCTTCATCCGACGTCGCGAGCACGCTGTCATCAATCAGATCGATGCCGTCAGCCGCGAGGGAGTGGGCCTCGAACGTGTCCTGATCTTTCAGCTCCCATTCTCGATACACATCGATATAGGCCTGCAAGAGCTCCGGCTGATGATAGGAACTATAGTGCGATGCGCTCAGCACACGGTCAGCGCCGTAGCCGTTGAGTTCGAAGATCACGAAACCCTTGGCATCCAGTGCCTTGGCGAACCTGTCGAGCACACCTTGCCAGAGCGACGGATCCGCGACGGTGTCGTAGACGTCGAGGATCAGACTGCGCGTATCGTCGGACATGGCCCCTCTTCCATGAAGACGTAATCCCGTTACAGGTAACGTGATCCAATTGAGATGCGCAAGACAGCGGCGGTGCGGTTTCGCAGTGCACGCTAGGGAACGGATCGGTCGCGCATCGGCATTTCGGCGGCATCAACCACAGTTGGAACGGCTTCAGAAATCCAGGTCGGCATAGTGTGGCGGTGGCGACGGAAAGCCGGGCAAGTGATCAGCCAGAAGCCCACGGAACCCCGGGCGGGATTTCATCACGGCGTACCAGTCACGCACGGCCGGATAAGCCTCCCATGGAACATCGCCCAAATAGTCGAGGCACGAGATGTGGGCCGCAGCCGCGATGTCTGCCATGGTCATCCGGTTCCCGGCCAGCCAGTTATGCCCTTCGAGCAGGAAGGTCATGTAATCAAGGTGGACCTTGATGTTGCGTGAACCCGCCTTCAGACACTGGCCATCGGGATAACCGGTTCGCGCGAGCCGCTTGTTGACCCGTTCGTAGAGCAGGTTCTCCGTCACTTCGCGATGGAACTTGTCGTCAAACCAGGCGACCAGGCGCCGAACCTCGGCCCGCGCGAACGTGTCCGTCGGCATCAGCGGCGGCTCGGGGAACAGCTCCTCTAAATACCCTGTTATCGCCCGGCTTTCGGACAGCACATTGCCGTCCTCGGTCACCAGGACGGGCACTTTGCCTGCAGGGTTCATGCGCAGGAAATCCAACCGCCCCTCCCACGGGCGTTCCTCGACCAGATCGACCTGCTGGCGTTTCTCGGAAAGGACCAGCCGGACCTTGCGGCAGAACGGCGACAGCGGCAGGTGAAACAGTCGGAGCATGGGGCCGGATGATGACTTTTGGAGGTTGCATCTCTCTGCCCGCAGAACCTTCCGCTTGCAAGCCCCGATGCGGGCGTTATGCCAGAGATCCGGGGAGGACGGATCATGGTGAAGACGTTCGTGCTGCTGCACGGTGCCTGGCATGGCGGCTGGTGCTGGGAGCGTGTCGCCGAACCACTTCGGGCACGCGGGCACCGGGTGACCTGCCCGACGCAAACCGGTGTTGGGGAGCGGGCACACCTGATCTCTGCCGATCTGACGCTCGAGACCTTCGGACAGGATCTGCTCAATCACCTGCGTTACGAGGACCTGACGGATGTGGTTCTGGTTGGGCACTCCTTCGGCGGAAACGCGCTCTCGATCGCAGCGGAAAGGGTTCCAGAACGAATCGCTTCGCTGATCTATCTGGATTCGACGCTTCTCGCGCCAGGCGAGCGATTGGTCGACACGATGTCGCCGGGAGCCCTGCGTGACCGGGTCAAGGCATTCGAAGCGTCGCCCGACGGGATCGCGATCGCACCGCCACCGGCCGAGGTGTTCGGCGTCCTCGATCCGGCGGATAAGACCTGGGTCGAAGACCGGCTGACGCCGCATCCAATCTCGACCATGTTGAGCCCTTTGCCAATCTCGGGCACCCCGGGCGCCGGACTGCCCGCAAGGTACATTGCCTGCACCGACCCGCTCTATCATCCGACCGAGCGGGTGCGCAGCTGGGCTGCCACACTGAGCTGCACGCCCGAGGACTTTGCCACAGGGCATGACGCGATGGTGACGGCACCGGCAGCACTGGTGGAGCTTCTGGACCGATGAGCACGGCCCCGCGAGAGGCATTCGACGCCGCCGCCCGCCTGCTCGCGGCGTTGAGGACGCGCGAGGCCGGAACGCAGCCAATCGTCGACTTGCCTCGATCCTGCCGCCCGACCGACCTGGTCGATGCCTACGAGATTCAGCGTCGGATACGCCTGCCCCTGATGCGCCGTGGCATGGGCGTTCAGGTCGGTTGGAAGATCGGCTGCACCACCAAGGTCATGCAGGACTACCTGAAGATCCCACATCCCTGTGCGGGGACGCTCTACAAGACCACGCTGTTCAGGGACGAGGTTCGTCTCGCTGCACGGGATTTCTACGAGTTGGGTCTGGAATGCGAGATTGCGGTGGAACTGGGCGCGAGCCTGCCCGAACGCCACGCGCTCTACGATGCCGCCGATGTTGTCCATGCAGTGTCAGGGGTCATGGCCTCGATCGAGATTGTCGAGCATCGCTTTCGGGACTTCAGAAAAGCCTCGGTCGCCAGCCTGATCGCCGACGATTTCTTTTCATGGGGCTGCGTGCTGGGGGCGCCGGTGCGCCTGGAGGACCTTCCAGAGCTAGGCGATGTGACCGGTGGCTTCTCGATCAACGGGCGCTCTCCTAAGATCACAGGTGAAGGGCGTGCGATCCTCGGCCACCCGCTGACAGCGCTGGCGTGGCTGGCCGATCATGCCTCGCGCCTAGGCACACCGTTGGAGGCCGGCCAGATCGTCACGCTCGGCAGCGTGGTGAAAACCGTTTATCCGAAACCGGGACAGCGGATCTCGGCCCGTTTCGACGGGCTTGCGCCTGCGACGGTGACGATCACCTGAGTGCTGGACGCTTACGGGCCGCATCGCTATAGAGCGGCGCATGACGATACGGGCGCGGATCATTTCGATTACCGGCCCGGCCCGCACCTGACGCGGAGCCGGGACGAAGGCGGCTGCTTTGTGCCCACCGATCCGTGCACTCCGATCCCACGTGACAAGACGAGGTAAGCGCGATGAGCGCCGAGACCGAGACCGAGACGAGCAAGGCCCCCGACTACAAATCCACCCTGTTCCTGCCGCAGACCGACTTTCCAATGCGCGCTGGACTACCCAAGCGCGAGCCAGAATGGTTGGCGCATTGGGAGAAACTGAATGTCTACGAGCGTTTGCGGGCAAAGGGCGAGGCAGATCCCGCCCGCGAGAAGTATGAGCTGCACGACGGCCCGCCATACGCCAACGGGCACCTGCACATCGGGCACGCGCTCAACAAGATCTTAAAGGACTTCGTGGTCCGCTCGCAGCAGATGCTGGGCAAGGACTCGCGGTACATTCCCGGCTGGGACTGCCACGGTCTTCCGATCGAATGGAAAGTCGAGGAACAGTACCGCGCCAAGGGCAAGAACAAGGACGACGTACACATCAACGAACTGCGCGGCGAGTGCCGCCGGTTCGCCGAGGGCTGGATCGATGTGCAGCGTGAGGAGTTCAAACGCCTGGGCGTAACGGGCGAGTGGGACGACCCGTATCTGACCATGAGCTATGACGCCGAGGCGGTGATCGCCGAGGAGTTCATGAAGTTCGTGATGAACGGCTCGCTCTATAAGGGCTCGAAGCCGGTCATGTGGTCGGTCGTCGAGAAAACTGCGCTAGCCGAGGCCGAGGTCGAGTATCATGAGCACCAGAGCCATACGATCTGGGTGCCGTTCAAGGTGACCTCCGGGCCAGATGATCTGGTCGGCAAGCGCGTGGTGATCTGGACGACCACACCGTGGACGATCCCGCAGAACCGTGCGGTCAGCTACAATCCTGACATTGCATATGGCGCGTACGAAGTGACTGGCCGTCCGGATGAGTGCTGGGCCGAGATCGGCATGGTGTACCTGGTCGCCGACAAGCTCGCTGACGATGTGTTCGGTAAGGCCCGGCTAGAACCCGGCATGTATCGCCGAGTGCGGGATGTCTCCGCCGACGAGCTTGGCTCGATGACCTGCGCGCACCCGTTGGCCGGTGCGGACGGCGCGAACGCCGAATGGGACTATGACGTGCCCATGCTGCCCGGCGATCACGTCACCGACGAGGCAGGGACCGGTTTCGTCCACACCGCTCCCTCGCACGGCGCGGATGACTATAACGTCGGCCTGCAATATGGCCTTCCGATGACCCATAACGTGTTGGAAGATGGGAGTTTTCGTGCCGATCTGCCGTTCTTCGGTGGTGCGGTCATCTTCGACCACAAGGGCAAGGAGAAGGACGCCAACAAACGCGTCATCGACAAGCTGGTCGAAGTGGGCGGATTACTGGCGCGCGGGCGTCTGAAGCACTCCTACCCGCATTCCTGGCGGTCGAAGGCCCCGCTGATCTTCCGCAACACGCCGCAATGGTTCGTTGCGATCGACAAGCCGTTGGATGACGGCATGGGCGAGTACGGATCGACCATCCGGGAACGGGCACTGACCTCGATCGACAAGCTTGTGCAATGGGTGCCGACGAGTGGACGCAACCGGATCCATGCGATGATCGAGAGCCGCCCGGACTGGGTGTTGAGCCGCCAGCGCGCCTGGGGCGTGCCGCTGACCTGCTTCAAGCGTGGCTCTGGCGAGAGTGTCGAGATCCTGCGCAACGATGAGGTGAACGCGCGCATCAGCGCGGCCTTCCGCGAAGAGGGTGCCGATGCCTGGTTCGCAGATGGCGCAAAGGCGCGTTTCCTGAGCGGCATCGACGGCGTGGACCCGGACGACTGGGAGAAGGTCGACGATATCCTGGACGTCTGGTTCGACTCCGGTTCGACCCATGCGTTCACATTGCGCGACCGGCCGACCTCGATGCGGCCTGCGAGCCTGTATCTGGAGGGCACCGACCAGCACCGCGGCTGGTTCCATTCGTCGATGCTGCAAGGCTGTGGCACCATCGGTCGTGCACCTTATCATGCTGTTTTAACTCATGGATTCACGCTGGACGAGAAGGGCATGAAGATGTCCAAGTCGCTGATGAATGCCATGTCGCCGAACAAGGTCGTCGAGCAATACGGCGGCGATATCATGCGGCTGTGGGTGGCCCAGACCGATTATACGATCGATCAGCGGATCGGGCCGGAGATCCTGAAGAACGTGGCGGACAGCTATCGCCGCCTGCGCAACACGTTCCGTTACATGCTGGGCGCCTTGGGCAACGAGGTGCCGGAGACTGTCAGTCACAACGAGCTGCCCGAGCTGGAGCGCTGGATCCTGCATCGGCTGGCCGAGTTGGATGGCGAGGTGCGCGAGCGTTATGCGGCCTATGACTACCAGGGCGTCTATCAGCGTCTTTTCGCGTTCTGCACCAGTGACTTGAGCGCTTTCTGGTTCGATATCCGCAAGGATGCCCTGTACTGCGATCCGGTCTCTTCTACGCGGCGGAAGGCCTGTCTGTGGGCCATGCATCAGGTGTTCCAGCGGCTGACCACATGGCTCGCGCCGATCCTGGTGTTCACCATGGAGGAGGTCTGGCTAAACCGTTGGCCAGGTGAGGAAAACTCGGTGCATCTGGAGGATTTCCCCGCCACGCCTGCCGATTGGCGCGACGATGCGCTGGCCGCGCGCTGGGCGACGATCCGCAAGGTTCGCCGTGTGGTGACGGGCGCGCTGGAGATCGAGCGGGCCGAGAAGCGCATCGGAGCGTCGCTGGAGGCTGCTCCCGTTGTCCACATCGCTGATGCCGAAGAACGGGCGCTGGTCGAAGCCTCGGGGTTCGAGGATCTGTGCATCACCTCGGCCGTGGCCATCACTGAGGCCGAAGCACCGGAGGGCGCGTTTCAGCTTGCCGATGTCCGGGGCGTCGCCGTGATCCCGGTGACGGCAGAGGGTGCGAAGTGCCAGCGGTGCTGGAAGATCCTGCCGGAAGTTGGCACGCTGGAAGACCCGAACGTTTGCGGACGTTGCTTCGATGCGGTGGCCGGTTAGGCCATCGCGAACAAGGTGGGCAAAGGCAGTGTCTGGCGGATGATTCCGCGCGTGACTTTCTTCACGTAATTTTCCGTTAACCGGATTTCTGCGCCGTTTCGGACGTCGTGAGCGCCAGGGCGGCTAATCGCCTGTTTCTGCCATCAGACGGTGCGAGGCGTCTTCGATCCGGGTCTCGATCTGCTCCATGACTTCGCCGCGCGACAGGCCTGGAGGCAGAGCGCCGAGGAACTCGACCACCGCCGTGCCAGGCAACCGCCAAAGCCCGGTGCGCGGCCAGAAGCGACCCGTGTTGACCGCCACGAGTTCCAACGGCAGGCCGCGGCTCTGGTAGAGCCGAAACACCCCCGAACGGTAAGGGGCGGGGACACCCGGTGCGATGCGCGTGCCTTGCGGATAGATCACGGTCTGGCCTGCATCGCTGCGCGTCCCGGTCAGATCCCGTTCCATGGTTCGGATCGCCTGGCCCTTGGCCTCGCGATCTATTGTGACATTGCCCATGCGCAGCGCATAGATGCCCAGCACAGGGACCCAGACCAGCGAACGCTTCATCACGAAGCGCGGGTCGGGCAGCGTCGCCGTCAGGATCATCACATCGAGAAAGGACTGGTGCTTTGACGCAATCAGGCAGGGACCGGTCGGCACGGTACCGCGGATCTCGACCCGGGTGCCGCAAATGACGCGCAAGAGCCAGATTGCGAAACGGTTCCAGGCTTGCACGGACCGGGTCGCCGCCACGCGCGAAAAGACCGCCGGCAATGCCAGGATCACGCCCATGACCAGCATCACCGGGTAGGCGATCAGCATAAAGAGCGCTCCACGCAGATGACTGAGCGGACCAGGCTTCAGCGCATGAAGCTTGGTCATGGCATCCGGCTGAGGGTCAGTTGCACGGTGAAGCGCGCAGCCAGCCAGACGATCAGCGCGATGATCAGCGGGATACCGATCGCCAGGATGGCCCAGCCGACAAGTCCGGGTTCGAGGGAGACCCCGAGGCGCTGCCCGGACTCGACTTTCGGCAGGATCAATCCTTCGTCGATTCCCGGAAGCAGCTTTAGGATGGCGCAGCCGAAGAGTGCTCCGATCAAACCGCCGATCGCTGCGCGCTGCGCCAGGCGACGCACGAACGAGCGTGCGATAAACCGGTCCTCGGCCCCGACAAGGCGCAGCGTTTCGATCACCCGGCGGTTGGCCGACAGGGTTGCACGAGCCGCGAAGGCGACGACCCCGGCCGCCGTCAGCAGGATGATGAACGTCGCGCCGAGCGCCAGGCGCTCCAACGCTCCGGCTGCGTTGGCCAACGGTCCGCGCCAGGCGGCGTGATCATCATACAAAGCGCCCTGGACAGTCAGGTCGAGCCGGTCCTGCAGGGCGCCAGCATCCGGCCCGGCTCCGTCCAGAACGATGTCGATCAGACGGGGAACGGGCAGATCCGCCAGCACGTCGCCCTCGCCCAGCCAGGGAGAGATCAGCGCCGTCTGTTCTTCGTCGGTCAGCACTCGGACGCGGGAAATGCCCGGCGTGGTGCGCAGGACCTCGAGCACGGAGCGGATACGATCCGTCATGCCGTCGCGCGTGCCGGATACCCGGACCGTCGCAACGCCTGCGAGATCGGACCGCCATTCCGCCGCCAAACGGTTCGCCGCCATGCTGGCCGACAGTGTCAGCACGGCAAGGAGGCACATCACACCGGCAAGCAGCATGGTCAGCCAGGCGGTCCATCCGGTGGTCGGCAGGATCGGCGGCGCACGCTTTGCCGTCACAGCATTTGCAGTACGCGGAGGGTCCGGAGCTTTCCGCGGGGTCGCCTCGTCAGCCGGTTCCGTGGCTGAATCGCTGTCGGTCGGATCGGTCAAAGAATGCTCGCCCCCTGTGCCAGGTGGCCGTCCGCCAGCCTCAGGATCCGGGCCTCGACAGACCCCTTGGTCGAGCGGATCAGCCCCAGATCGTGGGTCGCAAGAACAACGGTCTTGCCCAGCCGGTTCAACTCGATCAGCAGCCGCAGGATACGTGCACCCATTTCAGGGTCGATATTGCCGGTCGGCTCGTCGGCGAGGATCAGGTCCGGCGCGTTGATCACGGCCCGCGCGATTGCGGCGCATCCGAGCCCGAAGCCGACGTGCAATTGAACGGCGCACCCGTTCCCTTGGGATCAGACGGCAGCTTTATCCTCGAAACGACGTTGCAGCCCGGCCCCAACATCCTGACGCTGCGCGCCGTGGACCCGGCCGGCAACGAAAGCCAGACCGCGCAGACGGTCATCTACCGGGCCGCCGCGCAAGTCGATATCAGCC